>FWWM01004840.1_pt1 | contig 30636 bp, 24 predicted proteins | sample 2228351 | NCBI WGS metagenome assembly FWWM01 (sample SAMEA103939774, study PRJEB20133) | metagenome | reverse complement strand
CTACTGTTTCATCCGGTGGGAAGGCCGGTCGCGCCGGCCAGGGGGTGTTGCAGCCGACCGCTTCGCTCGGTCGCTGCGCTCCCTCGCTTCGCGGCGGCTGAGCTCGCTGCCGTTGGGCGGCGGAAGCGCGAGAGAAAGGCTGTGGATATTGAAAAGATAGGCACGGGTGGGGCGGATGCGGCCAACCCGGATTTCTTCAATCAGAAAAACGATGACAGGACGCGTTGATAATGCCAGAACCGGACACTGTTGAAGGGATGCTATTTGAAGTGTTGACCCCATTGGGGTTTTGGGTACATGTAACCCACCGCTATTGGCAATTGATTGTCAATGTCAAACATCCGGTGATGCAAGGCCAAGAGGAAAAAGTTAAGCACACGCTAACGCATCCTGAAGAAATCCGTTTGAGTCGCAGTGATCCGGCGGTATACTTGTTCTATACAACCACACAAGTTGGCCGATGGGTATGCGCTGTAGCAAAACGTGAGAACAATAAAGGCTTTTTGATCACAGCATACCCTACCGATGCGATCAAAGAGGGAGAAAAAATATGGCCCAGGTAAAAGTTTATTATGATCGGGTTGGTAATACCTTAACGGTCTGGTTGGATAATCCGCAAAACGAATATGTTTGTGAGGAAACAGGCGAGGAAGTGATTTTAATGAAGGATAAAAAAGGTAGGGTGATTGGGTTTGAGAAATTGAATTTTGTGCAGACTATCGCCGAACCCTTACCAGTTGCTTTTGAAATGGCAATGGCGTAAGTTATATGCGCTATTGCGCAAAAATTGCATTGTTATACCAAAAAGCGCCGCCCAACATTGCATCAACCCGACGCGGCTATCGCCGCTGCCAGCGGCGGGGCCCCGCGCATTGAGGTAGCCTGCTGGCGGTGGGGTTTCCCACGCAGCCGCCGTGCGGGTTATGCAGGCCGTTGGGTTGCTTCGTGTCCTACATAGGCAGGCGAAGAGTGAAAATCACGTTTCTTGGAACAGCCGCTGCCAATGCATTCCCCGAGGCCTTCTGTAAGTGTGGCAATTGCGAACAGGCACGAAGGCTTGGCGGTCGGAGTTTAAGAAAGCGGTCTGCCATATTGGTCAACGATGATTTGCTGATTGACCTTGGTCCTGACATTATGACGGCTTCGCACATGCACGGCTGTTCATTGGTCAACGTAAGATACTGTCTGCAAACGCATCCGCACGCTGACCATCTCGACTTATCACACCTTCTCTCTCGCAGTCCTGGATTTGGCATAGTTGGCGCACCTACCCTGAGTTTTTATGCCTCTGCTGAAACACTGGCATGGGCAGCGGCAACTTTTGAAAGAGATCTTGCAGGCTATAGTCTGCTAACGCCAGATGCCGAGAAAGAACTCAATCTCAAAATCCATACGGTTGAACCGCTGAAATCCTTTGCCTTCAGTAGTTACTCTGTGACTGCTTTTCCTGCCAATCATGCGCCCGGTACAGGAGCGATGTTGTATGCAGTCCAAGGTGATGGGCGAACCATTTTCTATGGCACGGATACCGCTGTTTTGCCTGAAGAAACCTGGTCGGCATTTCACCAGCACAAGTTTCGGTTTGACATTGTGATCCTTGACCATACCTACGGCCCCAATCAACCTGGTAGTGATCACTTGAGCGCCCGTGAAGTTATTGATCATGTAAATCGTATGAGCGAAGAAGGGTTGTCAAGTCCTAACGCCCGTGCTTTTGCGACCCATATTGCCCATGAAGGAAACCCGGCGCATCCAGCGTTGGAAGAATTCGCAAGGCAGAACGGTTACGAAATTGCATACGACGGACTTGTTCTTGAAATCTAAACGCAACCCAACCTGCGCCTGCTACGCGCAAGCAGCGCGAGCAGGAAGCACTCCAAGCGGAGCTGTATGAGCAGATCGGGCACCTGAAAACTCTTGCCCCATCTCGCTTCTCTCCTGCCAGACAAGCATGAGACACACCTCCCCGGCGCCGGCTGGCTTTGCGTGGGCGGTGCCAACTCGGGGAAGCGCACCGGCCCACGCGACCATCGCCGCTTCGGCGTGGCGTTCGGCAGCGCGTTCGGAGAGGGTGCACCAGACGGCGACGAACAGCTTGTGAGCGATGGCGACGATGGCCTTTTGACGCCATCCCGATTTGACATCTCCCCTCAGCCGTGGTATCATCCCGCCCAATAATCGCATAAGCGAGCTCTCTTATCCAGAGAGGCAGAGGGACCGGCCCTTTGAAGCCTCGGCAACCAGGCGGCAATGCCATGGTGCCAATTCCGGCAGACCCCGGTGGGTTCTGGAAGATGAGAAGCAGCGCGCAATGACAACTGCCTTCCCCAGACTGGGTCCATCACTGAGGAAGGGATTGAGAGAGAATGCTCTATCGCATCCAGGTCTTCTGGCGATCCGATCTGCCCGACGGGCGAGCAGCGGACCTGCTCTCCCGGATCGCTCATCTGGGCCTTTCATGCACCCTACAGGCCCGGGTGAGCGATTTGTACTTTTTACGCGGGGAGCTTTTGCCCGCAGACCTGGATCGGCTGGCAAACGAGCTGCTGGCCGACCCGATTGTCGAAGGCTATTACATCGAGCCGGCCGACGCCCCCTCCGCTGAGGGCCAGGTGGTCGAGGTGGGCTATCACCCCGGCGTGACCGACCCGGTGGCCGAGAACCTCCTCCGTCGCGCGCACCTGCTGGGCATCGGCGCGGTAGAGGCCGTCGCCACCGGCACCCGCTACACCTTCACGGGCGACCTCACCGCCAAAGACCTGCACCGCACCGCCCGCGAGGTCCTCTGCAACGAGGTCGTCCAGACCTATGCCCTGGGGCCGCTGCACCCGGCCTTTGTGCCCCGGGCTGCCCCCTCCGACGAGACCGAGATCATCCCCCTGCGCGCCGCCGACGACGAGACCCTGGCCCGCCTGAGCGTGGAGCGGGTGCTCTTTCTCTCGCTGCCGGAGATGCGGGTCATCCGCGACGAATTCCGCCGCCAGGGGCGCGACCCCACCGACGTGGAGCTGGAGACATTGGCCCAGACCTGGTCGGAGCACTGCCAGCACAAGGCGTTCAAAGCCCACATCCACTACATCTGCCGGGGCAGCCACCCCCACAAAGAGACGATCCCCGGCCTCCTGCACACCTACCTCCGGGCCGCCACCGAGCGCCTGGCCCGCCCCTGGGTGCGATCTGCTTTTGTGGACAACGCCGGCATCATTGACTTTGACGACGAGTTCGAGGTTTCGTTCAAGGTGGAAACCCACAACCACCCCTCGGCCCTGGAGCCATTTGGCGGGGCCAACACCGGCGTCGGCGGCGTCATCCGCGACATCATCGGTGTTTCGGCCCGTCCCATCGCCAACACCGACATCCTCTGCTTCGGGCCGCTGGACCTGGACCCGGACGATATGCCGGCGGGCATCCTGCCCCCCCGGCGCATCGCCCGGGGCGTCGTCGCCGGGATCGAGGATTACGGCAACAAGATGGGCATCCCCACCGTCGCCGGCGCCATCCTCTACGACCCCGGCTATGCGGCCAATCCCCTGGTCTACTGCGGCTGCGTGGGCCTGGCGCGCAAAGGGCAGCACCGGCACGACCCGCAGCCTGGCGACCTGTGCGTGGCCCTGGGCGGGCGCACCGGCCGCGACGGCCTCCACGGGGCCACCTTCTCCTCAGCCGAGCTGACCCACGAGACCGGCCAGACGGTGGGCAGCGTCGTCCAGATCGGCGATCCCATCACCGAGAAAGCCCTGCTGGAAGCGGTGCTGCGCGCCCGCGACGAGGGGCTATACACCGCCATCACCGACTGCGGGGCCGGCGGCTTTGCCTCGGCAGTGGGCGAGATGGGCCGCCGCGTGGGTGTGGAGGTGGAGCTGCGCGACGTGCCGCTCAAGTACCCCGGCCTGCGCCCCTGGGAAATCTGGCTCTCCGAGGCCCAGGAGCGCATGGCGCTGGCTGTGCCCCCGGCGAACCTGCCGCGCCTGCGCGCCATCTGCGCCGGCCTGGATGTGGAATTGACCGTCATCGGGCGTTTCACCGGCGAGGGCCGGCTCCGCGTACACTATGGCGGCCGGACCGTGGCCGACCTGGACATGGCCTTTTTGCACGACGGCTGGCCCCGGCCCACGTTGCGCGCCGAGTGGTCGCCGCCAGACCTGCCCGAGCCAGACATCGCCTCGCCGACCGATTGGACCGTTATCCTGCGGCAGATGCTCACCCACCCCGACGTCGCCAGCAAGGAAGCGGTGATCCGCCGCTACGACCACGAAGTCCAAGGGGCCACGGTGATCAAGCCGTTGGTAGGCGTCGCCAACGATGGCCCCTCCGACGCAGCCGTGCTGCGCCCCCTGGAGACAAAAGGCTGGCAAGGGCTGGCGTTAGGCTGCGGTATCAACCCCCACTATGGGCGGATAGACCCCTACGCTATGGCCTGGGCCGTGCTGGACGAGGCGGTACGCAACGCCGTGGCGGTGGGCGCGGACCCGGACCGCATTGCTGTGCTGGATAACTTTTGCTGGGGCAACCCGGCCCTGCCGGACCGCCTGGGCGGGTTAGTGCGGGCGGCCCAGGGCTGCCACGACGCGGCCCTGGCCTATGGCACACCCTTTATCTCTGGCAAAGACAGCCTGAACAACGAATACGTGGACCCCCAGGGGCGCAAAGCGGCCATCCCGCCTACCCTGCTCATCTCCTCCCTGGGCATCGTGCCCGACGTGCGCCGGGCGGTGACAATGGACCTAAAAGTCGCCGGAAACCAGGTCTACATCGTCGGAGAGACGCGAGCGGAGCTGGGCGGATCGCTCTACCACCGGCTCCACGGCGCGCTGGGAAAAGGCGTCCCCAGCCCGGTCCCGGATGCCATCGAGACCATGCGCGCGCTGCACCGGGCCATCCGTGCCGGGCTGGTGCGCGCCTGCCACGACCTCTCCGAGGGCGGGCTGGCCGTGGCCGCGGCCGAGATGGCCCTGGCCGGGCGGCTGGGCCTGGACCTGAGCCTGGCCGATCTTCCCCGCTCCCGGGAGGTGAACCGCGACGACGTGGCCCTCTTTTCCGAAAGCAGCGCCCGCTTTCTGGTCGAAGTCGCGCCGGAGGATGCCGCCGCCTTTGAGAAGGCGCTGGCCGGACGGCCGGCGGCTGCCCTGGGCCACGTTACCGCCGATGGCATCCTGCGCGTGCGCGGCCTGCAAGGCAACATCGTGCTCGAGTCGCCTGTGGAGGACCTGCGCCGGGCCTGGCAGGAGACAGAGGTGGTGTGAAAAGTCGAGCGGGCGCCATGACCAACCCCAAGGTGCTGATCCTCCACGCCACCGGGACGAACCGCGACCGCGAGGCGGCCTGGGCAGTGGCGCAGGCCGGCGGCGAGCCGACTATCCTCCACGTAAACGAGCTGCGCCAGCGGCCGGCCCGCCTGCACAACTTTGCCATGCTGATCCTGCCCGGCGGCTTTTCCTACGGCGACGCCCTGGGCGCCGGCCGGATCTGGGCCACCGACCTGCGCTGGCTCTTTCAGGACGAGCTGGCCCGCTTTATCGCGGCCGGCAAGCCGGTCCTGGGCATCTGCAACGGCTTCCAGGCCCTGGTGAAGAGCGGCTGGCTCCCCGGCCCGCCGGGAGCCGGGCCGCAAGTTACCCTGACGCGCAACGCCTCTAACCGCTTCGAGTGCCGCTGGGTCTGGCTGGAGCCGAACCCGGACAGCCCCTGCGTCTTTACCCGGGGCCTCGCCGAGCGCATCTATTGCCCGGTGGCCCACGGCGAGGGCCGCTTTGTCCCCCGCGACGAAGCCGTGCTGCGGGAACTACAGGCCAACCGGCAGGTGGCGCTGACCTACGTGGACGCGGACGGCGACGCAGGCAGCGGCCCGGCTGGCTACCCGGCCAACCCCAACGGATCCGTCGCCGATGTGGCCGGCATCTGCAACGCCCAGGGCAATGTCCTGGGGCTGATGCCCCACCCGGAGGATCACGTCGTCCCCTGGCAACACCCGCGCTGGACCCGGGGCGAGCGCGGCGGGCTGGGCCTGGCCCTCTTTGCCCAGGGCATCCGCTACGCGGCGATGATCTGAAAGCCGATGGAGAAGCGCCCATGATCGAACAGGCCACGCTACGACGGCACATCCCGCACGCCCTGACCGGCATCGAGCTGGACTGGCCCTACGGCCGGGAAAGTGGCAAGGTGCGCGACACATTCTGCCTGCCCGGCGCTCGCCGCCTCATCGTGACCACCGACCGACTCTCCGCGTTCGACCGCATTCTCACAGCCGTGCCCTTCAAAGGCCAGGTGCTCAACCAGCTCAGCGCCTTCTGGTTCGAGGCGACAGCGGACATCATTTCCAACCACCTTATCGCCGTGCCAGACCCCAACATCAGCCTGGTGTACGAGTGCACGCCGCTGCCGGTGGAGGTCGTCGTGCGCGGCTATATCACCGGCGAGACCCAGACCGCGCTCTGGTATCGCTATTCCCTCGGCGAGCGCCACATCTACGGCTATGACTTTCCCGATGGCCTGGCCAAAAATCAGCCGCTGCCGGCGCCCCTCATCACCCCCACCACCAAAGGCCGCGCCGGCAAGCACGACGAGCGCATCACCTGCGCCGAGGTGGTAGAGCGCGGGCTGCTGGATGCCAAGACCTGGGAACAAGTGCAGGCGGCCGCGCTGGACATCTTCAAACGGGGCCAGGAGGTCGCCGGCCGATGCGGGCTGATCCTGGTGGACACCAAGTACGAGTTCGGGCGCGGGCCAGATGGCGCGGTGATGCTCATTGACGAGGTGCACACGCCAGATTCCAGCCGCTTCTGGTTGGCGGAAAGCTACGAGAGCCGACTGGCGCGTGGGGACGAACCGGAGAATTTCGACAAAGAGTTCCTGCGCCTGTGGTACGCAGAGCGGGGCTATCGCGGCGATGGCGATCCCCCGGCCGCCGCCGAGGATCTCATCGTCCAGGTCAGCCAACGCTACATCGCCCTGTACGAGAGGCTCACCGGCCGGCCGTTCGAGCCGGGCGCGTACCCGGCTGGCCCCCGCATCGTCCAGGCGCTCCACGGATTCTTACCCTGACGCCGGAGGTTCCAACAATGGACATATTGGCGGTCATCATCATAGGTTCACCCAGCGACGAGCCGATAGGTCGCCAGATCGCCCAGGCGCTGGACGAGTTTGGCGTCCCCTGGGAGCTGCGCGTGGCGTCGGCGCACAAGGTGCCGCGTCACCTGCTGGAACTGCTGGAGGCGTACGAGGCCGATCCCCGGATCAAGGTCTATATCACCGTGGCCGGCCGCAGCAACGCCCTCAGCGGCCTGGTGGATGCCCAGGTGAGCGCGCCGGTCATCGCCTGTCCGCCCTACTCGGACAGGTTCGCCGGGGGCGACGTGTGGTCCTCCCTGCGAACGCCCTCCGGCGTGGCCCCGGCCGTGGTGCTGGAGCCGGAGAACGCGGCCCTGCTGGCAGCCAAGATGCTAGGCCTGGCCGACCCCGGTCTGCGCCGGCGGGTGGAGGAAGTGCAGGCAGCGCAGCGCCGCCGCCTGCTCGATGCGGATGCAGCTTTGCAGGAGTGAACCTATGCCCCCATTCGACAACCCCCGCGAAGCGTGCGGCGTGTTCGGGATCTGTGCGCCGGGGAGTCAGGCGGCCCGGCCGGCCTTTTTCAGCCTCTATGCCATGCAGCACCGGGGCCAGGAAAGCGCCGGCATCGCCACCTCCGACGGCCAGGTGGCCCACATCTACAAAGATGTGGGCCTGGTCGCCCAGGTATTCAAAGAGGAGAACCTGCACCACCTGCAGGGGCACCTGGCTATCGGCCACAACCGCTATTCCACCACCGGCGCGCCACACCTGCGCAACGCCCAGCCGTACCTCATCGAGACCGCGCTGGGCCCTCTGGGACTGGCCCACAACGGCAATCTGACCAACACCCCGGCCCTGCGGCGCAACCTGCTGAACCGGGGCGTGGGGCTGGTCTCATCCTCTGACAGCGAGATCATCATCCAGATGCTGGCCGGCGCGCCGGGGGCCGTCTGGGAGGACCGCATCGCCGCCTTTATGGATCGCGCGCAGGGGGCCTACTCATTGGCAATCCTCACGCGGGACGCGGTGTACGCCGTGCGCGACCCCTGGGGCTTTCGGCCCCTCTGCCTGGGCCGGTTGAACGATACAGGTTGGGTGACGGCCTCGGAATCTTGCGCCCTGGCGACCATCGGGGCGACTTTTCTGCGGGAGGTGCAGCCCGGCGAGATCGTGCGGCTGGACAATCACGGTTTGACCTCCTGGTCGGGGCCAAAGAAAGCGGCGCAGCCGGCGCTGTGTGTCTTTGAGTACATCTATTTCGCCCGGCCCGATTCGCTGCTGGAGGGGCGATCTGTGCACCGGGTGCGCCGTCACCTGGGGGCGCGGCTCGCCCAGGAGCATCCTGTGGACGCGGACATAGTCATCGGCGTGCCCGATTCGGCCACGTCCCACGCCATCGGCTACGCCAACGCCGCCGGCCTGCCCTTTGGCGAGGGGCTGATCAAGAACCGCTACATCGGCCGGACCTTCATCCAGCCCGATGACCGTCTGCGCCGCCGGGGCGTGGCCCTCAAGTTCAACCCCCTGGTGGACCTGAGCGGCAAGCGCGTCGTCGTGGTGGACGATTCCATCGTGCGCGGCACCACCAGCGGCCCCCTTGTGGGCCTGCTGCGCCAGGCCGGCGCCACCGAGGTGCACGTGCGCGTGGCCTCGCCGCCCATTCGCTATCCCTGCTTCATGGGCGTGGACATGGCGACCCGGGACGAGCTGATCGCCGCCCGCATGAGCGTGGACGAAATCGCCCGGCACATCGGGGCAGATAGCCTGGGCTACCTCTCCCTGGCGGGCCTGCTGGAGGCCGTGGGGCCAGGGGATGGCGGGCACTGCCTGGCCTGCTTCTGCGGCGAATACCCGGTGCCGGTGGTGGCCGGGACGGGCAAGGGGATGTTTGAGCCAGGATAGGAGGAAATCCATGCGCATACTGGTCGTCGGTTCCGGCGGGCGGGAACACGCCCTGGCCTGGAAGCTGGCCCAGTCGTCCCAGGTCAGCCAGGTCTTTGTCGCGCCGGGGAACGGGGGCACGGCGGCTGTCGCCCAGAACGTGCCCATCGCCGCCACCGATACCTCCGCGTTGCTCGCCTTTGCCCGGCGGGAGCACATTGACCTGACGGTGGTGGGGCCGGAAGCGCCGCTGGTGGCCGGCCTGGTGGACGCCTTTACTGCCGCCGGCCAGCGCGCCTTTGGCCCCACGGCAGCCGCTGCCCGGCTGGAAGGCTCGAAGGCGTTTGCCAAGCGCTTCATGGTGGAAGAGGGCATCCCCACCGGCGTGGGGGCCATCTTTCAGGACTATGAGGCGGCCCGGGCCTATCTTCAAGTCCCCGTCGTGGTCAAGGCCAGCGGGCTGGCGGCCGGCAAGGGCGTCGTCGTCTGCACGACATTGGAGGAGGCAGAGGCCGCCCTGCACCAGATGATGGTGGAGCGGGTCTTTGGGGATGCTGGCGACCAGGTGATCGTGGAGGATCGCCTGGCCGGCGAAGAAGCCTCGCTGCTCGCCTTCACCGACGGCCGGACGGTTGTGCCCATGCTGCCGGCCCGCGACTACAAGCGCATCGGCGACGGCGACCGGGGACCGAACACCGGAGGCATGGGCGGCTACGCACCCTCGCCCTACCTCCCGCCAGCCCTGGTGGACGAGGTGGTAGCCCGTGTCTTGCAGCCGGCCGTGGATGGGATGCGCCGGCGCGGCGCGCCCTACGTGGGCGTGCTCTATGCCGGCCTCATGCTCACCGACCAGGGGCCGCGCGTCCTGGAGTTCAACTGCCGCTTCGGCGACCCAGAGACGCAGGCGATCTTGCCCCTGCTGGAAAGCGACCTGGCCGAGGTCATGCTGGCCTGTGTCGAGGGGCGACTGGCCGAGGTCGAGGTGCGCTGGAAACCGGCGCACGCCGTCTGCGTTGTCATGGCCGCCAGGGGCTATCCCGGATCCTACGACAAGGGCAAAGCCATCGCCGGCGTGGAGGACGCCGCCAAGCTGCCGGACGTCGTGGTCTTTCAGGCAGGCACAAAGCAGGAGGCCGGCCGGCTGATCACGGCCGGCGGGCGCGTGCTGGCGGTGACGGCCGTCGGGCCAGGTCTGGCGGAGGCCCGGGCGCGCGCCTACGCCGCCGTGGAGCGCATCCACTTTGACGACGCATACTATCGCCGGGACATTGCCATCGGTGCGCTCCCCCTCAGTCCCACAGGCACGAACTTGAGCTCAAGTCGCACCTTGGGGGCTTGCAGCCAGGCGTCTACCTGCATAGACGCCTCTGTCCGCGCAGACGGACAGCCGGCCGAAGACCCTTCAAGGCGCGATTCCAATCGCCAGCCCGTCAAGGTCGCGCCTATGCCCCTCAGTCCCCCTCGCTCGCGGGAGGGAAACCCTGAAGGGGCAGAGGGAGCCTACGCCGCCGCCGGCGTGGACATTGCGGCCAAGATGATCGCCTTCGAGCAGATGCGCCAGGCTGTCCAGAGCACCTACACGCCAGCGGCGTTGGCCGGCATCGGGGCCTTTGGCGGGCTGTTTGCCCTGGACGAGCTGCGCCAGGCTCGCGCCCCGGCCCTGGTCTCTTCCACCGACGGCGTGGGCACCAAGACCCTGATCGCCGCCGCGCTGGGCCGCTACGAGACTATCGGCCACGACATCGTCAACCACTGCGTTAACGACGTGCTGGTGCAGGGCGCGCGCCCGATGTTCTTCCTGGACTATATCGCCGCCGGCAGGCTGGACCCGGACGTCGTCGTCGCCATTGTGACGAGCTGCGCCGAAGCGTGCCGGGCCGTCGGCTGTGTCCTCATCGGCGGGGAGACGGCCGAGATGCCCGGCGTCTATCAGCCGGGGGCCTTTGACCTGGTGGGCACGCTGGTGGGCTGGGTCGAGCGCGACGCCGTCGTGGATGGGCGCGACGTGCGGCCCGGCGACATCTGCCTGGGGCTGCCGTCCACCGGCCTGCACACCAACGGCTACTCCCTAGCCCGTCGCGTCCTGGCCGACATGGGCTGGGAAACTGTGCTGCCGGAGCTGGGCCGACCCCTGGGCGAGGTCCTGCTCACGCCGCACAAGGCATACCTGCGCGAGTTCGAGGCACTGGTGAGCGCCGGCGTGCCCATCAAGGCGCTGGCCCACATCACCGGCGGCGGCTTTCCCGACAACCTGCCCCGGGTGCTGCCCCCCGGCGTGGGCGTGTGCCTGGACCGGGCCGCCTGGGAGGTGCCGGCCATCTTTCGCCTGATCCAGGCGCGGGGCCGGGTGGCCGAGGCCGAGATGTACCGCGTGTTCAACATGGGCATCGGGATGGTGGTGCTGGTGGCCCTGGAGGATGTGGACCGGGCGCAGGTCGCCCTGCCCGAGGCCGTGGTCATCGGCGAGGCCGCGCCCTGGGATGGGACCGGGCCCCGTGTCCGACTCTGACAGGATGGGCAGGTGAAATCCTGTCACTGCAGCTATTCTGGCCGGCCGGGCCTGAACAGAAAGCCCAGAGAAGAGCCACCAGGAGCAGCCAGAAAATCCCGGGGTAACCATCCTGGCTTGAGGTGAAAGCATGACGCGCATTGCAATATTGATCTCCGGCTACGGCTCGAACCAGCAGGCCATCATGGACGCCGTCGCGGAGGGCCAACTCCCCGGCGTCGAGGTGGCTCTGGTCGTCTCCAACCGGCGGGAGGCTTACGGCATCGAGCGGGCCGTGCGCCACGGGGTACCGGTGGTCTATTTTCCGCTGGCTCCATACACGCGGGCCGGCCGGCCGCGCCGGGAGTACGACGCCGCCCTGGCCGCCATCGTCCGCGCCTTTGATGTGGCCTGGGTGGTGCTGGCCGGCTGGATGCATGTCTTGAGCGATGCATTCCTGGGCCGGTTCCCCTCGCGGGTGGTCAACCTGCACCCGGCCCTGCCCGGAGCGTTTCCGGGAACGCATGCCATCGCACGGGCCTACGAGGCCTATCGCCGGGGGGAGATCGCACACACTGGCGTCATGGTCCACCTGGTCCCCGACGAGGCGGTGGACGCCGGCCCGGTCGTGGCTCAGGAGGTGGTGCCGATCCACCCGACCGACAGCCTGGAAGACCTGGAGGCACGCATCCACGCCGTGGAGCATCGCCTGCTGGTGGGCGCGCTGCGCAATCTGTTGTGCAAGCCAGGCGAGTCCGCAAGGCTAGAGGATCGTCCGCCATGCCCGTGACCTCAAATCGAGGAGCTTTTCACAGGAGGCGTCATGTCTGAACTGTTTTCCCACGACATCTATCTGTCGCCGTTCACCTGGCGCTACGGCAGCGACGCCATGCGCCGCTTGTGGTCAGAAGCGCACCGGCGACGGCTACTGCGCCGGGTCTGGGTGGCCCTGGCGACGGCCCAACACGAAGCCGGGTTGGTGTCTGCCGCGCAACTGTCCGACCTGCGCGCCCACCAGGATGACATAGACATCGCCCGCGCCGCCGAGATCGAGGCCGAGATCCGGCACGACCTGATGGCCGAGATCCGGACCTACGCCGAGCAGTGCCCGGTAGGCGGCGGGATCATCCACCTGGGCGCCACCAGCATGGACGTGCTGGACAACGTGGACGCGCTGCGCATCCGGGAAGGGCTGGACCTGCTGATCGCCGGCCTGCGCCTGCTGCTGACGGACCTGGCCGACCTGATCGAGGCGCGGGCAGACCAGCCCTGCCTGGGCTTTACCCATCTCCAGCCGGCCGAGCCGACCACCGTCGGGTACCGACTGGCACAGTACGGCCAGGACCTGCTGATGGACTACCGGGAAATGAGCCGGGTGCGCGCCGGCATCCGGGGCAAGGGCATCAAGGGGGCTGTGGGCACGTCGGCCTCCTACGCGGAGCTGCTGGCCGGGACGGGGATGACCGCCGCCGAGCTGGAGGCGCGGGTCATGGCCCTGCTCGGCCTGGAGCCGTTCCCGGTCGCCACACAGACCTACCCGCGCAAACAGGACTGGCTGGCGCTCAACGCCCTGGCCGGGCTGGCCGGATCCCTCTACAAGCTGGCCTTCGACCTGCGCCTGCTGCAATCGCCGCCCCTGGGCGAGTGGAGCGAGCCGTTCGGTGCCCGGCAGGTCGGCTCGTCGGCCATGCCCTTCAAGCGCAACCCTATCGCCGCCGAGAACCTGGACTCGCTGGCCCGCTACGTGGCGGCGCTGCCCCGCGTGGCCTGGGACAACGCGGCGCACTCGCTCCTGGAACGCACGCTGGACGACTCGGCCAACCGGCGCGTGCTCCTGCCGTCGGCGTTCCTGGCCGTGGACGAGATCCTCGGAACGGCGCGGCGCATCCTGAGCGGCCTGCGCATCCACGACGAGGCCATCGCCCGCAACCTGGCCGCGTATGGGGTCTTTGCGGCGACGGAGCGATTGCTGATGGAGTTGGCCCGGCGGGGCGCAGACCGCCAGGCCATGCACGAGGTGATCCGCGAGCACGCCCTGGCCGCCTGGGGCGCGATGCAGGCCGGCGAGGAGAACCCGCTGCCACAACGCCTGAGCGAGGACGAGCGGGTGCGGCGTTATCTGGACCCGGCGCGCGTGCGGGAACTGCTGGAGGCCGGCGCCCACGTGGGCGACGCGCCGCAACGCGCCCGTGCGCTGGCCGCTGAGATTCGAGCAACCATCGAAACGACATGAAGGGGGTACTTGTGCGCGCCATCATCAGCGTATCTGACAAAACCGATGTGGACCTCCTGGGCCGGGGCCTGGCCGATCTGGGGGTCGAGATCTATTCCACCGGCGGCACCAGGCGCGTGCTGACCGAGGCCGGCGTGCCGGTGCGGTCGGTGAGCGACCTGACCGGTTTTCCCGAGATCCTGGACGGCCGGGTCAAGACGCTGCACCCGGCCGTCCACGGCGGCATCCTGGCCCGCCGCCACGTCCCGGCCGACCAGGACGAGCTGGCCCGGCACGGCCTGGGCCTCATTGACCTGGTGGCCGTCAACCTCTACCCCTTCGAGGCGACGGTGGCCCGGCCCGATGTGACCCTCATGGACGCCCTGGAGCAGATTGACATCGGCGGGCCGACCATGTTGCGGGCAGCGGCCAAGAACTACCCGGCCGTGCTGCCGCTGTGCGATCCGGCCGATTACCCGGCCGCGCTGGAAGCTCTGAAGCAGCCGAGCGGGCCAGACGAGACGTTTCGGCGCCGACTGGCGGCCAAAGCCTTCCGCCACACAGCCGTCTATGACGCGATCATTGCCGCGTACCTGGGCGCCGGCGACGCCGACTGGCCTGCCGAGCTGTCGTTGGGCCTGCGTCGGGTGCAGGAGCTGCGCTATGGGGAAAACCCGCAACAACGCGCGGCCTTTTACGCGCTGGCGCAACCGGGCCAGGGTGCTGCCGGCTTGGTCGCAGCGCGGCAGTTGCAGGGCAAACCCCTTTCGTACAACAACCTTCTGGACGCCGACGGAGCCTGGGCTGTGGTCAGCGACTTTGCACCGACGACGGTAGCCATCATCAAGCACACCAACCCCTGCGGCCTGGCCCGCGCTGCTGACCTGCTGACGGCCTACGATCTGGCGTTGGCCGGCGACCCGCTGGCAGCCTTTGGCGGCATCGTGGCAGTCAACGCACCGGTGGACGACGCCCTGGCCCGGCGCATCGTCGAGCGGTTCTACGAGATCCTCATGGCCCCGGCGTTCAGCAATGAAGCGCTGGCGGTGCTGGCGACGCGGCCAAATTTGCGCGTGCTGGTGCTGCCGCCGGCATCGGCCGCCGGCCTGGCCTGGCGCAGCATCGCCGGGGGCGTGCTGGTCCAGGAGGTGGATCACCTGGGTGAGGAGGAGGTACGCGCCGGGCGCGTCGTCACCCGCCGCGCCCCCACGGACGAGGAGTGGGCCGCGCTGGACCTGGCCTGGCGAGCCGTGCGCCACGTCAAATCGAACGCCATCGTGCTGGTGCAGGGGCAGGCGATGGTGGGTATGGGAGCCGGGCAGCCGTCACGGGTGGCGGCGGTAGAGATCGCGGTGGCCCGGGCCGGAGCGCGCGCGGTGGGGTCCGTGCTGGCCTCGGATGCCTTTTTCCCCAAGGCCGACGGCGTGGAGACGGCAGCCCGGGCGGGGGTGCGCGCCATCGTCCAACCCGGCGGCTCCCTGGGTGATGAGGAGGCCATCGCTGCCGCCGACGCCGCCGACATGGCGATGGTCTTTACCGGCACCCGGCACTTCTTGCACTAACTTGGGTTTGGGCGAATCGGCCCTCCGGCGCATTCTGCGCCGGCCCAAGCATACAGGAGGAAAGAGATCATGAGTGACGAACAAGCGTTAACCCGCAGCCAGGCTGTGGAGCAAATCCTGGCCCAGATAGAAGGACCCATCGGCGTAGACGAGCTCTGCCGGCGCGTCCTGGCCCTCTGGCCCTCCACGGCCAAAAATCCGCTAACCGCAATGCGCAGCCATCTGCGCCATGATCATGCCGGCAAGACCCTGGTCTTCCTGGACGATAAAACCATCCTGCCGATGCCTCTCGCCCTGCGCGGCGTCCGCTTCCGCATCCCTCTGGACCGCCGCGAGGTGGACCGGGGTGTGTTGATCATCAAGCCTGCCTTTGACTTTTTTCTGCGGCCCGAGATTGACCCAACCGCCGTGCAGCTCCTGGACGAACGTGGCCGGCCCCTGCCCGTCCGCGTGGTTGAGCTGCAGGTGCAGGTTGACAGCTTTTTGGGCAAACAGACGATGTCCATCGCCGCCTTTGACCTGGGCAAATGGTTCCGCGTCCAAGGCGTGCGGCGCAACGACCACATCCTGGTCACTATCGAGGATTGGACGGCGGGCTGCTTCCGACTGGAACACGAACCCGCCAAACGCCGCCGCACAGCCCAGATCGAACAGCAAGACCGGGAGCTGGCCGACCTGCTCTTTGAAATGTTGGAGAACGCCCGTCGCGAAATCATCTATACCCACGTGGCCATCCCCACCGCCTACGCCCGCCTGTCCAACCCGCGCGGCTATCCCGGCAGCCACTGGATCGAGGTCCTGAACCGCGACCCCCGGATGCGCTACAACGACTGGGCGATCCGCTACAGCGATTGGCGCTCACCCTTGGAGCGAATGTTGTATGAGGAGGAGCCGGTGTCCCAGGTGGCCTTCTCCCCTGCCCAGGGTCGGCAGGTCTACCGCTTCAAAGCAGCCCTGCGGTATCGCCCCGGCCTGTGGCGCACCATCGAGCTCCAGGGTAAACAAACCCTGGCCGATCTCGACGCCATCCTGCGCATCGCCTTTAACCACGACATCTCCGACCACATGGGCGGCTTTTGGAAGCGGGTGCGGCGCGGCACAGGCAAGCAGTTCCGAGAGGTTGACGTGGGGGACGTGGACCCAATGGGCGGCGGCAGTGGTGCCAAGGTGCACGTCGCCGGCCTGGCGCTGGCGCCCGGCGACGAGATCAAGTATGTCTATGACTTTGGCGACTGGATCGAGCACCGCCTCACCCTGGAAGCCATCGAGGAGCCGGAGAAGGAAGCCAGGTATCCCCGCATCGTGGCCTGGAACAAGCCTCAATACAAGAGGTGCGAGGCCTGCCAGGCCAAGGGCCACGAGACGCGGGCCACCTGGATCTGCATCGAGTGCTCCAACCGGCAGCAGCGCGACGTGCTGGTCTGCGAAAACTGCCTGCGCCGCGAGCACGAAGGCCACCATGCCGAGGAGATTCTGTATTGAACCAGGGACAACGGCGAGGCTCCCCCTGAAAGTAAGGGACGCCGGTTACCCCGACAGCGGGTGTGGCTGGCATGGAGCCGTGCCCAGGGCAACCTGCACCATCACCTCGGTCCGGCCATCTGTTGGCAAGGGGACAATATTGCCTTCAATCGCCTGCCCGTCTACGGTCAAGGCCACCGCATTCCCCGGCCCAATGCGCTCGACCCAAATGCGATAGGTAACACCGCGAAAAAGGCGCGTGGCCTGAAAGCCCGTCCAGGCAGCAGGCAGGACTGGGGCGATCTGTAAGCCGTCGAACGTTGGTCGGATGCCCAAAATCCATTGGGTAATGGCCACATAGTTCCAGGCCGCCGTACCGGTCAGCCACGAGTTCTTGGCCTCGCCATAGGTTGGCGCGTCGCGCCCGGCGATCATTTGGGCATAGACATACGGCTCGCAGCGGTGCAGGTCCCCAATCTCCTCCCGAGCCGAAGGATTGATGCGCCGGTAATAGCTGTAGGCCCGATCGCCATGGCCCAACATCGCCTCGGCAATCATGATCCACGGGTTGGTGTGGCAGAAAATGCCGGCATTCTCTTTGTAGCCAGGCGGATAGGACGAGATCTCGCCCAGGTGCAGATAATAGCGCGAGTAGGCCGGTTGGTGCAGGACAATGCCGTGAGGGGTGGCCAAATGCTCTGCCACGGCAGCCAGCGCCTTCGCTGCTCGGCCATCTTCCAGGCCAATGCCGGCCATGACACACATCCCCTGCGGTTCGACAAAGATCCGCCCCTCTTCACACTCGCAGGAACCAACTTTTCTTCCAAAATCATCATACGCACGCAGAAACCACTCTCCATCCCACCCATGTTCCAGCACCGCCTGCCTCATCCTCTCCGCCGCCTCCAAATACCCATCCACCACATCCCCCCCCTTGCCCATTTCCCCATTTGCCCATTTGCTCATTTGCCCATTTCCCCATTTGCCCATTTCCCCATTTCCCCATTTGCTCATTTGCTCATTTCCCCATTTGCCCATTTGCCCATTTCCCCATTTGCCCATTTGCCCATTTCCCCATTTCCCTATCTCCGCCATCTCCTTTGCCGCCAGCACAAACAACCCGGCGATGAACACCGACTCGGCAGTCTGGCCATCTCTGATAGCTGCCGTCTGAAACGATTCGCCAGGAGTGCTGGAAAAAGTATTCAGATTCAGGCAATCGTTCCAGTCGGCGCGGCCGATAAGCGGCAGGCCATGTGGCCCCAGCCGGTCGAGGGTGTAGCGCAGGCAGCGTTGCAGGTGTTCATACAACGGCGTCTCGGTGCCGGGTTGGTTGTCGTAGGGCACCATCTCATCCAGGATGCTGGCGTCGCCGGTTTCTTTCAGATAGGCAGCCGTGCTCAGCACCAGCCACAGCGGGTCGTCGTTAAAGCCGCTGCCCACAGCGTCGTTCCCCCGCCTGGTGAGCGGCTGATACTGGTGATATGCGCCCCCATTCGGCAACTGCGTGGCCGCCAGGTCGAGCAGGCGTTGCCGGGCGCGGGCCGGAACCATGTGCACAAACCCCAACAGGTCCTGGTTCGAGTCGCGGAAGCCCATCCCTCGCCCCACACCTGACTCGAAGAAAGAGGCGGAACGCGAGAGATTAAAGGTGACCATGCACTGATACGCGTTCCAGATGTTGACCATGCGGTTGGTATGCACGTCGGGCGTCTGCACCTGAAAGGTGCTCAACAGGCCCTCCCAATAGGTGCGCAGAGCCGCAAAGGCAGCGGCGGCGTTCTCCACTTGCAAATACCTGGCGATAATTGGCCGCACCGTCTGTTTGTTGATCGTCTGTGAGTCGGGTGGATCGAATTTGCAGTCAGCAGGGTTCTCATGATAGCCCAGCAAAAAGATGATCTGGCGCGTTTCTCCCGGTTCCAGCACAACCCGAACGTGATGCGAGCCGATGGGTGCCCAGCCGTGGGCTATCGAGTTGAAGGAGCAGCCCCGCTCGACGGCCAACGGGGCATCCCAGCCGCGATACGGCCCCAAGAACGCTTCACGCTGGGTGTCAAACCCCGACAGATCCTCAGAGCAGGCGAAAAAGGCAAAGTGGTTCCGCCGCTCGCGGTACTCCGTCTTGTGGTAGATAACGCCATCCTCAACCTCCACTTCGCCAATGTTCCAATTGCGTTGAAAGTTGGTCGCGTCGTCCCAGGCGTCCCACAAACAGAACTCGACGGCCGAAAAGACCGAAAGCCGAGCCGGGGCAGAGCGGTGGTTGGTCAGGGTCAGGTGCCACACCTCCAACGTCTCACCCAACGGCACAAAATAGCAGGTTTCTGCCTGGATTCCCCGACAGGTGGAGCCGATGATCGTGTAGCCCAACCCGTGGCGGCAGGTATACCCCTCCAGATCGCAACGGGTCGGCTGCCAGGAGGGCGACCAGTAGGGGTGGGGATCCGGTCCCCCATTGCCATCATCCCGCAGATAGATGTAGCGGCCGCCACAATCGCTCGGAGCGTTGTTGTACCGGTAGCGGGTGATGCGCCGCAGGCGGGCATCGCGGTAAAACGAATAGCCACCGGCGGTGTTGGAGATCAAGCCAAAGTACGATTCGCTCCCCAGGTAGTTGATCCAGGGGAGCGGCGTGTCGGGCCGGGTGATAACATACTCTCGGCGCTCATCGTCAAAAAAACCGTAACACATAACCTCTCCTTGGTCCAGGTCTCAAGTCAGTAGCCAGTCAGGGTCAGGTCCAATTTTCGGGCCAACGGTTCCAGGCGGTCGGCGATGGCCTGATCCAGGTCCAGATCCGGGCGAGACAGCAGGTCGGCCCACAGCTCGCTGAATACCTCGTTGAGCTTATCCTCAACCAACCCCCACAAAGGGGTAGACCCGAACGATCGGCCACGTTGCAGGCTGTGGGCCACCACCTGATAGAACGGATCATGGGCAAAAGGCGGGGAAGACAACACCTCAGAGCGGGTTGGCAGAAGGCCGGCATGTTGCGCCAGGGTAGCCTGTACCTGCCGGCTGGTCAGGAAACGGATCAACCTGGTGGCCGCTATCTGATAGACGGCATGTTTCCAGGAGACCAGATGCGATCCGCCGACAAAGGGGACGCCAGGAGGGGAAGTCACACCGGTGTTGGCCATAACTTGCTGGGATGCAAAGCGCAGCAGCCACGGCCCGCTGAGGGTTACCGCCGCCCGGCCTTCGCAGAACAGAGCATCCGATTGCGTGTCATCCAGGTCACGGGCCGGGGGAGCCAGATAGCGGGCCAGGTCAAAATAGGCGCGGATGCCGGCGCGGGCCTGGGGTTGGCTAAACAGGGTATGCCGGCCATCTTTGCTGACAAAGCGGCCTCCCGCCTGCCACACCCAACTGGCCAGATTGTGGATCGTCATCCGTGAGCGGTGGGTGGGCACAACCCAGGGGATGGGCACCCCACTGGCCTGAAGCTGCTGAAGGGTATGTGCCAACTGCTCGGTGCTTTGAAAAGCCGTCTCCTCGGCGATGCCGACCTGGTTCAGAATGTCCCGCCGATAGTACAACAGGCGCGTATCGGCCCACCAGGGAATGGCCCATACTGCCGTCTGGTCAGTGAGCGGTTGGGGCAACGTTCCACTGTCCCACACCGTCGGGATAAAGGCGTTGCGGTTGCCGATGATCGTCAGCTCATACTCGGTGAAGGGCCGGAGGGCATCCATCGCCACAAAGCTGCCCAGCCAGGTGGTGCCGATCTCCGAAACATCCGGCCCGCGCTGGTACAGGGCCACTTTGAGCAGCTCTGCCCAGGCGGTGTCCCATTGCAACACCCGCAGCCGGACCCGGACATGCTCCTGAGCTTCGAACTGGTCCAGCAGCGGGCGCAGATTGTCGGCATCCATTGCCCCTCGTGACATGATGGTCAGCTCAAGCTCGGCCATGTTGTCCTCATCTGCCGGATTGGGCGGTGGGGGAATCGGCTGGGATCCAAGGGATCTACCCCACCGAAAAGCGGAGGGCAGGCACGGCTATCCTGGCGCATAACGGAAGCAGGCCACAAAGTGATTGTCTGCCACCTCGACCAGGGGGGGCCGGCACAGATCACACCCCAAAGCTTTATCGGCGGCCGGGCATCTGTCATAATAGACACAGCCCTCTTTCAGCTCTACTTGCTGGGCTTTCAGCCCTGTCTCTACCTCTTTCCACTTTTCATCCAAACGGGGAACGGAAGCCATGAGCATCTGGGTGTAGGGGTGCAGGGGATTGTCATATATCCTCTCAGTCGCCCCCATCTCGGTTATACAGCCCCGGTAGAGGATCACCGCCCTCTCGCTGATATAGTACCCCAGCGAGAGGTCGTGGGTGATAAAGAGGACCGACAGGCCGCGCGACTTGAGGTCGGCCAGCAGGTTGAGGACGTCAATCCGGGTGGAGGCGTCGAGCATGCTGATGATCTCATCGGCCACCAGAAACTTGATGTCCAGCAGCAAGGCCCGGGCGATGAGGAATCGCTGGAGCTGCCCACCGCTGAGCTGGTGGGGATATTTGTCCAGGACCTGATCCGGGTTCAGGCCGACAGCCTTCAGCGCCTGAGCGACCCTATCGTTCCACTCCGAAGCCGCCACGTTGGGAAAAAACTCTTCACGGATGATCCGAAAAACCCGATCGGCTTTAAAGATGGGGTTGTAAGAAGAGAAGGGGTCCTGGAACACCCCCTGCACCTTCCGGTAGTATTCCTTTAGCCCTTGGCCTTTGAAAGTAGAAATATCGGCGCCATCGAACGAGATCGTCCCGGAGGTGGTCGAAAGCAGGCGCAGGATCAGTTTCCCGATCGTGCTTTTCCCGCTTCCGCTCTCGCCGATCAGGGAAACCACCTCCCCATCGCACACGTCAAAGCTGACATTATCAACGGCACGGAGCTCCTTCCCGCCAAATGTGCCGATCTTGTAGACCTTTGATACCGCCTCAAGCGTAAGCATCTGTTTCGAACTCCCTCCAACAGGCAACCCAGTGACCCTTTTCAACCTGGATGAACGGGGGCACCGTGAGGCATTTGTCGAACGCCACAGGGCATCGCTCCCGAAAGCGGCATCCAACCGGAGGATCGAGCAAGATCGGCGGGGTCCCAGGGATGCCGCTCAGCCGCTTCTCGGCATATTTCACCCCAACCCGAGGTAGCGATGAGAGCAACAGTTTCGTGTACGGATGCCGGGGGGCACGGATGATCGCATCGGTAGGGGCCTTTTCTGCCACTTGCCCGGCATACATGATCAGGATGCTGTCGGCGATCTGATACAGAATCGAGAGGTCGTGGGTAATGACGATGATGCCCCTCACAAACTCCCGGTCGCGGAACTCGACGAGCATCTCTGCCACAGCCTTTTGGCTGGACACGTCGAGCGCCGACGTGATCTCGTCGGCCAGGAGCAGGGAGGGGTTCAGCAGCGTCGAGAGCACCATGACCATCCGCTGCTTCATACCTCCCGACAGCTCGATGGGATACATGTCCAACACGTCGGGCGACAGCTCGACCAGATCTAACCTTCTCTTCAGCTCTGGCAGGATGGCTCCAAAATCCACCTGCCTCGAGCGGAGCAGTTCTGCCGTCATCTTGCCGATCTTGCGCGTTGGATTCAGAGCATTCATCGCGTACTGGGGGATGATCGAGATCCGCTCGAAGCGAAAGCTGTTCATTCGCTCCATATCGGCAATCGGCAGCTCCTCGTCGTCGAGCTGGACCCAGCCTTTGACAAGCTTCATGGGGGGGGCCAGGCGGACCAGGCTGTTGGCGAAGGTGGACTTGCCACACCCCGACTCGCCGGCCATGCCCATAATTTCGCCATCGGCCACGCTGAATGTGGCATCCTCCAATGCCCTGACCTCCCCCCTCAGAGTTTGATAATAGACCGTCAGATTCTCTACCTTTAGGCTCACGATATCACATCTCCCTCAGTTTGGGGTTAAAGACCTCATCCAACCCGACATTCATCACATACAGCGCGCCGACAATGGCCGTGATGGCCAGGCCAGGGGGGATGAACCACCACCACATCCCCAGCAGGAGGGCACCCCACAGGACCGCATATTGCATCATCAGGCCCAGCGAGATCGCATTGGTCGGACCAAGGCCGATGAAATCCAAGGTGGCTGCATTGAGGATCGCCCCGCCAAATTGGAGGATAAAGACCAGCAACAGGTAGGACATCATATTGGGGGCGATCTCACGGAAGAGGATTTTGATCGGCTTCATGCCACTCATCTTGGCGAGATCGACAAAATCTCTGGTGCGCAGGGAAAAGGTCTGGGCGCGGATGGCCCTGGCCGCCCAAGGCCAGGCTGTCAGCCCGATAAAGATGCACTCGGTCAGAATGCTTCGGACCTCGAGATAGGCCGCAATAATGAGCAGCACAGCCAGCGTGGGAATGACCAGGACAATGTTGGTGAACATATTCAGCAGCTCATCCACAATGCCACCACGATAGCCGGCGATGAACCCGATCAACATGCCGAGGAGGGTGCCAAGTCCTCCGCCGATCGCCCCCACCAGGAAGGTGGCCCGCAGGCCCAGGACAAACTGGGCAAAAACATCCTGGCCAAAAAAGGTAGTCCCCAACCAGTATTTGCTGGAGGGGGGCTCGGCTCCCATAGGATTCACATAATCAAACGGGTCATTGCGCGCCAGCAGCGGGGCCAAGATGGCCAGCACGAGAAAGAAAAGGATGATGGAGAGCCCAACCCGCAGCTTTTTGTTGCGCAGAGCAAAGTAGAGAAATTCGTTCTTTTTCTTGTTCATGCGGCCTCACCTGCCATCCCTCTTCGCGTCCTTGGATCGACAATAATATAAACCAGATCAATGATGAAATTGGCCAGCAACACGCCGATGATGATAAAGAGAAAGCACCCCTGGATGAGAAAGTAATCTTGATTTTGAATCGCAGCCAGCAGCAGATAGCCGATTCCGGGGTATGAAAACACGACCTCTGTGACCAGAGCGCCGGCCACGATGACGCCCAACTTGAGCGCCAACCCGGTGATCTGGGGAAGGATCCCATTCTGGAAGGCATATTTGCGGATCAATTTTCTGGGTGCCCCCAGCGCTTCCAGATAGTGGGAATAGTCGGCCTCCAGCTCATAGATGATCATGTTCCTCATGCCGATAGCCCAGCCCCCGAACTCCACCAGGAAAAGGGAAGCGAAAGGTAAGAACCAGTGGCGCAGGACACTCCCGATAAAAGCCCAGGAGAGGGTGGGCCGCAAGTTAAAGCTATAGGCCCCGGCGATGGGAAAGATGCCCAGCACAATGCCAAAGAACCAGGCCAACAAGATGCCGAGCCACATATAGGGGGTGGCGGTGAGAATATAGCCCAGCGGCGATACGGTGTTGTCCAGCCACTTGGAGCGTGCGGCGAAAGCACCGAACTTGTTGCCTGCATACCAGCCTATCAGGATCGAGGGCAGGAGGAGAAAGAGGTCATAGGGTACAGCTCGCAAAAGTACCCTGACTACAGGCGTAGGGAACATATAGACGCTGATGCCCAGATCGCCGTGGAAAAGGGCGGTCCAGAAATTGAGATACTGCCGCCAGAGCGGCTCATCCAGGCCAAAGGCCCGGGCGAAATAGCTGCGCAGGGCATCAACGGCTTCCGGATGGAGGGCGACGCGGGCCAACATATTCTGCACCGGATCGCCGGGCATAAAGCGCGGGATCATCCAATCAATGGTCACCGCCAGAAAAAAGGTGAGGATGTAAATAACGAGCTTTCTACCGAAATAACGTCTCACAACGCCTCCTTTGCCTAAACGAAAGCCCCGCCTCTTCCACAAGGTATGAAGAAAGGGCGGGGCTTGAGCACGTGCACCACCAGGCTGCTTATTGGGCAGGCTTTAGCTCAATAAGGGTCTGCAGACCGCCCAACTGCCAGTAGCCAGACCAGGTGGTCGGGAGCGCGGAGGAGCCCGAACCATCGGTCGGCCAGTTCGTCCAGACCGCGTTGCTGAACTGCGCCCAGAGGCCGTTGTACCACAGCGGGATCATCGGCATCTCGGTCAGCATCAGCTCTTGAATCTGCGAACAGACCGCCTGCATCCCCGCTACATCATTGGTGGGAACTTTGGCCAGGGCGTCTACCAGATCGAACATCTTCTGGTTGTTATACCGGCCAAAGTTGCCGGACCCCATAGTCTCCTGGATCGGGTGCCGGAACAGGAGGTTGTACAACGTCCAGGGGGTGTTGCTCATGGAAGCCCAGTTGTTCAGGGTCATGTCGAAGGTGCCACTTGTCAGGGCCGTGTTCCAGGCGCCGTAATCGGGGGTCACTGCCTTGATGTTGATCCCGGCCGCCTGGGCACTCTTGGCGATGATGTCAATGGCTGCCATCCAGTCTGTCCAACCGAACGGGCAGGTCACTTCCAGGGCAATGGCGCTGCCATCGGGCGTTTCGACAAAGCCATCGCCATTGACATCCTTGTATCCAGCGTCGGCCAGCATCTGCTTGGCCTTGGCCGTGTCAAAGCTGTACCCTAGCTTTGCGATCACGTTCTGATCGTCGAACTTGGACAGGGTAGGCAGAAGGCCGGTTGGGCTGGCCGGCTTGACCAGGTTGGCGTAGGCAACATTGACAATGGACGGTACGTCAATGGCAAAGGCCAGCGCCCTCCTGAACTTGGGATCATCCATCGGTTTCTTGGTCGTGTTCAGGAACAACACGGCCGTATTGGCCGAGAGCATGTAGGGGGCATCGGCAAAGTAGGTCTGGATATACCCCTTCTGCACCAGCGTCGCCACGCCCGGCAGGAAGTTGTTGCTCAGGTCCACCTCGCCCTTGATGACCGCGCCGAGGGCCACGTTGTTGCTGGAGAAGCGGATGTCTACGATCCGCTTGGGAGCAGGCTTGCCGAACACCTTGATGCCCCACCAGTTCTCGTTTCTCACCCACACGTTGCGGTCTTCGGAATGGGTCTCATACAGGTATGCACCGGAGCCGATAGGTTTCTCATTAGCGCCGGTGTTGATCTCTTCTTCCGTCCGGCTCTCCCAGATATGCTTGGGGACGATAAAGATGTTGTAGAGGTTGTTATCCCATTCCTGATAGAGCGGGTCTTTAAAGGTGAACTTGAGATGGGTGTCATCAACCGCTTCCACACCGGTCAAATAGTTCCACATCGGGCTGAACCAGATCGCCGCATACTTTTGGCCCAGCTCAAAGGTGAACTTGACATCAGCAGAGGTCAGCGGTTTGCCGTCGCTCCAGGCAAGCCCCTTCCTGAGGGTCACTTCATAGGTGGTGGGATCGGTCCACCCCCCACTCTCCGCCAGCCAGGGGGTCAACTCACCGGTCATCGGGTTGAAGGCAAACAGCGTTTCATACACGAGCCCATTTGTTCCGGTGGTGTTGGCCTTGCTCCAGGTGATGAAGGGGTTCCAGTCATTCGGCGGGCCCCAGGCTGCGCCACTAACGTACAGGGTCTCATTCCGCGGATAGGCGGTCTCGGCTGGCTTTTCCGCCCCCGGCGTCGCCGTGATGACCACTTCGACCGGCTTTTCGACCTGTACGGTCTCGATGACCTTCTTTTCCACCTCGACAGTTTGCACGACGGTCTTTTCCACCTCTTTGGTCACGACCTTCTCGACCTCGACCGTCTGGACAACCGGCTGGGGGGTTGGGCCACAGGCAATGAGCAGGCTCAAAACCACCAGCAGGCTCATAAAGGACAACACTAGCTTACGCATTTTATCCTCCTCCTTATATTTGTGTTTGGATTAGAAACGGTTACACCCTTGTCGGTAAAGGTTGGCTTCTGTGTCGCCCTCACCTCCTTCCTTCATGGTGACCAGAGCAGTGCCCGACAAGAACGCAGGCTCCATTCGCCATTTTGGCCAAGCCGGTGTATAATAACATGCACCAGTGGATGGAGTGACCTCTTGCCGAACGCATCCGGTTCACTCTTGACACTGCCTCTGCCAGGGGGAGATGCCGCTTTCCGCCAAGTCAGCCGGCATCTCCCTTCTGCTTATCCTCCACGTGCGGGCCAGAAATCACGGCGAGGCGCCGCACGAATCCCGCACGATCAGCTCGGCGGGCAAAACGATCCTGTGGGCCGGAGCCGCCACGGTGGGCGGGTTCTCCAGCAGGTTCAACAGCAGATCTGCAGCCGTGGCCCCCAACCGCTCGATAGGCTGCCGCACCGTGGTCAATGCCGGTTCGATAGCGGTGACGGCCGGAATGTCATCAAAGCCAACCAGGGCAACATCCTCCGGCACCCGCAGGTTGGCCTCGCGCAACGTTTTCAAGGCGCCAATGGCCATCGAATCGCTGGCAGCAAAAACGGCCGTCGGCGCAGCCGGCAGCAGGCGCTGCATGGCCACAACGCCGCCGCGCTCCGTAAAATCACCCTCGGCGATCAACCCCTCCTCCACGGGAAGGCCGTGCGCTTCCAGGGCCTGGCGGTATCCCAGCAACCGATCCACACCTCCACCCATGTTCAACGGACCGGTGATGGTGGCAATGCGCCTGTGGCCGAGCCGAATCAGGTGTTCAACGGCCATCCGGGCCGCGCCCACGTTGTCTATGTCCACACAACTGGCCCGGCTATCGGCGTGCCGCCCCACCAGCACGGCCCGCACACCATCGTCCAACAGCTTGGGCACCAGCGGGTCATCCAGGCGAGCAGAGGCCACAAGAACCCCGTCCAGGTGGCCACCGTAGACCAGGCGGCGATACATCTCTTCCTGATGGACATGGTTGCTGAACAGAGAAAGCATCAGGTGATAGCCCCGGGTGTTGCAGGTCTCGGTGACGCCGCGCAAGAGAAGGGCAAAGAAAGGGTCCACGAAAAGGGTGTTTACCGTCTCGGGGATGATGACGCCGATGATACGGGTGCGACGGGTGACTAGGCTCCGGGCGGCAGCGTGGGGCTGGTAACCGGTCTCACGGATCACCTGCCACACCCGCTCCCGCACTTGCTCCCGGACGTTGGGGTGGCCGTTGATAACGCGCGAGACGGTGGAGCGCGATACCCCGGCGAGTTCGCCAACCTTTTCGAGCGTAAGCGACATTCGCTACCCCTACCCCCGTTTTTGGGAGCGTTCCCAAGACCGTCCTAAAAGAATCCCCGCCTATGGGGTAGAATACATCCTATTTACGGGAGCGCTCCCAACAATAGTATACCACAATTCTCGGCCGTTGTCAAGAGGTTTTTCCGACTTTTTTCGCCGGTTTGTCGGGCGCTTTCCCCTGACAACGCCCGACAAACCGGCCGGCCGTCATGGATCAGGCCACCGAATCGGCCTTGATAAAATCAATCAACTCGTCCGCCTGGGTGTAGGCCAGGCAGGTGACAGTATCCGCAGCGCCGTAGTAGATGGCGATGCGGCCGGTGGGCGCATCGGTCAGGGCGGCGCAGGGAAAGACGACGTTGGGCGTATCCCCCACGCATTCGTAGGATTCCCACGGGGCAAGCAGGTAGGATGCCGTGCGGTACAGCACCCGCCACGGCTCATCCAGGTCGAGCAGGGCGGCCCCCATGCTGTACACAAAGCCGTTGCACGAGGTCAGGACGCCGTGGTAGAACAGCAACCAGCCCTCGGTCGTTTCGATGGGGGTTGGCCCGGCGCCGATCTTGGTGCTTTGCCAGCCCCACTGCCGCGTCGGACTCATCACATGGCGATGGCATCCCCAATGGCACATGTCGGGGCTTTCACTGTAAAAGATGTCGCCGAACGGGGTGTGGCCGGTATCGCTGGGACGGCTGAGCATGGCATACTTGCCCTTGATCCGCCTGGGGAACAGGACGCCGTTACGGTTGTAGGGCAAAAAGGCATTTTCCAACTGATAGAACGCCTCAAAATCGTACGTATAGCCCACACCAATGGTCGGGCCGTGATAGCCGTTGCACCAGGTTACGTAGTACCGGTCCTCAAGCCAGCAGACGCGGGGATCATACCGATATTCGAACCGCTTCAGTTCGGGATCGTCGGTGATGAATTGGATGGGTTCTGGGGCAATTGTCCAGTTGACGCCATCCTGGCTCTGGCCGCTGTGGATGTGCATCTCCCGTTTCCTGTTGTCCACGCGAAAAACGCCGGCAAACCTGCCCTGGAACGGGACGACGGCGCTGTTAAAGATGCTGTTGGAACAAGGGAGCAGATCGCGGCGGATAACCGGATTGCGCGTTGAACGCCACACGATCTGGCTGGAGCCAGAAGGCCTCTCCTCCCAGGGAATGTTGGGCATAGCCGGGCCAAGTAGGGTTGACATCAGGTTCACACCTCAAGTCGGTATTTCTGAAGGGTCAGGCACCTGGACCCACCACACACACCGAGCTCCGCTCGATCAGGCGCGGCAGGACTGCCACCCTCACCGGACTGGATTCAGGGTATTCGATCCGGTTGACGAGCAGCTCCACGGCCAGGCGTCCCATGCCGATCTTGTCCACGCGCATCGTCGTCAGCGGTGGCGAAACGCAGCTTGCCTGGTCAATGTCGTCAAAGCCCACGATGGAAAGCTCGTCGGGCACCTTGCGCCCCAGGTCGCGCGCCACATCCATGACCAGCAGGGCCCCCTCGTCGTTGACGCTCAAGATCGCCGTGATCTGGGGGTGGCGGCGCAGCAGGGCGGCTGTTGCTTCCCTCGTCTCTTGGGCATTGATGATGTGGCATTCTGCTACATAGCGGTCAGGGATGTCGTGGTCCTTCAGCGCCCGCATGTAGCCGTTTTGCCGTTCCTGGATGCTGGGATAGGCACGAGGGTGGCTGCCGACCAGCCCAATGTGCCGGTGGCCATGCTGAATCAGGTAGGTGACAGCCTGGTAGGCCCCTTTGAAATTGTCGGACACGACGGCATCATACACGTCCGATGTGGCATAGGCATCCACCAGGACGATGGGGGTCGAGCGGCGGTCTATGATGCGGATGAGCGCCTCGTTCAGGAACGCGCCGACGAGCAAAAGCCCATCGGTCGAATCCTCCTCCAGCAGCAGGCGGGGCAATTCCAGAGGATAGCTATCCTCATCCACCGTCAGGGTGGCGTACAGCAGGTTCAATTGCCGACGGCGGCAGGCCATTTCGATGCCGGCCACCACGTGCGAGTAGAACTTGTTGGCCTGTGGAATACTGTTGGGGTCCGCCTTGAGGATCAGGCCGACGTTCGTCAGCAGCGGGGCGTGCATGGCCGGCCTCTGGGGGATGTAACCAAGCTCCCTGGCCACCTCCAGAACCCGCTGCCGTGTGTCGGCCCCCACGCCCGGCCTGTCGCGCAAGACCAACGAAACAGTGGACAGGGATACGCCCGCCCTGTTGGCGATTTCGGCCATAGTGGTCCGCTCGTTGCCCGACACAGTGCCCCTACCTCAAGAATATCACTAGAACTTTAGTAAAAGTATATCATATTCCCCTCGGTTTGTCAAGGGGAAAACAGGGAGAAAAATGTGAAAATATCCTCACTTTTGCCCCTTGTTCGAAATTTTAATAATCTGCCGCAAGTCGCCTCTGAACCTCGCTGCCGGTTCTAACATAATTTTAATCTATAAGTATTGACTTTATCATAATAATGTGCTATGATAATGGTACAAGCCAGGTGGCAAGGTAAGCCCTTGCCGGACGATGGCCCAGGCAATCGCCAGGCTTGAGGAGGTATAGATGCTAGAAAGGTTCGTTTACCTGGATAACGCCGCTGCGACGCGGCTGGACGAGCGGGTGTTGGAGGCGATGACACCCTACTTTTTCGACCTCTACGCCGTCGCCACGTCGCAGTTCGGGTATTCGTTGGGTGTGGATGCCCGCGATGCGCTGGATGCCGCGCGCGGAAAAGTGGCCGCCGCCCTGGGGGCAAAGCCGGAGGAATTCATCTTTACCTCCGGCGATACCGAGTCGAGCAACCTGGCGCTCAAGGGGGTGGCGCTGGCGCTGGGCGAGAAAAAGGGCCGCCACATCATCACCAGTCCCATCGAGGATTTTCCGGTGCTCCATAGCGCCCGCGCGCTGGAAAAGCAGGGCTTTCGCGTGACCTATG
>FWWM01004839.1_pt1 | contig 30640 bp, 35 predicted proteins | sample 2228351 | NCBI WGS metagenome assembly FWWM01 (sample SAMEA103939774, study PRJEB20133) | metagenome | reverse complement strand
GCCCTTCTTCTACTGGCTGACACAGTACACGTACATCACGTACAAGGCAAAGCTGGGAAGGAATACACCCTTGCTTACAGCAAAGGAATGGTACACAGCAGCAAAAGCTCTGCCACAGGTGCGGAAGTGATATAATACGTCAAGGCCACATCAGGGCTTGTTCGTGTGCCATGCTTGCGGCTACCAGTGCAACGCCGATTACAATGGAGCAGTCAATCTTGGAAATAGGTTGTGGAACTATATGTTCCACGACAGCGCGATTGGGTTCTCCGCCAAAGCGGGACGACTTTTGGATTCCGCAAGTCAGGTCAATGATCAAAGACTTGACAGAACTTAATACAAAAGTTGCAATTAATAGGTTTATTAACCTCCAAATTTATGATCTACCTGATTTCCTAAATGGGAAGAATTGATGATTTAGACGTGAAAATTTTGAGTGAGCTTGCCCTGGACGCAAGCATTTCTGTCCCAAAACTTTCCAAGAAGATCAATGTCAATTCGTCAGTAGTTTACAGCAGGATAAAGCGCCTTGTCAAGCGCGGCCTTATCAAAAAGTTCACTATCGTGATCAACGATGAAGCGCTCGGCTTTAACGTCAAGGCGCTCACCGGCATCAACATGGACTCAAAGCTCAGAGACAACGTTCTGAACGAGCTCTTCAAGATCCCTGAAGTGAGGGAGGTCGCAGAGGTCACGGGCAGGTTCGATGTCTTGGTGACGATGAACGCCCGCTCGCTTGACGAGATGCACCAGCTTATCTCTGAGAAGATAGGCAGGATAGAGGGAGTGCAAAAGACAGAGACGTTCATTGAAATGCGCAAGACAAGCCGCGAGCTTGCCTACCCGACATCAATAGCCAAGTAATAATATAAATAACAATCAGTTCAACTTACCCTCGCTGTCAATTGACGACTCACCAGATAACTGTAGGCAGCCGGCTCAAGAACTATTACGAGCTCACAAAGCCCAAGATCTGGTACCTACTGGTTTTCACAGCTTTTGGAGCTGCCCTTACAGCATCGTTCCTCTTTGATAAGCCAATCGAGCCGCTTACTTGGCTACTGCTTATAGGCGGAGTTGCTGCCGGCTCGGCAGCTGCTGACACGCTGACGGGGTACAACGATAGAGACATTGACGCAATAATGGACCGCACCAAGAACCGGCCCATACCGTCGGGCAGGATATCGCCCAAGAACGCTCTTGCCTTTGGGCTTGTGCTTACAGCAATTTCGCTTGTATGCGCTTGGTTCATCAACATCTGGGCATTTGGCCTAATGGCCTTTGGGCTCTTTGACAACATCATCGTCTACAGCAAGTGGCTAAAGAGAAGAAGTCAATCAAACATCATCCTCGGCGGCTTTTCAGGTGGTGCACCAGCGCTAATTGGTTATGTAGCGGTAACTACTCAAAACATTGAGATAGGGCTAGTGATGGCAGGTCTGGTCTTCCTCTGGATACCAACCCACATCTGGAGCCTTGCGCTTCATGTGAAAAAAGACTACACAAAGGCCGGCGTGCCGATGCTGCCGGTGGTATCCAGCGAAAAGTCCTCAGTCAGGGTAATCGCCGGTACCACATTGATGATGGTAGTGTTCAGCATCCTGCCGTTCTTTTTCAACCAGATGTTTGGCATCATTTACCTTGCTACTGCGGCCGTCTTTGGAGCAGTCATGATAGCGCTTTCTGTGTGGCTTTTGGTAAAGCCCAGCGAAAAGGCATCGTGGACAGTGTTCAAGTTCTCAAGTCCCTACCTGACGGCGCTTTTCATCGCCTTCATGGTGGATGCCTTTTTCAAGTAGAAACTTTTCGCATTCATACAGCACCCTTGCAATGACTACATGCGCTTCCAGACCGATGTCGCTTATCGAGTAGGTCAGGTTCAAAAGCCGGGTCGTGCTCTCGGAAAAGTGGCCCCTTGGGAACCCGCCTACCACGAACGCGCAGCAGCTATCATCAGCAAGGTTTTCAGCCACAGCCTTTTCAGCAGTGCCCTGGATGCCCGTTCTGGACAGGCCAATAACTCTGCTAGGCCTGATGGCATTCACCAAGTCTGCAAGCGTGCCGTCAGAAATTTCCATAAGGACCCTTCCTTCGTCACTTTTGATGACTTTGTCCCTGAACAGGCTCACCATCAGGCCCTCGAAGCGAAAGTACGACTTTGGGATCCGCAGGTTGTCGGCGATTGTGATCAGCCTGTCGTTTACCGTATGCACATAGACCTTCAGCATGCCTCTCAGAAAGAGTGGCGTTCCCAGAGCCTCCATCAGTGCAAAATGGACAATGTCCGGCCTGCCACGCCTGCCGTTGTCTTGCAATTTGCTCATGGCGGCATGATGGTAGCTCCTATCAAGCAGGGTTTCTGAAGGCTTTAATCCTAGCCTGCGAGCATGGTTTCGCACTGCGGCGTGGTTGATAATCTCGCAAGGCACGGTCTCTAGCGCGGCTTCTGCAATGATGAGCGTTGTCATTGTCGTTGTTATCGTATCTCTCGATACCACCGGCCCGTATATTAAGGAGTGTCGGCAGCGTATTTTGATAAAATTTCAGATTCTCTGGCGTGCACAAGCTCCTGCAGCTCCTTAATGCTCATATCAAGTGCTGCATCTGCCTCTTCCTTGCTCTGCCTGGCAACGATTATTTCGCCGGGCCCAAATTTCGCCTCTCTGATTTCAAGGGGCACCTTTGAATGCAGAAGCTCGCCAAGAAAGTCGTAGAGCGCTGGGAAGGTGGCGTTGTTTTCATAGACATAGGTCGTAGTCCCATTGCTGGATAGAGTTTCCTCTTTTAGGGGAAATGAAAACGACGGAAGCGAGATCGAGTCGACTATGGTGCCGGCAATCTGCGCCAGCTCTGCGTTATTCTCGCCCATTTTCAGCTCGGCATATTTTGCTGCAGCCCGCTCAAGCTCGTCAAGGTTGGTCAACACCTGTAATGGTGTCCCAAATTAATTAATGGTTGCAGCTATATGGTTTATCAGGCAGCATAGTGTTTTGACTCCCATATTGGTCCGGCGGCAGACAAAAAAAGAGATTGCCAAAGAGCGCATCGATATACTTGTCAAAAGCGCTTTGAAGGAAAAGGACGAAGCGTTGGCTGCCCGGCAGGCGCAGCAGGCCAAAAAGATAGCGATGCGCTTCCGGGTCCGGCTCCCGTACGAGGCGCGGCAGCTCTATTGCAAAAAGTGCAAGGCGTTTATTGTGCCGGGCAGGGGCGCAAGGGTAAGGGTCGGCAGCAGGGCAAAAACGAGGGCTATCAGGATCACGTGCCTGCAGTGCGGTCACACCTACCGCAAGATCTTGGGGCGGAATAAGGATCTGTGAACCACCATGCCTTCAGGCATGGGCTCTTCCTGCTTCATAGACTCCCATGCAATCTCTACAGGCGTAACTTCCCGCAGTACCTGCGTTAGCAACAATTGCAAGTCTTTCTGTTTTTGATATTTCGACTTGCATTATAGTCCCGATCGATAGCAATGTGGCACCTGTCACATCTGTGCATCTTAACTGCGAGGGTTTTAGTACTTTATTGCCGCACTTTGAACAGTCAATAGGTGTATTCTTTGAGTTAACCTCTAGTACCATCTTGGCCTTGTACTTCAGGGACTGTTTAAAAGTACGCCAGCCTGAATCCAATATGTGCTTTGCAACCCTATGGTTCCTGACTAGATTTGGTGTACACAATCTCTCAAGAAATAATACTATTATATCATATCTGTCAGCATAATAACGCGATATCTTATGCAAAAAGTCTTGCGCTTTCTAGCTATCCTTTCATGAAGCATTGCGACCCAGTTTTTGGTTTTTTCATAGTTCTTTGAACCTTTTTGCCTTCTGCATAACTTTCTTTGTGCCCTACATAATGGTTTTGACATCCTTGTCCGAAAGAGAGGATTGTCTGCGAAATGATTATCTGAATCGTATACAAATTTTGTAATGCCGACATCTATTCTGACTGATTTGTTTGGGTGCACAAATCTGAATATGGGCTTAGTATCGCAAGCCATGACCGCGTACCACCGGGCATTTTGTCTACAAATGGTTACTTGTTTGATGTTCGTCGGTTGCCTGTGCAATCGTATCTTAATGAAGCCAAGCTTGGACAGCCATAACAAATCTGTCTGACCATGCTTTTCTAATCTAAAGCTAAACTGGTTATATACATGAACGAATTGTACTTGTCATGAGTAAGATAATGGAGCCTGCCAACATTGTGACCGTTCTTTCTTAATACTGATATTGCTTTGATACTGGCCACAACCTGCTTTGACACCATTTGCAACAGTTTGCTTATAGTAGTTTCACAGCCATGGCTTCTGCTCCTTTAGCTCTGTGAGAGTATAGTATATCAGAAGAAAAACCATTGCTGACAAAATAGTTGTACACCCCCATGCAGCCATCAAGCGTCTCTTCAAGCTTTGTTTCTTGCTCGCGTGTTGGATAGAGACGATACTTGTAGTTGCACAAATGCATTAAGGCATACTACCAGCCTGCTATTTAACGACAATATCACTCGAAGGAGAGAGAGGGTATTAGAGAGAGATATGGTGATAAAGAAATTCCCCTCCAAGATACACAGCTTATTTTCCCATGATAAGGATTTATAAGGGCTAGAGCGAACTTGCAAAATACATGGCCAAGGTTTACGATGTTCCGGCTGACGAGCTGATCGCCAAGCTAGCCGAACAGTTGAAGGACGACAAAAAGATAGTGCCCCCAGCTTGGTCCGCGTTTGTCAAGACAGGCTCGCACGCCACCCGAATTCCCCAGAACAAAGACTGGTGGTACGAACGGTGCGCTTCGCTCTTGAGAAAGATTTATCTTCATGGTCCTCTTGGAGTTGCCGACCTGAAAGTAGCTTATGGCGGCAGGAAGAAGGTTGGATACAACCTTGCCCACCACAGGGACGCAGGTGGCGCGATCATCCGCAAGGCGCTCCAGCAGCTGGAGGCGTCCGGCTACATTGTCAAGGTGCAGGGCAAGGGCAGGCTCATTTCAAGCGAAGGCATGAAAAAGATGGACAGGCTTGCTACCGAGATCCATAGAGAGCTGATAAAGGCCGCACCCCAGCTCCAGCGCTACGCGTAACAATAAATAATGAACCATGTCAGTTCCACAGCCACACCAGCCAAATGACGAGGAAGCGAGAAGGCGCGAAGCCGAGGCTGCGATGCGCCAGCGGGTTTTGCAGGTTGTCCTCGATTCGCAGGCGCGCCAGCGGCTTATGAACATCCGGCTCGTCAAGCCAGAGCTTGCCACAGCCGTTGAAAACTACCTTATCAGCGCAGCGTCTTCTGGTAGGATAAACCGCCCACTGACTGACGAGGAATTGAAGCAGCTCCTCCTCCGCATCCAGCAGCCTAAAAAAGATTTCAAGATTGAAAGACGCTGATCTGAATGTTGTATTATGCCGGTTGGATATGAGTTAACTATTTAAGGTCATGCAGGTGCTTGTGGCTCTATGAAGGCAGCAGTATATCGAGAATACAGCAAGGATCCAACAAAGGTCGTCAAGATTGAAGATATTGACATTCCCAAGATTAAGCCAAATGAAGTTTTGATCAAAGTCGAAGCGGCAGCTTACAACTATAATGACCTTTGGGGTATCTGGGGCGAGCCAATCAAGATCCCATTACCACACATTTCTGGAAGCGATGTGGCCGGCACTATAGTTGAAGTAGGCTCAGACGTTCAGAAACTGAAGGTAGGCGATAGGGTCGTTTCTCATTCCAACTTGAGTTGTAGGGTATGCTATGAATGCACTTCTGGAAGAGAATTTGATTGCAGTGACAGACTTGTCTGGGGCTTCCAGACAGGCCCACTCTGGGGCGGATTTGCCCAGTATACACACCTGCCCGAAGTTAATGTCGTAAAGATCGCGGATAATGTTTCGTTCAACGATGCAGCAGCTGTTTCCATGGTGGGCATGACCTCGTGGCACATGCTTGTTGGAAGGGCCAAGATAAAGCCAGGCCAGCTTGTCCTAGTCATGGGCGGAGGCTCTGGCGTTGGAATGGTAGGCATCCAGATCGCTAAACTCTACAACTGCACAGTCATTGCTACAGCAGGCAACAAGGACAAGATGGACAAGTGCCTAGAGATAGGTGCTGATTATGTTGTCAACCATAGAGAAGCCGACTGGTACAAGAAGGTGCGTGAAATCAACAAAAAGCTTGGGCAACCGGGAGTTGACGTCGTCTTTGAGCACATCGGCAAGTCTGTCTTCCCGCAGGAAGTTGCGCTGCTCAAGATGGGAGGCACGCTTGTTGCGACTGGCGCAACTACTGGCTACGACTCGACGATCGACCTGCGCTACCTGTTCTTCAGGGGCACGAACCTGCTTGGCTCCACGCAGGGCACCAAGGCAGAGCTTGAAGATGTGATGTACTGGGTCAGCAAGGGCAAGATAAAGCCGGTCATCGACACGATCTTGCCGTTCTCTGACATGGTCCAAGGCCACGTCATGATGGCTGGGGCCCAGCAGTTCGGCAAGATATTGACCACTCCGCAAAAGCTCTAAAAACCCTCCCTTTCTTCACTCTTTTGTATGATATTCCGAAGCCTGATCTTTGTCCCCGGCAACAGCACCCGCTTTGTTGAAAAGGCCAAGATGCTACAGGCAGACATCATCTGCTTTGACCTTGAAGACTCAGTGCCAGCCAACGAAAAAGACGCCGCTCGCAAGATAATAGCCGACGCGATTTCGCGCAGGCAGGAATACGGCAGGCCGGTGTACATAAGGACAAACTCGCCCGAGTCGGGGCTGGTAGCTCTAGACCTCAAGGCGGCCGTGCGCAAGGGCGTCGATGGCATAGTGATACCCAAAGTCAACGACGCACAGGAAGTCTCCAAGATAAAGAAGCAGGTGGCGGCGCTGGAAAAGGAAAGAAAGACAGGAGGCAAGGTAGCATTGATGCCTTCAATTGAAACTGCAAGGGGCGTGGTGAACGCTTACCAGATTGCAGGCGCAGACGAGCGGGTAAACGCGCTCGTGTTTGGCGTGTTTGACTTTTTGCACGATATGCGGCTTGATTACGACGAAAGCAACCCGGCAGGCTATGCATACGCCCGGGCCAAAGTGCCGGTTGACGCAAGGGCGGCAGGCGTGCACGCGATAGATGCGATATGGCAGAAAGTCGACGACGCTGACGGCCTTGTCAGGGACGCCACGGTTGCAAAGCGCCTCGGGTACTCTGGCAAGAGCATAATCCATCCAAGCCAGATAGAGCCTGTGCACAAGGTCTTCCTGCCAAGCAAGAACGAGATCGAGTGGGCAAAGAAGGTGGTGCAGGCGCTTGGTGACGCGATGGAGAAGGGAAGCGGCAGGGGCGCGGTAAGGCTCGAAGGCAGGATGATAGACGCGGTGCACTACAAGCAGGCAAAGGCCATTCTGGATGCGGCAGCAGGCGGCGGCTGATAAGGAAGGGCGCGTGCACGCGTTTCCAGTGAAGAAGCATGTGTAGAAAAAATGGTGCAGTTACATGCGCGCTTTCCGTCCCAACTTGCTTAAAGGAACTTTATTTTCGGCTCTGTGAAATTGTCGATAGTATTGCGTTTCTAAAAGTGATGTCAAAAATTGGCTGCCGCATATGGTTATCGATAACAGACACATGTCTTTATTAAGACAAATTCACAATTATTTAGATGCAAACGTATGGCATTCGAGTTTTGAACAGATATAGCAAACTTTCTATTGGCATTAGAGAACTGGAAAGAGAAGAAGAAAAAAGAAACAAGAGGAATCCAAAACAAATACTGACTAATTGGCAAGTTTGCTAGCGTTCTGTATCAGCGTTAATTTGCCTATTATTCTTGGTTTTGTTGCATGGCAGCACAACAGGAAAAATCTATTTTCGCAAATATTCATATAAAGTAGGAAAGTCAGAAAAGCGTGGTTGAAGTTTTTGAGCTTGTTATCCGCGATTTTGCAGTTATCATGATCGTCGCGTCTGCCATGGCTCTGCTTTCCTACAAGCTCAAGCAGCCTATGGTCATTGCATACATTGCAGCAGGCATGATAATAGGCCCGCACACGCCGCCATTCAGCCTGATCACTCAGATTGAAGTTCTGGAACTGTTTGCAGAGATCGGGGTCGTGCTCTTGCTCTTTGTAGTAGGCATGGAGTTCCCGATTGAAAAGCTGCGAAAAGTGGGGAGAAAGGCTTCAGTCATCGCAGCGGCAGAAGCATCAGGGACTTTTATGGCCGGCTATGCCGTCGGGCAGGCAATGGGATTTTCATTCTATGACAGCCTGTTTGTTGCGCTTGCGATCTCTGTTACAAGCACAGTCATTGTCATGCGGGTGCTAGAAGAGCTAAAAATGATAAAGGCAGAGGCATCTTCGCTCATCCTCGGCGTGGCAATAATTGAAGACATTATAATCATCTCGATGCTGGCCATACTGCAGTCGATAGCCTCCACGGGAGACCTCTCATTTGTAGAAATCGGAGCCTCTGTAGGAATAGTTCTTGCGTTTATTGCAGGCGCGCTGCTGCTAGGCTCAAAGACGGTTCCAAAGTTCATCGACCTCATTGGCAGGACAAACCAGCAAGACGTGCTCGTTGTGGCCATGCTGGGCGTAGCGTTTGGGATGGCGTTTATCGCATTTGAGCTTGGCATATCTGTGGCAGCTGGCGCGTTCTTTGCAGGCGTCCTGATAGCCGAGTCCAAGATGCACTCTGTCTCTGCCATATTGGCGACTCCGATAAGGGACATGTTTGCCGCGCTGTTCTTCATATCGATAGGCGCGCTGATGGATATCTCACTGCTTCCTCTCTTCATAATTCCGGCGCTTATTCTGGTAGCCGTCTCGTTTGCAGCAAAATTCATTACGGTCTGGAGCGCTGCAAGGGCTCAGGGGTTCAACAAGCTAACATCGATGAGGGCAGGCTTTGGCCTGTCAGCTTCGGGAGGCGAGCTGGCGCTTGTGACGGCCAAGGGAGGAGCAGACGTAGGGGCAACAAGCACGTTTTTGCTTCCAATGATTGGAGCGATGACGATAATTACGACGTTCATTTCTCCATATGCGATAAAGTTTGGATGGAAGTTTGCGGAGAAATGGAAGCCGCAAGGAGAGGAGGAAGGCACGGCAGCCCAGGCGCAAGATAAGGAAACAAAATGATCTACTCCTCTTCCCCATCATCATAAAGAAGGGCGTTAATGATTTGCTGTCAGTCAGGGTAATTCCTTGAAATATCCGCACTGGCAAATCAGCACGGAGCGGTTGTTGTCAACCCCGTGTTCTGCTACGCAGTTGGCCGCCGTCAGCGATCTTCTGCACTTTGGACAATCCTGAAGGTTTTCCTTCAAAATGGTAGTAGCAGACTAACTCGCATCGCTTTTAACATTTGTGAACATGACTTCTATAGCAATTGTGTAAGTCATTTTTGACACTATTAAGGAACGCTCGACGATGACAGTATTTTATTATGATAATTTCTTTATCTCATGTCAAGCCCAAGCACGCCAGCGTTGCCCCAGTTCTCTTTTGACACCTCATATATGAGGACGCGGATGCTCTCTTCCTTTGTGTTGAGGATCCTTGCGGTCTCTTTTGTAAGCACCTTGACAAGCTCCCTCTTTTGCTCCACTGTCCTCCCTTGGCTCATCGTTATCTGGATTACTGGCATATGTCTGATGATGATAAGGGATGCCAAAAAGATATATGCATAGCTATTGTCCGGGCATGAACCTCTTGATCGCCACGATGCCGACATAGTAGGGGATATTGTACAGCGCAGCAAGTGCCGCAACCTGTGAGCCAAAGAACTGGAACGCAAACACGGCCACAAGCACGTTGTTGACGTAGCTCATCGCTATCAGGCCGGCGCTCCTTTCCTGCTGGCCGCCAGGCGCGCTCGCATATCCTACAAGGCTATAGGCCGCGTAGCAAATGAACGCGGTTGCTATTGTCTGCAGCAAAAACACCTGCTCTTCGTAAAAATAGCTGGAGAACTTGGCGAACATGCCAAAGTTGATCAGGATGATAAAGACGAGCGATAGCGGGAATGACTTTTCATCGACAAACCTTGAAGCTACCGGGAAGCGCTTTTTGGTGAACCAGCCTGCTGCAAGCGGCGTAAACAGCGCGGCAGACAGCAAGAACACCATGTCGATCACCGGTATGTCAAACTGCGATCCCACCAGCGCATAGACTATTGATGGGAGCACAAAGGGGACGGCAAGCGAGGTGGCTATTATCATGCCCACTATGAGGGGGAGCCGGCCGCCAATGAGGTTGACCACGAATGGCGCGCCAAGGCCGGTCGAGATGCCAGAGAGCAGCAGGACAGGGAGCGCAAACGGCTGGTACACAAAATACACAAGAGCATACATGCCAACTGGCAGCGCCGCCAGCTTGACTGCAGATAGCACGGCCAGCTGCCTTGGTTTTGTAAATGTCGCTAGAAGGTCAGAAGTTTTGAGCCTTATCAGGTTCAGAAATAGCAGCGCGCCAAGCCACACAAGGATGTAGGGCTCGACCAGTAGGCCAGCTGATGGTAGGAGCACGCCGGCAGACATCGAGCCGGCTATGCATGCTGCAAGGACTACATCGTTATGGCGCAAGTGATTTCAGCTGCTGTATCATTTCCCGCACATAGTCAAAGCCTTGCTGCCAGAACTCCTCTCTAGAAATGTCTATTCCTGCCTCCATCAAGAGCTCTTCTGGCTTTCTCGATCCGCCTGCGGCAAGTATCTTGAAGTATTTGGGGACAAACGACGACTTGCCTTCAAGCTTGTACTGGCGGTAGAGCGACAGGACGAGCAGGTTGCCAAACGAGTATGCGTAGGTGTAGAACGGCGTGTGGTAAAAGTGCGGTATGTACACCCACTCCCACTGAAAATCAGGCGTTATTGCTATTGAAGAACCAAACTGCTCGTTGAGGTTTTCAAAATATATCTTGGCTACCGCGTCGATTGTGGCGTTGCTCTCGGCTATGACCCTGTGCGCCTCAATCTCAAAGAGCGTAAAGTATGCCTGCCGCATTATGGTCGCGTACATGTCGTCGATATGCTCTGCAAGCAAGAGCCTGCGCTCTCTGGCAGACATTTTTTCGGCCAGCTTTTCGTTGAGCAGCATCTCTGCAAACACTGACGCAGTCTCGGCAAGCGGCAGCGGCGCGTGCGACACCATTATCGGCAGGTCCGACGCAAGCATGCTGTGGATTGCATGGCCAAACTCGTGCGCAAGGGTCGACACGTCCCTTGTCAGGCCGTCAAAGTTCAAGAGCACATAGGGGGTCATCTTGGGCGTGACGGTGTAGCAGAAAGCGCCTCCGCGTTTTGCCTTCCTGATCTCCGAATCGACGTGGCGCTCTGAAAAGACGCGCTCGGCAAGCGTGCGGAACTGTGGGTCAAAGTCACCAAAGGTGTCAAGCACGCTCTGGACAGCTTTTCCATAAGTGAACTTTTTCGTGTCAGATGCCTTGGTCGTAATGGGGGCGTAGAGGTCATACCTGCGCAACTTCTTCATGCCAAGCATCTTGGCCTTTTCCCTGAAATATTCCTGAAATACCGCCGAGTTTTTCCGGCATGAAGCAAGCAGCGCCTCGACCGTGACATCGTCCAGATTGTTGGCGATGTTGCGCACAGAGATTGGGGACTTGTAGCCGCGCATTGAAATTGCCTCGTCGCGCCATTGCACGGCGACGTTCTGGTAGATCTCGCCCAGTACGCCGCTGTTCTTCCTGTAGACCTCAAGCAGCGACTTGTATGCAGCTTCTCTGGTGTTGGCATCGGGGCTCCTGACAAGCGACACTAGCTTTTCCTTGTTGTCAAACTTTTTCTCTACTATTTTCCTGCCGCGCCTGAGCTTTACCGTGAATTCAAAACCGCTTGTCATCTTGTCGTAGATCTTGACAAGCGCACCTATGCCCGTCACTTCAAGCGTGTTGATTATCTTTTCTTCCGGCTCGCTTAGCGAATATTTTGCGACCAGCCGCTTGTGCCGGAGGTATTCCCTGTAGACCTGCGGGACGGCATTTATCAGCCTGTTTGCGTTTTCGTCATCAAGCTGCCTTTTGAACCAGAGGTCGAAGAACAGCGTCCTGTTGCCAATGTCCGACGCCATCTTTTCCATCCTGATAACAAGCGCCGAGGCCTCGTTTGATGACGTGTCGGCGTAGTAGCGCAGGTGCGCGTAGCCGCTTGCTATAGAGATCTTTTCAGAGATACTTTCAAGCAAGTGCAAGAGCCCTTCAAATTCCACCGGGGAAATGTCCTGTCGCAGGATCTGCCTGCTTCTTTCAAACTGCGCCAGCTGCTCTTCGATCGAGCGCAAAAAGCTGCCAAACTGGTCACTTGAAGGATCCTCCACAAGGTCGGCAAGGTTCCACCGTCCCACCTTCATAGTTGTATAGGCAGTAGTAGTCATATGTTTGAGCGACAAGCACGTACGCCTTCGCTGTCACATATACGTGTATCTTGTTGATGAGCCGGGAGGTAAACAATCGCGGCCAAAAACAGCTATATGGGATTGCTGCGCCGGCTGCCGCTACCTTTGTTGCACTCTTGGAGCAAGTTTGGCAGGGAGGCGGAATATGTCGTCGCGCTCTACCTAAAGTCGATGGGCTGGGACATCGCGCTGTCGCCGGCGAGCAGGGGGCCGGCAGATATTGTCGCCACCTGCTGCTGCAGCGGTAATTCAAGGTCAACCTGGTTCATTCAGGTAAAAGCAAGCGCTGGCATCCCGCGCCTTCGGGGCTACGAGGTCAGGAGGCTGAAAGAGCTTGCGGCAAGCAAGAACGGGCTGCCCGTGGTCTCGACATTCCAGCCTTCTTTTCCCGGCGGCTTTTCCACTGGCAACTACTCGATAACGTTCTACCTGCTTGACAGCTGGCAGGAGCTGGACCCTATGGAATTTCTGGAGCGCGGAGGAGGTTGCATCTCCTTGCGATCCTCAGCTCGCTCCCCATGATGAGGTACTTGAACTCGTCGTCGTGCCTGCTGCATAGATACAGGATTATTTTGAACCCATCAAACTCAAGGCTCTTTTCTACCTTCTCGTAGTTGCCGTTATCGTCCCTGTTCACTTCATAATAGTCCGCTTCTTCGGTCTCTTTGAGAACAACATAGAAATCGGCGTGCTCAAAGCAGCCAGTCACTTGGCAGAACGGTCTCGTTCTTTTTTCACTTCGATTCTCATTGGATCTTATCATATGAGAATGTTCTACTATGGATTTCTTAGTATAAATGAGTTGACATGTTTGCTAGAAAATAGTGTCAGCTGACTTAAATAGATGAATCAACATATGATGATCACTCGCATTTGCGAGTTTCAGCATGGGTTAACGGCGTAGGCGAGCAATATGCGCGCACCGCGGCGCAGTTTGACCAAAGGTGGCGTTGCATGATAATGCCTGCCTATCCGTGCTGTCCATCTAACCTTTCTAACCTTTTGTATAGCGATAGTTCTGCTCGGTGCCTGTCATCTTGACAACGATCGTGTTGGCTGCCCTTGCAAATATTCGCTGCCTCTTGTCGTTTGTGAATATCCATCCAAGGATCACATCTATTGGAAGGAGGAACGCTTTTCCAAAGCTCTGTATTGCCGCATTGCGAGGGTCAACCTTGTTTCCTGCCAGATCGGTGGTCTTGATGTGCATGACCATCTTGCCAAGCGACTGGCCGGTGGTAGTTTCAAAGTATGTCCAGTATGCAAAGAACACCAAGCTTGTCACTGCCCACCCTATGGGGCCTTCTGCCCTGCCAAACCACCTGTCAGGCATCCCGGTGAGCCAGAATGGGATGGCAGCTGCCGCAAATATTGCCCACAACACAACATTTACTATGATAAAGTCGATCAGCCATGCAAGGAACCTTGTACCCCAGCTGGCAAGGACTATTTCCGTAGGCTGCTGCGAACTGCCACTTGAAGCTTCGCTCATGATGATATGTGTGTGTTTCGATTGCACTTCCTCAAATATAATAGATCCGACTATTATCTAGACTCATGCTTGCTTTGCGCCTGGAACTGCCGCTTGCCGTACTTCTTTAACGCTGCATAGCTTGCCAGCCCTGCTGCTACTGCCACAATACCTGCCAGCATAGTCGTACTATCAAATTGCGTTAGCATGGACAGCGACGTCACGAATCCGAGTCCAGCCAGCACAGGGAACCATCCGATTTTTACTGGCGACCTAAACGGCCTTTTAAGCTCTGGCTGTTTATATCTTAGCCAGATTAGCGCCAGATTGACAAGTGCATACACTATGAATATTGCAAAGACAGAAATGTTGGCTATAACAGAAATGCTCCCTTGGGAAAGCACAACGACGGCTATAGCCAGCAGCATCGTCAGGACGACTGCAATCCATGGGGTCCTCGTCGTAGGGTGTATCCTGCCAAGGGTGGATGGCAGAGCATGCTCTCTTGCCATTCCAAACATTATTCTAGATCCGGCAATCAGCATCATCAAGACCGTGTTTGCCGTGGCGAACAAGGCTATTGTGGAAAGCGTTACCACTCCGGCCCTTCCAAAGGTCTGCTCTGCTGCAAGGGCAAGCGGCGCATCTGAGGAAGAAAGCCTTTCCCACCCCAAGAGCGTGATCGCGGACGCGGCGACTATGATGTAGACGCCGGTGGTGACAGCAACCGAGATTACTAGAGCCCTTGGGATGGTTCTGGAAGCGTTCTTTGCCTCCTCTGCAATGTTGGCAAGGTTCTCAAACCCAAAGTAGGCAAAGAACGCTAGGCCAGCTGCGCTCAGTATGGCACCTGCTGACAGTGAAAAAGACGACGATGGTGATGATGTGGCTGGAGGCGTCGCATAATAGTCAACCCCTGAAAACGAGCCCAGCAATACCGCTGCCGTGACTATGAGGGCCAAGCCAGCCAGCTCTATTAGCGTGAACATAGTGTTCATCCACACAGACTCTCTGATGCCTATGAAATTTACAAGGGACAGCACCAAGACCAGCGCGACGGCCGATAGCACAGGATCAAGCTGCTGAAAAAAGCTCGATAGGTACCCTGAAAAGCCTACGGCCACCGCTGCCGCCGACACTATTGCTACAAACGTTATCAGCCATCCTGCAATAAACGCACCAAGATTGTTCCTAAAGGCTTTCTTGACAAACACGTATTCTGCCGCGCTCTTTGGGAACATCGAGGAAAGCTCGGCGTAGCTGAGGCCGGTAAAGGCAGCAATGACAGCCGCAACTATGAAGGACATCCACATCGCGTTGCCGGCAATCCCTGCTACGTCGCCTATCAGAACATAAATGCCCGCTCCAAGTATCAATCCGACTCCATACATTACTGCCTGAAAAAGGTTGACGTTTCGCTTCAGGCCCGGTTCCTTGTCCGCCCCTGCTTTTAACATAAACAAAATTCTCTCCGGCAGCATAGCTATTATGAGCTATAGACCCAAAGTCGCCAAGTGTTTTGAATTTTAAACATCAGTCAGAGATCAAGTATGGCCTTCAAGTGGCCGTACCTGTTATAGTCGTCTGCAAGTATCTTTGCCAGCTTTCTTGCAATATCGGTGACTGACAGCACGCCTGCCAGCGAGTCGTCCTGCTCTACCACCACAAGTCTCTTGATCTTATTCTTTGTCATTACAGCTGCGGCGGTTTCAATGGAGTCAAAGGCTTTGACTGTAATTACAGGCGACGACATGATGTCTTTGGCAGCTATGCTTTTTGCCGGCTTGTTTGACGCGGCAACTTTTCTGAGAATGTCTCGTTCGGTAATTATGCCGACTGGCCTTTCGTCGCCGTCCATCAGCACTACCGAGCCGACCTTGTTCTTTATCATCAACTTGGCCATGTCAAGGGCCGACAGGCCGGGCTTGATACTTGCCGCGACTATCTTTTTTGGCGACGACATGATTTCACTGACTGCGCTCATCTCTCTTTCTCTCCCTGACTGGCTAGGGCTCTCTGTTTCTTAAATTGCTAACTATTGTTATTATCATTCAGAGTCCACAAAGATTGAATATGATGTGGCTTTGAACCTCTCCTCGCCGTCCTCAACCACCGCAAAGAGCGTGTAGACGCCGTCCTTCCGCACCGCGGACGCCAGATTAAACATGACATCGACAGAAGAAGAGCTGTCGTCGCCCTGCCCCCACCTGTTGGCTTCAATCAGAATGAGGCCCTCTGGCTTTTCGTAGTAAAAGCCCAGCGGCAGCGGCTCGACCACGGCCGCTACGAGCTCGCCAGCAGAGTACGAGAGCATGTGCTTGTTCTGCTCATAAATCTCCCGCGTTGGGATCTCGTCGTAGTATATGTCTATCTGCTGAAGCTCCTGCCCCTCCAAAAGCTGGCCTGAGATCGTGACCTGACCGTTATTGACGCTTATGTCCAGCCCGTAGTTGTTCTCAAAATTCTCCACAAACGCAAGGTAGTACCTGTCGTAGACGATGCCGATGCTCACATGCGTATGGCGCGGGTCAAGTATATTGTACCTGTGCCCGTTGTCGCAGCATTCCTTGTCCTTGTACATCATCTCATACTGCAGCTCGGCTATAGTGGACAGCGGCTCTATCCTTTCGCAGTCAAGAAGTATGTTGGTGCGGCACTGCTCGTACTGCTCTGGGCTAAAGCCGGCAATCGCGACGTTCTGCTGCACGCTGCCCTCCCCTCCGTATCTAGTGTAGGTCATGTAGGGCTTTTCCCCGTTTGTCATCCAGTGGGATATCCTTTTTGTCCTGAAAACGTCCTCTGCATGCACCTGCGCGGCCTGGTTGCTGCTCAGCTGCACCGGCGGCAGGCCAAAGTCAGCTCTGTCCTTGTTTATCAGGTCGAGCGCATGCTGCACCAGCTCCTCGCGCGGTACGGTCACCGGCTCTTGACCCTGCGGCTGCAAGATGCTGAACGCAGGGTTGCTGTCCTGCTGCTGGGTAATGACGCCAAGTATGGCGGGAGCGAATATGAATAGCGCGACTGCGACTACTGTCACCAAGACGCAGGCGGCTACTATCTTGCCGGCGCTGCCGCTGCTATTCCTCTTCTTTGCCGCTGCTGCTGTTGCTGGATCACCGGCAACAAAATAATTTTGAGCGCCGCACACCGGGCAGGCGGACAGGAATGACCCGTACCGGTTGCCGCATGTGTGGCAGTCTACCCATGACGAGTCCGTCGTCTGGCAACTACCTCCAAACTACTACTAGCACCCAATGCAAAATACAATACCTTTTGCACTTTTATGTAGATACATACAGCAATTCAAATAGGTTCTGCATCCGCCCTCTACCACTACCACTACTACTACTGCTGCAGGAGGTCGTATGCCTTGCCTTCCTCTATCACGGTCATGTTCCGGGTAGCCCTCACGTACATCTCAGGGTGCTCGGTGTGTATGGGGAAGAGCATCTTGGCGCTGATCTCTTTTACGATCTGGAACAGGTCGGTCCCCTTTGCATGCCCTGAGCAGTGTATCTGGTGCCGCTCCATGCCGAACTTGTCGAGCCGGTTGTCCACCCGCTCTTGGCTCAAGACCATCTCTTCGTTGTACGGCTCGCTTGCAGAGTGGATGTAGAGCGCGCCGGGAGGCGGCTTCATATCGATAAGCGATGCAAAGCTAAAGTAGCCAAGGGCGCACAGGTAGCGGCTCAGGTTCTGGCTGATCTCCGCAGCCGTCTTTGCGTTGGGCAGGCTTGCAAATGTCGCGTCCTCGCCGTAATAGTCGCCGTCTGAATATGTGCCGGACACCTGCTTTGGCTTGTAAATGACGATATCCTTGTCGTCATAGTTTGGGATGCCGAGGTTGGGGTCTTGCGACAGGTACTTTAGGCAGTAGCAATCCTTCAGCTTGACTACTAGCTTGCGTCCGTTCTCCTTTGCTATCCTGTAAAACGTCCTGACCCTGTCCATGTCCTTGAAGTTAAAGTCGGCAAACACCGGCGCGTTTGGGTGCCCTGCCACGAGGTTGTTTGCCTCCCTGAACACACGCTGCTCGCTCTCTTCCATCGGCATGTCAGTTATCCTTGTCCCTTCGCAAATGAGGGCTACTGGTTTTGCAGCCTTTGCCTCTGATACGAACTCTTGCGTCATCTCGGGCCTAGCGCCGTGCAGCCTGATGTCGCCGGTGTAGACAACCGGCCCGGCGCTCGTATAGATGATAAACCCGTACGCGCCGGGTATCGAGTGGTCGACATGGATCGGATGCACTTCAAGCGATCCTATCTTGAACCTGCAGCCCGACCTGAACTCGTTTATCTTTCTTGCGACTGGCTTGGCCACTCTCTTTGACGGCTTTGGCAGAAAATCAAGCACTTCGCGCTCAAAGTCACGGGGCGCCCTCGCCTGTATTGCCTTGAGTATGGTGTGGCACGTGCTCCCATGTAGAGGAGTATGTCGTGGTGGAGAAACGAAATATAGTCGACGTGGTCGGCGTGGGCGTGTTAAACCAGCACAGCGTCGACGGTCGGCGATCCGGCCTTCCTGCCGGCCATCTCCAGCAGGTCTTCTCTGTAGATGCCCTCGACATCGGGGATGAGGCCGATCTCGATAAAGTCGACAAGGCCGTTTGCCGACCTTGGCTTTAAGTACTCTTCAAAGAACCTTGCGCGCCGGGAAAACCCTTTGCCAAAGTCGAGCGGTATCCTGGTACCACCGTCGTCATCTAGGAGGATCTTGTTGCCGCCTACCTCATTTACCCCGCCGTAGAACGTTATCCTGCAGCCGGACAATTGTTGTTGCTGTTGCTGTGATAGAAAGAGGTTGCTTATTAGCCTGATGACACTACAAAATAGGTTGTTGGTTGCTTACTGGAATACATATGCAAAAACGGGCCAATATCTTGCTCATAAAGACGTATTTCTGAGAAGTGCTCTTACGAGTCAGGGAATGGCGGAACAGCTATGCAATGATCCGCAACGCCAACGTAACCGGAAGGGGAACCTCATCCTGTCCATGACATGACAACAGACCAAATACAAGAAAGGATTGAAAGAGGCATTGGCTACTGTTGTGTTGTTACTTCCAGCCTTAAACTTGCGCCGTCTTTTAGAACATAGCCTTCCATATCAGTGATGCGCTCGCCATTGGCGAGGAGGGCAGCTTGCTTGTCTGTCAGATCAAGACCCCAAAGCTCGAGAAACTCTCCAAACGTGAAAGGCTTCTCTTCATCTTTACTTTCCATGTGGATAAGACCATCCGTTTCATGTGTATGAATTGGCACAATACCTGCAACTCCATAACGGCCCAGAGGATGATTCTGATCAATTGGAACTCCAATGTTGGCAGGCACTACTTGTTTTTGGCCATCAAGATAGTATTCGAAGCGAACATGATGGTGATAGGCAACCTGTTCCCCATGTGCTATGATCTCAGGCTTTGGTACCTCCCTCGACCCAATTAATGCTATGGCCACAGCTAAAACAGCTACAGCACCGGCTATGTAATAGATATCCCGTCTCTGAATCTTACCCGGTTTCTTCTTAGCTTTCAATTTTTCAGCAATCGGTGATATTTTATAGAGTCTACTTAAATCTGCTTCGCAACAAAACTGTTTTTCGAATTAGAAAATCTTTTGCCACAAATGATAAATCGCGCGGTGCGAGCTACGTGTGAGCCTGGAAATTGCCCGCGCCGCCAGATAACTAAACCCCACTTGGCTGAGGACCACGGGGGAAGAGCTATCTAGCTTAAGCTAGTATGAAGCTGTGTCCTATAATAACATGCCATCAATGACGCTATTAGCCTGATGACAGTTTGTTGCAATGCAGCACATAGCTAGTGCACTGTACATATGGCAGTTAAGTAACATTTGAACCAGCTTTTAGTCATGTTCCGGTGCCCGGACTGCGGCGATAGCATGAAGGAGCGCATAGTGATCACCCGGCTTGGAGACATTGATGGGTGGAACTGCGTTTCGTGCGACTCGTTCTACAGCAAAAAAGATATGAAAAAGGCAATCCTTACACCCTAGTCATTTCAGACTTGGGGTTGTAGATGAGGGCAAGCACGTGCTCGCGCACCTCCTTCTGCTCCATTATGCCCCGGTGCGCTATCGTGGTGATCGAGCTGTCGTTTCGCACGCCGCGCATCTTCATGCAAAGGTGCTCGCCTTCTGCTATCACAAGCGCGCCCTTTACGCCCATTCTGACAAGCTCGTCGGCTATCTGCTTTGTAAGCCTCTCCTGTATCTGCAGCCGGCGGGAGTATTTCTCGACCAGCCTCACCAGCTTTGAAACGCCAAACACCTTGCCAGATGGCACGTATGCGACATGGATCTTACCAAAGAACGGTAGCATGTGGTGCTCGCACATGCTGTAGAACTGGATGTCCTTTGCTACCACGGCGTCGGTCTCTTCAGAAAAGCTGACGTCAAGCTCTGCGTCCATCCTGTACCCGCCGAAAATTTCTTCGTACATGTCGGCTATTCTGCTTGGCGTGCCTGTAAGCCCTTCTCTATCGGGGTTCTCGCCCAGCTCGATCAAAAGCTCCCTTACAAGTTTGGCAATTTTTCTCTTGTTGATCGCTGCTGTCTTTTCTGCTGTTGTTGTCATTTTCTAATTTTTACCTGACTCCTATAATCTTGTGCAGCTGCGGCACGACCCTGACCTGATCATACAGGGGGTAGACAGCGTCGTAAAAGCCAAAAAGCACATCCAATGTTGGCTCGTCGATTTTATAGCTTGGCTGTATTATAAATCCTGCTATCTCGGTTGGTCTGGCTACGCTGAACACCTCGCGTACAAGTTCCTTGAATTCTTTAAGGCTTGACGAATTTGTTACTACTACTTTGATATAGGTGGTCTTGCCGCCGCTGCCGACTGCAAGCTTGAGGCAGTCAAGCTCGCTCCTCAGCAGGCTGCCGTAGTGCTTTTCATCAACCACCTTCGAGTCCTTCAGCTTGAACTCTACCTTGACAAGGTCGATGTAGGGCAGGACCTTGGCAAACCTTGCGGCGTCATAGCAGGCCGATTCCAGAAAAGTCCTGAGGCCCTTTTGCCTGACGAACTTGGCAAGCTCAATCACCGCCTCATGCTGCACCAGCGGCTCGCCTCCAGTAAAGTTGACCTTGTAGGTGTTGGGGTGTAGGTTCTTTAAGATGAGCTCCTTTGCCTCGTCTATAGAGTAATCAGAGCCGCTGTCCAGAGGCAGCGCGTAGGGCGTGTCGCACCAATGGCATTTCAGCGGGCACCCAGACAGCCTGACAAACATGGTCTTTGTGCCAAACAGTATGCCCTCTCCCTCGATGCTAGTGAATATCTCGCTTAGCTTTACCCTTGCGCTTGCTGCGACTTTCTGTTGCATAATCTGTTTTGTCCTCTATCCGTGCAGTGGTGAATGCGTCTTTCCTATTTATACACGATTCGCAACTCCCGCAGTGAAGGTATTTTTTGCCGGCCCTGACGCCATCAGAGTAACAACTCCATGTCTGGAATATCTTGTCGCCAAGTACCTTGTAGCCGGCCTTGAGCAGCGCCGGCTTGTCAAGACCCATCACGGCCGGCGACAATACCGTTATCTCTTGCCGCTTGCCGGCAATGATGCTATCAGATTCGGCAATGTTGAGCGCCTCGTTTATCGCGTTGACAAACGCCGGCCGGCAATCAGGGTAGTGTGGGATATCGCCGGTATGCGCCCCGTAGGCGACAACCTTGGCATTGATGCTCATCGCCCACGCGGTAGCTATAGTCAGGAACACTGCGTTGCGTACGGGAACTACTAGGCTCTGCGAAAAGTCACGCGACAGCTCTTGCCTGTTATCGGTCAGGGCATTGCTCCTGCCGTAGAGCGATTTCATGAAGCTGATGTCGACCACCTTGTGGTCCCTTGCCTTCAACACCTTGGCAAAAAAGCGTGCACGCTCGATTTCACGCTTGGCGCGCTGGCCATAAGCAAACGTCAGCAAATAAAGGTCATAGCCGTCGTTGGCTGCAAGCGACGCGGCATAGCAGACAGAGTCAAGCCCCCCGCTTACTATGCATACTGCCGCCGGCCTAGTCAATGGCAGAGGTTTGAAAGCGGCGCCTATTTTGTGTATCTCTCAATGATTTTCCTGTGCTGCGGGTACAGTCTAATAAGTTCGTCCCTTTTGCCAAGCTCCCAGTCGCGATAGTCAAAGCCCGGCGATACGGTGCAACCAAGCAGGCAGTACGATTTTCTGTTATCAAGCGCTGCAGCGAACCACGTGCCAGCCTTTATGACCACTTGGGGAATGCCACCCTTGCCGCCGATCTTCACTTTGGACAGCCTACCGCCGTCCTTGTCGTCTATGGTATAGAGCGTGATCGAGCCGCCAGCGTAGTGGTGCCAGATCTCGTCTGACCTGATCCTATGAAATGCAGAAAACTGGTCGCCGGCCAGCATGTAATAGATCGCGGTTGCAATGCTACGCGGTCCGTCAAACCCTTCAACGTTTACCATTGTGTCCGACCTGTATGTCTGCTTAAAGTAGCCGCCCTCTGAGTGCTTCTCAAGTGCTAGCTTTTTGACCAGCCGTCGTGCCACTTGACTGTTCATCATCAATAACGCGCCAGTATCGTGCCTGTGTTTTATTAAATCTTGAAAGAAGACATTAATTCGGGCTGGGATAGAACAAGCGTGTACTTGATCATAGGCTTGATTGGCAAAGCCAACGTCGGCAAGTCCACGTTTTTTAACGCGGCTACAGAGCTTGCCGTGCCAGCAGCCAACTATCCCTTTACAACCATCGAACCCAACGTTGGAGTCGCGTATGCGAGGGTCAAGTGCGTCTGCCGCGAATTTGGCGTTCAGGACAATCCTGTGCACTCGATGTGCATCGACGGAAACAGGTTCATCCCAATCAAGCTGGTGGACGTGGCTGGCTTGGTGCCGGGTGCCCACGCCGGCAAGGGACTTGGCAACAAGTTCCTCGACGATGCAAGGCAAGCAGACGCTCTCATACACGTCGTCGATGCCTCGGGCACGACGGACAGCAACGGGAGGTCGGTGCCAGCAGGAGCAGGCGACCCGATGTTTGACATCACGTTTGTAGAAGAAGAGTTCGACCTCTGGCTTGCCGCTCTGATAGGCCGTGACTGGGGCAAGAACGCCAGAGAGGCAGAAGGTCTGGGCCAAAAGCTTGAGCAGATGCTTGCAAAGCGGTTGTCCGGCCTTGCGATAGGCGAGCCGGTGATAGCAGCCGCAATCCACGCGTCCGGCCTTGCAATGAAAAAGCCGGTGAGCTGGACAGAAGAAGACATACTTGCTTTCTGCAAGATACTGCGCGCAAAAGCCAAGCCTTTTGTAATAGCGGCCAACAAGGCCGACCTGCCATCGGCCGAGGTCAACATCGAGAAGATGAAGTCGGCCGGCCTCGAAGTGGTCCCGTGCGCGTCAGAAGCCGAGGCGCTCCTGAGAAAGGCATCAAAAAAGGGCGTGCTCCATTACCTGCCCGGCGACAGCTCGTTTGACGTCAAGCCCAATGTTGCGCTAAACATACAGCAGCAAAAAGCACTTGACATTGTAAGGACGCTCATGCAAAAGTACGGCTCGACCGGGGTGCAGGAGGCGATCAATATCGCCTGCTTCAAGCTCTTACGCATGGTAGCCGTCTACCCTGTGGAAGACGAGTTCAAGCTGGCAGACAAAAAGGGGAACGTCCTACCAGACGTTAGGCTGTTGCCCGAAGGATCAACTGCAAAAGACCTTGCAGGGACGGTGCACGCCGACCTTGCAAAGGGCTTTTTGTATGCGATCGACGCTAGGACAAAGCAGAGGATAGGCGCCGACCACAAGCTGAAAAGCGGCGACGTGATTAAAATAGTGTCTGCAACAAGCAGGGGATAGGAAAAAAATATGTTATGCCTTGGGATTGAAAGCACCGCGCACACATTTGGATGCTCGATAGTCGATTCAAAGGGCAAGGTGCTGTCCGACGAGCGCGACGTCTACAAGGCGCCGGAGGGCAGCGGCATACACCCGCGTGAAGCATCGCGCCACCACATGGAAGCCAGTGCTGATGTCTTGCGACAGTCCCTTAAAACTGCCGGTGTTTCAATGAAGGACATCGGCATTGTGGGCTATTCTGCCGGGCCGGGTCTCGGGCCGTGCCTCCGTGTCGGCGCCGTCGTTGCAAGGACCGTGGCCGGCTTTTACAAAAAGCCGCTGGTGCCGGTCAACCATGCCCTAGGGCATCTAGAGCTTGGGGCTATGCTCACCGGTGCTTCAGACCCGCTTGTCCTGTTGGTCTCGGGCGGCCACACCATGATACTTGCGTTCTCTCACGGCCGGTGGCGCGTCTTTGGCGAGACGCTTGATATCACCATCGGCCAGCTGCTTGACCAATTTGGCAGGGCGCTTGGCTTTGCTTCACCATGCGGCGGCAGGATAGAGCAGCTTGCGGTCCAGTCTGCCGGCAGGTACATGCAGCTGCCTTACATCGTCAAGGGCAACGACGTTTCGTTCTCCGGTCTGCTGACGGCCGCGATAAAGCTTGCATCAGACAGGGCAGAGGAGGTGGCGGTGACTGATGCGTGCTACTCGCTCCAAGAGACGGCGTTTGCAATGCTAGCAGAGGCTGTAGAGCGCGCCCTTTCGTTCACTGGCAAGAAAGAGATGATGATAGTGGGCGGAGTAGCCGCAAACAAGAGGCTTGCAGAGATGCTTGAAGCGGCGTGCAGCCGCCAGGGAGCCAAGCTGTTTGTTTGCCCGTTGAAATTTGCAGGCGACAATGGCGCCCAGATCGCGTGGACCGCCATCCTGGAATATCAGGTCACGAAAAGGCATGTCAAGGTGGAAGAGTCATTTGTGCAGCAATCATGGCGGCTTGATACAGTGGACATCAGCTGGCGCCGGTGAGCTGCTTTATCTGGCGCTCCCACTTGCCGTTGTTAAATACGCCGAATTTGTAGGTCTTGTCGCCTGACACGACAACCAACTTTTTCACAAGGAACCCTTCGGCCCTGACAGACGATATCTTGTTTAGCGGGATATCGACGACAACCTCGCCTTCCTTTTTCGACAGTGTAGCCATCCTGCCCTGCGTCTTTTGGAACACCAGCCTGCGGTCCGTAAGAAAAAGAAAGCCACTTCTCAGCTTGTCCTCGGCGCAGTCCTCATCAAGGATCACCTTTTCGCCGGGAGCCGGCTCGAAACTCACCACATTTTTATCTCCAATCCACAGGCTATATTACTATTGCAGCAGCCGAGGCTGGTTAAAAAGGGCGCAGAGGCAGATATCTACCTCGTAGAATGGGGTGGGAAAAAGGCAGTCTCGAAGGTACGGACCCCCAAGCCGTACAGGCATCGAGAGCTGGACGCGGCCATAAGGAAGCACAGGACTATACATGAAGCCAATTTCATGTCCGCAGCCAAGGCTGCCGGGGTCATGACGCCGTTTGTGCATTTCGTCGACCCTGTAAACGCCGAAATAATAATGCAGTTTGTGGAAGGCGAAAATGTCAGGGACTCGATAACGCCTAGCCTCTGCTACGAAATGGGCCGCTATGCCGCCATGCTGCACGCAAGCAACATCATCCACGGCGACCTGACCACTTCAAACTTTATCACAAGCAAAAAGCAGCAGCTTGTCCTGCTTGACTTTGGCCTGTCATATTATTCAGAGCGTAAGGAAGACATAGCCACCGACATCCGACTGATAAAGGAGGTCTTTACCAGCGCGCACATTGCTGTCAAAAAGGCGTTCCCAAGCTTTGTCGGGGGATATGCAAGCGTCGCCGGAAAGAATCGGACAGACAAGATCTTGGAAAACGTAAAGGAAATAGAGCAGCGCGGCAGGTATGCGCGGGTGGTCTGATTAGATTATCATGCGAGCCGTGACCTTTGCAAGCACCAACCAGAACAAGTACCGAGAAGTCCAGTCGATCCTCTCGGCTTATGGAATTTCTGTAGACTTTGCGCAGGTAAACCCGGTCGAGATCCAATCAGACTCGCTTGAAGAGATTGCACGTGAAAAGGCAAAGAGCGCGTTTTCACAGGTCGGCAGGGCGGTAATAGTCGAAGACGATGGCCTGTTTATCGACATGTTGAAAGGCTTTCCGGGCCAGTACTCGTCGCACGCGTTCAAGACCCTCGGAAACGCCGGCATCATGAAGCTGCTTGAAGGGTCGGCCGACAGGTCAGCGTCATTCCGGTCCCTGATAGCGTTCTATGATGGCAAGAGCCTATCAATATCGGAAGGGAGGGTTGACGGCAGGATATCGGACAGGATAGCAGAGGGCGGCTGGGGCTACGACCCGATATTCGTCCCTGATGGCGCTGATCTGACGTTTGCAGAGCTGAAAGAAAAAAAGAATGAGTACTCTCACCGCAAGAAAGCGCTTGACAACTTTGCACAGTGGTACAAGCATACGGTGCCCTAGCATCCAAAGAGCTAATGAGTCGGCGTTAGGTATTCCTTGATCCACCTATCAGTGTAGCGCACTTGGTTCTGCAGCACCACTATCCTTGAAATCTCGCTCTCATCCATCACCTTGAACGAGGGCATCTTTTCGCACAACCTACCTGCAAAGTCCCTCACCTCGTGCATCTCCAGCATGTGATCCTGCTCCAGCCGCTGGTTTGACATGCCAATGTGCATGTAAGACTTTAGCTCGATAAAGTGTGGGTCGCCCTGAGCCATCATTTCTGCAAACTCACCCACAAAACTGTCGCTGTCGTTGTATCCTCTTATCAGGGTCATGCGGAGCACCGTCCTCGTGTTGACAGTGGCAAGGAAGCGCAGGCTTTCCCACCACCGCTCCCACGCATCCTTGTGGAGCGGCCTATTGATCTGGTGGAACATCTTTTTGTTGGACGCATTGGTCGACAGATAGATCTGCGTCGGCAGGGCATCTTCGGCCGCCAGCCTCTTTAGCATGTCCGGCTCCTGCCCGTTTGTCACAAGGAATATCGACTTGGTGGCCTTGAGCGACTTCAAGTATTTTATCAGCTGTGGGAGCTTGGGATACATGGTAGGCTCGCCTGAAAGCGAAATTGCATAATGGGCCGGGAGCAATGACTCGTCGAGCTTTTTCTTGTCGTTCTTGGCGTTGCCGTAGTAGCCGTTTATCAGCTTTTTCCGCTCGACCATCAGCTGTTGGACTATCACGTCCGGCTCGTCTACTAGCTCTTCGGGCATTTCAAGCGTGTCATAAAATTCTGTCGGGCGCCAGCAGTAGATGCACCTGTTCTCGCAGTTCATTGCAGTCGGCGTCATCTCCATGCACTGGTGAGTCGAGATGCCGTAGAATTTGTGCTTGTAGCAGGTGCCCTCGTTTGCAAACGACTTTTTCGTCCAGTGGCACAGCTCCACCGCAGAGTGGTTGTAGACGCCGTATTTTGCCTTCTGCAGTCTAGCCTTGAGCTGGGGGGTTATCTGGATAAGGTTGTTGTCAGTCGAATGCGAAACGTGCTCGTCGGAGCAGCTCATCTATCTGTGTCTCTGAGCAAGATGGCGGCGGATCAGATTTAAATTTTGCACTGTGCAGACTGGTAGCCATGGCCGTCGACACTGAAAAGATAATGCAAGTTGGGCTTGATCTTGCCGGCTGGAAAAAGATGCCGGCGGACAGCGCCGTGCACGTGAAGGGCAGGAACATCAACAAGGTCCTGATAGCAATCGATGTCGGGGCGGCAGAGCTGATGCTTGCGAGGCAGCTTGGGTGCGACGCTGTCATTGCGCATCACCCAATAGGGGTAGCCTCTGTCAACTTTTACAAGGTATTTGACAGGCACGTCGACTTTATGATGGAGCACGGCGTTCCCACTAAGACCGCAAAAGAGGCGGTCGCAAAGCTCAAGGAGCGGGTCGAGACGCGTAACCACGCCGACATTTACAGCGAAGTCGTAGGAGCGGCAAAGGCGCTTGGAATGCCGCTTGTCAACATTCACCAGCCGTGCGACGAATACATGCGGCAGGTCATACTGAAAGCGATCAAGTCCGGCAGGACAGAATACGTGTCAGATATTGTCCGGTCTATAGGCAAGATACCTGAATTCAGCAATGCGGCGACCAAGGTGCAGGTAAGGCTTGGCAGCGAAAAGAACAGGGCCGGCCACTGGGCGCTGGTAGTGGCTGCAGGCACCAACGGCGGCTACCACATCGCCAAGGCGTACATGCAACACGGCGTTTCTACTGTCATTTACCTGCACGTCGACTATGGCGACCTGATGAAGATGAGGGAGGACAAGCTTGACGGCAACCTGGTCGTCATGGGGCACCTTGCGGGCGACTCGATAGGGCTCAACGGCCTTGCAGACCAGCTCGAAGGCTTGGGCGTCGAAACCGTCCGAGTAGGCATCCTTCCGGGTAGATGATCCGGTTTATCAAATCTTTTATAAGCCCTCGATGAGCAGCTTATAGGGAGAGAAAAGGAGATTGCAGGAGCTGAATAATAATAACAACGGCAGTAACGCTGACAGGTCTTTGCTTGAGGATTTTGAGCGTGAGATCTGGAGCAAGGTTCCCCATTTGGAGGACAAGTCTGGCAAGGTCGTCAATGCAACGCCTTTGAAAGATATTACCGCGGACCTTAAAGAATGTGCAAAAAGCGTCTTTGGCATAGATCTGGCAGACAAGAACCTGCGAGTCTTTGGCAAGTTTGATTCAAAGCTGCTTGCAGGCTCGATCAAGTCTAGGCCGGCGGTAAACATATTGCGTGACGCTATTGCCACAGGCAAGATCAAGCGAGGGCAAACGATATTTGAGGCGACTTCGGGCAACTTTGGGATCGCGCTGGGACTGATCGGCAAAAGGATTGGGCTGAACGTTGTTACCCTTGTGTCTAGAAAGCTTCAGGAAGGGGTATTCGAGGAGTTGAGAAATGAGGATATTCGCATCGTCAACCTTGACATGGATATCTGCCCTGCTCCCGGAATGAAGGGGGATGCCAATCTCATGGCTGCAAAAGCAACTGCTTGGAATGTTCGCGCCCAGCTCTCTGAACTGGGGTTCGATCCTGCTATTTTCGACAGGTCACGCTCGGAGATAGAAGCAGTTCTGGCAAAGCAGGACATCATAAACCTGGCAAAGCTTTTGGCAAAAATGTATGACGGCTGCTTTTGCCCAGAGCAATACGATAATGAGCTGAACATAGAGGTGCACAGGACAGTTACTGGCCCAGAGATTGAGCAGCAACTACACGAGCAGGGTCATTCGCTAGCAGACTTTAGGATCGTCTGCACCTTTGGCACCGGCGGCACATCGGGCGGCCTGAGCAGGTACATGATGGAGAAGCACGGCAAGAAGGCGGTGCACGTGATATTCCCGCCAGCCGATCAGGATGTCGCAGGGATAAGGACAAAAGCAAAGGCGTCGGGCTTGAAATTCTACGAGCCTGACCAGTACGCCGGGCAGCACGAAGTAGACTTTGGGGGACAGGCAAAACGCTTGCTCAAGTTCTTTGTGGACAAGGGGTACGACATGGGTGAAAGCAGCGCCCTTGCGCTCTATGCAGCAATGCAGATGGCGAACTTTGGCGGCGAAGGCAGGTTTGTCGTGATAATTGCAGACGGAATCCAAAAGTATAGGAAGAACCTTGAAGCCATGCAACAGCAGCAGAAACAAAAGCGCCTAGAGGTCCCCTTGCAGGAAGCCGTTTCAAACATTGGGAATTACGACAGAGTTGTCTGGATACACACGATGTATACGCCGCGCAAAGAAGGGATAGAGCTGATCGCAAAGACGCTGGGCATCGACGAAAGCAAGATCTATGTCCCAAAGGCCAGTGAGGTAGAGCAACTCTTGATGACACAACAGATTCCAAAGGAGATGGAGAAATCACTGGGAGGCCCAGACTCAAAGCCGTTGCTTGTCTGCATGATGGGAAATACTTCGCTCAGGGTTGCTCAGGTGCTTGGTCAGAAAGGCATTGGTGCTGAAAGCCTGACTGGGGGCATAAATACACTCTCCCAAGGAAAGGGCAAGCACATCTCTGAACTTGTGCGAATGGCTACCGAATAATAACAATAGAGCGCAGCAATCGAACGATTATATACTGTAGAGTCAGCAAATTTTCTGGCGGCCTTCGTAGTATAGCCTGGTCAGTATAGGCGGCTGTGGCCGGTTTCTCAAGAAACTTTTCGGCAGAAACCGCTTGAGGAGGGTTCAAATCCCTCCGAAGGCCCCATTTTTCAATATAATATAATAAAATGATATGCCTGTCGGTAGTAGGTCTTGGTCAAATAATAAAAAGGAAGAAAAAAGGCTGTTTACAGCCTTGGAGCGAAGTTGAACTTGCCGTACCTTGCAGTTGCTACAATGATTCCAACGATTGCTACCGCCAGTACAATTGCAGCTATTGCACCAAACTCTGGAACTGCCCATGTGCCTACGATTTCGATTGTTTCAGTGCCGTTTGCAAAGTCGATCGACAGTGTCCTTCTGTCAACTGTTGCCTCTGTTTGCTCAGGCGTAACATTCTCGTCGTCAATGAACACTGCAAAGTCCACGTCAGGTCCTGATCTGCCGTCAGCTCCATCCCTAGAGTCAATCACGTTCCTTGGAAGTCTGATCTGCAGGTTTCCGTCGGATGTTGAGCTGATTGTAACTGTCAGTGTCGCAGTTGCTTCGTCTGGTACCATGTTCTGAACCGATCCGCCTGTAATTCTGTACTGTACTGGGAATGTCTGGCCGCCAACTCTGATATTGAATGTCCTCCAGGTTTCTTCAGTAGCTTGGAATTCGAATGTTGTTTCCTGGTTTACAGTGCCTGCATAGGTAGCCTGTACTCTGTAGGTTCCACTCTTTGCCATCAGCGGACCTCCTGACGTAAATGTATAGCT
>FWWM01004836.1_pt1 | contig 30651 bp, 26 predicted proteins | sample 2228351 | NCBI WGS metagenome assembly FWWM01 (sample SAMEA103939774, study PRJEB20133) | metagenome | reverse complement strand
CCGCCGGCGTCCCACAGACCGCGCGCGATCCGCTCGCGCTCGGCCCGGCTGCGGTCCGGCCGCGAAGGCCGATCCGCCACCGCGCCGCCGCCCACCAGCCGGTTCTCGGCGTCGATCCACCCCTGCGCGCGCAGGTCGTCCAGCACCTCGCGCCAGTCGGCGCCGCCGAAGCTGTGCACCACCACACGATCTTCGATGAGCACCAGGGACACCGAGCGGTCGGCCGCGCCATGGCCCGGCGCCGGCACCAGCGCGCGCCGCCCGCCGGCATAGGCCTCGCCGCCGAGACCGCGCGCCAGGGGCTTCAGCGACAATCCGGCCATCGCATTCATCGGCGCCTCCATCCTCGCCGCCCACCTACGGGCCACCGAAGGCGTCCTTCCTTCGCCTCCGCTGCTCAAAAGTAATTGATCGGCAGATTTTCTGCCGAAGGTCCGCGAACAACCTGCCGAACGCTTTCCGATGGTGCGAATTCGCGCCCACTCCACTCAAGGACGCGAATATATCGGCCTTGCCAGCGGGAGTAGTGACGCGTTCAGTGACCGCCTCGTGACAGTGCGTGGAGCGTCCCCGATGGCCCCAGAGCGGCTCGAACCCTTCCGGCAGGCGCTGGTCGACCTGCGACGCCGACTTCGCGACGGCGCCCTCGAACCCGGCGCCCGCATCACGGCCAAGGAAGTGGCCGACCAGCTCAAGCTCAGCCATACCCCGGTCCGTGAAGCGCTCTCCCGGCTAGCCGGTGAAGGCCTCTTGGAGGACCGCCGTGGCGACGGCTTTTTCATCCCCGAACTGTCCGCCGCGGACATCGCTGTCCTCTTCCGATTGAGCGAACAACTCCTGCTCATGTCCCAGGAGGCGGCCCGCGCGATCCACCGCGACGCCAGGGCCCCAGAGCAGCCCCTGCAGGTCGACGACCCGATCGCGTCCGTGGAGCGCCTCTTCATCGCCTGGGTCGCCGAGTCCAGCAGCCGGGTGATCTTGGACAGCTACCGGACCACGATGATCCGCCTGGCGCCTGTGCGACGCGTCGAGCGCCAGCTGCTCGACGACCTCCCGCAGGAAGCGCAGTCGCTGCACGAGCTCGGCGACCCGGCTTCGCGCCGCCTGCGCGCCCCCGCCATCCAGGCCTTCCACAAGCGTCGCGTCGCGCTCGCCGAACGGCTTGCTCAGCGCCTCGCGCCACCGACGTCCGACGGCACCTTATAATATAGCCGAATATATCCCGATATAGTTTGAGTATATTCGCGGCAGGGTTGAGCGTGTTCTCGTCGCCAATCCCGGCGACTTGAAACCGCTAGGAGGACATCATGTCCAAGCTGCATGCGCCGACCTCGCGTCTGATCTGCTTCGGCAGCGCGCGCGCCCTCACCAACGCGCCCGTGGGCGAAGACGAGCTCGAGGACGATCCCTTCATCCTCTACAGCTGAGCTGGTGCTGGCGCTGGGTCCGCCCGGCGCCAGCGTCCCCATGCGCGCGCCTCCGCCAATTTCGCCGCTCCGGCCCGATGTCCACGGGGTCACCATCGGTGACGACGCCGTGTTCCTGGACGTCGCCCATGATCGCTACCTCTGCGTCCCGCAGGTCGCGGGCCTCCTGGTGACCGGCCCCGCGTGCCGGGTGTTGGGTGTGGCGGACCCCGGCTTTGCGGAAGACCTCCGCAACGCTGGGCTCGTGGCCGACGAACCCGCCCCGCTCATCGCTGCAGCCGAGATCGCAAAGCCCAAATCGAGCGCCATCAGCGAAACCTTCGTCCGGCCGCGGTGGCGCGACGGCGCCGCCGCCGCGCGGGCCATGGTCGACCTCGCCCAGGGCTATTGGCGCCAACCGCTGTCTGGCCTCGTCAGCTGGGCGGCGGAAGGTGCTGGCCCCAGGGGTGACCAGTCCCCGAGCGCGCCGATGCTGGAGGTGATCGCAAGCTTCCACCGGTGGGCGCCCTTTGCGCCCGCACCCGGCAAGTGCCTCCTGAGGTCGTTCATGCTGTTGCGGCTGCTCCGCCGGCACGGCCATGACGCCCGCTGGGTGTTCGGCGTGCGCACCTGGCCGTTTCGCGCGCACTGCTGGCTGCAAGCCGGCGACGTGGTGCTCGACGACGACGTCGAGGCCCTCGTGGCGCTCACCCCCATCCTGGTCGTCTGATGCCGCCCCGCCCGCACTACATCGTGCTTGTCCGCGGACCTGCTGACGACGCGGCCGCGCCCTTCGCAGACGCCATCACGCGCCTGCAGCACGAGAACGGTTGGCGGGTGCGGTCGCAATCCGCGGATCTGGCGGCCTTCACGACGGACGAAGGTCTGGCGCTGCAACGGCTGCCAGGTGAAGCCGGTCTCATCCTCGGCCACCTGCATCCCATGCCAGGCGCGCCGGCCGGCCTGTCGCCGCTCGTTCAGCCCGCCGCGGCGCCGCTGAGCCCGCAGGCGATGGCGGCGGCGCTGCTGCGCGCCCACTGGGGACGCTATGTCGCGATACTGAAGAGCGCATCGTCGGAGCCTCGCGTGCTACGCGATCCCTCGGGCGACCTGGGGTGCTGCGTGTGGTGCACGCGCGAGGGGGTTGGGGTCGTGACCTCGGACCTCGCCGCGACGCCGGGCTGGCTGCGGCCGGCGCGTATGGGGCTGGCCTGGGATCACATCGGGCTGTGCCTGGCCGCGCCGGGCGGCGCGACCTCGACCTCGCTGCTCGACGACGTGCGTATCGTGCCGCCCGGCGGCCTCTGTCGCGTGCGCGGCGACGATCCGGGCCAACTGGCCTGGTCGCCGGCGGATTTCTGCGTGCCACATCCGTTTGACCGCGACGCGGCGGCGCGAGAACTCATCGTCCGGGTCGACGGGTGCACGCAGGCAAGTGTGAGCCCGTATGAGCGGCTGCTCGTCGACCTCTCCGGAGGCCTCGACTCGTCGATCGTGGCCGGCGCCCTGGCCGCTGGCGGCGCGACGCCTCGGGTCGCGCAGTGGGTGCACAGGCTCGACGATCGCCCCGAGGGCGATGAGCGCGCCTACGCCCGCGCCGTGACCGACCGGCTGGGCGGCCACCTGACCGTCGTGCGCAAGCCGCTTACGCCCCTCACGCCCGAGGATTTCACCGAGCTTGGCTCCACCTTCTGGCCTGGCGTGAACGGCGCAGACGCGGCGCGCGACCGCGACATGGCTGAACGCCTCGACGCCTGCGAGGCCCAGGCCATCGTCTCAGGCCAGGGTGGCGACGCCGTCTTCTATCAGATGCCGACCGCCTGGGTGGCCAGCGAGGCCGTCCGCCGCCATGGGCCCGCCGCGCTGGGCTCACAGGTCCTAGTGGAGACGGCGGGGCGGTTGCACAAGCCGGTCTGGTCGGTCTACCGCGAGGCTCGTGGGGGTCTCCGCCGCGGACAGACCCTGCCGAAGAGCGCCTCGAGCCTCATGAGCCGCGACGTCCGCCATCTGGCCGCCCAAGCCGTCCATCCCTGGGAGGCGGCGGCGCGTGACCTGCCGATGGCGCGGCAACTGCAGATCTGCGCGCTCGCCAACACGCACGTGGTGCGCGGCGATTGCCGCCGACACCGGCGTGGCGACCTCGTCTTCCCTTTGGCCAGCCAGCCGATCCTCGAGCTCTGCCTCTCGATCCCCGTGGCCCTGCTGGCCGCCGGTCCGCAGGATCGCCCGTTCGCGCGCGCGGCCCTGGCGGAGCGCATCCCGGACATGGTCCGCCGCCGACGCACGAAGGGCAGCCTGACCGCCTACTTCTCGCGCCTGGTGGCGGCCAGCCGGGAGACCCTGCTGCCCTTCCTGCGCGACGGCTGCCTGGCCGAAGCCGGCCTCCTTGACCGGGCCGCCGTCGAACGCGCCTTCGATCCTGCACACCTGATCCAGGGCGGACGCCCCAACGACGTCCTCAACGCCGCGCCGGTGGAGGCCTGGGTGCGCTACTGGCAGGGCCGCGCGCCGGACTCGGCGCGGGCGCCGCGGCGGCGCTAGGCGGCGCGCCGAGGTACGCATCGAAGAACCCCTGCACGCGGGCGTAGAGGTCGCGGACATTGCCGGGACTGGAGATGTAGTGGCCCTCACCCCAGTAGGTGACGAGCATCGCGTCCTTGTTCTGCCGGTAGAGCGCCGAGAACATCGCCTCGGACTGGCTGAGCGGCACCGCGCCGTCCTGGTCGCCGTGAGCCAGCAGCAGGGGCGTGGTCACCGAGTCGGCCTGTAGCAGGGGACTGTTGCGGGCATAGCGGGCGGCGTCTGCCCAGGGCGGCGCCCGCATCCGACCCTGGCCCGACTCCATCCCGCCGGTGACGTAGTTGCTCCGCACGCCCTCGTCCTGCAGCGGCCGGTGCGGGACAGGCAACGAGGCCCACTTGCCCACCAGGTCGGCGTAACCGCCCACCGCCACTGCGGCCCGGAAGCGGTTCGTCTGCGTGATGGCCGCCATCACGGTGTAGCCGCCGTAGCTGTGTCCCCAGAGCGCCAGCCGATCGGGGTCGAAGGCCCCCGCGAGCGCCGGGTCGCCGGCGGCTTGGTCGACGACCGCCAGGATCCGCTCGGCGAGCCCCCGGGCCGGTTCTTCGGCCCCTTGCGCTGGCGAGGGCCGGGGCAGGCTGGGCGCCAGCACCGCGTAACCCTGGCCTAAGAGGACGCGAGTGTCGCCCTGCAGACCCAATACGGGCCCTTTGAAGGGCGGCGGCAGCCGATAGGTGTCGCCAGAGTAGACCTTGACCACCAATGGGGGTGGCGGTCCTCCGGCCCGCGGCGGCAGGTAGAGCCAACTGGTCAGCGGCTGGCCGTCCGGCCCCGCGTGCCGCACGGGGTGGATGTCGAGCGGGTCAGTGTCGGCGAGGCGCGCGTTGATCTCGGACAGCACGCGCACCCTCCCGCCCCGTCCGCGCCATTCGAGCCGCGCCTCGTGCCCTTGCCGGTCGAAGCGCACGACCGCGCCCGACGCTGCGGCGGCGACCGCCTCGACCATGGCGTCAGGGGGCAGCTTGGGTCCGATGCGGGCCGCCGAAGGTCCCACCTCCTCAAGCCGTCGATCTGTCCCGCTCCCTCTCACGACCCAACCCTTTGACCCGGCCGCCCAGAGCGGGCGTCCGTCCCGGGTCTTCAGCGGTGGCATGGCGAGGGATGCCGGCGCCTCGCCCACGCGTATGGCGCGACCTTCGGCATCGACTGCCCAGGCCTGACCCTTGACCACGAAGCTAAAGCCCCGGGCGTCCAGGGCCACCAGGCTGGCCGCGGCGGCGGGCGGGCCTTTCGTCAGGTTCGCCCCGTCCCAGCGCCACCAATCGGCGCGCCCCGCGCCTGACGACCGGCCGATGAAGATCGGAACCTCCCCCATCCAATCGGCGCGCACGATCTCCGGCCGGCCCAGGATCACGGGGCTCGCCGGGCCGTCCGGCAGGAGGGTCATGCGCCCTGAGCGCAAGTCGAATCGTCGAAGCCGTCCGGCGCTCCAGGGCGCATCGCCCTCCCGGCCATAGAACAGCAGAGCGGCGCCCGAAGGCGACCAGGCCATTAGGCTGGGCAGCACGTCGCAGCCGCCGCACGGCGCGACGATGCGGTCGCGTTCCAGGTCAGCGACCTGCAAGGTCTCCATCTGAGGGCTGACCCCCCAGTCGCCCTGGACCTGCCGGCCCAGGCGGGACTGGATGTCCGAGCCCAGGGTGCGAAAGGCCACGTGCCGTCCGCCCGGGGCGAGCTCGAAGTCGACGATCTCGCCGCGCGCGACCTCGACCTCGCGACCGGGGCCCAGATCGATCCGCAGAAGCCGCCACGGCGCCGGTCGCGGTCGGACGTCGCGGTAGACGCCGCTGCCCGCCAGGGTATGCGCCCCGCGCCCGGCGGCGCTCTCGGCCCAGAGGTGGGGCAGCACCTCGGCCGACACCCGTCCGATCCGGTCGCTGGTGGTGAGCGGCGCGCCGGCCCGGTCGACCACTAGGAGTTCGGTATCCGAACGCCACTGCAACAAGCGGCCGCGGTGCGGCTTCGGCAGCTGGACGTCCAGCCAGCGCACCGAGCGGGCGGCAAGCTCGACGACCCCGACCCGCCAGTCGCCGTCGTGGATCTGATAGACCGCGAGCCTAGCGCCGGACGGGGAGAAGGCGCCGATCAGTTGACCGGGCGCCTCTTCGGGCAAAAGCGGCTGAGCCGGGCCGGCGCCGCCCCGCTCGGCCACGAACAGCCGGCTCGTGCCGATCGGGTTGCCCTGGTCGTCATCGAACCGCTTCGCGCCCGCGTAGGGACCGCGTTGCTCGAACACCACCCAGCGTCCCGAAGGCGCTATGGCGACGGCGCCGAACGACTCCTGGTGCAGCAGGTCCTCGACGGTGAAGGGTCGGGCGCTGGCCGGCGCGTGGGGGGCGCCGGCCAGCAGGGCGAGCGCCACGAGGGCGGTCGCCAACACGCGCGTCATGACCCGACCTCACCAGGAGCGTGTGATCTGCAGCCCCACGAAGCGGCCGATCGGATCCGCGTTCGTGGGGTCGTAGGCGATGCCCGCTGGGTTGTCGTAGAACGGGGGTGCGCGGTCGAAGAGGTTCCGGACGGTCAAGCTCACCGATACGCCGCGCGTGGGTCCCGTATCCGGCGCCGCCAGGCGGGCCTGCAGATCGACTGTCGGCTGGGCGGAGATGCGCGTCCCCGACACGTCGCGCGAATGCGAGATGTAGTTGAACGCCGCGCCCAGCGTCAGGCTGTCATGCGTCCAGTCGGCGGTTGCGCGGGCTCGGAACTTCACCGGGAAGCCCGCGACACCCACCCGGTCGCGCGGCCCGGAGGTCGGCGTGACCCGCTGCTCGTAGTCCGCCATGTAGGTGGCGTTGAGCGCGAGCGCGAGGTCGTCGTCACCCATCTTGAACCGGTAGGCCGCCATCACGTCGACCCCGCGGACCCGCAGGGTCGTGGTGTTGACATAGCGATTGTCGACGATGGCTGCGAAGGCTTCCGGTGGGAACGCCGCGGCGCTGGCCAGCGTGCCGGGATGGGCGAGAAGCTCCACGATCTGCGCCCGGTCCGCCGCGTTGGTGGCCGGCGAGATGAACTGCACGAACGGTGCGAGCGTCGGGTCGACCAGCGCGGCCACGGTGTTCTGCTGCACCGGCCGGTCGATCCGGTTGCGGAACTTGATGTCGAAGGCTGTCAGCCCGAGGCTGAGCCCCGGCAGCGCGGCGGGCCGGTAGTCGACCCCGACGGTCCAGGTGTTGGCCGTCTCCGGCTCCAGGTCCACGTTCCCGCCGCCCAGTACGAGGGTGCGCACCCGGGTCCCGTCGGCCTTGTTGAGCTGGATCGAAGACGCCGACTGCGGGTCGTGCACCTCGCGCAGTGCAGGCGCCCGGAAGGACCGCCCGTAGGTGCCCCGGAGGGTCAGGTCCTCGATCGGACGCCAGAGCAAGCCCACCTTCGGATTGGCGGTCGTGCCCACGTCGTCGTAGCGCTCGACCCGGCCGGCGAGCGACAGCTCCAGGGCCTCGACGCCCGGCCGCCGGTTCGCCTCGCCGACCAGCGGCGCGCGCAGCTCCGCGAAGCCCGCCAGGGTCTCGCGGCTCACGTCCGAAGACACCTGCGGCGTCGGCGCTGCGGTGGTGGCGAAGTTGGTGCCCCGCCGCAGCAGGGTTTCTCGCCGGGCTTGGCCGCCCACCGCCAGCTTCACTGCGCCACCCGGCAGGTCGAACAGCGTGCCGTCCGCCTGGCCGCTGGCCACATAGGAACTGATGCGGATGCGGCTGGTGGAGAACCCCGAACTGATGAAGCCCAAAACGGCTGGGCTGTTGGCTCCAGGGACGCCGCTGAACGGGTTGAAATAGCCGTCCCGCGCGACGCTGAAAGCCGTGTCCGGCCGGTCCGGCGAAGCTCCCAGCGCCTCGCTGAGGTAGAGGGTGTGCAGCAGCCCGCTGGTGTCGGACTCGCTGATCTCCTGGCCGAAGCCCAGGTAGCCGTCGGCTTGCCAGTCGCCGCCCAGCGGAACGGTCGCGCCCAGCGACGCTGCCCAGGTCTCCGCCGAGCCGATCTGCAGTGGATTGCCGAGCTCCGGTTCTAGCGAATAGGCGATCGCATGTGACGACGCCCCGTTTGGCGAGGCGAAGAAGGGGTTGGCTCGGGTCACGGTGAGCGTCGTGGCGTTAGCCGCGGTGCGCACGCCGTACTTGCGGAAAGCGTAGCGGACGTCGGCTGTCAGCTTTGCGCTCCCCACCTCCTGATCCGCCGTCAGGAACACCGACTGCAGAACCTGGCGCGGCAGGGTGTCGATGCCCGCCCGCTGGTTCTGCAGATTGGCCACGCCCGCCTGGAAATCCTGCGGGCGGAGGCCCACGCCGTTCTGGCCGGCCGGTATCGCCCAGCGCGGGACTTGCGCGCCGGTCACCGGATCAGTGCCCAGCACATTGCCGGGGAAGCTGTTGGTGACCCGCCGGTCCGTTCCGCCAAACGGCCGCAGGTCGGCGCTGGCGGTATAGGGGCGGTCTTCGGCACGGAGCGCCTCGCGCTTCTGGTACTCCAGGGCCAGGAACACCCCGCCGTTCGACCACCGCCGCCCTGTCGAATGCGACAGCTGGATCTGCAGCGGCTCCCCGTCGGTGCCGATGCCCGAGTAGACCCGGCTCTCCGAGCCGTCCACGTCTCGCCGCAGGATGATGTTGACCACGCCACCCACAGCGTCGGCCCCGTAGAGCGCCGAGGCGCCGTCGAGCAGCAGCTCTACCCGCTGCACCGCCGCCGACGGGATCGAGGAGATGTCGGCGAAGTCCCCGAAGGAGCCCGAGCCGGCGAGCCGCCGACCGTTCACCAGGATCAGGGTGGCGTCGGGACCGAGGCCCCGAAGGTTGACGCTCGCGCCATAGTTCACGTTGCGGACGATGCGGTCGGAGCCGGTGGTCAGGGTGCCCTCCGAAGCCCCCGTGGCGAAGGCCTGGGGCAGGGCGCTAAGTGCGGCCGCCACCGTCGCGTGGCCCGAGCGTTCCAGCTCCGCGCGGTCCAGCACCAGAAGCGGCGAGGCGCTCTTCGTTCCCCGGATGTGCGTGCCCGTGACCCGCACCTCCTCGAGCACAGTGGGCTCGGCCGGCGCGACCTGAGTGTCACCGGCGGCGTCCACGAAAGGGGTGCTGCTCGCGCCCCCGGCCGCGCGTTCGACCACGATCATCTGCGCGTTCACCCGCCGCGCGCGCAGGTCGGTGCCCTCCAGCAGGGTGGCCAGCGCCTGCTCCGGCGTCATCTGGCCCTTCACCACCGGCGCGCGCCGGCCCGCCACGATCCCCTTCGAGAACATGATCTGCTGCTTGGTCTGGCTGGCCAGGCCCAGCAATGCGGGCTCGAGACCGCCGCCTTCCAGTGACACGGCATAGGTCGTCTGCGCCTGCGCGGCGCCGGCGACCAGAACGGCCGCCGTGGCCAACCACGCCCAACGGCGACCAACGCGGTACTCGAACGCTTTGAACATGTTTCCCCCGCGACGACCGCGGGCTTTGCGCTACCGGAATGGCCTTGCTTCGGCGCCACGAGGTTCGTCTGCAGGGGTAGAGGGGAACTCCGCCACAAAACCCTTGGGCCGATGTCAAAAAAAGTTCGTCACCCCGGCGCGAGCCGGATTTCGCGAGGAGTATCAGACGTCACCCTGAGCCCGTAGAGCGACTGGGCGCCGGCCACGAAATTTTCGACGTCCCCGGCCACGAACTGGCCGCTGACCAATTCTTCCGCCACGGCCTCAGGCGCATCGAGCACAACCTTCCGACTGGAGTAGCGGTTCACCTCGGCGACCGCGTCGCGGAGCGGCACCCCAGAAAACGTGAGACGGCCCGTGGTCCAGCTGGCCACGGCGCCGGCGTTGACCGCCGCAGGCCGCGACACCCGGTGTCGGTCCGCCACCACCGCCTGACCAGGGTCCAACTCGGCCAGTCCACCATCCGCGCCGCGGACCTGAACGCGCCCCTGCATGAGCGTTACCCGGACCGCGTCGCCGTCCAGGCGCACGTCGAACCGTGTGCCAAGTGCCCGCACGCTCACGCCGTCCGCGACGACCAGGAAGGGGCGCGAGGCGTCATGCGCCACGTCGAAGAAGGCCTGTCCGTGGTCGAGCACTACGCGACGTTCCCCCTCGCGGAACTCCACCTTAACCTTGGTGTCCGTGTTCAGCCGCACGCGGGAACCGTCCTCGAGCACCTCGAGCCGCTGCCCCCCCACCTTGGTCGCGAAGGTGGGCTCCTGGGCGCGCCACCCAAAGAACACCCCGCCCGCCACCACCACGCTCGCCAGGCCCAGCGTAAGCGGCGCCAGCACGAATCGCCGCGACGGCCCCGCCTGACCCGCGCCCGTGGGCTTCGCGGGGTACTTCGCGAGGGCAGCCTCCGTCATCGCCGCAATCGCGGGACGCTCGGCCAAGCTGCCCGCAGCTTCCCAACCCCGCTTCACCTTGTCGAAGGCCGCGGCGTTCGCCGGGTCGCGCCGCCAGGCGCGGAAGGCGTCGAGATCCTTCGGCGCGATGTCGCCGCCGGTCATGACGGTGAACCACTGCGAAGCCTCGGTTGCGCGATCTGCGGATTCGCTCATGGCCTGCCGCCTCAGTCCTGAATCAGGGCCGCACACCTCCGCCGCGCTTCCGTGAGCCGGGCCTCCACCCGTTTCACGGACAGGTTGCAGCGTTGGGCGATCTCCACATTAGAGAGACCGCCGAACCGGCTCAAGACAAACACTTCACGGATCGGCTCCGGCAAGGCCGCGATTGTCTGCGCGAGGAGCACAGCCACTTCGGCGTCCGCGGGCACTGTTGTCGGCGGTACGTAGGCAAACCTGGGCTCGGGTCGCCGACGCACTTCCTCAAACGCGACGCGAATAGCAACTTTCGCGAGGAAAGCCTTCGGATTGCGAACGGAGGTCCGCCCTGCCAGGGCTCGCGCAAGCGCCTCCTGGATGAGATCCTCCGCCACCTGAAACCCGAACCGTCGCGCGAGAAAGCGAAAGAGCCACGCTCGGGTCGACGCAGCATGCAGTGCGCTGCTTGTGGTCGTCGTTGGCACTTCTGAAGAGCTCAAGAGCACGCCCTGCGGTAAGCGACTATCGAACGCCCAATTTAGCATTGCACACTGTCAGTGTGTAGAGTCGACGACTCGGCCCGGCAACATTCCGGGGGTGCCAGCCGACCCGGAACTGTTGAGCTTGGGCCGCCGAGTTCGAGCGTGCCGGCGGGCTAGTGGCCTGAGCCAGGAGAAGCTTGCTGAGCTCGCGGGCCTTCATCGGAACTACGTTGGCTTCATCGAGCGCGGCGAGCGCAATGCCAACGTGAAGACCCTGTTCTCGCTAGCGAAGGCGTTGCGTATCGAGCCGATTGAGTTCTGGAAGTTCGACTAAGCCGGAACTGACTGAGGCTGCCCTCAGCAGGAGCAATCCCCGTTATAGTTTGCCCGCGAGCGCGCGCGCTAAGGCAATCGGCGCAGGGCGTCGCGGCCGTGGCTGATTCTCGTGGCAAGAAACTGCGTGAGCTTTTCGCCGAGCTGAGTTCTTACACAGCCTCGACTCGTCGCGGACGCTCAAGGCCTCGTTCGGGACTCCAAAGCCAGGGGCGGTTCTGGATGCAACGTTCCGAGCCAGAGATCGAACATCGCGCGCTGCCGGGCTGGAGGGATACGGGTGACACCTAGCAGGACCTGCACGCCGATGCCATCGACGAGCGCGATAAGGCTCTCGGCTGCCTCGCGGGCATCAACCGCCGCCGCTACGTCACCCTCGGTTTGCGCGCGCGCCAGGAGCCGGGCGAGGCGCGAGCGCCACTCGTCGTAACGCATCCGCATCACCCGGGCGACCTCGTCGTCGTAGCCGGAGCGCTCCCAGTAGCCGACCCAGATGCGCCAGTAGCCTCGCGTCTCGGCCGTGAGTGGCAGCGCCAGCGCCACGACCTTGCGGATCGCCTCCAGGGCTGGCCGGACCTTCTCGGCGCGTTCCATGCGCTTGCGGACGAGGGAGGCAGAGTGCTCCGAGGCCTCAATCAACAGCTGGTCTTTGGAGTGGAAGTAGTGGGTAAGGGCGCCGGTGGTGAAGCCCGCTTCCTGCGCGACGTCGCGGACTGTCAGGCCGGTGATACCTTCGCGCTTGATAACCCGCAGCGCCGCCGCCGCGAAAATCTCCCGCCGCGCCTCGTGGTCCACCGACCTGCTCATCCCGATCCCATCGACTTGCTCCGGTCTGCCGGAATTCGCGCGGCCCCGGCAAGCCCGGGGAGGCCGCCGCGGTCCGATAATAACACGACAGTCATAGGATGCCCGTCACGCACGGCGTTCGTATCGTTAAGCCCAAGTTAGATTTTGGATTCAAGGCCGAAGGCGCGGGCTTCCGGAAGCTCGACTAGGCCGGAACTGACTCTTGGCGGCCATTCCGAAGGTCCGCTGTCGGCCGAGAGCACGCCGACGCAAGCTGTGCTGCCGAAGAGCTAGCGCTACGGTAGCATCGCGCAGGAGTCGGACTCGGGGAGGATCGATGGCTACCGCCTATCACATGGTGCACTATCGGAAGTTCGAGGCTGACGGCAGTTCGCCGGGCTCGCTCGAAGTCCTTTGCCGAAAGGCGCTGGACCACAAAGGGTCGCGCTCTGACGCACTCTGGTCGCGCGCCGACGATCGAATGTTTGACCTGAAGGACGAGGTCGGCGGCAAGATCCTGCTCAACAAGGTCGCTGACCTTTCCAGCGCGGTCTTCGGAGAGATGTGCTTCATCGAGAGCCGAGGGCTTCAGGCGCTGCTCCAACTCACCGCCTCGAAAGTTCAGCTGTCTGACCTTACTGTGGCGGAGATCTACGACCTCCAGGAACGCGCCGCGCCAACCGGTTCACAGTTCATTCGAGGACTCGCCTACTGGCTTGCCATCGGCGATCATCTGCTCTTCGTGAAGACCCAGGCCATGACGCCTGACCGCATGCACGCCTACTTCAACTGGCTCTGGAAGGAATGCACTCGATCGGCACCGGTCGATCTGACGTTTCGCCTGCGCGCCGAGTTGGATCGCTCCGCACATGCCGGCGACGTTGGTGACATTCGGCGCCTCAAAGTTAGCGGGAATTCTCCGCCCCGCATGCTCGCGACGGCCGACGAAGGCGCTCCAAAACGCGTGCGTTCCACGGAGCGAGCGAAGCGTGAGCGCAAGTTCGTGACCGAGCAGGCGGCCGAGATTTCGCGCGTCGTGTTTGGAGCGAACGAAACTCAGTCGCTCCTGAACTCGCTAGGACCAGACGAGTACCTGGCAGCCGAAGCCTCCGTTGCGGTCCGAGGTCGGCGCACGGAGGAGTCGAAAAAGAAAATGCGGGAGTTGGTCGATCAGGTCGCCGACGAGTCCGATGCTAAGGTGCAGGTCGAGGGCAAAGATGGGCAAATCTCCGAGGGCGACGCCATCCTGCGGACGCGGATGCCCTTCTTGGTGTCCCACGACGGCAGTTCCCTCCTTGATTTCGAGAACGTGGCTGACCAACTCCAGGAGGTGTATTCACGTTTTGTTCGAGACGGCAAGCTCAAGGCCTAGATGATTCAGAAGGCGACCATCTCCGGCTTTGTCGTCGCCGCCGCGATCTTTGGGCTCTTTGTGCCCTTCGATAGGCTGTTCGACGCCTTTCAGCCTCTGACCGTTGCCCTATCGATTATGGCCGCCGCCCTCCTCGTGCGTCTGAATCGCGGCATGCCCACCCTCGAATGGAAGAGTGTCGAGCCCGAAGCGCGGAAGCGCTTGACTGCCGCCATTGTTAGCGTGACGCGCGAGTACATGATGATTGCAGCGATCTGCGCTGCACTGCTCCTCACCCTCCTGGCCCTGACCACCGTAGGCAAGCCCGCTGCCCAACTATGGATCGAGCCCATCCAACGCTCACTGTCGGCGCTGGTAGGCAGCATGGTCGCGCTGTGTGTTGGTCGGATGGCATACGTTGTCTGGCGCGACTACGACATCGTGCGTGTTCAAAAGGCCTTAGTTGACGCTGCCGCAGACAAGGAAGAGCGTGAGGCTCAAGCCGCGGTGGAGAAAGTTGCTGATATGCGAGAAACCAACATTCGCAGCGTACCATCGTCCGCTCCGAAGGCGTGGGACGCCTAGACGGCTTCCCGACGCCAGTGTCGATCCTCCTGGCGCATAGCTGATCGATGCGGAGGGCACGCCCGCTCTAGGCAGATGACGTCCGCGCCGACCTGATCTCAACTTCCGCAGCTGTCGCAATTCTGAAGGTCACGCTTCGAGTAAACCTCACGGCGGTCATCAGGATCAGGACCTAGAACCCCGCTCAGGATCGGGGTCCCGGGAGGAGCGCCTGGAAGAGCTCGCCGATCTGGCCAAGCGCGACGTAGCGCAGCATATCATCCCCGATGGCTGGGTCGACGTCCGACGTCGCGCCGTCGAGGCTCAACGCCACCGCCTTCGGAAGGGTACTGAAGAGAGCAAGAAGGTGCGCGCGTCGCATGGCGATCGCGGGGCCGAGGGCGGCCCTCTGCGCCAGATCGTCAAACGCTTGCAGGTCGTGGGGGCCCGGATAGACCGCATTCCACGCGCGCCACCAAGCCTCCTCTCTTGGAAACCCAGCGGTGGCGAAGTGACGGACAGGATTGCGCTGGATCTTGCGGCGCGACGGCGACGCCCAGGCGTGGTCGACCTCTCGCCGCTTCGCGCCGAGCCGCCGCGCACGTATGAAAAGTCGTGTGGTCTCCGCATGGACCTCGGCGCCGGTCGACATGTAGTCGCGTCGATGGCCGCCCCAGCTTTGATAGTCGCTCAAACGATAGCCCGCGACCTTGTCGTCGATCACGACATCCTCGATGCCTTGGGCGAGCGGGGCGACCTCACGGTCGACCAGGTCGGCGAGCTGCTGAAATCCCGGATGGTCATGCATGAACCTGTGGGGAGGGTGGGTCCGGCCTTCGAGCACATGGTTAGGGCCGACAGCATCCGCGGCCTGCCGCATGGCGCTCAGATAGCCAGGCTCGTAGACGGTATCGGCATCACCCTGCAGGATCAGCACATCTTCCGACGCCACGCCTTGGTCTGCCGCAATTTCAGACGCGATTAGGGTTCCGCGATGTCGCGGCGGGACATAGCCGCGTTCGCCTTCATGGGCGAGTACAACGGTACCCGGCGCCGCTTGCTCGCGGATGGTCTCGAGCACGCTCCACGTAGTGTCGGTCGACCCGTTGTCGACGAGTACGAGCTGCGTGTCCCGGTCTGAAGCTGCGCCGGCTCCGAAACCGAGCGAGTGCGCGGTGCGCGCAATGAGGCGAGCCTCATTGAGACAGGGGATTACGATAACGGTCTGCATCCGCGCCGCCCTGACCGGAGCCGTTTCGCACTTGAGAAACGCGTTGGTGACCAGTCCGAGGCGGCGAGCGTACGCGCGATCTTCAGCGAAGCCCGGCAAGCGGCCGAACACGGAATGTGGCTGACGAGCGCCTCGCCGGTGTCGTAGCTGGACACATCAATGAGCCTGTAGCGTCCGATATGGCGGCGCGGCCGCGCGGCCCAAACATCGAGCTGGTCTTCACCGACGCGTCGAGCCGCGCGGCAGCAACACGGCGGATAGCCGAGGAGCCGACCGAGCGGCATGACGTGCTCGTCGGGCGCCGCGTCCAAGGCCAGAAGCCTGCGGCCCAGCCCGGGCCTCCGAGAGAGCGCGATGAAGCCGTCCGGATCCTTCGCAGCGAAGAGACCATATCGGCGAGCGAACTTGGCGATGGCGGAAAGGTCGGCGGGCGCGCCGAGGTCTGAGCGAAGGACGTCGCGGGTTCGCGCAAGGACGAGGGCAAGATCGACGCGGGCTGACGGCTTGAGCCAGTCGGGCATCGGTCTCACCGGCGGCTCCAAGCCATGACCTTCTGCCGGCCTCCAGGCGGCGTGATGTCAGAAAACCCGGCTTCCTCGGCCGCGCGCCAGGAGGCATTGTTCGATTTGCGCATGACGGCGTAGACGCGGTCATAGCCGCTGAATTCGGCTGCCAGCCGATAGGCGACCCGTCCGATCTTGCGTCCCTGGTTTTCCCGATTGAGATAGATCTCGACGAACGCTTGGCCTTCGTGGGGGCCTTCGGCGACGCGATTGATGAAGACTTCGCCGGCCATCTCTCCACCAGCGCGAATGTCCCACGCGAAGCCGCCGGGACCACCCCCCCGCCCTTCGCCCGGGCTCGGCCGCGCGATGAGGACGACGTCTTCCGGTGCGACGGCGGGCCGTTTCGAAACCCGCACGGTTGGCGGCGGCTTCGGCGTCGGCCGCGCCGGTCTTCGTCGGGCTGGCTTCCTAGGCATAGAGCCTCTGCAGGCCGGCTTTGAGACGAGCGTCGCTTTCTGCCCAGAGCTCGGCGGGGAAAAAGCCGGGCGAGAACGCGACGACGACGTCCTCGAGCCGCTCGATGAGGTCCCTAACGACGAGGGCCTCCGCCATTGCGTCGATGTTCTCACAGATGTTCGCGAAATCGGGATCCAGCCGGTCGGGGCGCGTTTCCCAATCGCTGTCGCCGTCATAACGGTTGTTGAAGTAATCCATGTCGATATGGAGGAGGACCGGTCCGGGTCGGATGTCGACGAGCCAATCATCCAGGTCGGGCGTCAGCCGCAGCCGACCCGGACCCGGGGGGGCGGCCGATCTTGCGAGAGAGATCGCAGGACGCTCCCGGCCTGGCGCAATCAAGGTGTCCGGTACGGTCTGCAGGGTCAGGCCGTAGTCGACCGTCGTGCGGGCTCGAGGCGGCTGGCAAAGGTGACGCACGTCGCACGCGGGAAGCACATGCAGGAAGGGCGTCATGAAGCTTCCCATGCCGATCGCGCCGCTCTCGATCGCGGCCTCGACGGAGGTTGGATTTGTCAGGGAAACCTCTTGCCCGGAGATCGCATCGGTCCAGCCAGCCCCAGCAGGAAACAGCCGCGGAGACCCAAGGTCGAAGTGGTCGTCGACATGGAGGATGGTGAGCGACGTCGGGATTGCGCGCTGTCGGCTCAGCCATTGGCTCCAGCTCAATAGGGTCCAGGAGTCGTAGAGCGACCGAAGCACGCGGCCTTCCCGGCGCCGTGCGAGCGCCATGGTGCTGCGCTCGACCCCTTCATCCCACCAAGCGAGGCCCCGATCGAGGCGCGGATCGACATGGCGTTCGACCCCGCCAGGCCAATGCAGCCGCAATCGCCAGCCCGCCGCGGTCTCGATCGGCTCGGCGTCCTTGTCGCAGAAGTAGTCGCGCAACGCCGCGTGCCGGGCGACGAACGACGTGGGAAGCCGATCGTGGGGGACGACGATCATCAGGTCACGGCAAGGACATCGGCGGGACGGCAAGCGGCCTGAAGGACTTCGGCAAGGCGACTGCCGGTGTCCGACAATGGGCAGTTGGCCAGCGTGGTGAACGCTTCGCGGAGATGACGATCGGTGTCCTCCAACTGGCCAAGGGCCCGCTGGCGCAGGCTCGCAGGTCCGCTGTCGCGCACGAACAGCCAAAAGCGGCGAAGCTCCACGAAGACAAAGACCGCGTGCAGCAGTCCTGACGGCGGCCGCAAGTCCTCGCGCCATGGGGAGACGACCAGGTCGGCCGCCGAGTGGACCATCGGCGCGAAGCGCTCGAGCAGGTACAGCTTCTGGTGTCGATGTTCGTGTATCAGGGAGTCCGCCAAGTCATAGGCGTTGACCAGTCGTGCGCCTTGGCTGACGGAAACGAACAACGCCCCCGGGACCGAGTTGTCGCTGAAGGAGACGATCTTCTCGGGATGAGCGCTAGGATCCCGGACGAAGAGGATCGTCTTGCTGATCTGGCGGATCTCCGCCGCGAGGCTTGGCCGCCAGCGCTCGACGATGTCGAGCGCCTCCGACAGCAAAGGCGTGGCCTGAGCGACAGTCGCGGGACCCTCGAATTCGATGGATCGGCCGAAGGGTGTCCGCAGCCACGCATCGTCAGGCTGCGCATCCTCGAGACCGCGCCTCCAAGGCTGAGCCGACAGGACCTCGCGCACATAGGCGGCGTCCGCATCGACAGGCTGGCCGTCGACGTCATGAACTGTTCGGCCCGCAGCCCGGGCCCGGAAGGCCGCGCCCCATGCGACAACGCCTGGCCATGACGCGGCGCCTAGGAACTCGGCCCGTGACAGGCCCAGCATTGCACTGGCGACCGCGCCGGCAGCCGACTTACGGACTATCTCCAGCGTGCTGCGGAGGTCGTCCGCATAGGCGCGTTCAGCGTCCTCGACCAAGGCGGCCAGCAGGGGCGACGCTGTCTCGGCCTGCTCGAAGGCCACAAGGTCAAAGTCCGGAGGGAGCCGTGACTGGCTCGCATTCGACGGACCAAGCATGTCCGCGAGACGGTGCTTAGCGTGATCGATCAGGGCCGACAGTTCCTCGCAGTAGACCGAGGGATGATTGAAGCCGTCCGGTCCGAACCGGTGCGGCACCGAACCGCCGCCACAAATTTCGACGACGGAACAGGCTTGGCAGGTCGGCGAAAGCCCGTCCTTCGTCAGCAGGCGACGATGCGCCTCGATCCGGGGAGACGCTGCGACCTCCGCGATTGAGCGATCTTGGAGCGAGCAGCTGAGCGCGGTGGCTCCGTTCTCGACCACCTTGAATACGTCGAGATCATGATATGTGCCGTCGGTTTCGATGGAGAGGAGACTGACGTCTCCGAACCCCATCGCGTCGGTGCCGGAGGGCAACCCGGCCGCACCGTCCAGGAGGGTCTCGAAGAACCGGATGGGAAGCTGCGGGTACTCGTCAAGCCAGACGTCGAAGGCGCGCTTGAGCCAATCGCGGTAGAGAGTCCGGCGCTCCAGGCGGCCGGGTGGGGGCCGCAGGTGGTGAGCGTCCGGCAGCAGGAAATCGAGCTTCGGGGGCGCGTGCTGGCTGAAATAGGCCAGCAGTGTCTCCGGCGGGACGCTGGGGTCGATGACCGCGATCACGCCGGCGAAGATTTGAGGGCGAGCCTTGAGCCGTTCGAGGGCCAATTCGACCTTGTCGAAGCTTGAGCGGCCCCGTCTCGTCGTGCGGTGTAGGTCGTTGACCTCCCGCGGACCATCGAGGCTCAGCGAGACGATGACGCCGGCGGCTTCCAGGACATCCAGCGCGGCTTCGGTAAGGAGCAGACCGTTGGTCTGCATGCCGAACTCCACCCTGGTTTCCGGGCGCACCTTGCGCCGAACCCCCTCCACGAAGACCGCAATCTTCTCGGCGCCCGCCAACAGCGGCTCGCCGCCGTGGAGGACAACGAAGCACTCGCTGAGATTCTGATGCGCAGCGTATTCCGCCAAACGTTCAGCGAACGCTGCCTGATCCGCGTGAGATAACAGCTGGGGCATTCGCCGCCAGCTCTGGTCCGCATGGTGGTAGACGTAGCAATAGTCGCAGTCGAGGTTGCAGCGCGAAGCGATCTTCACCAGAAACGATGTGATCCGGGCGGCCGCCACGCGCTGCGCCTCTTATCCCGGCGAACGGCTATGCCGATGATGCATCCGATCGTAGCTGGTGATCACCGTGCTGGGCTCTACGGCACCGCGAACGCGGGCTTCGAGTCGTTGTAGCGCGGGGTTGGAAGACTTGGCGGCGAGCACGGCGGTTTTGAGAACCGCCGACTCGCCGGTGTGGGCAGCAGCAGGCATTCGGGTCTCCATACGTTTGCAGCCGCATCCTAGGGGCGAGTCCCCAAGGAATCAAATGAGAACATTCCGGCGCGGCGGAGTCGCGGTCGCCGATAGTCCGCGTTCTATGCTATGGGAGGGCAAAGGAGATTTCTATGAATCTGCATAGTGCGGAAATATGCTTGAGCTAAAATCCGGTTTTCCTTTGCAAGAAAATTCAAATTCATAGATCTCCGAAAAAGTAGGCTTGGTCATGGCGTATATCGCGGCGGGTAGACGCTGACAAAGGCCTCTGGAGCTGCTCGTAATCTCGCTACCATACGGCGATAAACCCTGCCGCTAGCGCCACAAGCGAGCCCGAACCTTCACCGTTTCCAAGATTGGCGGCCGCAACGTGGACGAGCTTGGTGACGAGAGGCCCGACGTAGTCGTGCTTCCAGAGGGTGTTTCCACAGGACCATCGCGCCTGGCGGGGCGGTTGGCGGAGGCGTACGTGGTCGTCGCTCCCAGCGTCCCTTTCCGGGCCCACGACAACATCGGTACTTGGCGCTCAGACGCCCCCTGGGGACCTCGCCTCCTCGGCGACGGTGTCTCAGAAGAGACCAAACAAGGCGGCGACCAGACGGATGAAGAGCACCCCAAGGAGAAAAATGAGAATCCCGGAAGCGATGGCGCCGATGGCGTCGCTGTAACCCAAGAACCGTGAGCGGACCGCGCGCGAGAGGCTCGCTCCAAGGGCGAGCGCCCATCCTTCAAGGCCTTCGGCAACATACTTAGTAATACCCAGGGTATAGACCCGTCGGCCGTACCAGAACGCGCCGACCAGGAAGACAGGCAAGAACACGTAGCTGGGGTGTTGGATCGCGTCGCGGAGCCATTTCGCCAATAGGGGCGGGGGCGGGCAGGCTGTTTGTCCACAGATGGTCGAAACCACCTGAAGGAGTCCAACCCACAGGGCTGCCGCACCGAGCAAGGTAGCGATAAGTACGCTCTTGAAGGCATCGCTCGACGTCTCGACGAACTCGCGCTCGCTGATGGTGGCCTCAAGAGAAGCTCGTGTGTGTGAGAAGTCGTAGAGCGTAGCGTCATCCCACGGGATGAAGCTCGGTTCCTCCCCGGGCGTGGTTCGACGGATTTGGGCCAGCAGGGATTGGAAGGCTTCGGCATATGCCAGTATCCCAACAGCACTCTTGTAAGATTGCAGCCGGTTGCGTCGCCTCGCCTCCAGCACAGAGCGCACCAGCGCCCACAGCGTTTCGCGCCTCCAGGCGATGTCATCCTCGTCGGCAGGGACGATAGGGAGCAGATTGTCCGTGCTGCGCCGGTGATGATAGTGCCGGTGCGAGATGTCCTTGGCGAAGTAGAACATTTGCCGGGCGATGGGGTCAGCGACTGCGGGGTCAGCGGACCACGGCGGGTTCGAGGTCGAGAAGACCAATCGGAACTCGCCGGTTCGGAACAGTGCGAATCCGGCGCGGGGGACGGTGACGCCCTTCCGTTCAGCGCGCTGAAGGAGTTCTGCCGCAGCCGCCGGCAGGCCCGAGATGTCGCCCGTCGTCCCCCGCGGGTTGCGATCTCCGTAAGAGTTTATCAACCGCCGAACCTGCTTCACGAGTTGGTTCGCGGCGTCGTTGGCCACCCGGTCATCGTGATGCGGAATTACCCAGATTTCGCCGGTCAAGACGCCTATCTCGTCTTCGGCGGTCGTCACCTGTCCGCCGCGCAAGGCTGGGCGTAGGGCCGACTTAGATTGACCTATTATAACATACTCCGCCTTGGTGGAGGGCATGATCTTGCCCACGGGCCAGCCGTTGTAGGGCAGGTCTGACGTCACCCGCTTCTTCGAAACACCAACATACCGACAGGGGGCGCCCGCCACGACGCTTTCGGCGCACACTCCGTTGGCGGAGACGCCCTCACCGAGCCCGATCAGGCTGAACGAGAGATGGCCCGTGATCGTGGGGACCCAGCCGGCATAGGCAAGGGTTTCAAGCGCGGCCATACGTCTTGGCGTCCCGGGACCGGCTCAGAAAGGCGCCGTGCTCAGGCGAGTTCTTTCGCAATGACGGACTTCTCCCGACAGGAGAGCCGGCCGTTAACATCGACGCGGATGTGGAGACCGTGAGCTCGTGAGCTGCTCGGGCGGCGCTGCCCGCCGATCAGCTCGCCCTTAATTTTGGGCGCGACGCCGCCACCTTCCTCGCGCACGTCGCTGACGCGACGGATGCCATTGAAGAGGATGTTGCCCACCACGCGTAGCAGAACGACCGCCATCAGAGAAACGACGATAACGCCTACGATGCGTAGGACTTCATCCATGACGCGTGGTCCTCCGTTGCCGACGAGCGGCTCCTTCCCTCGCCCTCAAGGGGCGGCGGCTTATAATTGTCGGTTGCGTTCAAGGCAACTCGTAATGCCGCGTTGCGAGGCTGCGCCGATTTTAGGGAGGCTGCAAGTCCACGGTCTTTTGCGCCCGGTCGCGCCCGCAGGCTCGCTCATCGTAAACGTGGCAACGCCGCATAACGGCCGAGCGCCAAGGTCCGCTGTCGGCGCGGGTCTTAACGTCTCCTAGTGTTGAGGGTTTCGGATGCCGGCCCTCGCGCAAGAGGTTGGGCAGGCTGGTGGGCCGGCGTCCGGAAGCCTTCAGGGGAAGAAGCCGCGGTCAGCCGGCAGGGCGCGCCGGAAGCGTGACGCGGCTATGGGGATTGCGGCTGACGCCGGGGTCTGAGCGGTTCGCGTCTGGGCCGTGGCGGCGGTCGCAGGCGCTCGCCCGAGCGGCCTGGGCGGTGGCGGTGCGAGGTGAGCGGGCGGCCTTCGAGGTGTTCGGCGGCGAGGAGCGCAGCCGGTCCGGCGCCGTGGCCGGGAGGCGACGGCGGCGCCAGGCCGGGGGCAGCACGATGCGGCTCATGAGCTGTCCATCCAGAGCCGGGCGGTGACGGTCGTCCGCGGTGCGCATCCGCGCCGGAAGACCTCGACGATGCGCATCCGCCCGCCGCAGCCGGGACAGGTCTGGGGTTGCGGCTCCGGCTCGGGCTCGGGCGTCTCAGCAGTGTCGCCCACCTGGCCGGCGATCAGGGCGCGGAGCCGGCGGAGGTCCGGGGCGCGCGGGCCCTTCGCGAGCAGGCCGTAGTGGCGGATGCGGTGGAAGCCGGTCGGCAGGACGTGCAGCAGGAGGCGGCGGATAAACTCGTCGGGGCTGAGCGCCATGGTCCGGATCCTCACCGCGCCGGTGGCGGGGTCGGCGGTGCGGTAGTCCTTCCAGCGGAAGCGGACGGCGTGGTCGTCCATGGACACCAGCCGGCTGTTGGCGATGGCGACGCGGTGGGTGTAGCGGGCGAGATAGGCCAGCACCGCGGCCGGTCCCCCGAAGGGCGGCTTGGCGTAGACCACCCACTCGGCCCGGCGCAGCGGCGCCAAGTGCGCCTGGAAGGCTGCCCGGTCGGCCAGTCCGGCAAGCTCGCCGAAGAAGCTCAGGCGCCCGCGGGCGTGGGCGGCCATGAGCTTCTCCAGGAAGCGCCGCCGGAAGAGCCGCGAGAGCACGCGGACCGGCAGGAAGAAGCCCTTGCGGCAGGCGATCCAGCGCGTCCCGTCAGGCGACAGCCCGCCACCGGGCACGATGCCGTGGACGTGGGGATGGTGGGTCAGCGCCGAGCCCCAGGTGTGCAGCACGGCGATCAGGCCGATGCGGGCGCCCAGGTGCTTGGGATCGGCGGCGATGGTCGTCAGCGTCTCGGCGGCGGCCTTGAAGATGAGGTCGTAGACCACGGCCTTGTTCTGGAAGGCCACGGCCGCGATCTCGCCCGGCAGGGTGAAGACCACGCGGAAGTAGGGGACTGGCAAGAGGTCCGCCTCGCGGTCCGCGAGCCAGGCCCGGGCCGCCTGGCCCTGGCATTTCGGGCAGTGGCGGTTGCGGCAGGAGTTGTAGCTCACCGCCAGGCGCTCGCAGCCGTCGCAGCGGGCGACGTGGCCGCCGAGCTCGGCGGTGCGGCAGGCCTCGATGGCCGACATCACCTTGAGCTGGCCGAGGCTCAGGCGTCCGGCATGCGCCCGGCGGAAGGCCTCGCCGTGGGCGCGCAGGATGTCGGCCACCTCCAGCGGTAGCCGCACCGGCTCAAGTCCGCGGCGGCCTCAGGTGCGTGAGCGGGCTCTTCACGGCGCCCAGGGTCTTCAGCGCCACGCGGGTGTAGCGGGCCGTGGTGTCCAGCTTCTTGTGCCCGAGCAGCACCTGGATCACCCGGATGTCGGTCCGCCGCTCCAGGAGGTGGGTGGCGAAGCTGTGACGCAGCGTGTGCAGCGACACCCGCTTGTCCAGCGCCGCCGTCGCCGCCGCCGCCTTGCAGGCGCGGTCGAGCTGGCGGGTGGTGATCGGCTGGCCCGGATCGCGGCCGGGGAAGAGCCAGCCCTGCGGCCGGGCCGCCCGCCACCAGCGGCGCAGCAACTCCAGCAGGTCAGGCGAGAGCATCACGTAGCGGTCCTTGCGGCCCTTGCCCTGCTCGACCCGGATCAGCATCCGCTCGCTGTCGATGTCGCCGACCTTCAGGTGGACGATCTCCGAGACCCGCAGGCCGCAGCCGTAGGCGACGCTGAGCGCGGCCTTGTGCTTCAGGCTGGGCGCGCAGTGCAGCAGGAGCGCCACCTCCTCGGGGCTGAGCACCTCCGGCAGCCGGTCTTCCTTGCGCACCGTCGCCAGCCGCTCGCCGAAGCCGGGTCGGCCGAGCGTCACCTTGAAGAAGAACCGCAGGGCGGACACCGCGGCGTTCATCTTCGCGGGCGAGGCGCCCGCGGCGGCCAAGCGCAGCTGGTAGCGCCGCAGGTCCTCGGGCTCGGCCTGGTCCGGCGAGCGGCCCAGGAAGCGGGCGAAGTCCGCCACCACGCGGACGTAGTCGTGCTGGGTCTTGGGCCCGAACTGGCGGATGCTCATGTCCTCGATCATCCGCCGGCGCAGCGGGGTCATGGGCGCAGGGGTCATGGGGATCTCCTGTCTGCAGGGATGGACCCCCGATCTCAGACAGGACGGGCCGGCTCCGTCGCCCGCCGCTTGATCACCGCCGCCTACGCCACCCACCCATGCCGCGCGAGCGGCTTAGTCCAGTGCAGCCGAGGCGACGGTGCTCAAGCCTCCGTGGATGAACGTAACTTCGCCGCGAGGAGGCTTTCCCCAGTTGTCACGGTCGGCGCTGATTGATGCCGCCGGGCGACGTGGCTAGCGTGGAGCCTACCGACCTCCTCCACTGGAGCCGCGATGGTGCTCACTGCCGTTTCACGCAGAGGTCTGTTGCAGGGCGGCCTCGCCTTGGCGTCCGGCCTCGGGCCTAGCGCAGTCGCCGCCCGGTCAGCGGAAGAGTTCATCCTGCACAGCGGACAAGTGATCACGCTCGCCTCGTCAACAGAGCACGCGACCGCAATCGCCGTTCGGGGTGACCGGATCGTCGCCGTGGGACAGACGCGAGAGCTCCTCGCCCGCAGATCGCCAGGCGCCCGGCTGGTCGACCTGGCCGGGCGCAGCGTCATCCCGGGGATGATCGACGTCCACGCCCACATGGATCGGGAAGGGTTGAAGACCGTCTTTCCGTCCCTCGGCAAGGTCGAGTCCATTGCAGACATCCAGGACCGGATTGCGGACCTGGCCCGCCGCGCCAGGCCCGGCGAATGGATCGTGACGATGCCGATCGGTACGCCGCCCTTCTATGACGACCACCAGCCTGGCGCGCTGAGGGAAGGCCGCTGGCCGACACGACACGACCTCGACCGCGCGGCCCCCCGCAACCCGGTCTACATCAGGACCATCTGGGGATTCTGGCGCGGCGAGCCGCCCATCGTCTCGATCGCGAACACCCTCGCCCTGCAGGCCGCCGGGATCACGCGGAGCACGACTTCCCCTGTTGAGACCGTCGTCATCGAGAAGGATGCCGCCGGAGAGCCGACAGGCGTCTTCCTCGAAGAGGAACTGCAGCCCCTGGCCGAACTGCTCTGGTTCGCGGAGCCCACGCGCTTTTCGCCTGACGCGCGGCGCCGGACCCTGCCTCTGTCCACGGCGGCGTATCATCGTTTCGGCACGACCGGCATCCTCGAGGGGCACGGCGTCGCGGCCGAAGTGGTCGCCGCCTATGAGCAAACCCATCGGGACGGCGCGCTGACGATGCGCAGCGAGCTGCCCGTCAGTCCCAACTGGCGACGGATGTCGGATCCGGATTTCGAGCCCTTTGTTCGGGACTGGGCGGGGTTCTTCCGGAACCCTGGCTTGGGCGACGACATGCTGCGGGTGCGAGGCATCTATGCGCAGATCGTCCGGCGTCCTTCACACGACCTTCGCGCCGACCTTGGCCACCTGGGTTGGTCGGGTCACAACTATGCCTGCGGGCTGGAGCCGGCGCGGCTGAAGGCCCTGGCGGTGGCCTGCGCGCGTCACGACGTGCGCCTGATCATCAATGCGGGACAGAGTCGGGGTATCATCGACATCCTCGAGGAGGTGGATCGTCAGGTTCCGCTGAAGGGGCGACGCTGGGCGGTCGGCCACCTCGGCATCCACGACGGAAGAGCCATTGAACAGATGTCCAGGCTTGAGCTCGCCTGCTGCGTCCATTCGAACGCCAGCCTCTACAAGTTCGGCGACGAGGACCTGGAGCGACTCCCACCGGAGCGCCACCGGGACATCCAGCCCTTGCGCAGCTTCCTCGATGCAGGACTTCACGTGGCCTACGAGTCGGACAACGTGCCGCCATCGCTGTTCTGGTCGGTGTGGCAGGCCGTCGGACGCCGAAGCCGGTCCGGCAAAGTCGTGGCTCCAGACCAGGCGATCACCCGAACCGAAGCCCTGAGGATCGGCAGCCTGGGAGGAGCGTGGACGTGCTTCGACGAGCAGAACCGCGGGACGCTGGAGCCCGGCAAGTTCGCCGACCTGGCGATCCTCGATGCGGACCCACTGACGGTTCCCGAAGCGCAGCTTCGCGATATCCAGTCGGTTGCGACGATGGTGGGGGGCCGGGTCGTCTATCAGGACAAGGAGCGATTTGATCCGCCACTGGCGCAGTCCAGGCCCGTCCCCGGCGATGGCTGCGACGTCGGTAGGGGAGGGGCGCATTGATGGGACGTAGCATGGGGTTGCCTGGCGGAGACCCAGGTCAGGGGGAGGGCCCGCAAAGGGCGGCGATGAATGTCCCGGCCGTCTGCATCCCGGGGCGCCAACAGGCGTCGCCTTGATTGTCGCAGGCTGCGTCTGTCGCAGTTCTGAAGCGCAGGCCCAAGTCCTCGGAGCTGCAGGATCACAATGAAAAGACCCACCTCGTCTCTCATCGCCGGAATGTCAGCGGCTGCACTGGTGGCCGCCGGCGCCGCCGCCCAGACCGGCCCGTTGCCGACGACCCTCAGCGAAGCCGGCCGAGCCGCGGTGGAAGCCGATCAGAAGGCGCCGCCGGCGCCTCGCGACCTTCCCGGCTGGCGCGAACATCAGGACCGGTTCCAGCAAGACTTCGGCGCCCGCCAGATGCGCCGCTATCCCGTGGACATCGTGACTTCGGAGATCGCCGGGGTTCCGGTCCGATTGATCCGTCCCTCGGGCGCGCCGACGAGGCGGAACATGGTGCTGCTGAACCTGCACGGCGGCAGCTTCAATTCTGACTCGGGATCCTTGACCGAGAACATTCCCCTCGGCGCGCTCACGCGGATTCCCATCGTCGCCGTGCTCTACCGCCTGGCGCCCGAGCATCCGTTCCCGGCGGCGGTGGAAGATGGGCTGGCCGTCTATCGTGAGCTTCTGAAATCGCACAAGCCGTCGGAGATCGGCATCTACGGCACCTCTGCCGGGGCGATCATCGGGGCTCAGCTCATTGCGCGGATCCAGAAGGAGGGTCTGCCGCAGCCCGGGGCGTTCGGCATGTTCTCCGGAGATGCGGACTTCGCGCACCGGGGCGACACGATCTCGCAACTCGGAGTCGATGTGCCTCGCTTCTACGGCGCATACGTGGGCGCAACCACGCGGGACGATCCGCTGCTGTCACCGGCTCTTGGCGCTCTGATGGACTTCCCGCCCACCCTGTGCCTGTCGAGCAGCCGCGACTTCTATCTGAGCAGCACAGCAAACTTCTGCCGGCGGCTCGAACTGGCAGGCGTCGAGAACAAGCTCGTCGTGTTCGATGGCCTGCCCCACGCCTTCTGGTGCTACCTCGACACGCCGGAGTCGGACCAAGCCTTCGCGATCATGGCGAGATTCATGACGTCGCACCTCGCTCACTCTAGGCGTCGCTGAGCGTCGGACCTTGTGGCGGAGGGACGGACGAAGGGTCCGCTCTGCGGCCCGGCCTCAAGGTCTCCAATTGGCGGCGCAGGCCCGACCATGAAGTCGCGTGCCGCAAGTTGAGGCTATGGGAGAGCGGGCCTAGGTTGCGCTGAGGCGGACGGCGTGGAGCGCCTGACCTTCCATCCCGATGGCGCGGTATGCTTGCGAGAGTGGACGCTCATCCGGACACGCAATCTGGACAGCCACGGCCAGTGGCACTCCGCCTTGCCTATGAAGGGGAGGGCGAGTTCTGGACAAGGCGGCGGATCCTGGCGGCGGGGGTCTTAGGATCAGATCCACAGAGGGCGGCGAGCGTCTCCGCCGTCGGACATCAGCGCCGGCGACCTACCTCATAGCCTACGCAGGGCGGGCGCCGTCGAGCTAGGGACGCGCGCCGGCCCAAACGCGCGCACGAACCGTTGGGCCGCCGCCGTGGCCTTGGCCGCGATCTCGTCCGAACCGATCTCGGCGCGGGCGCCCAACAGGAAGGCCGTCTGGAGACTGCCGATGACCATTCCGGCGTACATCTCGGCCGCGGCGGCTGGGTCTGGCACCCTGAGGCGCCCGGCCGCGTCCTCCAGCGCCAGGAAGTCCGCAAGGTGCGCCCGGCTGCCGCGCACCCCGGCCTGGCAGATGGCCTCTGCCAGTTCCGGCGTGGTCGAGGCCGACGCGATGGCGAAGCGCATGATCCCCAGGCTTCGGTCCGAGAGCACGCCCTCCAGCAGAGCGACGCCGTAGGCCGCAAGCGTGCGCTCCGGGGGCTCGGCCGCCTGCGCCGCCCCCAGGGGCGCTGCAATGGAGGCGGCCCGGCGAGCGGCCAGCGCGCGCACCACCTCAGTCTTCGGACCGAAGTGGTTGTAGATCGTCTGCTTCGACACCCCGGCGCGCCGAGCGATCTCTTCCAGAGAAACGTCGAAGCCGCGTTCGCCCAGCAGCTCGAGCGCCGCATCGAGAATGGCCTCGTTCTTCGCCGCATCGATGCGGCCTGCGACCCTCGGCATCCTAAGTGGCCTCCCCAAGAGGCAGGAAGGCGCTATCCGGCGTTACGGTCAACGGGGCGTCCTCTTCTTCGGCGGAAGGGTTGCCAAGCTTGGCGTGCATGTCGGTGCACTACAGGCGGCCGGTCGATGCCCGCGAATTCATGACATGCGGAACGCCGCGGCTTAGTGGAGAGCGATCAGCTCGCGCCGGGCATGCCTGCTGATCCGCGTCGCACAGGCGATACAGTCAAGTCAGTGCAAGGCCACGGTCTTGGGAGTGCCGAAGCGGAGCGCCAGTTCGTCCGCGAGTTCGTCCACTTCCTTGGAGAGCACCACATACTCGTCCGCGGTGGCTTGACTGGCGCGTGCGATCAACGCGAGGCAGCGATCGACGATCTCACGTGCTTCCTGGCTGTGGCGCACGCGAACCCGAAGTTCGAGAAAGTAGGCAACCGCATCCTCGAGGCTAGCTCTGGCATCGCTCACGTGCGCTCGATCCCAGCTAGGTCGCGACGGAGTTGTCGGTAGGTGGAAGTTCGAGGATCATCAGACTAGCTGGGCCGGATTCCGAGTTGGTACGCGTCCCGGAGCCAGGTCACAAGCTCATCATCGATGTCGTCGGGGCTCAGAAGGTCGAATTCGTTGTGGAAGCGGCGCGCCGAGACTTGCTCCACTTTGCGCACGCGGGGACTGTCGATCCGACAGTCGGCGCGAATGTTAAGCCTGAGCTTTGACTTCTGTGGGTGCAGGCCAGCGAAGGCTGAATCCGCCACGATGTGGATCGAGGTTTTCTTGGCTTCTACCGCCAAGGGGGCGAACGCGCTCACCGCCGCCAGAACAGCGGCGTAGGTCTCTCGCACGTGATGCTCAGCGCGTTCGAAGAGGGCTGCTTCAGCGTCGGTCATGGGTTTGTGTCTCGGCTCAATGTTCACTGTGTGTCCCGATCTGTCCAGGGCGAGCGACCGCGTGCGTTGCAATCCGCCGTTCGAAACGTCCGCCCTTCTTGGAGCCTGATCCCAGGTCCCGCTCTTGATGCCGTGGAGGCTCCCCACCCCCGACGCGGGTTGAGCGCGGCAGCATGGAGGAGCGTAGGGAGGCGGAAGCTTTGTCGGCGCCCAGCTGCGCGCAGGGCATCATGTCCCGCGGCCCGTGCGCCGCACCAATAGGTCGAAGAATGGGCCGCACCGACCAACCGTCACAGGGCGCCAGGATCATCCTTGCCTACGGGGAGGCGTCCAGACACGGCGCATCATGTACTTGCGGGATCATGCTGGTCCGCACGCCGAAGTCGCTGAGCGCGAACTGCTCCTCAGCCGACCGAGGACGGCGCCATCCCGAAGATGGCCTGGCCCGCCAGCGACGTCGACCGTTCCATCGCCTCGCGCCGCTCGACGGCCGGCAGATGGCTCAACGCTTCCTGTGTGCCCATCCCGAATGTGGACCAGACGAAGGCGTCCAACCGGTCCGTCGGCGCACCAGCGTGCCTGGCAAGCCACGCCGCCGAGGTTTGGCCGGACAGCCGCCGCAGACCAAGGGCCACATCGCGCAGATCGCGATTGCGCGCACCGGCAAGGAACAAGGCATGCATGGCGCCGATTTCCCACCGCATCTCACCCTTCGGCGACAGCAGCACCCGGGTGAAGCCCGACGTTCCCTCCATGCCGCCGCTCAGCGCCGCGACCGACACGCCGTCGCGCAGCTGGGCGAAGGCGGCCAGCACGATCTCGGCCTTGGTCGCGAAGAAATAGGTGGTGGACGCCAGCGACAGCCCCGCCGCCTCGGCCACGCTGCGCAGGGTCACCGCGTGCAGCCCCTGCCGGCCGATGATCTCCAGCGCCGCGGCCAGCAGCCGCTGCGCGCCCGCCGGCCGCGCCGGCAGCGAGCCG
>FWWM01004834.1_pt1 | contig 30682 bp, 25 predicted proteins | sample 2228351 | NCBI WGS metagenome assembly FWWM01 (sample SAMEA103939774, study PRJEB20133) | metagenome | reverse complement strand
GTAAACGATGCCCCGCATCGTTTAGGTCATGCCGGGGGCATGACCGACCTGAAACTCGCTTGCGGGAGGGGCGTGCTTGTGGCGGCGTTGGAGTAGTCAGGCCGCTTCCGGGTACAGCGTGGCGATCAGCCAGTCGTGGAACAGCTTCACCGACTTTTGCTGAAGCGCGCGGGGGCGGCAGACGAACCAGTGGCTATAGGGGCTGTCGACTTCGATATCGAACAGCCGGACCAGGCGCGGGTCGTGCGCGTGCTCGAAATGGCTGGCGTGCATGAAAGCGACGCCCAGTCCTTGCGCCACCGCCTCCAGCATCAGACCGCCCGAATCAAAGAAATCGATCGCCTTGGGCTTGATCTCGTTCAGACCGGCGGCCTGGCACCAGGCGGTAAAGGCATCGGGCATCTCGCGGTGGAGGAGGGCCGTCATCCCGTTCATCTGCTCCGGGCGGAGCAGCGGGTCAGGGCCTTCGAGCAGGCGCTTCGCGCCGATGACATAGACTTTGTTGCGGTCGAGCCGCTTGGCATAGAGCGTCGGGTCGATCTCACGGCCCAGCGCGATCACCGCATCCAGCCCTTCGCCCAGCCGGGCAATGCCATGCCCGGCGGTATCGATGTCGAGATGCAGTTCGGGATGCGCCGCACGGAGCAGCCCCATATGCGGGAACAGCCGCTGCGACGCATAAAGCGGCAACACGCCGAGTCGCAGGCGCAACACTTCCTGTCCGCTGGTCATCGCTTCCACCGCGTCGGATAGCTGGTCGAGCAGGGGGGCGATCTGCTCCATCAGACGCTGGCCTTCCTCATTGGGCACCATCGCCTGATGCCGTCTGGCGAACAGCGGCTTGCCGACGAAGCGTTCCAGCGTCTGCACGCGGCGGCTCAGCGCGGGCGCGGACAGCGCCAGTTCCTCGGCCGCTGCCTTGATGGAGCCCAGGCGAACGACCTGGACAAATGCTTCGATCGCACCCAGCGGGGGGAGCCTGCGCATGCCGCACCTGTACTCGTTGACATCCTCTCGGTCAGAGGATTGCATAAACTGCATTCATAACCAAGCTTTTCGCACTTGCAACATAACGTTTCGCAGCGCAAAAGGAACGGGCCTTTCAGGCATCCTCTCCTAAAAACTTTTCGGGCTGGTCGTTTCGATCGGCCCTTTTTTTTGCCTCCGTCCGGCCGCCCGCTCTTTCGCTCGCCGGAACCCGCCCCCAAGTCCCGCGCTTTCGTGTTTCAGATATTTGCCAAGGGACGATCATGGCCGACAGCGACGCGCCGACCCGCAAGATACAGGTGGCCAATAGCCGCCCCGAGGATTCCGGGCGAGGTCTTGCCCATGTTCCGCGCAGCCTGATGGCCGCACTGGGCATCACCGAGGGCGATGTCGTCGAGATCGTCGGCAAGCAGGCGACGCCCGCGCGCGCCGTAGCCCCCTATCCGGAGGATGAGGGTCTCGACCTGTTGCGCATCGACGGGTTGCAGCGCGCCAATGCGGGCGTCGGCTCGGGCGACTTCGTCGAGGTGCGCCGCGTCGAATCGAAGCCCGCGACCCGCGTCGTCTTCGCGCCCGCCCAGGAAAATCTGCGGCTGCAGGGCTCGGCCCAGGCGCTCAAGCGGACCTTTTTCAACCGGCCGCTATGCCAGGGCGACGTGGTGGCGACGGCGGGGCAGCAGCGCGTCACCAACATGCCGCCGGGCGTCGCGCAATTCATGAATGCGCCCGCCTATGCGCTTCAGGAGATCCGCCTCGCGGTCGTCGCGGCCAGCCCCAAGGGCGTGGTCCATATCGATGAGAATACCGAGGTCGAGCTGCGTCCCGAATATGAAGAGCCGCGCGAGGCGCGCCGGGCCGACGTCACTTATGACGATATCGGCGGCATGGCCTCGACCATCGACCAGCTGCGCGAGATGGTCGAACTGCCCTTGCGCTATCCCGAACTGTTCGAGCGGCTGGGGGTCGAGCCGCCCAAGGGCGTGCTGCTCCATGGCCCGCCCGGCACCGGCAAGACGCGGCTGGCGCGGGCAGTGGCGAACGAATCGGATGCGCAGTTCTTCCTGATCAATGGCCCCGAGATCATGGGCTCGGCTTATGGCGAGTCCGAGCAGCGCCTTCGCGAGATTTTCGAGGAGGCGACCAAGTCGGCCCCCTCGATCGTCTTCATCGACGAGATCGACTCGATCGCCCCCAAGCGCGACCGGGTGCAGGGCGAGGCGGAGAAGCGGCTCGTGGCGCAGCTGCTGACCCTGATGGACGGGCTCGAGGCGCGGGCGAATCTGGTCATCATCGCCGCCACCAACCGACCCGAGGCGATCGACGAAGCGCTCCGGCGGCCGGGTCGCTTCGACCGTGAAATCGTCGTCGGCGTGCCCGACGAGCGCGGACGGCGCGAAATCCTGGGCATCCATACGCGCGGTATGCCGCTGGGCGACAAGGTCGATTTGAACGAGCTGGCGCGCACCACCTTCGGCTTTGTCGGCGCGGACCTGGCCGCGCTCACCCGCGAGGCGGCGATCGAGGCGGTGCGGCGGATCATGCCGCGCCTGAACCTCGAGGAGCGGACGATTCCCGCCGAAGTGCTCGATACGCTGTCGGTGACGCGCGAGGATTTCCTGGAGGCGCTGAAGCGCGTCCAGCCCTCGGCGATGCGCGAGGTGATGGTGCAGGCGCCCAGTGTCCGCTGGGACGATGTCGGCGGCCTCGACACCGCGCAGATGAAGCTGAAGGAAGGCGTCGAGCTGCCGCTCAAGGACCCCGACGCCTTCCGGCGGCTCGGCATCCGGCCCGCCAAGGGCTTCCTGCTCTATGGCCCCCCGGGCACCGGCAAGACCTTGCTGGCCAAGGCGGTGGCGCGCGAGGCGGAGGCGAATTTCATCGCCACCAAATCAAGCGACCTGCTGTCCAAATGGTATGGCGAAAGCGAGCAGCAGATCACCCGCCTGTTTGCCCGCGCCAGGCAGGTCGCGCCGACCGTCATCTTCATCGACGAGCTCGATTCGCTGGTGCCCGCGCGCGGCGGGGGGTTGGGTGAGCCGCAGGTGACCGAGCGGGTGGTCAACACCATCCTCGCCGAGATGGACGGTCTGGAGGAGTTGCAGTCGGTCGTCGTGATCGGCGCGACCAACCGACCCAATCTGATCGATCCCGCGCTGCTGCGCCCCGGCAGGTTCGACGAACTCATCTATGTCGGCGTGCCCGACAAGGCGGGACGGCGGCGGATTCTGGGTATCCAGACCGCCAAGATGCCGCTGGCGGCGGATGTCGACCTCGACGATGTGGCGGCACGGACCGAGCGCTTTACCGGCGCCGACCTGGGGGATGTGGTGCGCCGGGCAGGCCTGATCGCGCTGCGCAGGTCGCCGGGCGCGACCCAGGTCGATATGGCGGCGTTCGACGAAGCCCTGACCGAAGCGCGCGCCAGCGTGACGCCCGAGATGGAGCGCGATTACGAACAGATCGCCGCCAAGCTGAAGCAGGAGGCCGCTGCGATCCAGCCGATCGGGTTTATTGCGCCGGGGCAGCTGACGCCGAGAGGGGACAAGCAGCCGTAACGTCGTGAGCCCTTCCTCCTACTTAAGCCCCTCCTCCCGGCAGGGGGAGGGGTTTGGGGTGGGGGCTATGCCGCGAGCTATGGTCTCGCTGAGACTCCAATCCCTCCCCCATCCCAGTTTCAGGTAAACGATGCCCCGCATCGTTTAGGTCATGCCGGGGGCATGACCGACCTGAAACTCGCTTGCGAGAGGGGCGTGCCTGCGGAGAGCATTGGCGTCAGCACTAACGCTGCTCCCATTCATAACTCCGCCCCACCTTGGCCACCGCGACCTCATATCGCGAATACCATTCCGCCCGCCCCCACTCGCGGATCGCCGCATGTTCGGGATGCGCCCGCCACGCCAGCGCGCTTGCCTCATCCGCCCACCAACTGACGGTAATCCCGAACCCGTCCGCCCCGCGCGCGCTGTCGGTGCCACAGAATCCGGGTTGCCGCGCGGCGAGGGCGTCCATCGCCTCGGCCGCCCGGGCATAACCATCGGCATCGCCAACTGTCCGCTGCGACACGAAAATCACCGCGATCTGGCCCGTCCGATCCATCGCCATTCCCTCCTTTGCCCGTCCGCTTTGCGACGGAATGTACGCGTGTCGCGCAACCCAATAGCTTGAAAGTCGTTCGGCACCTGTGCGACGAGGGGCTTTCCCTCGCGCGTCCCTTACGCGGGGATCACGAACGACAGGAACTCGATGCCCAGCTCGACCACCGCCGCGCGCAAGTCCCGCACCGATGCCACGGGTTATCCCTCGCCCGGCCAGATGTTCTTTCAGCAGTTCCTGAAGCATCCGGTGATGGTGGGCTCGATCATTCCCTCGTCGGGCAAGCTGATCCGCAAGATGCTGGGTCCGGTCGACTGGGCCAATACCAAGCTGTTCGTCGAATATGGACCCGGCGTCGGCACCTTCTGCCGCCCGATCCTGGAGCGCATGGCCCCTGACGCGACGCTGATCGCGATCGATACCAATGCCGATTTCTGCGATTATCTGCGCCACACCATTATCGATTCCCGCTTCAAGGCGGTGAACGGATCGGCGGCCGATGTGCAGAAGATCGTGCGGGACCATGGTTTCGATCATGCCGATTACGTCCTGTCCGGTCTGCCTTTCTCGACCCTGCCGCCGGGCGTGGGACCGGCGATCGCCAAGGGTACGCACGACGTGCTGCGTCCCGGCGGTGCCTTCCTGGTCTATCAGTTCAGCCCCAAGGTGAAGGACTTCCTGGTTCCGCACTGGGACAATATCGACCACGACATGGAATGGTGGAACGTGCCCCCCGCGCAGCTTTACTGGGCTTGGAAGGACTAAAGCGCATTCCTCCCCGGCACGGGGAGGGGGACCGCCGTGAAGCGGTGGTGGAGGGGGGGCGCCGCAAGCTACGCCCTATACGGAAGCCCCCCTCCGTCAGGCCTGCGGCCTGCCACCTCCCCGTTCCGGGGAGGATCATTCCGGCGACTCGATACCGAAATTCAGCCCCCGCGACACCGACGGGTCGATCACCGCGATCAGCAGATAGGCCGCGAACTGGCGCAGCCGCTGGAACCAGCCGGTGTGGCGCCTGTACCAGTCGGGCGTGATCGCTTCCGACCGTGCGACCTCTCCGTCGATATAGGCGCGGACATGCGCGGCGAAGGCCGGGTCCTCGATTCGGAGCATCAGCTCCAGATTTACGAACAGGCTGCGCATGTCGAAATTGGCCGAGCCGACATGGACCGCATCGTCGATGACGTATAATTTCGTGTGCAGCTTGGTCGGCTGATATTCGAAGATCTGCACGCCCTTGCGCAGCAACCCGGCATAGGTGAAGCGCGCCGCCGCGATCGTCGCCTGATTGTCCGACTTGCCCGCCGTCACGATCCGCACCTCGGCCTCGCGGCGCCCCGCCCGATCCAGGCGCCGGAGCATGGTGGGGCTGGGGGTGAAATAGGCCGCGATCACGTCGATCCGCTTGCCCTGCCGCATATCGTCGCGCACCGTCCGCGCCCAGGGAGACAGCCGCCGCGTCGGGCCGCCGATCAGCCAGCGCAGCCGCCCCGTCGATTCACTCCAATGTGCCAGCGCGCGGTTCAGGTCGCGCAGCCGGCCCCTGGGATTTTCCGTCCAGGCGAACAGCGCATCGAAATAGCCGGCCATGCGTGCCGCCGCCGAACCCTCGACCAGCAGCCCCAGATCGCGCCAGCTCTGGTCCGCGGGGGTGCCGAAATAATCATCCTCGATATTGAAGCCGCCGATGATGATGGACGGGGAGGGGCCTTCGGCATCCGCCAGCGCCAGCTTCTGATGGTTGCGCAGCAGATAGCGGCGGCCGAAGCGCGGCTCGAACCGTGACAGCCGGGCGCCTATCTCCACCAATGGCCGGAAGAACGCCTCGTCCGCGCCCGCGCCGAAGCCGTCGACAATGACCGACACGGCCACGCCCCGGCGCGCGGCCGCGATCATCGCATCGCGCACCCGTCGCCCGGTCTCGTCATCGGCATAGATATAATAAAGGATGCGGAGCGAGGTTCGCGCGCCCTCGATCAGCGCCAGCACCGCCTCCAGTCGCCGCGGCCCCGTGTCGAGCAGGGTCAGGCGGTGGCCGTCGACCTGAAAACCTGGCTGCTCGGGCGGGTGGGGGGCGGAAATGTGGCGGCTCCTCGCGGTAAGTGGTCCTGACGAAAACGTAACGATCGACATGACAGAGGCGTTGCACACGCCAAGGCTTTTGACTTGTCGCGCCTTTGCTGTTAGGTGGCCCGCTTTCATCCCAGCATTATTTGCGAAGGACACACGCATGGCGCGCGTCACCGTCGAAGATTGCGTCGACAAGATTCCCAACCGTTTCGATCTGGTGCTGTTCGCGGCGCAGCGGGCTCGTCAGATTTCGGGCGGGGCTGATCTGACCGTCGACCGCGACCGCGATAAGAATCCGGTCGTCGCCCTGCGCGAGATCGCCGAGGAAACGGTTCGTCCGACCCATCTGGAAGAAGCCGTGGTCAACAGCCTGCAGCGCGTCCAGATCGATGACGAGGACGAGGCGGACGATGTCGGCAGCCTGCAGGCCTCGGCCGAGGCGCTGCGCCTGACCGCCGCCGCCCCGCCGCGCAATCAGAATCTGGGTGCCGATTACGACGGCTGATCGGCCGTTCGTCGAACCTTCGAAAAAGGGCCGGTGCGCTCCCCCGCGCCGGCCCTTTTCGTTTTCGGGATGGGGCTCAATAGCCCCGCCAATAATCCCAGCGCGCGGCATGGCGTTCGGCCCGCGCGAAATGCGCGTCGCGCCGCGCTTCGTGCCGACGGACGGCGGCGGCATGGGCATAGGCGCTGGCCGCGCGGTAATCGCCATAATAGGCGGCCGTGTCCGCCGCCCGCTGATCACGTCCTGCCTGATAGGCGTGGATTTCGGCTCCGCGCGCGGCCTGATGCGCGCGATACGCGTCATAGCGCCAATCCTGCGCACTGGCCGCCGTGGCCGACAACATGGCCCCGCTGGCAAGGGCCACCAGCAATCCGGTCTTGAGCATCTTCATGGCAATAGCCTCAGAACCATAATCTCCCGTATGCCGAAGATATTGCGCCGTTTCATCTGAACGGATCGTGGCGGACGCGTTCAGCGAATTGGCAGGTTTTCACGACGCCCTGGGCGATCCGGGATGAACGAGGACACCCGGATCAAGGCGCAAACGACCAAGGCTATGATGCGTCCCATGATCATTCGCAGGCGGGTCGCAAGCGAAGAGCTCCGGGTCATGATCCTTTCCTCGGCCATGCCGGGCGACAGCTTGAAAAGCGGATGCTTTGCTATGTGTATTGACACAATAATACACATTCGACATCCTCCCGCTTTCTCGAATGGGGAGACGAGTCCATGTACAGCGAGAGCGACATCGACGGCGCGGTAGCGGCGGGGGCGATCTCGTCCGATGCGGCGGCGGCGCTGAGGCGGCACGTCGCGACGGTCCATGCCGCGCCGGCCGTCGACGAGGAGCATTTCCGGCTGCTCACCGGGTTCAACGACATCTTCGTCTCCATCGCGATCGCGTTGCTGCTCGCGGCGCTGGGACAGATCGGCTTCAGCATCAGCCATGGGCTGGGCGGCGCCTTTGTCGCAGGCGCGGCGTGGATGCTGGCCTTCTACTTCACGGGCAAGCGGCGCATGGCCTTGCCCAGCATCCTGTTGCTGCTGGCCTTTGTCGGCGGCGTGGCGGGCGGCTTGATCGGCCTGGTCGACACGCTCTGGCCGCATATCGGCGATACGGCGGGCGCGCTGGCCATGTCCGGCGTGGGTTTGGTTTCGGCCGCGGCGGCTTGGCTGCACTGGCGCCAGTTCATGGTGCCGATCACCGTTGCGGCAGGGGCGGCGGCGCAGGTCGCGGTCGTGGTAGGCCTGTTGATGGCGGCGTTCCCGGACATCAAGCAGGGCGTTTGGCCGATCCTGCTGGTCTGTGGGATCGGCGTCTTCGCGCTGGCCATGCGCTGGGACATGTCCGATCCGAAGCGGGAGACGCGGCGGGCCGACGTCGCCTTCTGGCTGCATCTGGCCGCCGCGCCGATGATCGCGCATCCGATCTTCCAGATGCTGGGCGTGTTCAACAACGACATCGGCGCGGGCGTCGCGGTGATCGTGCTCGCGCTCTACCTGCTGTTCGCCGGGATCGCTCTGGCGGTGGACCGGCGCGCGCTGCTCGTCTCCAGCCTCGTCTATGTCCTGTTCGCGCTCTACTCGCTGTTCCGCAGCGCAGGCGCGGTCGAGCTGGGGGCGGCGTTCACCGCCTTCGTCATCGGCTCGGCCCTGCTGACCCTGTCCGCCTTCTGGCAGCCGATGCGGCGCATGGTGGTGGGCTGGCTGTCCCAGCCGATGCGCCTGCGCCTGCCGCCGGTGCACCAGCCCGCGTGAGGTGAGGCGTCGCCGCCCGTTGGGAACGGGCGGCGCTGCTTTCCTCAATAGGCATAGGCCCGGACCAGATCGTACAGATAATCCCGGCCGTCATAGAGCGACGTGACCCGGATACGCTCGTTCAGGCCGTGGATACCCGACATGTCCTTTTCGATGAAGATACCCGGCGCGCCATAGACGGGGATACCGATCGTCTGGAAGAAGATGCCATCGGTAGCACCCGTCGACATCATCGGGACCAAGGGCACGCCGGGGAAGTGCTTGGCCGCCAGCGTCTTCATCGGGCCGATGATCTTCGGATCCAGCTTGGGCGGGATGGCGGTCGGGCGGACCGGCTGGTTGGCGGTGACGGTGATCTTCGGACCCGCCAGCTCCTTGAGTTTCGCCAGCGTGCCCTCGACCGTCTCGCCGGGGAAGATGCGGCAGTTGATATTGGCGGTCGCGCGCTGGGGGAGGGCGTTCTCGGCATGGCCCGCCTGGAGCAGCGTCGCGACGCAGGTGGTGCGCAGCGTCGAGTGCAGCGCCTTGTCCTGGCTGACGATCGCATCCGCCGCCTGATCGTTCGGATTGGCAAGCAGCCGGTTGATCGCACCGCCCAGCTGGCCGCCGACCTTCTGCGCGGTGGCGGTCAGGAAGGCGCGGGTGGTGTCGGTCAGGTGGATGGGGAATTCATAACCCTGCACCGCCTTCACGGCATCGGCGAGCTCATAGATCGCGTTTTCGGGCGTCGGCTGCGAGCTGTGGCCGCCCGGATTGGTGGCGAGGAAGGTGTAGTTCTGCGCCGCCTTCTCGCCGACCTGCACCGCCAGCAACTCGCGTTTGCCGTCCGAGTCGAGGCGTCCGCCGCCCCCCTCGTTCAGGACGAATTCGGCCGCGATCAGGTCGGGCTTGTTCTTGGCGAGCCACTCCGCGCCGTTGAACGCGAAGGTCGTTTCCTCGCCGCAGGTCAGCGCCATCTTGATGGTGCGCTTGGGCGGGGTCTTTTTCAGGCGGATCAGCGTATCGGCCCAGACCGCGCTCATCGCCTTGTCGTCCACCGTGCCGCGACCATAGAGGAAGCCATCCTCCTCGATCAGCTTGAACGGATCGCGGGTCCAGTCCTCGCGCTTGGCCTCCACCACGTCGAGATGGCCAAGCAACAGCATCGGCTTCAACGCCTTGTCGGTGCCGGGCAGGACCGCGACGATGCCGCCGTCCTTGGGATGCTCGGGGACCGAGAACAGGGTGATGTCCGCGTCTTTATAGCCCGCCGCCTTCAGCCGATCGGCGATCTGCGACGCGGCCTGGGTGCAGCTTCCCACCGACAGCGCGGTATTGGTTTCGACCAGCTGTTTGTAGAGGCCGAAGAACGCCTTTTGGTCGGGCCTCCCTTGCGCCGCCGCGATACCCGGCAGCATCGCCAGCGTCGCCGCCACCCCGCCGAGCCATTTCGCCAACCGCATATGATCCCCCTCTTTTTCCGTGTCGGCGGGGAATAGAGCGGTTCACGCGGCGGGGTGCAAGTGTTCCTCCCCTGCAAGGGGAGGGGGACCATGCGCAGCATGGTGGAGGGGGCGTGCCGCGAATGACACCCCTTGTAGAGAACCCCCTCCACCACCGCTTCGCGGCGGTCCCCCTCCCCGTACCGGGGAGGATCGCAAGTCCTTTGCCCCGTACCGATTTCGCGCTAGCAGTCGCCGATGGACCAGCCCGATATTTCCGCTCGCCCCCTCCTGATCTCGCCCTCGCTGTTCGCGCTGTCGATCTTTTACGGCGGCATGGTGTGTATCGCGGGCGTGCTGGGCAACAAGCAGGTCTCGCTGGGGCCGATCGCGGTCGAGGCGGGGATCTTCGCCTTCCTGCTGCTGGTCGTGACGTCGAGCGCGGTGGCGGAGTTGCATGGGCCTTCGACGGCGGGTCGCCTGGTCCGGGTCGGGTTCGTGCCGCTGCTCGTGTCGCTGGCGCTGTCCTGGGTGGTCTGGGTCCTGCCGCCGTCGCCCGAGATGGTCCCCGCCAATCGCGACGCGATCCAGCTGATCCTGGGGTCGACCTGGCGGATCTGGCTGGGCGGGATCGTCGCTTACGGCGTGTCGCAGACGCTGAACGTCACGATCTTCGCCGCGCTGAAGGGTCGGGAAGGCAGCAAGCTGCTCTGGCTGCGCGCGGCGGTGGCCAGCATGTTGAGCCAGGTGGTCGACACGCTGCTGTTCGTCACCATCGCCTTTTACGGCGCCTTTCCGATCGGCCAGCTGATCGTGGGGCAGATGATCGCCAAGGTCACATTGTCCGCCGTTCTGGTGCCGCCGCTGATCTATCTGTTCGTCGCGATCGGGCGGCGGCTGGATCGCGCCTGACGGACCCGCCGCCAGGACGCGCCAGGACCTGTTTGCCAGATTGGCGGTTTTCCCCGTTCCCGACCCGCGATAAAGGGCGCGCCATGACCAACCACGATCCCGACGCCGCCCTGCTCGCCAAGGCCGAGACGCTGACCGAGGCGCTGCCCTATCTGCAACGTTACGCGGGCAAGACCTTCGTGGTGAAATATGGCGGTCACGCCATGGGCGACCCCGAGCGGCAGCGCGATTTCGCCGAGGACATGGTGCTGCTGAAGGCGGTCGGCATCAATCCGGTCGTGGTCCATGGCGGCGGTCCGCAGATCGGCGCGATGCTCAAGCGGCTGGGCGTCGAGTCGCAGTTCGTCAACGGGCTGCGCGTCACCGACAAGGAGACCGCGCAGATCGCCGAAATGGTGCTGGCGGGGTCGATCAACAAGGAAATCGTCAGCTGGATTTCCGCCGCCGGAGGGCGCGCGGTCGGCATCTCGGGCAAGGACGCCGGGCTCGTCATCGCCGAGAAGGTGCAGGGACGCGAAGCCGATCCGTTGAAGGGGATCGAGCGGCATGTCGATCTGGGCTTTGTCGGGGAGCCGGTTGCGGTCGATCCGCGCCTGATCGAAAGCCTGTGCGCCGATGGCATCATCCCGGTCATCGCGCCGGTCGCGATCGGGCTGGACGGGCATACCTATAACATCAACGCCGACACCATGGCGGGCGCGATCGCCGCGCGGTTGGGCGCGTCGCGCTTCTTCCTGCTGACCGATGTCGCGGGCGTGCTGGACAAGCAGGGCGAGCTGATGACCGACCTGAACCCGGCGCGGATCGCCGAACTGCGCGCCGACGGGACGATTTCGGGGGGGATGATCCCGAAGCTGGAAACCTGCGTCTCCGCGGTCGAGGCCGGGGTGGATGCGGCGGTGATCCTGGACGGCCGCGTGCCGCACGGGATGCTGCTGGAGATTTTCACCAAGCAGGGGGCGGGGACTCTGGTCCGCCGGTAAGGGGGCGAGGTTGTGGCGTGGGCTTCGACTTCGGCGCCAAGCGCCGAAGTTTACCCTGAGCGGCTGGCTTGCCAGCCAGCCGAAGGGCTCAGCCTGAACGGCGGTTTGTATGGTGAACCCTCGCCTCTAGCCGCTCCCCTCCCGTAAGTGGGAGGGGATGGGGGAGGGCAAGCCGCAAGCGATCAACTCTGCGAGGCTCCTTACCCTCCCCAAACCCCTCCCGCCTGCGGGAGGGGCTTAAGAAGCAGGCGGGGCCTTAGATCAAAAATCGACCGCTACGCCCTTCAATTCCCAATCCCCATAGCGCACCGGATTCTTTCCCAACGGATCAGCTTCCGGCTCCGGCTTCACCTGAGGTTCCGGCACCGGCGGATTGGGCGACAGGTACGCGGGCGGCTTCACATGGTCGGGGCGCTGGCCCATGGGCGGTCCTTTCGACTAAAGGGGCGGAATATTGCAGCCCATGTCGGGGCTGACAGGAGTTTTGCCAAGTGACACGTCCTCCCCAATCGCCGACCCGTGGCCGACCCGATCGCCGGGGTGCGCCCAAGGGCGAGGACCGGCGTGGGCGGCAGCAGCGCCCGACCGAGCCGCTGGGCACCGCCGCCCGCCGCGCCGCTATTCGCTTGCTCGACGCCGTGCTGCGTCGGGGTGAACCGCTGGAGGCGGCGCTCGCCTCGGCGACACGCGCGCTGCCGGGTGGCCCCGATCGTGGTCTGGCACACGCCATCGCGGCCGAGACGCTGCGTCGTCTGCCCGATCTCGATGCGCTGATCGACTCGGCGACCAAGCAGCGGCTGCCCGACGATGCCAAGGCGCGTTTCGCGCTGCGCATCGCGCTCGTCCAGGTGCTGGCGCTGGGCACCCCGCCGCACGCCGCGATCTCGACCGTGTTGCCGCTGGTCGATGGTGGTCCGCGCAAGCTGGTCCATGGCGTGTTCAGCACCATCACCAAGAGCGGCGTGCTCCTGCCCGAAATACCCGCTTTGCCCGACGCGACCGAGGCGCGCTGGGAAGCGAATTGGGGCGAGGATATGGTCGAGGCCGCCGCCCATGCCATCGCCGCCCCGCCGCCGCTCGACCTGACGCTGGCCGATCCCACTGCGACCGATGAATGGGCGGAGAAGCTGGGCGGGGTCAGCCTGCTCCCTGGCCATGTCCGTCTGCCTTCGGGGCATTCGGTGATGGAGTTGCAGGGCTTCGACGAGGGTGCCTGGTGGGTGCAGGACCTTGCCGCCTCGATCCCCGCGCGGCTGCTGGGCGAGGGCAAGGGTCATGTGCTTGACCTGTGCGCCGCGCCCGGGGGCAAGACGCTGCAACTCGCCGCCGCCGGGTGGACCGTCACCGCGATCGACCAGTCCGAGTCGCGCCTAGCCCGCCTGACCGAGAATCTGGAACGCACCAACCAGTCGGCGGCGGTCGTCACCGCCGACCTGCGTGAATGGAGCCCGAAGGAGCAGGCCGACGCCATCCTGGTCGACGCGCCGTGCAGCGCCAGCGGCATCTTCCGCCGTCACCCGGACGTCCTCTACCGCGTCCGCCCGGCGATCATCGCCGAGATGGCGGAATTGCAGCGGATGATCCTGACCCGCGCCGCCGACTGGCTGAAACCCGGCGGCACCATGGTCTATGCCACCTGTTCGCTGGAGCCGGAGGAAGGCGAAGGGCAGATCGCGGCGTTTTTAGAACAGCGCCCCGATTATGCGCTGGTCCCGATCACCGGCGAATGGCCGGGCGTGACGGATGAGGGCACGATCCGCACCCTGCCGACGATGCTCGCAAAGGAAGGGCGGCTCGACGGGTTCTTCATCGCGATGTTGCAACGCAAAGGCTGACTTGGGGGCGATATGTCGGTACAGGTGAAAACCATGCTTCCCGTGCGTATCGCTCCTTCCATCCTTTCCGCCGATTTCGCCCGCCTGGGCGAAGAAGTCCGGGCCATCGACGCCGCCGGTGCCGACTGGATTCATATCGATGTCATGGACGGGCATTTCGTGCCCAACATCACCATCGGCCCGGCGGTGGTAAAGGCGCTGCGCCCGCACACGACCAAGCCGTTCGACGTGCATCTGATGATCTCGCCGATCGACGCTTATCTGGATGCCTTTGCCGAAGCGGGCGCCGACACGATCACCGTCCACCCGGAGGCGGGGCCGCACATCCACCGCACGATCCAGCATATCAAGGGGCTGGGCAAGCGCGCGGGCGTCGTCCTGAACCCCGCGACACCGGCCAAGATGCTGGATTACCTGATCGACATGGTCGACCTGGTCCTGGTGATGAGCGTGAACCCCGGTTTCGGCGGGCAGAGCTTCATCGACAGCCAGCTCAAGAAGATTTCGGCGATCCGCAAGATGATCGACCATTCGGGCCGCGCGATCGATCTGGAGGTCGATGGCGGTGTCGATGCCACCCATGCGAAGCGCTGCATCGAGGCGGGCGCTGACGCGCTGGTCGCGGGCACGGCCGCGTTCCGGGGTGGCCCGGAGCATTACGCCGCAAACATCGCCGCTTTGCGCGGTTGAGCGGAATGCGCGATCGCATGGGGGCCGAAGAGGCCCGAATCGCCGCCGACAGCATCGAAGAGGGCAAGCGCCTGGTTCGCGTCCAGACCGGCGGACTGTCGCTCGCCGATCGACTGAGCGAGCATCTCCACCGGCTGACCTGGCGCACGCCGCTCCATTCGCTGCGGTTGAAGGGGCGTCATCCGCTGAAGCTGATGGCCGTGCCCGAGGACCCGATCCTGGGCGATATCGAGCGTGGTCATGCTTTGCTCGGCGGGGTGCTCGACTGGCGGGGCGAGGAACGCGGCGTCGAATCGATCGACTTCGCTCGGCCCGACTGGTCGACCGGCTTCGCCGATCATCTGCACAGCTTCGCCTGGCTGCGCGATCTGTCGACCGTGGCGACGCGGGCGCAAGGCGCGCCGATCGCCGAATATCTGATGGGCCGCTGGCTCGACGCCTTTGCCGAAACGGTCGATGCGGTGGCGTGGCGCCCCGATCTGTGGGGGCGGCGTATCCTGTTCTGGACCGCGCATGCGCCGCTGATCCTGTCGTCGACCGATCTCGTCTATCGCTCGCGCGTGCTCAACACCATGGCGCGCGGTGCCCGGCATCTGGATCGGGGTGCCGATAAGGCGCCGGCGGGCGTGGCACGGATCGCTTCGTGGTGCGGGGTGATCGCGGCCGGGTTACTGCTTGCTGGCGGCGATCCGCGTCAGGCGTTCGGCGAGGCGGGGCTGGCCCGCGCGCTCGACACCGGGCTGTTCGCCGATGGCGGGATCATCGCGCGCAGCCCGGCGGTGCAGCTCGATGCGGTCATGCTGCTGACCATGATGCGCGAGGTCTATGACGCACGGGGGCTCCCCTTCCCCGAGCAGTTTCAAGCCCGGTTGCAGCGGATGATCTCGGCGCTGCTGGGCGTCATGCACGGGGACCGTGCGCTGTCGAGCTGGCAAGGCTCCGGCCCCGAAACGCCCGAGCGGATCGCGGCGGTGATCGAGGCGTCGGGCGTGCGCACCCGGCCGCTGCGCCAGGCGGGCGATTGGGGGTATCAGCGTCTCGCGGCGGCGCAGGCGGTGCTGGTGATGGACGCGGCGCCCCCGCCGATCGCCCGCGCGATCGAGGGCGGCTGTGCCTCCACCCTCGCTTTCGAGTTTTCGGACGGCGCGCAGCGGATCGTCGTCAATTGCGGCGGCGCGCGCGCGACCGTGGCGCAGGTCCCCGCCAGCCTGGCGCACGGCCTGCGCACCACGGCGGCGCACTCGACGCTGACGCTGGGTGACAGCAACTCGACCGCCATCCATGCCGATGGCACGCTGGGGCGCGGTGTGGCCGAGGTCGAACTCAGCCGCCAAGAATCGGACGCCGCCAGCCGGATCGAGGCAAGTCATGACGGCTATGTCCGCCGCTATGGCTTTACCCACCGCCGCCAGTTGCTGCTGACCGGCGACGGGCGCGAACTGCGCGGCGAAGATGCGCTGCTGCCGCAGGGCCGCAAGCGGCAGCCGGGCAGCACCAACTTCGCGCTCCGTTTCCACCTCGGCGACGGGGTCGAGGCGATGGTGACGGCGGAAAGCGGCCAGGCGATCCTGCGCCTCGATGACGGCGCGCTGTGGCAGTTCCGTTGTCGTGGGGGCACGCTGGCGATCGAGGAGTCGCTGTGGATCGACGGCACCGGACGGCCGGTGGCGACGCAGCAACTGGTCGTGACCGGCGAAACGCCAGCGGGCGGCGCGCATGTCAGCTGGGCGTTCAAGCGGGCGCTTTGAGAGTGATGGTTCGCGCGAAGGCGCGGAGGACGCAGAGATGGCTGGCTTGCCGCTCTGACAAGGCTTCTACTCCGGCCGGTTGACGATCCGAGGGGTTTGTCACCGGGCGAAACCCCTCCGCGTTATCCGCGCCTTCGCGCGAATCCATAAAATCCCCCCGGCACGGGGAGGTGGACCACCCGCAGGGTGGTGTAGGGGAAGTGCCACTAGGGGACGACCTGTGTGGAAGCTCCCCTCCGTCAGGGCTACGCCCTGCCACCTCCCCGTGCCGGGGAGGAACATTTTGCGCTTCGGCGAATCGGAGTCTATCGGGTCCGCAAACTCCCCATTTGTAGGACTCGCTGCCCGATGGCCGTATCGCTCCCCACCGCTCCTTCCGTCGATCTGGTGCCGGTTCGCCGCGCGCTCTTGTCGGTATCCGACAAGACCGGCGTCATCGACCTGGCGCGTGCGCTGGCGGAGCGTGGGGTCGATCTCGTCTCGACCGGCGGCACCGCCAAGGCGATCCGCGAAGCAGGGTTGCCGGTGCGCGACATCTCGGAAGTCACCAACTTCCCCGAGATGATGGACGGCCGGGTCAAGACGCTGCATCCGATGGTCCATGGCGGCCTGCTCGCGGTGCGCGACGACCCTGCGCACGCCGCCGCGATGACCGAGCATGGCATCGGCGCGATCGATCTGGTCGTCGTCAACCTCTACCCCTTTCAGCAGACGGTGGCGAAGGGTGCGGAGCGGCCCGAGATCATCGAGAATATCGATATCGGCGGCCCATCGATGGTCCGCTCGGCGGCCAAGAACCATGGCTATGTGTCGATCCTGACCGACCCGGCCGACTATGCCGATTTCCTCGCCGATCTGGCCGCGAATGACGGCGCCTCGACGCTCAAGACCCGCCAGCGCCTCGCCGCCAAGGCGTTCGCCGCCACCGCCGCCTATGACTCGGCGATCGCGCAATGGTTCGGCTTTGTCGACCAGGGCGAGGCGTTCCCGGCGACCCTGCCGCTGGCCTTTACCCGCCATCCCGAAACGCTGCGCTATGGCGAGAACCCGCATCAGGTCGCCGCGCTCTATCTGCCGCAAAAGGGCGCTCAGGGCATCGCCCAGGCCGAGCAGTTGCAGGGCAAGGCGCTGAGCTACAACAACCTCAACGACGCCGATGCCGCGCTGGAACTGGTATCGGAGTTCATCGACGGCCCGCCGACCGTGGTGATCGTCAAGCACGCCAACCCCTGCGGCGTGGCGAGCGGCGAGACGCTGCTGGAGGCCTATCAGGCGGCGTTCGCCTGCGACACGGTGTCGGCGTTCGGCGGCATCATCGCCTGCAACCGCCCGCTCGACGCTGAGACGGCCGAGGCGATCTCGGGCATCTTTACCGAGGTCGTGGTGGCCCCCGATGCAAGCGCCGAGGCGCGCGCGATCTTCGCCAAGAAGAAGAACCTGCGCCTGCTGCTGTCGGGCGAACTGCCCAACCCGGCACGCCCCGGCCTGATGATGAAGTCGATCGCGGGTGGCCTCTTGGTTCAGAGCCGCGACAATGGCCGCCTGACCGACGATATGCTGAAGGTCGTCACCAAGCGCGCGCCCACGGAGCAGGAACTGGCCGATTGCCGTTTCGCCTGGACCGTCGCCAAGCATGTGAAGTCGAATGCGATCGTCTATGCCAAGGGCGGCGCGACCGCTGGTGTGGGCGCAGGGCAGATGAACCGTCTCGAATCGGCGCGGATCGCGGCGTGGAAGGCCAAGGACGCCGCCGAGAAGGCGGGCTGGGCAGAGCCCCGCACCATCGGCTCGGCGGTCGCGTCGGACGCCTTCTTCCCCTTCGCCGATGGGCTGCTCGCGGCGGTCGAGGCGGGCGCGACGGCGGTCATCCAGCCGGGCGGATCGATCCGCGATGACGAGGTGATCGCGGCGGCGGACGAAGCGGGTCTGGCGATGGTGTTCACCGGAATGCGCCACTTCCGGCATTGATCCGATCCTCCCCTGCCCGGGGAGGGGGACCATCCGAAGGATGGTGGAGGGGGCTTGCGACGAGGGATGACCTTTGTGGCAAGCCCCCTCCGTCGGGCCTGACGGCCCGCCACCTCCCCGTACCGGGGAGGATTTTTTACCGTGTGATCCCGCCCGCGTTGGGCAAGGTCGCTTCCTCTGCGGTCGGAGCCTTGCCGAACAGCGCGCGGTCGGCGGGGCCGAACGCCCAGCGCCACAGGATCAGCAGATAGGTCGCCGCGATCGCGGGTTCGCCGAACAGCAGTTCGGCCCATTCCAGCCGCTTGGGCAACAGCGTGAAAATGGCCCCCACCACGACCGCCGCACCCGCCGCCCAGACCAGCGGCCAGCGGAAGGGCGATACCGGCGCCTTCAATATCCCCGACAGCACCCGCGCCTTGATGACCGAGGTCATCGTCACGCTCATCGCCAGCGCCACTGCTGGCCCCGCCGCCGCCCAGGTCTCGGGCCAGCCGAGCGAACGCATTCCCAGGATCAGCGCGAAGCTGAGCCCGATCTGCACTCCCAGCATCGCGATCGAGATCATCAGGTTGCGGTGCCGCGCGGTATAGACAAGCGCCGATTCGCATACCGCGCCGGTCGAGGCCAGCACCTCGGCGAACAGCAGGAAGGCGAGCGCGGCGGTGCCGGAGACGAATTGCGGACCGACCACGCCCATCACCGCCTCGCCCGGGATCGATCCCATCAGCGCCAGGCACCCTTGCGCCGCGATGATCCAGAAGGCGACCTGTCGCACCTGCCGCGCGATCGCGCCCATGTCGCCATTGGCCAGGCTCTGGGTGATGACGGGACCCAGGATCGGATCGAAACTGGTCTTCAGCTTTTGCGGCAGCGAGGCGACCTGCTGCGCCATATAATAGATGCCGACGACGCGCGGCTCGAACATCACGCCCAGGATGAAGCGGTCGACATTGCGCGTGCCCCATTCCAGCGCGTCGGCCCCCGCCAGCGGCGCATTGGCGCGGGCGAGCGCGAAGACGCGCGACAGCTGCGGGCTCCAGCCATGGGGCAGGCCATAGCTGCGCAGGAAGGGCACCAGGCTGGCGATCAGCGCCGCCGTCATCGATGCGACATAGGACAGGACCAGGCCGTCGCGGATGGTGAAGAAGGAAAAGACCCAGGCCGCGATCGAGATGGTCCAGGGCTCGACCACCGCGCGCGCGGTGACGGTCGCCTTGACGTTATGGCGATAGGCGAGCGCGGCGAGACTGACGTCGGACCAGGCGATGGCGACGATGATGCAGGGCAGCCATCGGTCCAGCCCGGTGATCGCGCTGTTGGGATAGAGAAGCTCGGGAAAATTCCACAGCACGCCGCTCGCCGCGACCGAGGCGAGGAAGGCCAGCGCCATCGCGTCCCACACGATATGGACATGCGGTCGGTCGGTCGAGGCCAGCGCCTGTGCCAGCCCGCGCTTCATGCCCAGGGTGGCGATCAGCGCCGCCAGTTCGACGACCACCACCGCAATGGCGAAGCGCCCGACCAGATCGGGGCCATAGATGCGCCCCGCGATGAACAGGAAGGGGATGCGCGCCGCCAGTCGCAGGACGAAGCCCGCGATATTGGTGCGCCCCCCCTTGGCGAGCGTGTCGATGTCCTGGGTCTGGGCCATCAGCGGGCGCGGAGTCCCGTACCAGGATGGCATGATATGGACTCACCCCTCCCCTTCAGGGGAGGGGCCGGGGGTGGGGCATCGCCGCGGATGCGACACTGGTGGACACGCCCCACCCCAACCCCTCCCCTAAAGGGGAGGGGCTTGTGTCGATTGCCAGGATTTCCTCCCCTGTAAGGGAAGGTGGCAGACCGAAGGTCTGGCGGAGGGGTGTCACCGGCGACGCGCATCAATGTGCCGCGCCCCAGCTCTTGCCGACCCCGATCTCGACGCCTAGCGGCACCGACAGCGAAACCGCCGGTTCGGCCGCGCCCGCCATGACTTCGCGGATGACGGCCCCTGCCGCTTCGGCATCCGCCTCGGGCGCCTCGAACACCAGTTCGTCATGCACCTGAAGCAGCATCCGCACATGGCCCAGGCCAGCGGCGGCGAGCGCGGGTTCCATGCGGACCATGGCGCGCTTGATGATATCGGCGCTGGTCCCCTGGATCGGCGCGTTGATCGCGGCGCGCTCGGCCCCCTGCCGCTCCCCCTGGTTGCGCGAGGCAATGCGCGGAAAATGCGTCTTGCGGCCGAACAGCGTCTCGGTGAACCCCTTCTCGCGCACGGACGACAGCGTCTCGGCGATATAGCGGTTGATGCCCGGAAACCGCTCGAAATAGCGGTCGATCATCGCTTGCGCCTCGTCTGCCGATACGTCGAGGCGACCCGCCAGACCCCAGCGCGAAATGCCGTAGAGGATGGCGAAGTTGATCGTCTTGGCGCGTCCGCGCGTGTCGCGATTGACCTCGCCGAACAGCTCCATCGCGGTCAGGCTGTGGATATCGTCGCCATTGGCGAACGCCTCGCGCAGCGCAGGCACGTCGGCCATGTGCGCGGCCAGCCGCAACTCGATCTGCGAATAGTCGGCGGCGATCAGGACATGGCCCTCCTCGGCGATGAACGCCTCGCGCAACTGCCGCCCGACCTCGGTGCGGATCGGGATGTTCTGCAGGTTCGGCTCGGTCGAGGACAGGCGGCCGGTCTGCGCGCCGGTCAGGCTGTAGCTGGTATGGACGCGGCCGGTCCTGGGGTTGATCTGCGCCTGGAGCGCGTCGGTATAGGTGCTCTTCAGCTTGGACAGCTGGCGCCATTCCAGGATCTTGCGCACGATCTCCGCCGCCTCGCCGCCGTCGCGCGCGAGCCGTTCGAGTTCGGTCACATCCGTCGAGTAAACGCCGGACTTGCCCTTGCGCCCGCCCTTCAGGCCGAGCCGGTCGAACAGGATTTCGCCCAACTGCTTGGGGCTGCCGATGGTGAAGGGGGTGCCCGCCATCGTGTGGATCTCGCCCTCCAGCGCGGCGATCTGCCCGGCGAACTCGGTGGAGAGTTGCGACAGGCGGTCGCGATCTACCTTGATCCCGCGCCGCTCCATCCCTGCGATGACGGGGACGAGCGGGCGGTCGACCATCTCGTAGACGCGGGTCGCCTGTTCCATTGGGAGGCGCGCCTTGAACCGCTTCCACAACCGCAGCGTGACGTCGGCATCCTCGGCGGCGTAGCGGGTGGCGAGCTTGAGGTCGACCTCGTGGAAGCCGAGCTGCTTCTTGCCGGTGCCGACCACCTCCTTGAAGGCGAGGCAGGTATGCGACAGATGCGTCGCGGCCAGTTCGTCCATGCCATGGCCATGCAAACCCGCATCAAGGTCGAAGCTCATGACGATGGTGTCGTCATGCGGCGCGATGGCGATGCCGCGCTCGCCCAGCACGATCATGTCGAACTTCAGATTCTGGCCGATCTTCAGGACCGACGGATCCTCGCACAGCGCCGTGATCCGCTCCAAAGCCGCCGCGACCGGAATCTGCACCGGCACCTCGGCGAGCAGATCGGTCCCGCCATGGCCCAAGGGGATGTAGCACGCCTTGTTCGGCGCGAGGCACAGGCTGACCCCGACCAGCTCGGCCTGGGTCGCATCGGTCGAACTGGTCTCGGTATCGATCGCGACGAAGCCCTGAGACTGCGCCTCCGCGACCCAGCGGTCCAGTGTCTCCAGGTCCTGCACCGTCGTATAGCCGTCGAGATTGCACGGCTCGTCATCGTCCATCGGCGCGGACGGCGCGGCCTCTCCGGCGGCGGGTACGGGGGCTGCGTCGTCGGTGATCTGGCCCATCTTGGCGATCAGCGAGCGGAAACCGTGATGCTCCAGGAACGCGCGCAGCGGCGCATCCGGGATGGTCGGATGCAGCGCCAGTTCCTCCAGCGGCTGTGGCAGCGGCGCATTGCACTCCAGCGTGACCAACCGCTTCGACAGCCGGGCATTGTCGGCATGTTCGATCAGATTGTCGCGAAGCTTGCCCTTCTTCATCTCGGGCGCGGCGGCGAGGACGGATTCGAGATCGCCATGCTCGACGATCAGCTTGGAGGCGGTCTTCGGGCCGACGCCCGGCACACCCGGCACATTGTCGACGCTGTCGCCCATCAGCGCGAGCACATCGCCCAGCTGTTTTGGGCCGACGCCGAACTTCTCGACGACATAGGCCTCGCCCAGACGCCGGTTGTTCATCGTGTCGAGCATGTCGAGGCTGCCATCCTCGACCAGCTGCATCAGGTCCTTGTCGCCCGACACGATCGTGACCTGCCACCCCTCGGCCATAGCGGCGCGGGCGTAACACGCGATGAGATCGTCGGCTTCCAAACCCGCTTCCTCGATGCAGGGCAACGAGAAGGCGCGGGTGGCGTCGCGGATCATTGGGAATTGGGGCACCAGATCGGGCGGGGGCGGAGGCCGGTGCGCCTTATACTGGTCGTACATGTCGTTGCGGAAGGTCTTGGACGACTTGTCGAGGACCACCGCCATATGGGTCGGCCCGTCGGCGGCGTTGACCTCATCCACCAGCTTCCACAGCATGGTCGTATAGCCATAGACCGCCCCCACCGGCTCGCCATGCTTGTTCGTCAGCGGCGGCAGGCGGTGATAGGCGCGGAAGATATAGCCGGAGCCGTCGACGAGATAGAGATGGGGCATGATCCGCGCGGTTTAGCGGATGCGGGGGAGGGTAAACAGCCCCTGATGGTAGCGGTTTTTCGGGTTTGTGGCGGATGGGTCACGCTGTTGCGGTGGTACAGTGCGCCAGAGCCAGTCGACGTTCGCGGCACATTTGCCATTCCTCCCCTGCAAGGGGAGGGGGACCATGCGAAGCATGGTGGAGGGGTGTCCCCGGTCGCGAGCTTTGACTGCCCTTTCCGATGGGGACACCCCTCCGTCAGGCCTTCGGCCTGCCACCTCCCCTTACAGGGGAGGAATAAAATGAATGTCGATTGGCCTTGGAAAGCGGACTTGTGCGAAGGCCCTCACAGCGTATTCTCGACACATGCAATCAGCAGCCTACCCCGGCCGACCAATTGTCAGTTTGGCTCTGGCCATGCTCGGACTCATGTTCGGAGCGTTCGCGCTTCAATTCGCTCTTATATCTTCGCCACATTACGGTTGGCTCCTTCACCGCTGGGCGTTGTTCTTCCTGCTCGCAAGCTCGGCCGCCTTGCTCGGGTTCTATGTCGGCGATCGAAAAACCCGGTGGGCATCTTTTGCCGTGCTGATCGTCTTGGCGGTAAGCGCGATTGATCCTTTGCATCGGATAATTTTTACGGCGGTTGGTGGGACGTTTGAGTTCTTTACTCCGCGGTGGTGACATCCCTTGTCGCAAAAAGTCAGTCATTCGCTCGTTTGGGCGTCTGTAACGATCAATTCGCCACCGCTACCGGCCCTCTCGGCGGCCCCGCCGCGTCGGCGACCGCCGCCGCGACATTCTGGATCAGCAGCTGGCGCTTGCGGATATCCTCGGTCGTGTCGCCGATCATCACCGCGATGGCGAAGCGGCGGCCGTCGGGGGCGGTCAGCAGGCCGACATCGTTGAAACCCGCATTGCGGCGGCCCAAATCTTGGCCGGTGCCGGTCTTGTGCGCGATGGTCCACCCCGACGGCACGGCGGCGCGCAGGCGGGCATGGCCGGTGCGCGAGGCCTCCATCGTGTCGATCAGGATGCGGGTCGAGGTCTCCGACAGCAACTCGCCGCGCGCCAGCCGGGCGAGCGCATCGGCGATGGCGATCGGCGCGGCGCCATCGGGCGGATCGCTGACATAGGCATCGAGCGCGGCCTTGCGCGCCGCCGGGTCGAGCCGGTTGCGCGCCGCCTGGAACGCGCCCGCCGCCGCAAAGGCGGGTTGCCAGGTCAGGCCAGCGGTCTTCGCCTGGAGCAGCCGCTCGCCCGGACCGAAACGGATATCGCCCAGCCGCTTGGCGGCGATCATCGCACGTACCGCCTGCGGCCCGCCGACAAAGGTCAGCAGCCGGTCGTTGGCGGTGTTGTCGCTCATCGTCAGCGCACGCTTCAGCAGCTCGCCGACGGTGGTGTGGTATCCGTCGCCCTTGACCAGCATCGCGATCGGCTGGTGAAAGACGGTCAGGTCCTCGCGCCGCACGACGATCGGCTCGTCCAGACGAGCGCGGCCTTTGTCGCGCAGATCGAGCAGGGTGATCGCGACCCACAGCTTGGAAACGGATTGCTGCGGCAGGCGCTGACGGCCGCCGACCTCGACCGTCCAGCCATCATCGACCGCGCGGACGGCGATACCCTTCTTGCCGGTGAAGCCGGCGGACAGGCGGTTGATCGTCGATACCAGTCCGGCAGGCGCGGCGGGCGCGCGGCTGGGGCGGGGCGGGGGGAGCGGCATCGACACTTCGACCTGGGGGTCGGCAACACCGGGAGCATGGGCCGTCGCGCCGGGACGGGAATCCCCGCCGCATGCGGAGAGTCCCAAGAGAAGAAACCCGGCAGGCCATGAACGCAGCCCGCCGCTCGATACTCGCTTCGTCACCGCTGTACCCCGCTATACATCAGCATCCTTACGTGTTGACCGGACGGGGGAAATCCCCGCGCACAGGGCTTGCGACGAAAGGCCGCGAGGGCACGATAAGATGCGAAACATCTTCAATTCCTCCCCTTTCAGGGAGGAATACGGAGGCATCAAGGAATCAGGATGGTGTCGATCGCCTCGTCCAGCGTCTCCAGATAGTCGAGCGTGTAGTGCAGCCCCCGGCTCTCCTTGCGGTGGAGCGCGCAGCGGACGATCAGTTCGGCGGTCTGGAGCAGGTTGCGCAGCTCGATCAGGTCCGGCGTGACGCGGAAATGGCCGTAATAGTCGTTCACCTCGTCGGTCAGCATCCGGATGCGATGCTGCGCGCGCTCCAGCCGCTTGGTGGTGCGCACGATGCCGACATAATTCCACATGAAGCGGCGGATTTCGGTCCAGTTCTGCTTGATGACCACCTCTTCGTCCGAATCGGTGACGCGGCTTTCGTCCCAGGCGCGGATGGCGGGCGGCGGGGGCAGGTCGTCCCAATGCTGCGCGATATGGTTGGCGCACGCCTCGCCATAGACGAAGCATTCGAGCAGCGAGTTGGAAGCCAGGCGGTTCGCGCCGTGCAGGCCCGACTGGGTGACTTCGCCCGCGGCGTAGAGGCCGGGCAGGTCGGTGCGCCCGTCGCGGTCCACGATCACGCCGCCGCAGGTATAATGCTGGGCGGGGACCACCGGGATCGGCTGCACCGTCATGTCGATACCGAGCGACAGCAGCTTTTCGTGGATGTTGGGGAAATGCTCGCGGACGAAGGCGGGCGACTGGTGGCTGATGTCGAGATGGACATAGTCCAGGCCCAGCCGCTTGATCTCATGATCGATGGCGCGCGCCACGATGTCGCGCGGCGCGAGTTCGGCGCGGGGGTCGAGATCGGGCATGAAGCGGTGGCCCGTCTCGGGGATTTTCAGGTGCCCGCCCTCGCCGCGAACCGCCTCGGTAATCAGGAAATTCTTGACCTGGGTGTTGTAGAGGCAGGTCGGGTGGAACTGCATGAACTCCATGTTCGACACCCGCGCGCCCGCCCGCCACGCCATGGCGATGCCGTCGCCGGTCGCGCCCTTGGGCGCGGTCGAGAATTGATAGGTGCGGCCCGCGCCCCCGGTCGCCAGGATCGTCGCGCGGGCGGTGTGCAGGACGACGCGGCCCGTCCGGCGGTCGACGGCATAGATGCCCCAGACATTCCCCGCCCCCGAATAGCGCATCTCGTGGCGGCTGGTCGCCAGGTCGATCGCGACCTGATCGGGGACCATGGTGATGTTGGGATGCGCGTCCGCCGCCTTCAGCAGCGCGTCGAGCACCGCCCAGCCGGTCGCGTCCGCCACATGCACGATACGGCGATGCGAATGCCCGCCCTCGCGCGTCAGGTGGAGCATATTGCCCTCGGTCGCGAAGGGGACGCCCAGCTTCTGCAACCGCTCGATCGCGGCGGGGGCGTTCTCGACCACGAACTCGACCGTGGCACGGTCGTTCAGGCCTGCGCCCGCGACCATCGTGTCCTCGATATGGCTGTCGAAGGTGTCGCCGGGTTCGAGCACGGCGGCGATGCCCCCTTGCGCCCAGGCGGTCGAGCCCTCGTTCAGCTTGCCCTTGGCCAGCACCGTCACCTTGAACCGGTCGGCGAGGTTCAGCGCGGCGGTCAGCCCGGCCGCGCCCGATCCGACGATCAGGATATCGGATTCGGTCATGCGCGGGCTCCTTCGGGCGCGGTGGCTGGATACATGACCGTCCTGTGGCACGGACGGGGGACGGGGGACAGGGGGTAAGCGGCTTGTCTTGGGCGGTGAGTCTTCCCACCTCTTGCGCATGACGTTGGCCCGGCCCGATTGGCGCGACCGTCTGCGCGCCGCGATCCCCACGGGGTTGATCGTAGGGGTGATGGGCTATGCGCTGGTCGTCGGGCTGGGCTTCGCGCCGCCCCTGCCGACCCCCAGCGAGGCGCTGGACAGTTTCGACGTCCGCCCGCCTGCGCCGCCACCGCCGCCCCGCATCCAGCCCAAGCGGGTCCAGACCCACCGCCCGCGCGGGGCCGCCGCCCCGCCCAATCTGCGGTCGCAGGCGACGGAAGTGGTCGCGCCGCCGCCGGTGGTCGTGCTGCCGCCCATATCGCCGGTGATCGCCGCGCCGGTGGCGGGCACCGGCGCGCAGGCCAGCCAGGGTGCGTCGGACAAGCCCGGCCCCGGCACCGGCGCGGGCGGGATTGGCAATGGCACGGGCAGCGGCGGCGCGGGCGATGGAGACGGCTATGGCGACGACACCCCGCCGCGCCGGATCAGGGGCCGGATCAAGGATTCCGACTATCCGCGCGAAGCCGCCGAAGCGGGTATCAGCGGCAGCGTGACGGTGCGCTATTTCGTCAATGTCGACGGCCGGGTCAGCGGCTGTGTCGTAACCCGGAGCAGCGGCAACCGCGCGCTGGACGAAACGACCTGCAGCCTGATCGAGAAACGCTATCGCTACGACCCCTCGCGCGATGCGGACGGCCGGCCGGTGCGCTCGATCATCGTCGTCAGCCAGGACTGGATCTTGGAGCGCGAGCCGCCGGAGGGGCGATAGGGCCAAGCCAATCCCTCCCCTGCAAGGGGAGGGGGACCATGCGCAGCATGGTGGAGGGGTGTAACCGGTTGTTGGAGCAACCGAACCTCACCAAGCGGGACACCCCTCCGTCAGGCCTTCGGCCTGCCACCTCCCCTTGCCGGGGAGGAATTGGGGCGGCACCACGCTGAATGTCGATCACCCCGGATGCCCGCATTTTTGTTCGCGCGGAGACGCGGAGACGCGGAGACGCGAAGGCGCGGAGAGGAACGGCCTGCCGCGCAAGCGGCCCTATGATCTCAAGTGGTCGATAAGATTCCGGCTTCGCCAGGTAGTTCTCCATCTCCGCGTCTTCGCGTCTCCGCGCGAACAATTCTTTTTCGTGGGGCGATCACGCCGCGACGGGGAAACGCAGCATCCGGTCGCGCACGGGGACCAACGCCTCGGCGGGGCGGCCGACCGCCTGGCGCAGTGCGGGGTGGTCGACGTCCAGCCCTCCGGTCAGTGCGCCGAAAGCGGGCAGGATCAGCTTGTTGGCCGTGCCCACGAAACAGCGCCGCGCGACCAGCTTGCCGCGCACCCGCAGGCGCAGCTTGGGGTGGAAATGCCCGGACAGTTCAGGGAGCGTCTCGGCCGGATCGGCTTCGTGGCGCAGGACGAGGCCGTCGACCGCGGCTTCCTGGGTCACCGCGCCGCCGCAGCGGTCGCGCAGCACCGGATCATGGTTGCCGGTGATCCAGGTCCAATCGGTCGCACCGGTCAGCGCCAGCAGCATCGCGCGTGCCTCCGGCAACAGCCGGTCGCAGCCGTCCGCATCATGGAAGCTGTCGCCCAGGCACCAGACTTCGCGTGCGCCCGTACGGGTCACGATCGCGGTCAACTCGGACAATGTGGCCAGCGAGTCGTAGGGGGGCAGCATCTGCCCGCCGCCCGCATACCAGCTCGCCTTCTCCAGATGCAGGTCGGCGACCAGCAACGCCCCCCGCGCGGGCCAGTAGAGCGCGCCGTCGGCCAGCGCCTGGAATGCATGACCGCCGAACGAAAAGGGAACCATTTCCGGTCCATGCGCTTGACGCCGGGCAATATCAAGCGTTTGCAAACGGTCGCCGAAAGCCCTTGCTTCGGGCGCGCAGAAGCGTAAAGCGCGCCGTCCTTTTGGCACAGGGGGTTCCGGCGGGCATGACGGGGACGGCAACCGACATGAGGGGCGAGATGACGGGCCATCCGGTTTCATCGACCGAAACGGGCGAGGCGGGCGTGCACCGCCACCCGGCACTGCTGGCGCTGACGGTCGGGGCGATCGGCGTGGTGTTCGGCGATATCGGCACCAGCCCGCTCTACGCCTTTCGCGAAGCGCTGTCGCAATCGGCGGGCGACGGCATCGACCCCAGTGAAATCCTGGGTGTGCTCAGCCTGGCATTGTGGTCGCTGATCCTGGTCGTGACCATCAAATATGTCGTCTTCCTGATGCGGGCCGACAATCAGGGCGAGGGCGGGGTACTGGCGCTGGCCGCGCTCGCCCGGCGCGCCGGCGGAGCACGCTCGCGCATCGCGTTGGTCCTGGGCGCGGCGGGGGCATCGCTCTTCTACGGAGACGCGATCATCACGCCGGCTCTGTCTGTGCTGTCGGCGATGGAGGGGTTGCGGACCATCCCCTCGGCCGCGTCGATCTTCGACGAGGGCGTCATCCGGATGTGCACGATCGTCATCCTGGTCGCCTTGTTCTTCATCCAGTCGCGCGGCACGGCGCAGGTGTCGAAGCTGTTCGGTCCGATCTGTATCCTGTGGTTCCTGGTCATCGGTGGCCTGGGCGTCTGGCATATCGCCGACGAACCCTCGATCGCGCGGGTCGTCTGGCCGGGTTACGGCGTCGGCTTTCTCGCCAGCCATGGCATGGTCGGGCTGTTCGTGCTGGGTGCCGTGTTCCTGACCGTCACGGGGGCCGAGGCACTGACCGCCGATATGGGCCATTTCGGGCGGCTGCCGATCCGTATCGGCTGGTTCTCGCTGGTGCTGCCCGCGCTCGCGCTCAACTATCTGGGGCAGGGCGCCTTCGCCCTTTCCACCCTCGAACAGGCGACCGCCAGCGGCCAGCCCTTCACCAATCAGGACTGGTTCTTCCTGATGGCGCCCGAGCCGCTGCGTCCTGCGCTGATCGTGCTGGCGGGGCTGGCGACCGTCATCGCGGCGCAGGCGGTCATCACCGGCGCCTTCTCGCTGACCCAGCAGGCGATCCAGCTCGGTTTCCTGCCGCGCCTGCGGGTGCGCCAGACCTCGGCGGATTTCCAGGGGCAGATCTATCTGCCCGCGATCAACTGGTTGCTGCTGTTCGGCGTGCTCGTGCTGGTCATCCAGTTCAAGACGTCCTCGGCGATGGCCGCCGCCTATGGCATCGCGGTGACGGGCACGATGGTGGTGACGACGTGCCTGGCCTATCTGGTGGTGCGCCACCGCTGGGGCTGGTCGCGCCCGCTCGCGCTGGCGGCGATCCTGCCCTTCCTGACGCTCGACCTCGTCTTCTTCGGCGCCAATATCCTGCGCGTGATCGAAGGGGGCTGGGTGCCGTTGCTCGTCGGGGCGGGGGTCGGCCTGGTCATCCATACCTGGGTGCGCGGGCGGGGGATCGTGTCGGCCTTCGAAAAGCGGCAGGCGATCCCGCTCGCCGATCTGGTCGCCGCCCTCGCCAAACGCCCGCCCGAGCGGGTGCCGGGGACCGCGGTGTTCCTGACCGCCAACCCCGCCTCGGCCCCGGGCGCGCTGCTCCACAATCTGAAGCACAACAAGATTTTGCATGCCCAGAATCTGGTGGTGACGATCCGCACCGCCGACCGCCCCTTCGTGCCCGCCGAACACCGCGCGCATGTCGAGCGGCTGGACGACAATTTCGCGACGGTCACGTTGACCTATGGCTTTATGGAAACCCCCGACGTGCCCCGCGACCTGCCGCGCGATCTGGGCGTCGAGACCAAGCCCGCCGGGCTGGACCCGATGAAGACCAGCTATTTCATCGGTCGCAATACGCTGAAGCCCGAAGCGGACAAGGGAATGCCGCTCTGGCAGGATCGACTGTTCATGTTCCTGCAGCGCAATGCGAGCGATCCGACCGACTTTCTGCGGATTCCGCCGGGCAAGGTGCTGGAACTGGGCGAACAGGTGACGGTGTAGGATCCTCCCCTTACAGGGGGGAGTTTAGAGCGTGACCTTGGGTGGCTTGGCAGCCTCGACCGCGACCAGCACCATCTTCTCCCAGATCGCCGGATCGCCCGCCTCGGCCATCGCCTGATCGGGCTCGCGCAGCGTCCGGAGCACCGCCAGCGCGTCGCCCATATGGTCGCGCCAATGCGCGTCCACCAGCTTGGCGGCCGATTCGGAATCGCCCCCCGCATTGGCGCTGAGCCTTTGGCCGCATAGCACGCGTGCGATGCGCTCGGCGGCGGGGGTGTGGGCAATATCCATGGCGACCTCTCCTGATGCGCGGGAATTGTTACGCGCTCAACGCATCAGGATTGGGTTGGGGTGCATGCCGTGGCAGCAAGCACGCCCCTCCCGCAGGCGGGAGGGGATGGGGGAGGGTGAAGAGGCTCACCGAGACTATCGCCTAGGGCTTTGCCCCTCCCCAACCCCTCCCCCTGC
>FWWM01004833.1_pt1 | contig 30689 bp, 30 predicted proteins | sample 2228351 | NCBI WGS metagenome assembly FWWM01 (sample SAMEA103939774, study PRJEB20133) | metagenome | reverse complement strand
TACTGAATTTTTAATATTTATACCTGTGTATGCTAATAAATTTTCTTCAAATTTGGTAAAAGAGAGAAAAATCATAAAAGGATATGTTTTTGGAATAATTAATATAAAAAATTTAATGCAAGCTTTATTTACTGAGCCTAATCCTTTCATTGCTTTTCACATTTATGAAGGTAATCAAATCTCTCAACAAAATTTAATATACGCAAGTCATGAACTTGATTCAAAGATTTTACATAATCAAATAAAACCTCTATTTACTACAACTCGCACCTTGAACTTGTATGGACATACCTGGACGATTATGTTTGAGACGACACCTTTTTTTGAGGCAGAATTAGATAGAGTATCTCCAAAAATAATTTTTGCTGGCTCTGTTTTTATCAGTCTACTCATCTTTTTAATAATTAAAACTTTTCAAAATACAAGTGTAATAGCTTTACAAATTGCCCATAAAATGACTGCTGAACTTAATAAAAGCAAGAGCCTGTATCAGACACTTACTGATAATCTGCCAGTAGGAGTAGCAATCATTAGTCCGAAAATGGAAATTTTAGCTTTAAACTCTACTATGCAAAAATGGTTTCCAGAAATACAGCTCAATATACATCCTTTTTGTTATACAGTTTTTAAAAAACCACCTCTTACACAGCCTTGTGATGGATGTCCTGTAGTAGATTCATTTCGGGACAGTAAAATACACATTGCTGAGATGAAGTTTATTACATCTTCTGGAGAGCGTATTTTTAAAATCACTGCTGTGCCTGTAAAGGATGATAATGGAAAAATTATTTATGTTCATGAAACACTGGAGGACATCACAGAGCATAAAAAAGCAGAACAGGAGCGCATTGCAAGGAAAGCTGCTGAGGAAGCAAACAAACAAAAAAGTATATTTTTATCTAATATGAGTCATGAAATCAGAACACCTTTGAATGCTATTATTGGGTTTGCTCAAATTTTGGGGAAAGACCCTTCTCTTAGTCCTCAACAAAAGGAACAAGTTCAGGCTATTGTCCGAAGTGGAAATTACTTATTGGGATTAATAAATGATATTTTAGATCTTTCTAAAATAGAAGCTGGAGCTATACAACTTAAACCTACTGTATTTTCACTTAAAGATATGTTGGCTGAGCTGCGAAGTATGTTTAAATCAAAGGCTGCTGCAAAAAAACTTCAATTTATTATGGAGATAGATGAAGAAGTGCCAGAGTATATTTTTGCTGATAAGCTAAAACTTAGACAAATTTTAATAAATCTTTTAAGCAATGCATTTAAATTTACTGAAGAGGGTGGAGTAGCACTTAGAGTTAGGAGTGAAACAGTTCAGCATCCAGAAGAAGATGAAAGAGCCCTTAGATTATTTTTTGAGGTTGAAGACTCTGGTCCTGGAATTCCTGAGTCAGAATTAAAACATATTTTTGATCCTCTTTGGCAAGGTAATACAGGAGCTAAAGCTGGAGGAACAGGTCTTGGACTTGCCATAGCCCGTAAATTTGTTGAGATGATGGGCGGAAGTATTACAGTGCGAAGCATAGTGGGTAAAGGTAGTATCTTTTATTTTGATGTGCTGTGCAAATCTGTAGATACTTTACCAAAGGAAGAAGAATTCCCGCTGCGTCGTATTGTTGGAGTTGAGCCTGGCACAACTGCATGGCGTATTCTTATTGTTGATGATGATGTCGTTAATCGTGACCTGCTAAAATCATTACTACTGCCAGTTGGCTTTGAGGTTAAAGAAGCTAAAAATGGTAAAGAAGCAATTGAAATATTTGATGAATGGTTGCCTCATGCTATACTTATGGATCTGCGAATGCCTGTTATGGACGGATTTGAAGCAACAAAACAGATTAAGGCAAAAAAAGCAGGTAAAAATACTCACATAATTGTATTAACAGCCAGTGCTTTTATGGAAACAGAAAAGGAGATATTGTCCATGGGAGCATCAGCATATCTTAGAAAGCCTTTCAAGATTGATGAACTTTATGAAGTTCTTGAAAAGTGCCTTGGATTGCGTTATGTTTATGCAGATGAAGAGCTTAGTGTGTCAAAACCTTCTGAAGTTACTTGCCTTACAAAAGAAGAATTAGTTAAACTTCCTGAGGAGCTTTTACAAAAAATGAGAAATTCTTTGGAAATAGGCGATATTATACAAATGGAGGAGCTAATAAGAGAGGTAGAGGTTATAAATAAAGAATTAGCAAATGGTTTAAAAGCTTTAGTTGACCGATATGATTATAAAAAATTAAAAGAATTATTGGGCTAAAAGGAAATGATTGATAAGGAATTAAAAGCTACAATAATGATTGTAGATGATACCCCTGAAAACTTAAATCTTCTTAAAAATATGTTAACAAGCAAAGGCTACAGGGTAATGGCTTTTCCAGATGGAGAGATGGCATTGAAGGCTGCATCTAAAAATCCACCTGATTTAATTTTATTGGATATTATGATGCCAGGAATGAACGGGTTTGAGGTGGCAAGCCGACTCAAATCAGATGATGCATTGAAAGATATTCCAATATTATTTATAAGTGCTCTAACAGAGATTGAGGACAAAGTTAAAGCTTTTTCAGCTGGTGGTGTTGACTATATTAGCAAGCCTTTTCAGTTTGAAGAAGTCTATGCCAGAGTAAAAACTCATTTGCAACTGAGAAGTCTTCAGTTGGAGCTCCAAAAACATAATTTGTATCTTGAAGAACTTGTAAAACAAAAGGTTAAAGAAATTGCAGACGCTCAACTTGCCACCATCGTGGCTATTACTAAGTTGGCAGAATACAGAGACGATGAAACTGGACAGCATATAGAACGAACAAGAAGCTTTTGTAAAATTTTAGCAGAGGAACTTAGTAGAAATTCTCCCTATGCCAAAATTATTGATGATTCATTTATAGAAAATATTTTTAATGCTGCGCCATTACATGATATTGGTAAAGTCGGAATTCCTGATAACATCCTTCTTAAGCCTAGTAAGCTAACAGTAGAAGAATTTGAGATAATAAAAACCCATACAATAATTGGTGCCAATACCTTAGAAGCTGTAAAAAGGAAATATCCAAATAATGCTGTTGTTAACATAGGAATAGAGATTGCAAGATCTCATCACGAAAAATGGGATGGAAGTGGGTATCCTGATGGACTGGCTGGAGAAGAAATTCCTTTGTCTGCAAGAATTATGACATTAGCTGATGTTTATGATGCCCTTAGGTCTGAACGTCCATACAAACCAGCCTTTTCTCATGAAAAAACATTAGAAATAATAACCAAAGGAGATGGAAGAACCATGCCTGAACATTTTGACCCTGTAGTGTTAGAAGCTTTTATAAAAATAGAATCTAACATAGCAAAGCTTTATGAGCAAATGATGTATTTTTAATCTTTTTCCTATAATTAATTTAGACAAAATTTGTTTCGTTTAAAATTAAAAAACTTTTCACTAAGCTTTTAATACAAAAAGTGGTCATAGTAATAGTTGAACATAAACATTGCAAATGTTATAATATTTTTATCGGCAATTGGTTGCCGTTTAGTATATGGAAAAACATGAAAACATAGAATTAAAGGCACTCTTTGAGGTGAGCAAGGTTCTTACCTCTTCTTTCAATCTTGAAGAAAATCTTTATTCTGTTCTTGAAATTCTCTCAAAAATGCTTAATATGAGAAGGGGTAGCATATTTCTGTTTGATAAAAAAGAAGAGGAAATAAAAATTGTTGCTGCCTATGGTCTTTCAGAAAGTGAGATGAGAAAGGGTAGATACAGAGTTGGAGAAGGAATAGTCGGCAAAGTTTTTGAGTCAGGATTGCCTATGTTTGTGCCAGACATTGAGAAAGAACCACAGTTTTTAAATAAAACTGGAAGTAGACCAAATAAAAAAGGTATTTCTTTTTTATGTGTTCCAATTAAGATAGAGGAAGATATTTTTGGAGTGCTCTCTGCTGATAGAATTTATAATGAAGAACAAGGAGATGTTGATGATGACCTTAGAGTGCTTTCTATTGTTGCTTCTCTTATCGGACAGTTTTTGAAACTATGGGAAATTTACAAAACTGTAGAAGATGAAAATATAGTTTTAAGAGAACAGCTGAAGGACAGATACAACTTTCCAAATCTTGTTGGAAACTCCCCAGCCTTTCAGGCAGTTTTAAAGACAGTTATGAAGGTTGCAAGTACAGATGCAACAGTACTTCTTCTTGGTGAGTCTGGCACGGGCAAGGAGTTAATTGCAAAGACCATTCACTTTCAAAGCAAAAGAGCAAAGGGACCTTTTGTTGCCATTAATTGTGCTGCAATCCCTGAAAATCTTCTTGAGGCAGAGCTTTTTGGCTCGGAAAAAGGAGCTTTCACAGGAGCTGTAAAAAGAATTGGTAAGTTTGAACAGGCAAACGGAGGAACAATATTTCTTGATGAGGTTGGAGAGTTGCCCCTTTCGCTACAGCCAAAACTTTTAAGGGTTCTTCAGGAAAGATTGGTTGAGCCCCTTGGGTCTACAAAGGCTGTTCGGGTAGATTTAAGGATAATATCTGCAACAAATAAGGACCTTTCTGATGAGATAAGAAAAGGAAATTTCAGAGAAGACCTTTTCTGGAGACTAAATGTAATTCCCATTTATATACCACCACTAAGAGAAAGAAAAGAAGACATTCCCTTGCTCGTTGAGTATTATCTTAAAAGCTTCTGTAACATTTACAAAAAATCTGTCACCATTGATGATGATGCATTAAAAAAACTCGTATCCTATGATTGGCCCGGTAATGTAAGAGAGCTTGCAAATACGATTGAGAGACTTGTTGTAATGTGTGATAGCAATAAAATAAAAGTATATGACTTGCCTGACACAGTCAGGGGTGTGTTCAAATTAAGGGCAGAATACTCTGGAGAGATAAAGCTTCCAACAGAGGTTGAGGAGCTTGAAAGGATAAGAATAATGGACACACTTCCAAAATATAACTTCAATATAAGAAAAACTGCTCGGGTATTAGGGCTTACTGAAAGACAACTTAATTATAGGATTAAGAAATATGGCATAATAATTAGAAAGGGAGCAGAATTAAATGATAGCGATAATTAAAAATGTAAAAACCGAGGGACCAGGCACAATGCAGGACTATCTTGATGAAAAGAGTTTGCCATATAAAATTTTTGAAGCTGAAGAAGGCGAACTCCCTTCCAATCTTGAAGGCTTTAGCTGTCTTGTTGTAATGGGTGGACCGATGGGTGTTTATGAGATGGAGCAATATCCTCATTTAAAAATTGTCTCAAGGCTTATTAGGGAAGCTATTAATAGAAATTTGAAAGTTCTTGGAATATGTCTTGGTGCACAACTCATTGCACATACTCTTGGTGCAAGAGTTTACAAAGGACACGGAGAGGAAATAGGATGGCATGATATAGAGCTTACAGGAGAAGGCTTAAGGGATCCACTTATGATTGCCCTTGCAAAACATCCTTCTGTTGGTGATATCTGGAGGAAATTCAAAGTATTTCATTGGCACGGATATACATTTGATTTGCCTTTTAATACCTATCATCTTGCAAAATCCTCTCTTTATGAAAATCAGGCATTCAGATACAAGGATAATGTCTATGCTTTTCAGTTTCATATTGAGGTAAAAGAAGAGCTCCTTCAGGAGTGGTTTGAAGACCATCCCAAGAAGGAGCAGTTTTTAAAGGGCACTAAAACTTACATTGCAGAATATTCCGAAAGAGCAAAAAATTTTTATAATTTGTTTTTTAACAATAATTAATCACCATTTACGAGCCACTTTCACCAATCACTAATCACTAAATATTGTCCACCATTTCCCATACTCCGCAAGGACACACTCCAGCGCAAAAACCGCAGCCAATACATTTGTTATCATCCACCACATATTCATATCTTCCGTCAGGTTTTTCAATTCTTTTTATGGCACCCCAGTAACATGTATATTCACACATATGGCAGTCCCTGCAGGAACCGCATGAAAGGCATCTTTCAGCTTCTTGCTCAAGGGATGATGTTGCTTTGCATCTTTCATAGTAATCAATTTTGATTTTTTCATATGGAATTCTCTCTCTTATGTCTCTTGTTATAGGTGCGTTCATAAGTAGCGCATGTAGGTATTCAGAAAGAAGCCGTCCATGTCCTATTGCATGGGTTACAAGACCAAGTCCTGTGACATCTCCTATTGCAAATACCTTTGGATTAGATGTCTGGAAAAATTCATTAATAATGACCCATCCTCTTTCTGTATGAATCTGAGGAGGCACAAATTCAAGGTCAGGCATATCTCCAATTGCCATAATTACAAAATCTGCATCAAGGCTTGTTCCGTCTTTGAAGTAGATTTTCTTCTCCTCTGGAACATACTTTTCTGTGAATTTGGGCCATATAATCTCAACTCCCCTTTGTTTTGCATATTGAAGCTCTGCACCAAAGGCAGCTGGTTTTTGGATATCTACAGCGGTTACAGATGAAGCACCACATAGAAATGCCTCTACACCTGCATCCATGCCAACATTGCCAGCACCAATAATAACCACTTTTTTGTCTGTAAGGTCAATTTTTTTACCTTCATTCAATGCACGCAGAAACTCATAGGCTGAGATTGTATGTTCTGAACCGGGGAAAGGAATTTTTCTTGGCTTATGAGCACCTACTGCAATTACAACGAATTCATTTTCCTTGCAAATCTGCTCAAACATTTCTTTTGTAACTTTAGTATTTAGTCTTAAGTCTGTTACAACTTCTTTAAATCTTTCAATTTCTTTGTGGAGAATATCTTTATTGAGTCTGTGTTCTGGTATGCAAAGTTCAATTTTACCACCTATTTTATCTGTTGCTTCATAAATTGTTACACTGTGTCCTTTTAAAGTTAACTGCCATGCAACAGACATTCCAGCTGGACCTGCACCAATAACAGCAATTTTATGTCCTGTTGGTTTTGCTTTTTTAGGTGGTGGCAATTCTGCAGAAGCTTTACCAAGCTCCTTTACTGATATAGGCATATCTATTTTTCCACGAGTGCATGCCTGCATGCAAAGATTTGGACATATCATTCCACATACCGTTGCAGGAAGAGGACTGTATTCAAGAACTAATTCAAGTGCCTCTTTTACCTTTCCAAGCCTTATGAGTGCTGTTCTTTTATGGGTCGGAATATTTGTTGGACAGCTATAAGCACATGGTGGCAAATATTTTTCATTAGCCCATACAGGTTTATATCTGCGATACTCTCCTGTAACAATGTATGGAATAACAGTCAGTTCATGGTCAATGTATTCGGCAAATATTCCGCCTTTGCCAACTTCCTTTTCCCAGTAATCTTTCCTGAAATCCTCCATAGAAATTTTGAACCATCTTCTTTGCCTTCTTTCCTGAGGCGTATATGGAACAAGTTTATGCCATTCAAAAGGATTTTTTGTAAGCTCTTCGTAATAATCCATTCTCTCAATTGCAGTAAGAAATGGTTTAAGATTTTCGCATAACCACTTCCAGTCCTGCTCACTAAGCTCCAAAAGCTTTACATCTCTTTCAGAGTAAGCATCTATTTTTCCTCTAAAATAAATTACTCCACCAACCATTCCTACACACGGTCTGTATCCGAGAACACTTCTTGGATTTCTGGGATTAACTCCACAGATAACAGCAATTCCACCAGCTTTAAACTCGGCAAAGGAGTCTCCAACATCTCTAAAATACCATGACTGCGGTGGTTCAAATCTTGGGTTATGCTTCGTCATTGTATCGCATCTTGCACCACCACTCCCCTGAACATAGAGAATTCCCTGCGCTGCAGCATTCCATGCACCGTTTGTGGCATCACCAAGCACTGTAATTTTAGCTCCACAGTTTAGCCATCCAACATCATCCGAGACTCCGCCTTTAATAACTATTTCTGTCCCAAACATTCCCATTGAGCCGCATCTCTGCCCAACAGGTCCTTCTACGGTAATCTTTACAGGTTCACCTTGTGGAAAAATTCTTCCTCCAATACCATGCTGTCCATCGGCAAAGATATGAAGATTTCTTGCTCCCTGTCTCACTGCTTCCTGAATAAATTCTTCAAGGATTCTGGATGGAATTCTTTTTCCCTTTACATTTCCATAAATGGTTACACTTTTTTCATCAGTCCATTTTACAACTTCTTCATAGGCTATAATGGCTTCGTGCAAGCCAATTTTTGGCATTTCTTTTTTAATTGTTTTCTTAACAGGCATAGCTTATCTCCAACCTTTCTGCCATTGCTTTATCATCTATACTTAATCCGTCTGACATTCCAATTGGAAGCTCTGTACTTCTTCCCATAGGTGCAAATATTTTCTTGAGCTCAGTATCAGCAGCCTTAAATACCTCAACAACCCTTTCTGCTACTTTATCGGGGTCAAGACGCCTATAAAGTTTTGGGTCTTGCGTTGTAATGCCTTTTGGACATTTTCCTGTATTGCATAAATTACACCTGTTGTATTCATCGCCAAGACAGCCAGCCGCTGCTTGCATTATGTATTTTCCAATTGCCACAGCTGATGCACCGAGCATTATGAGCGCTGCAGCATTTGCTGCGAGGTTTCCCTTTTTACCAATTCCACCAGCAGCAATCAACGGAAGTTCGTTCTGCTTTCCCTGTCTTACAAGGTCAAGGTAGCATTCTCTTATGTTTGAGGCAATAGGATGTCCCATTTTGTCAAGAGATACATTGTATGCTGCACCTGTTCCACCGTCTTCACCATCTATGCATAGAGCAGCTGCATAGGGATTTCTTGCTAGGTTATTTAAAACTGCTTTTGCAGTTTTTGTTCCTGAAATTTTAGGATAAACAGGTATTCTAAAGCCAAATGCCATTGACATTGACTGTATCATTTTCATAACTGCCTCTTCAATAGAGTATTTTGTTTGATGAGTGGGCGGAGATGGCAAGTCAACATATTTTGGAACTCCCCTTATCTCTGCAATCAATTTTATCACCTTTGGAGCCATCAAAAGTCCACCATCACCGGGCTTTGCACCCTGTCCGTATTTTATTTCTATTGCCGCAGGGTCTTCTGTCATATGCGGTAATGTATGAATTATGCTGTCCCATCCAAAGTATCCTGAAGCAATCTGAAGGATAAAGTATTTTACATAGCGGGATTTAAGAAGTCTTGGAGGGAAGCCTCCTTCACCAGAACACATTACTACAGGAAGTCCTTCAACCTCATTCAAATAAGCAACACCCATTGCAAGTCCTTCCCACATGTAAGGTGATAAAGCTCCAATTGACATACTTCCAATCATAATTGGAAAAATTTCTCTTACTGGCGGAATGAATTTGCCTGATGATTTGTCAACAACAAGTTTGCCATCTTCAACTTTTAAGGGAAGTTCTTCAGGTGGCAGAATTCTGCCAATATATGAACGGACTCTAAATTCGTGTCTACCTGCATCAAGTGCTGGGTCAGTCAGCATTGAAATACGGGTAAATTTCAATCTATCAAGAGTAGACACTGCTGGGTCATTTCGCCTTCCTCCTCTTTTGTATGCCTCTCCTCCGATATTTTTAAAGAAAAGAAACTTGTGCTGGGGATTGAATTCAGGCTCAATGGCATTGTTGGGACAGACAAGGGCGCACATGGCACATCCGCAGCAGTAATTTTCAATTTTATTTACCTGCTCAATCACATGTATAATTCTTTTTACAGGTCTTGGCTTTGGTGTTTCTCCGCCTGATTCAATAACTCGTGTATACTTGACAGATGCCTTAATTGCTCCTTGAGGGCATACAGCCAGACACTGTCCACAACGCTTGCAACGGTCATCTCTCCAACGAACAATATAGGGAAATTCCTTTAAAGTTAATTTATTATTATAATCAAGCATTAAGCCTGAAGCTGGTTCCATACTTTTACCTCCTTTGCCTCTGGTGAGACAATCACCATGTCATATTTCATTGGATAAATATCCTGTGATTTATCTCTCTCAGGAATAACCTTATCAAGTCCGCATAGCTCAGACATCAAAGCATATTTGCCCTTAACTCCTCCAACTACACCGGGTCTTAATTTTTTGGAATCTTGTACCATAAAGCATGTTCCATCAGGTGTAAAACCAATTACCATGTTTGGTCCATCAATGCACAGCGGTCTTAGAGATTGCTTTATAAGCGTCAGTGCTTCTCTGTCACTTCTATGCTCAATTTCTTCCCATTTAAGCGGAGTGATTACATCTTTGTAATATGTAAGCGGAAATTTAAGCTGTCTGACAGTATAATGAAGTATATGGGCAAAAACCTCGCTGTCTGAATTATATCCCATATAACCTATAATTTTTCTGTTCATAAGAAACTCTTTTATTGGCACAAATGCTGTATTTTCACCGTTTGTCATCGTGCAGTATCCCTGTATGAAAAATGGATGACAGGCATAAAGATATATCTGATAATTTGTGTTTTGTCTTCCCTGCGCAAAAATTATCTTTGCCTTGAGGATATCTTTGTCAAGCCCGAAAAATTCAGCCACTTCAAGTGGGTCGCCGACTTCCTTTAAGGTTATCACATCAGGATAAAAGGAAAAGACAAAAATTGATTCATCTGCCTCTCCCATTTTCCTTAAGGTAACTCGGGTATTCATCAGAAGGTCTTCTTTTTCTTGAATAGACTTACCTTTCCACTCGTCAGGATAGTCATAGGCAGCTGCAAAATAGTAATCTCTTCTGACTATGCCCTTTACAGGCTTAATTTTTGGTGTCCACTTATGTATAAGCTTAAATCCAGCCTTATCCATATACTCATCAAGGATTTCTCTGCCTGCTTTGGAACATATTCCAGAGAGAATTGGATATTCTTTTAAATCTTTAAAATCTCCTCCTAAATCCTTAAGAGTTAATCCAAGCCCAGAGCCATCATGCCCTTCTTTCATTGTTTCAAGGGCAAGAATGTTCTCAATAGGCGAAAAATATTTGGATGATGTTATAGCAGCTAATCTACACATTTATAATCTCCCTTCGGCAAATGGTTACCATGTTTATAGCTTATTACTAAAATTACATTTTTGTCAACTTTAAAATTATTTTCCGAAAGATGGTAAAAAACTCTTCACTGTGAACCTCCCTGCTGCGAACAAAAAACTTGGAGATTTCAGAGATTGTTTAGGCATCCTGACGGATGCCTAAACAATGACAGCAAAAAATACTCAAATTTCAAATGTCTATACCAATTATTGGATTTCTATCTCTATTTTTCAGAGTTTTAAAATTGTTGACAAAAAAATTTTTTATTGCTATTATATACCTATGGCAACCGTTAGCCGTCTAAATTATAAAATATTATGTAATATGGCAGTTAAAAGACAAAGTTTGTTAAAGTATAATTAGTCAGAATTTTTGAGGCTTAGCCTCATCCTAAATAAAAATATGGAGGATGTTATGACTTACTCAAAACCAAGAGATGAAAAGGATGTATTGAAATTGGTAAAGGAACTGAATGTGAAGTTTGTCAGACTTTGGTTTACTGATATTCTTGGTCAGCTTAAAAGTTTTGCTGTTCCTGTTGAAGAACTTGAGGTTGCTTTTTCAGAAGGAATGGGATTTGATGGTTCATCAATTCATGGTTTTGCAAGAATTGACGAGTCAGATATGATTGCAAGACCTGACCCTACCACCTTTGCAATTCTTCCCTGGAGAAGCGGCGAGACTCCTGTGGCAAGAATGTTTTGCGACATCTATGAACCTGATGGAACTCCTTACAAAGGTGATCCAAGATACATACTCAAGCTTAATCTTGAAAAGGCAGCTAAAAAAGGCTTTACTTTCTATGTAGGACCAGAGCTTGAATTCTTCTATTTCAAATCTGACAAATCTACAGAAATTCTTGATGAGGGTGGATATTTTGACTATCCCCTTGATGCAGCTGAAGATTTAAGAAGAGATACAATTCTTGCTCTTGAGCAAATGGGAATTAGAGTAGAATACTCTCACCATGAAGTTGCACCTTCTCAGCACGAGATTGATTTAAGATATGAAGAAGCGTTACAAATGGCTGATATAGTTATGACTTACAGAGTTGTGGTCAAAGAAGTTGCAAAGAAATATGGCGTTTATGCTACATTCATGCCTAAGCCCCTCTTTGGTGAAAATGGTAGTGGAATGCATACTCACCAGTCCCTATTCAAAGGCGATAAAAACGCCTTTTTCAATGCCAAAGACCCATTCTATCTTTCAGATATTGCTAAAAGCTACATAGCAGGGCTTTTAAAACATGTTAAAGAACTAACACTTGTGCTTAACCAGTGGGTAAACTCTTATAAAAGACTTGTCCCCGGATACGAAGCACCTGTTTACATTTGCTGGGCAAGAAGAAACAGGTCTGCACTTATTAGAGTTCCTCTTTATAAACCCGGAAAAGAGAAGGCAACAAGAATTGAGCTTCGTAGCCCAGACCCAGCATGCAACCCATATCTTGCCTTTGCATGCATGCTTAATGCAGGACTGACAGGAGTTGAGAAAAAATATAAATTACCAGAGCCTGTTGAGAAAGATGTTTATCATCTTGATCCAGAGGAAAGAAAAGCGCTGGGAATTGATAATCTTCCCGGAAGCTTGATAGAAGCCATTGAATATGCTGAAAAGAGCGAAATTCTTAAAGACACACTTGGTGAACATATATTTACAAACCTGATTGAAAGCAAAAAGAAAGAATGGGATGATTATCGTATAAGAATATTCCCTTACGAACTTGAAAGATATCTTCCAATACTTTAATTTACAACGGGGAGGGCTTCCTCCCCATCCTTCTAATGATTTTTATGCATTAAATAAAGTGACAGTGATATTAGAAAAATACCAGTTCCCAGATAAAGTAATTGCAGAATATCTTCGTACTTCATATCTAAGGCATTTTTAAAATAAGCAACAATCAGAACCATTATAATGACTTTAGCGAGCTTTTCTTTTAGTTGGTCTAATGAATGGATGATGAGGATACCTGCAGATTTTTTGTCTTCCTCAATTTGAACTATTTTACTAACAAAAAGTTCATATAAACCTATTCCAAAAATTAAAAGCACTGTGGCAATAAGATATAAGTCAATAGAGTTTATTATGCGAGCAATAATTTTCTTTTGAAGTTCAGAAGTATCTGCATTGTTTCCTATTTTTGAAAAAAATATCTACAATCATTGAAAAAATATCATAGGTTGCTATAAATATCAAAAATATGGAAGAAATTGTACTTGCAATAACGGCAAGTATAATAAAAAGTCTACTTTCCCACAGAAGACTTTCAATTATTTTTACTGCCTTTTTCATTTTTTACCATTTATTCTGATGCTCATTCTTTAATAACTTGTAAAATTTTGTTACTGCCCAATTTTTGCCAAGCATTTCTATCGCAGTGACATTTTCCACCATTAAAAATTACGAATTTTTCCCCAAGCGCAGTAATAATCAAATTCGTCATCATAGATTTTAAGGCGTTTTCTAATTACGAATAATCTGTGCAAAATCACACCACAGAGAAATCCGCCTACATGAGCCCACCAGGCAACTCCACCAACATCTGAAGGTGTCAGTAGAGAGCCAAGTCCTGAGAATAGCTGAATAAAAAACCACATCAGTATGTAAAAGAATGCAGGGAGAGCAAAGAAAAAGGGAAAAAACAAAATAGGCACCAGAGTTATAACCTTTGCATGGGGAAACAGTATCATATATGCACCCAACACACCTGAGATTGCTCCAGATGCACCAACTGTTGGTATTGTTGAAGTAGGATTTAATAAACAATGTATCCAGCCAGCTCCAAAACCGCAAAGAAGATAGAATATTAAAAATCTGAATGAACCCATTTTATCTTCAACATTGTCTGCAAAAATCCACATTATCCACATGTTACTTATCAAATGAAACCAACCACCATGCAGAAACATACTTGTCAGAAATGGGAGATAATAGAGAGGGTCAAAGATAAAAATATCAACAAGCATGTACTTTGCAGGAATAATTCCGAAAACATAAAATAAATACTCTAAATCCTCTTTCGGAAGCATTATCTCAAATAAAAATATGAAAGTGTTTAAGGCAATAATTATCCAGCTCATATAGGGTGTATATCTTCTTGGCATGCAATCTCTAATTGGTATCAATTCTCTCACCCCTTTTAATTGATATTGCTTTGTAAACGGATGGTAAAACTGAAAGTATAATAATTCCAAGTATTACCAATGAAAAGTTTTCCTTTACAATCGGAATATTCCCAAAAAAATAGCCAGCTACAATAAAAGAACCACTCCATAAAAAACTACTGAAGATGTTGTATATTTGAAACTTAGCATACCTCATCCTTCCTATACCCGCAACAAATGGAGCAAATGTTCTTAAGATAGGCAAAAATCTTGCAATTATAATAGTTTTTGCCCCATGTTTTTCATAGAATACAGCAGTCGTATGGAGATGCTTTTTATTGAAAAATAACGAGTTTTCCTTAGAGAAAACCTTTGGTCCCAGGAACTTTCCGATGTGATAATTAACAGTATTTCCAAGTATTGCGGCAATGCTAATAACAATAAAGGAAATCCACACAGATACAAGCTCTCTTGATGACAGAGCTCCTACAGCAAATAAAAGCGAATCTCCCGGCAAGAAAGGAGTTACTACAAAACCTGTTTCAGAAAAGACTATAAAAAAAAGCACAACATATATCCAAACGCCTATCTTAGAAAAAAGAGTTTCAAGATAAATATCAATGTGAAGAAGAATTTCAATTAAATCAGACATTGCCTTTGAGGAAAATATCCATGAGCTTGAAACCTTCTTCTACGGTCAAATCAGGAGCTTTTAGTATTTCTTCATTAAATTCCCGCTTTTTAGCAGATGATTTGTTATTCTCATAAATTACAAACGGTACCGGGTCTGGTGTATGTGTTTTTACTTTAACTGGCGTTGGATGGTCAGGAAGAAGCAAAATTTTAAAATCCTTAAATCTTTTTGGAGCTTCATTAAGAATTTTACCAATTATGATCTTGTCAATATCTTCAAGAGCTTTTATTTTGAGCTTATATTCTCCTTGATGTCCTGCCTCATCAGGTGCTTCTATGTGAATATAAACAAAATCAACCCTTTCAAGGGCATTAAGGGCATATTCTGCCTTTCCCTCATAATTTGTATCTATCCAACCTGTTGCTCCCGGGACATTGATTATGTGAAAGCCTGATAGAATTCCAAGTCCTTTGGTAAGGTCAACTGCTGAAATGAGTGCTCCTGTAATGTTGTATTTTTCCTTGTAAGTTGGCAAATTCGGAGTTCTTCCCTGTCCCCATAACCAAATACTGTTTGCAGGCTTTTTACCTTCGGCAATTCTCTTTTTATTAATCGGATGCTCTTTTAGTATTTCCCATGATTTGTAAATAAGCTCTTTAAGTTGCTCAGAGCCTCTTCCAATAGGAAGATATCTTGAGATTTCTCTTCCTGTTATATCATGCGGAGGTGTGCATTCCAAATCCTCCGAGCCATTTTTCCATACCAAGATATGACGATAACTCACTCCCGGATAAAATCTGAATTGTTCACTGCCAAGCTTGTTCTGGATATCTTCTATAAGAATTTTTGCTTCCTCAGTTGAAATGTGTCCAGAAGAGTAATCATCCATAAAAATTTGCTTTTTATCAAATTTTAAAGTAACAAGATTACAACGATAAGCAATATCTTCCCGTGAAAGTGAAATCCCTATGCTTACAGCTTCAAGTGGGGCTCTTCCTGTATAATAAACTCTTGGGTCATAGCCCAAAATACTCAGATTAGCCACATCACTGCCAGGATGAAATCCTTTAGGAATGTTTCTTACTGAACCTGCAATTCCGTTTGATGCAAGAAAGTCCATATTGGGAGTGTTTGCCACCTGTAGCGGAGTTTTTCCGTTTAGCTCCTCTATGGGATAGTCAGATGCTCCATCTGGTACAATCACTATGTATTTCATAAAGTTTTCTCCGCAAATTTCATAAAATTTTTTCTACGAACTTTCTTACTTCATCCAAATCAGCAGGCAATGCATGAGGAAAATCAGCAACTTTAAAAACAATGTCAGGGTCCTTCAATCCATTACCTGTTAAAGTGCACACTACTGTGCTTCCCTTCTTAAAATAGCCTTGTCTGTAAAGTTTAATCACTCCTGCAACAGATGCAGCTGAGGCTGGCTCACAGAAAATTCCTTCGTAGGATGCTATCATTTTATAAGCATTAAGTATTTCCTCATCAGTTACCATATCAATTGTTCCACCAGATTCATCCCTTGCCTCAACAGCTGTTTTCCAGCTTGCTGGATTCCCAATTCTTATTGCAGTGGCAACTGTCTCAGGCTTTTCAACAGGATGACCTAAAACAATAGGTGCTGCGCCAGCCGCTTGAAATCCAAGCATCTTTGGAAGAGTTGATATTTTGCCTTTCTCTTTATATTCCTTGTAACCCCTCCAATAGGCAGAGATATTTCCAGCATTACCAACAGGAAGGGCATGATATTCTGGTGCACTGCCAAGCTGGTCGCATACTTCAAAGGCTGCAGATTTTTGCCCTTCAATTCTGTATGGGTTTATAGAATTGACAAGGGTTATAGGATATTCTTTTACTAATGCTCGGACAATGTTTAATGCCTGATCAAAGTTTCCCTTAATTTGGATCACTTTTGCACCGTGTATCATTGCCTGAACGAGCTTTCCTATAGCTATTTTGCCTTCTGGAATAAGAACAATTGCTTTAATTCCAGCTCTTGCTGCATAGGCAGATGCAGAGGCTGAGGTGTTTCCTGTTGAAGCACATATAACAGCCCGAGAGCCCTCTTCTACTGCCTTTGAGATAGCAAGAGTCATTCCTCTGTCTTTGAAAGAGCCTGTTGGATTAGCTCCATCAAACTTTAGGTATAATTCCAAGTCAAGATCAAGGTATTTGGTTAAATTGTTTACTCTTATAAGGGGAGTATTACCTTCAAGCAGTGTCACGATTGGAGTTTTTTCAGTTACAGGGAAAAACTCAAAATATTGTCTAATTATTCCTTGCCAGGGCGATTTCCCATTCATGGCTATTCAATCACATCTCCTTCTATTAGCTCAACTACAACTCCCTGCTCGCGGAGAGAGTTGATACCTTTTTCAAGATTTTCCTCTAATCCTTCCAGCTCAAGCACCATCTCGCCAAAAGTATCTGTAACTCTCGCTCTTCTAATATTCGGCATAACATCATACTTTTTCGCCATCCTGAATAAAACAGGCTCTTTGATTAATTCCTGCGGAAAGGTGAGCCTAACCCTTAATTTTTTAACCTCAGACATGATTACCTCCTCTGGAGACTGCCTCCTGCTATTGCAGGAACAATAGATATTTCATCTCCCTCTTTTGCTATAGTTTCCTCTCCCTGAAGAAATCGTATATCTTCCTCATTTAAATAGATATTTATGAACCTTCTTATCTTACCATCTTGACAGAGCCTTTCTGCAAGTCCAGGATATTTTTTATCAAGAGCATTAATAATATCTATTATCTTTCCGGGCTCTGCTTCAATTATATCTTTGCCTTCTGTAATTTTCTGAAGTGGTGTAGGTATTAAAACCTTAACTGCCATAGTTATTTGCCCTCCTTTTCTCTGATTTCCTTTAATGCCTCTTCAAAGGAGGCAAGATTTGGCTTTATTTGATAGACAGGAGCTGTTTTCTCATTCAAAACCTCAGCTGTTTTTAAACCATTCCCAGTAATGCAAAGCACTGTGCAGTCCTTTTTATCAATTTTACCCTCTTTTAAAAGCTTAATGTAAGTCGCAAGGGTTACTCCGCCAGCTGTTTCTGCAAAGACTCCCTCGGTTCTGGCAAGAAGTTTTATTGCATCAATGATCTCCTCATCAGATACATCTTCAATTGCACCGCCGCTCTCTTTAACTGCTTGGATTGCATAGTAACCATCTGCTGGGTTTCCAATTGCAAGAGATTTTGCTACTGTATTTGGCTTTACAGGTCTAATTACATCTGTGCCCTGCTTAAACGCAGTTGAAATTGGAGAACATCCTGTTGCCTGAGAACCATAAATTTTTGTTTCTAGTTCTTTAAGGATTCCAATTTCTTTAAACTCCTTCAGGGCTTTCCAAACCTTTGTAAGAAGAGAACCGCTTGCGCATGGTACAACAATGCTGTCTGGAGCAATCCATCCAAGTTGCTCAACTATTTCAAAACCGATTGTTTTTGAACCTTCTGCATAGAAAGGGCGGATATTGATATTTACGAATGCCCATCTGTATTTGTTGGCAATTTCACTGCAAAGTCTGTTTACATCGTCGTAATTTCCATCTACAGCTATCAGATTAGGTTCATAAACAATTGATGCGAGAATTTTACTCTGCTCAAGAGTTGCTGGTATGAATATAAATCTGCTAAAGCCTGCTTTAGCTCCATGAGCTGAAACCGCATGGGCAAGATTTCCAGTGGATGCACAGGCAACAGTATCAAAATCAAACTCTTTTGCCTTCGTAAGCGCAACTGCAACGACCCTGTCTTTAAAGGATAAAGTTGGATGGGCTACTGTGTCATCCTTAATGTAAAGCTCTTTTACTCCAAGATATTTTGCCAATCTTTCAGCTTTAACCAAAGGAGTAAAGCCAGAATTCAAACCAACCTGTGGCTCACCGTCTATTGGAAGAAGCTCTTTATATCTCCATAACGTCTTTGGTCTTTTTTCAATTATTCGTCTTGATAAGGCTTTCTTTATTTTTGCATAATCATAAACAACTTCCAGAGGACCGAAGCAAAAATCACATACATATATGGGTTCAACTGGATATTCTCTACCACATTCCCTGCATTTTAGTCTTTTCACATATCCCATATTGCACCTCCATTTTCCAAGAGCTTGTTTTTTATTTTAAAACAAAGAAGGTTAAAAATTAAAACAATTTTCATTGAAAATTCTTAAGTTGACTCTAAAAATAATTATTGCTATAATATTTTTAAGCCACGAAGGCTTGGAGTCGCTCTGAAGAGCGAAAGTAAGCTTTCGTGGCTTTTATTATTTGAAAGGGAGGAAGAGAAAATGAAGAAAGTTGTTGTTTTACTTGTACTTTTTACTTTTCCCTTTTCAGTTTTTGCAGCAGACATTACAGAGAAGTTTTCAATTTCAGGTACAGCAACCACAGTTTATCAGTGGCTTGAGATGAGCAAGGGTTACTTAGATGATGAAACGAAGAAGAAAAGACAAGACCGTGGTTCTGCAGTGATTGACTTTAATGTATCACTTAGACCAACTGAAAATGATGAATTCTTCCTCAGGGCAAGCTTTGCTAAGGGAAGTGGGTTTAAGGACTCAAGCTATCCATTTACTTTGACATCTAATGCCGATGACCTCTTCATTGACCTAAAAAACATTAACGGTCGCACAAGGGACCATCTTCAGGAGCTTTGGTACTCTCATAAATTTGAAATTTCAAAAGAGACATCCCTTAAATTCACTGCAGGAATCATTGACTCTACTGCATTCATTGATGACAATGCATTTGCAAACGATGAGCTTGGGCAGTTTATGAATGAGGCATTGGTTAACAATCCCCTTGCAAATCTTCCAAGCTATGACTATGGAGTGGCAGGAGAGTTTGAGGTGAATGGACTTCATTTTAGAGTTGTAGGGATGCGTTCAAAGAATGAGTATGGAAGAAACTACAACTGGATAGGTGCGCAGGTTGGGTATAAGCTTGAGACATCCTTAGGTGAAGGAAATTACAGGCTTTATGCATACACAACGAACAAGAGATTTTTAGACTGGGATGAGGAAAGATACAAGGCACTGAAAGGAATAGGAGTATCCTTTGACCAAGAGATTGTAAAGGAGACAGTGGGAGCATTTTTGAGGGCAGGATGGCAGGATGACTCAGCCCAAGTTGACTGGAACAGAATGCTCTCCTTTGGATTAAATCTTAAGGGAAGTGTTTGGGGAAGGAAGGATGATGAAGTCGGAGTAGGATATGCGTATTTGAAGTCACCTTCAAAGGCTGATTTAAGCTCAAGTCAGGTATTTGAAGGATATGTAAAGTTTCATCTATTCAGCTACAAATTCTTAAGCTCTGACATAACCCTTGATTATCAGTATGTGCAGGACAAGGAAAGAGAAAATGGAAAGAAAGCAGCAAATATCTATGGAGTTAGGTTTAACATTCACTTTTAAGGAGGATAAAATGTTACCCCTTGCGCTATTGGGTGCCAATGAAAGAGGAATAATCATTGATTTTATAAGTAAAGGAAAGGGTATTTTTTCGCATCTTACTGCATTGGGCTTTCATCCAGGGAAAGTTGTTGAAGTAATTGATAATCAGAGAACCGGTCCTATTCTTGTAAAAATTGACAATTCAAGAATAGCAATTGGAAGAGGAATGGCAATGAAAATAATTGTTAGGAGGACTGAATGAAGCTAAGTGAACTTAAAGTTGGGCAGATAGCAAAAATCAAATCAAACAATGCTTCTGGAATGATAAAAAGAAGGCTTATGGATATGGGAGTTGTGCCCGGTGAAACCATAAAAGTTGAAAAAGTTGCACCACTGGGAGACCCAATTGACATTGTAGTGAAGAGTTATCACCTCTCTTTAAGAAAATCAGAGGCAGACAATATTGAGGTGGAGGTAATAGAATGAAGGAAATAACTGTCGCAGTTGCAGGAAATCCAAACTCTGGTAAATCAACATTAATAAATGCAATTGCAGGAACAAGTCTTCAAGTTGGAAATTGGCCTGGAGTTACTGTTGAGAGAAAAACAGCAAAATTTGGTTTTGAAGAACTCTCTATTAATCTCGTTGACCTTCCCGGAACATATAGCCTGAGTCCATATACGCAGGAAGAGGTTATTGCAAGGGATTTTTTAGCTAAGGAAAAACCTGATTTAATAATTAATGTTGTGGATGCAACAAATCTGGAAAGAAATCTTTATCTTACAATTCAACTTATGGAACTTGGAATTCCAATTGTTATGGCTTTAAACATTTATGATGAGGCAAAGAAAAAGGGCATTGAGATTGACATTGAAAAACTTGAGAAACTCTTAGGAATACGAATAGTCCCAACTGTTGCTACAAAAAAGCAAGGAATAAAGGAGCTTCTTAATGCTGTAAAAGTAGCGTCAATTTTAAAAGAAGAAAGGCAATATCATTCAAAGCAGTTTAATTACGGAGAAGACATTGAAGAGGCTATAAAGGCAATTGAAGAAGCATTAAAGATAAAAGACCCTGCTGTTTTAAGTAAATATCCAGCCCGTTGGTTGTGTCTTAAGTTGCTTGAAAGGGATGAATTAGTTTTAAAGGAAATAGGGCTAAATGGCGATGAAGATTTTATCAAAAAAGCTGAAAGCCATTTTTTAAATGTACATGGAGATGACCCTGATTCAATTCTTGCAGATACAAGATATGGAATTGCTCATGGAATTGCAAAGGAGGTTATTTCTCAAAGAGCTGTAAGAAGAAGAGATTTAACGGAGAGGATTGACAGGATTGTTTTGAATAGATGGTTAGGAATTCCGATATTTCTCCTTGTTTTGTGGTTTATTTTTAAGATTTCGTTTGATTTTTCAACTCCATTCAGCGACTGGCTTGATGGATTTCTATCTGATTTTTTAGGCAAATGGACTGCTAATGCCTTAAGTTCTGCTGGTGCTTCAGAGTGGTTTATATCTCTTGTTACTGAAGGAATAATTGCAGGAGTTGGCTCTGTTCTGGTTTTCGTTCCTCTTATTGCAATGGTAATGTTCGTGCTTACATTTCTGGAAGGAAGCGGATATATGGCAAGGGTTGCCTTTGTTATGGACAAAGTCATGCATTCAATAGGGCTTCACGGAAAATCTATAATTCCACTGATTTTAGGATTTGGATGCAATGTCCCATCTATATATGCAACGAGGGTTTTAGAGACTGATAGGGATAAAAAGCTTACAGCCCTTCTTGTTCCTCTAATGTCTTGTGGTGCAAGGCTCCCTGTTTATGTTCTTTTTATAGGTGCGTTTTTTGCAACTCATGGACCAACAGTGTTGTGGTCCTTGTATGTTTTAGGTATAGTTGTTGCAGTTGTCTTAGGTTTTGCCCTTAAAAAGACTTTGTTCAAAGGTTTTGCACCTGTTTTTATAATGGAACTTCCACCGTATCGTATTCCAACTCTGAGAGACCTTATGATTCATACATGGCAAAAGCTTAAACATTTCATCATAAAAGCTGGAACATACATATTTGCAGTATCTGTTGTAATGTGGTTTTTGCTCAATGTTCCATACGGAGTTGAAAAGGAAAATTCAGCATTAGGCAAAATTGGAAAAACCATAAGCCCGGTTTTTGAGCCTTTGGGATTTGGAAATTGGCAAGCCTCAGCCTCACTTGTCTCTGGTATTATGGCAAAGGAAGTAGTTGTAAGCACAATGGCACAGATATATGTTACTGAAGAGGAAGAGAAAAAGGAAGAAGAAAGCAGTTTTGCAGAGGATTTAAAACAGCAGTTAATCTCACTTGCAAATGCTGTGCTGGGAGCGTTTGAGAATCTTTTGGGATTTGAGATTAAAACTATCTCTGCTGAAGATGAGGAAGACACAGCACCCCTTAAAGAGAAACTTCAGCAGGTTTTTACTCCTTTGAGTGCGTATGCTTTTTTAGCCTTTGTCCTTCTTTATTGGCCCTGCGTAGTAACCGCAGCAGCAATGAGGCAGGAGTTTGGAACATGGAAGATTTACGGACTTACAATACTGCTTCACTCAGCTGTTGCATGGACAGTTGCATTAATTATTTATCAGGTTGGAAGAATTTTGGGATTTTGAATCCAAACGGAGGCTTAAATAATGAAAGCAATCTCAGTGATTGATATGTATTTGGGGGAGATTGCAGAGATTGTGCATATTAATCAAAACTCAGAACAGATAAAAAGATTAAGGCATATGGGTGTAAGGGAGGGAAAATTGATTGAACTTGTTCACAGGGATAAGCTCGTAACTGGTAAAGTTGTTATAGTCATTGACAATATGAAGATTGCCTTTGATGAAGAAATTGCCTCTGCCATTTATGTACACCCTATTAAGAGCTACTATGAAGTGTTAAAGAATCAAGCAATGTTTGATCCGCTTACAGGATGCCTTAACAGAAAATGCGTTGAATGCATCTTAGAGTTTGAAATTGAAAAATTTGAAAAATACGGTGTACCACTTAGTCTGGCAATTGCAGACATTGATTATTTTAAGAAAATCAATGACACATATGGACACAACACAGGAGACGAAGTCTTAAAGTGTATTGCACAGATTTTTAAACAAAACTTAAGAAGGTCAGATGTTCTTTGTCGTTGGGGTGGTGAAGAGTTTTTAATCTTGTTAAAGGGAACATTCTTAAAAGATGCTTATAAAATAGCTGAGAGACTGAGAATATCAATTCAACAACATAATTTTAATCCTTTGAAAGAGAAAATTACAGTAAGTTTGGGCGTTGCAGGATTACCCCCTCCAAAATACAAACATGAACTAATTGAAATTGCTGACAAGCTTCTCTATGAAGCTAAAAGAGCTGGAAGAAATAATGTTTTCTTGGAGGGTGTTTTATGAAACCAGTGGTTTGTTCGATTGAGTTGAAAGAGGTTTTTAATGATTTAGATATTAAAAATTGTGATTTTAATACCTTACATCAATTATGCGAATGTTTGGGAAACGCTGTAGATTCTGTAGACCCTTATACCCGAAATCATTCTGAACAGGTAGCAGTGCTAAGCTATATGATTGCTCTTGCATTGGGATTTAGACCCGAACATGCAGATATCATTCACATTGCGGGACATTTACATGATATAGGAAAAATTGGCATACCTTGTAGCATACTACAAAAACCTGACAAATTAACTGATGAAGAATGGAGATGGATTAAAAAACATCCTGAAATAGGCGCAAATATTTTAAAGCCTGTCAAATTTTTTAATACTAAAGGTGGTGTAACAGATATGGTTCTTTATCATCATGAAAGATGGGACGGAAAGGGTTATCCTGCAGGATTAAAGGGCAGGGAAATACCAATTGGTGCAAGAATAATAGCTGTTGCAGATGCTTTTTCTGCAATGTTTCAGGACAGACCATACAGAAAAGCTCGCAAATTTGATGAAGCTTTAGATGAAATAAAGAAAAATGCTGGGCGACAGTTTGATCCTTTAGTTGTTGAAGCTTTTATTGCAATTAAAGATAACATAAAAACATGGTTGGGGTTAATGACATGAAAGATTTAATTGAGATATTGATGGGTGGTTTTATACTTATCGGAGCGGTTTATATTATATACCGCTCCATGAAAAAAGGTAAAGTCTGCCATGGATGCGGCAATTGCAAACGAAATAATTAAAAAGTTATAATTTAGGGTGACAAATGAAATTAAATTAGAGCTTACGGAAAATCTTGAGGACTATCTTTATGAAATCTATGAAATTCTAAAATCTGCTCCAGTTGTAAGAATTAAGGACATTGCTGAAAGAAGAAATGTAAAGCTTTCAAGCGTCGTAATTGCTGCAAAGAGTCTTTCAGAAAAAGGATTGATCAACTATCAAAAATATGGGTATATTACTTTGACTGAAAACGGACTTGAAATTGCAAAAGAGATTGAGAGTAAAAAGCAAATTTTATATAATTTTTTAACACAAATCTTGAAAGTCAGTCCTGAAACCGCGCGGAAAGATGTTCATAAAATTGAGCATGACCTCTCTTCGGAGACCATAGATAGAATAATAGAATTTACGAAGGAATTTTCAAAGTCAAAATTATAGGCAGGTCTTAGATTAAAGACCTGCCCCCTTAATTTTTTCTGATTTTTCCAAAACTTTATTATACATTTCTTGTCTTTTTAGTTTGAGCTTTTCTCTTATTTCAGGATACTTTGTTGCAAGGATTTCGGAAGCAAGCCAGGCTGCGTTTTCAGCTACATTTATTCCAACTGTTGCAACAGGAACTCCAGGAGGCATCTGAACAGTAGAAAGTAAAGCATCAAACCCATTCAATGCTCCTGAAGCAATTGGAACTCCAATTACAGGTAGAGTGGTATGAGCAGCAATAAATCCAGCAAGATGGGCTGCCATTCCAGCTCCAGCTATGATAACCTCTATTCCTCTTCCTTCAGCTTCCTCAGCGTATTTTTTTGCCCTATCTGGTGTTCTATGAGCAGAGCAAATATCAATTTCAAAAGGAATTTCTAAATCTTTTAAGACCTTAGCTGCCTTTTTCATGATATCGTAGTCACTGTCACTGCCCATAAGAATTAATACCTTTGCCATTTATCTCCTCCTTGCTATTATTTCAAGTCTTGTAATTCTCTCTTCAATTGGTGGATGGGTGCTCAAAAGTTTCATAATAGTGCCACCAGAGAGCGGATTTACAATAAATAGATGAGCTGTGCCCGGATTTGCATCCATTGGTATTGCCTGAGATGCATAATGAAGTTTTTTAAGGGCGTTTGCAAGATAGATAGGATTTCCTGCTATTTTAGCTCCTTCTTCATCTGCTGCATATTCTCTTGCTCTACTTATTGCAAGCTGAATAATCATGGCAACGATAGGAGCGATTATCATCATTAAAAGAGCTACTATTGGATGAGCGCCTTCTTCGTCATCGTGTCTGCCAAAAATATTAGCCCACATTGCCATTTGTGCAAGATATGATATTGCTCCAGCGATTGTGGCTGCAATTGTGCTAATGAGAATGTCCCTGTGCTTGATATGGGCAAGTTCGTGACCTATTACACCTTCAAGTTCTTCTCTTGAAAGAATCCTCATAATACCTGTTGTAACTGCAACTACGCCATGCTTTGGGGATCTTCCTGTTGCAAATGCATTTGGTTGCTCACTTTCAATAATGTATACCTTAGGCATAGGAAGCCCTGCTTTCTGTGCAAGCCTTCTTACTATATTGTAAAGTTCAGGAGCTTCAGACTCTGTTACCTCCCTTGCTCCATACATGGAAAGCACGATTTTGTGACTGAAGAAATAAGCAAAGAAATTCATGGCAAGTGCCATGAACAAAGCAATGGTTGCTCCTTGCTTACCTCCGATTGCAGAACCGACGAAAATAAAGAATACTGTAAGAAAGACCATTAAAACAACAGTTTTCAATGCGTGCATATTCTAAACCTCCCTGTTAAGCTAAATTTAATTAAATCTAACATTAATTTGACAAATGAGGCAAGATATCATCAAATCCCGAATTATATTATTGCTTGCAACGAGGAGTCTTGCATTGATTGCTATCTAACTTAAAAATTTTGACAAATTTTTTAGAAGTTTATTACAATTAATTAATCCCTGGGGGAGGTCTGATGAAGACCTGAGAGTTCCCGTTGAGGGAAGACCCCTTGAACCTGATCCGGATAATACCGGCGTAGGGAAAGGGAGAGACTGGAAACAATCAGCCTCTATCCTTCAGGGATAGAGGCTTTTTTATTTGGAGGAACGAAATGAAACTTAGAGTAAATGGAATTGATATGGATGTTAAAGCAAGGACTTTAAAGGAACTTCTTGATGAGCTAAAAATTAATCCAGAGAGAGTAGCTGTTGAGGTAAATCTTCAAATAATCAAACGGAATAAATTTTCAGAGTATGAAATAAATGAAGGCGATTCAGTTGAAATCGTCAATTTTGTTGGAGGTGGATAAAATGTATGAGCCATTAGTTATCAGAGGTATTGAATTTAAGTCAAGGCTTTGGGTTGGCACAGGAAAGTATAAGAGCTTTGAAGAGACTGCAAAGGCAATAGAGGCATCAGGCGCAGATGTGGTTACAGTAGCAGTAAGGCGAGTAAATATAATTGATCGCAGCAAAGAAAATCTTCTTGACTACATTGACCCAAAGAAATACAAAATTCTTCCCAACACCGCAGGTTGTTACACTGTTGAAGATGCTTTAAGATATGCAAGGCTTGCTCGGGAAGCAGGTATCTCAGATATGGTTAAGCTTGAAGTCATTGGGGATGAGAAAACTCTTTTCCCAGATGTATGCGGTCTACTTAAGGCTACAGAGATACTTGCAAAGGAGGGCTTTATTGTATTTCCTTACACAAACGATGATCCGATTACAGCAAAAAGGCTTGTTGATGCAGGAGCTGCAGCTGTTATGCCTCTCGGTGCACCAATAGGCTCTGGTCTTGGAATAAGAAATCCATACAACATCAAGATTATTCTTGAAACTGTGAATGTGCCAGTAATCATTGATGCTGGGGTTGGAACAGCCTCAGATGTTGCCATTGCTATGGAGCTTGGCTGTGATGCTGTGTTAGTTAACACTGCTATTGCAGGTGCTCAAGATCCAATTATGATGGCACAGGCTTTAAAACACGCTTGCATTGCTGGAAGGCTTGCCTACAAAGCAGGCAGAATACCAAAGAAGCTTTATGCTTCTGCAAGCTCTCCTATTGAGGGTATGCTTACATGAATTTCAGGCTTTACTTGATAAGCGACAGAAAGCTTTTTCCCAGTGAAGATGCCTTTTTGGAAGCAGTGGAGAAAGCTCTAAAGGCAGGAGTTAAAGCTTTTCAACTTAGGGAAAAAGACATAACAGCAAAGGAGCTTTATTACCTTGCTAAAAAATTAAGGGAGATCACAAATAGACACGATGCTTTGCTATTTATAAATGACCGCATTGACATAGCACTTTCAGTTGAGGCTGATGGAGTTCATCTGCCACAAAGCGGTTTTCCTGCTCATGTTGTAAGAAAGATCTGGAAAGACAGATTTATCATCGGAGTTTCAACTCATTCAATTGAAGAAGCAAAAAATGCTGAAAACTGGGCAGATTTTATAACCTTTAGTCCGATATTCTTTACTCCATCAAAGGCAGATTATGGTGAGCCACAGGGAATAGAAAAATTAAAGGAGATTAAAAAAACTGTCAAATGCCCTGTTTTTGCACTCGGTGGAATTAGCATTGATAATGCCAATGAAGTAGTGCCCTATTGCGACGGAATTGCTATGATAAGAGGAATATTAGGGCAAAGCCATATTGAAAGGGCTGTAAAAAGTTATATAAACATTTTAGGAGAGGCGTGATGACAAGAATCCAGTTAGCAAAAAAAGGAATAATTACAGATGAATTCAAAGAAGTGGCTCAGCAGGAGAGTGTATCTGCTGAGGAGCTTGCAAAAAATATTGCTGATGGAAAGGCTGTTATAACAAGAAATATCTTGCGTAATATAAAACCTCTTGGAATTGGAAAGGGTTTAAGCACAAAAATTAATGCAAACATAGGAACTTCAAGGGATAAAACCGATATTGCAGAGGAGTTGGAAAAGTTAAATATTGCAATTAGATATGGAGCAGATGCTGTAATGGACCTTTCCACAGGAGGACCTCTCAGGGAAACACGACAGGCAATTATAAAAAATTCTCCAGTGAGCGTTGGAACAGTGCCAATTTATGAAGTTGCTGTAAGGGCATTGGAAAAGTATGGCAGCATTTTAAAGATGACAGTTGATGATATTTTTGATGTTATAGAAGAGCATGCAAAGGATGGAGTTGACTTTATTACTGTGCATTGCGGAGTAACGATGAAGATAGTTGAGATGCTAAAGTCCAACGAAAGGGTTTTGCCAATTGTAAGTAGAGGAGGCTCTATACTTGCAGACTGGATATGTCACAATGCAAAAGAAAACCCCCTTTATGAGCACTTTGACAGACTTCTTGAGATTGCAAAAAAATATGATCTTACCCTTAGTCTTGGAGACGGGCTTAGACCAGGATGTCTTCTTGATGCGACAGACAAATATCAACTCCTTGAGCTCATGACCATTGGAAAATTAAAAGATATAGCTGTATCAGAGGGTGTTCAATGCATAATTGAAGGTCCCGGACACTTGCCATTAAATCATGTTGAGACAAATATAAAACTGCAAAAAAGCATATGCAAAGGAGCACCTTTCTATGTTCTTGGACCTCTTGTTACCGACTGTGCAATGGGTTATGATCACATTGCTGCAGCAATCGGAGGAGCTCTGGCTGGCATGTATGGAGCAGATTTCCTTTGCTATGTAACTCCTTCGGAGCATATAAGACTTCCAGACAAAGAGGATGTTAAAGAGGGTGTTATTGCATCAAAAATAGCTGCCCATGCTGCAGATATTGCAAAGGGATACAGAAAGGCTTGGCAGAGAGACAAAGAAATGGCTATTGCCCGTAGGGATTTTGACTGGCAAAAGCAGATAGAACTTTCCTTTAATCCTGAAAAAGTTCGCTCTATGCGTTCTGAAAGACCTCCGCTGGAGGATGAAAAAGTCTGCAGTATGTGTGGAGAGTTTTGTGCAATAAAAATCTCAAGAAGGGCAGTGGAGTCATGAAAAGAATAATTGAACTAAATTTGTTGACTTATTTTGTTTTTTCTGCTATTCTTTTTACATGAAACGAATCTTTTTGTGTCTGATACTTTCATTGATTTTCTGTTCCCAGACAGATGCCTTTGACAGAAAGGGTTTTTCTCCAACAGCTCCATTTTCAGTGCTTTCAACCTTTTCTGCAGACTCTCCAAAACAAAACCAAGTTGCCTTAGGCATTAACTACGAGCTTGCTGTTGATCCTGATATCAAACGAGTTAATCTTAATTTTTCCTACGGGCTTACAAATAATTTTGAAGTAATTCTTAATCTTCCTTACAATCTCACCTACAAAGAATATACTAAGTCCAGCGGTGCAGAGGATTTAAACTTTGGTTTTAAACACAGAATTCTTGATGAAACAACATTCATGCCAGCTATTGCCTATATGCTTTTTGCCTCTGGCGATTTTGGAAAAGAAGCATTTTCAACTGCAGGTGGGATAGGTGGAGGTTTTATTGTCTCAAAAAAAGTAGGACCTGTGCAGGCCCATGGAAATTTAATTTACTTTAGACCAGAGAAAGAGGGATTTAAGGAGACTTGGAATTTAAATCTTGGAGCAGAGTTAAAGGTAAGCTATAACTCTCAGATGCTCTTTGAAATAATTGGAAGAAAAGCTGTTGACAGAAATAAAATAGACCTTCTTGAATGGAGACTTGGTTATAGAATAAAGATTACTGATTTTTCTTATACGACAGTTGGTGTTGGTTTTGATATAAAGAATAGAAATCCTGATACAAGATTTATGTTTGGTGTGAGTGTGATTTTACCCCCTGAAAAAAGAAAATACAAAAAGGTTGTTGATGATATTGATTGATTGTTATAATAACTTATGTTTGACTTAGGATTTCAGGAATTAATTGTAATATTTATAGTTGCTCTCCTTGTATTCGGACCTAAAAGGCTTCCAGAACTTGGCTATACTCTTGGGAAAACATTTAATGAGATAAGAAAGGCATTTCAGGGAGCAAAGGAAGAGATGGAAAAGGAGATCAATGAAGTTAAAGAAACAGTGGAGGATGCGAAAAAGGATATTACAAATCCACTTGAGCTTAAAAACGAACTTTTCAAAGACATGCCCTCAATTTCAGATTTAAGAATTGATAAACACATTGAGAATATTGCAAAAAAAGAGATTGAAAAAAAGGAGTTATAATGGATGGAAGACCAGAAAATGTCTTTGATAGAGCATCTATCGGAACTCCGGAAAAGGATAATAGTTTGTCTTGTTGCGCTTTTAATTGCATTTTTGTTAACTTTTAGCTTTTCGGAGTATATATTTAAAATCTTGCTTTTTCCCCTCAATTACACTCCTCAATTTTCTTTAAAAGAAGGATTAGTCTTTGTGCCTGATCAAAAATTACAAAACACAAAACTTGTAT
>FWWM01004828.1_pt1 | contig 30709 bp, 47 predicted proteins | sample 2228351 | NCBI WGS metagenome assembly FWWM01 (sample SAMEA103939774, study PRJEB20133) | metagenome | reverse complement strand
GAGACTGTCGATGTGACTGATACTCTAACTCTTCAACCCGTGTTTGCTAAGCCAGCCTCTCTCTCTGAGACTGTCGATGTGACTGATACTCTAAGGACATCTGTTGCTAGGTCTCAACCTCTTTCCGAGACCATCAGGATCAGTGATACTCTAAGGATATCTGTTACCAGGCCTCTGATGCTAACAATTCTTATTAGTCTGCTTAACACCATACCACTTATTCTTCTCCTATTATTGCTTCTCCTGTTACTGCTCCCGTTTCTTACTGTGCTCTCTAGATTATAATCTAGGGAGATGGAAAAGGGGAGAGAAAAACAGGGTAGTCAAGTGAGAAGAGGTGCTTAATATTTATTTCCCTATGTCTCTACCATATTGGTGGTTGTTATCAGTGCCCAGGTTCAGGCTCTTTCTGAGACCATCAGGATCAGTGATACTCTAGCTCTTCAACCTGCGTTTGTCAGATCAGTTTCTCTTTCTGAGACCATCAGGATCAGTGATACTCTAGCTCTTCAACCTGCGTTTGTCAGATCAGTTTCTCTTTCTGAGACCATCAGGATCAGTGATCGAATCTCTGTTACTAGGTCTCATATAGTGGCAACGATTGTAGCTAGTATACTCAATATCATGCCACTTTTTCTTATATTATTGCTTCTCTCGCAACTACTCTTACGTCTTATATGGTTTGAAGAGATGGAAAAGGGGAGAGAAAAACAGGGTAGTCAAGTGAGAAGAGGTGCTTAATATTTATTTCCCTATGTCTCTACCATATTGGTGATTGTTATTAATAACAGATCTTTTAGCCCAATAACCGTGAACTGGACAGCGAGGGATAGACTGGCCGTGCTCTGGGATATCTTCTTCGTGGGGATGTGATATTTAAGGGGCCCTTAGTATGTATATAGAGTGGTGGGTATATGCAGGACATGGGTTCTAGATACGAGGTCCTTGATAGAGTTATCCTAACAGTCATTGATAAAAACGGAAACATCAAATATAGATATGACAGTGGTTATAAGGATAACGGTATTACAAATGTTGGTCTCCTTGATATTGCTATACTGACTGGTGGTGTTACACCAATAAACCCATATAGATATATAGCAATAGGGACAGGGACACAGGCTTTTGACCCATCACAGACCGCGCTCCAGACAGAGGTTAAGAGAAAACTAGCAACCAATCTGAACGCCTTTATCGAAGCTGCGGGCGGACACCTGTTGCTAGAGACAACCTTCGCATCAGTCGATGGGTTGACCGGAACACAGACCATAACAGAGAGCGGTGTTTTCAACGCCTCAACAGGGGGGAGCATGCTTGCTAGGCAAGTGTTCACCGGCATAACGCTTAACTGGGACATTGGTGATCGGCTCGACGTCAAGTGGGATATACTATTCAGAAGACCGGCATAACGCTTAACTGGGACATTGGCGATCAGCTTAACGTCAAGTGGGATATACTGATCGCAAGATAGATATATTCCACCTATAAACATATTTTTTGAGGTACCATGAGTATCAATATCTCGAGACCATCTCTTTTAGGGTATCACATACTTCTCAGGGGTATAGAAGAGGGTGGGCATGACGATTAGCTCTATATCGCTTTTCCTCATCTCTACTGGAACCCTGGCTGCTAGCCACTTCGTGGGGATGTGATATTTAAGGTCCTTAGTATGTATATAGAGCGGTGGGTATATGCAGGGCATGGTTGCTAGACAAAAGGTCCTTGATAGAGTTATCCTAACAGTCATTGATAAAAACGGAAACATCAAATATAGATATGACAGTGGTTATAAGGATAATGGTATTACAAATACTGGTCTCCTTGATGCCGCTATACTGATTGGTGGTGTTACACCAATAAACCCATTTAAATATGTAGCGATAGGGACAGGGACACAGGCTTTTGACCCGGCACAGACCGCGCTCCAAACAGAGGTTAAGAGAAAACTAGCAACCGTGTCAGCCCAGAGCGACGTTGCGGGCGGACACCTGTTGCTAGAGACAACCTTCGCATCAGCCGATGGGCTGACCGGAACACAGACCATAACAGAGAGCGGTGTTTTCAACGCCTCAACAGGGGGGAGCATGCTTGCCAGGCAAGTGTTCACCGGCATAACGCTTAACTGGGACGCTGGCGATCAGCTTAACGTCAAGTGGGATATACTGATCGCAAGATAGATATATTCCACCTATAAACATATTTTTTTGGGGCACCATGAGTATCAATATCTCGAGACCATCTCTTTTAGGGGCGCTCAGGCCCATAGGCTTTGACGTGATAGCCCGCCACATAGCGTGGGACGATACGCCGAAGAGCGCTGGGACAGTTGAGACAGAGGTTAAGCATGCTAGGTTTGCCAAGACAAGCCAGGTCCCCGTATCAACAATATTTGTTATCGTTAGCCTTTGGGTTACTGCTGGAACTGGCTATGCCAGGTTCTATGTTAATAACGAGACAACGCCACGCCTATCCCTATCCACCACAAGCACCTACGAGACCGTTCTCACCGGCTCCATCGGTGCTGCGGATCTAGGTTTTGGGATCCATACCATCAGGCTAAGGATCTACTCCACATCTGGCGATGTCTATACCCAGTATCTAGAGATAATAGCCCTGCCGTGATCACCATGGCACTGCACAGCGATGCCCCGTTCTCTAACTGGAGCAACCACTCTGACCGTGCCCACAGTGATATCCCCCACTCTGACGCTGCTCACAGCGATGCCCCGTTCTCCAATGTTCCTTTCAGCAACGTTCCTCTCTCCAGCTTCTCCAACCACTCTGACCGTCTTCACAGCGATGTTCTGTTCTCTAACTGGAGCAACCACAGTGATGTTCACTCCAATGTTCCTCTCTCTGTCTTCTCTAACCATAGCGATGCTCATTCTGATATCCCTATCTCTGTCTTTTCTAACCACTCTGACCGTGCTTTCAGCAACTTCTCCAACCACAGTGATATATCAGGTCATTCTGATTTTTCTGATGCGGCTCATAGTGATCATTTCTCGGATCTCCCGGACTTTAGTGATCATAGCGATATTAGTATTCCTCACTCTGATTTCACTAACCACAGTGACCTTATCCACCACAGTGATGTTCCTCTCTCTAGCTGGAGTAACCACTCTGATCGTCCTCACTCCGATCTTTTTATCTCTGCCTGGAGTAACCACTCTGACCGTGCTCACAGTGATATCACTCTCTCTAGCTGGAGTAACCACTCTGACCGTCCTCACAGCGATGCTCTGTTCTCTAACTGGAGTAACCACTCTGACCGTGCTCACTCTGACCGTGCTCACTCTGACCGTGCTCACAGTGATGCTCTCCATGCTGATCGTGGTCATAGCGATGTTCTTGCATCTAGTTTCTCTAACCATGCCAACACCTCTCACAGTGATATCAGCTATGCGGGGGCTATACCAACACCCATACTGGATCTCTCTTGGCTTGTTAACCTTATTGCCAGTCTTATACCAGTTATTGTTCAGATCGTCCTGATGATCACCCTGATCCAGCTCCTCATAGGTATCCTTAGACCTTAATAGCGATATGGTTGTTTTAAACCCACATACCTAATTCTCTATAGGGGACATGCCGCTCAACATAAAGCAGGAAGCCAAATTCACACCAAATATAAAGGATATGGGTAGATGGTTCTCTAATCTTGCCCACAGCGATGTTGCTCACAGCGATCTTCACTCTGATATCCCTCTCTCTATCTTCTCCAACCATTCTGATCGTCTTCATAGCGATGCTCTGTTCTCTAACTGGAGCAACCACAGTGATGCTCATAGCGATGCTGCACCTCACTCTGATTTTTCTGATACGATTCATAGCAATGTCACTGTGAGGCGTAAGCATAGTGATGTCAGTGTCCCCTCTCACTCTGATTTCACTAACCATAGTGACCATCATAGCGACATATCTCAACATTCCGATGTCATTATCTCTTCTTTTTCCAACCACTCTGATCGTCTTCATAGCGATGTTCCTCTCTCTTCTTTTTCCAACCACTCTGACCGTGCTCACTCTGATCTTTTTATCTCTGCCTGGAGCAACCACTCTGATATCCCGTTCTCTAACTGGAGCAACCACAGTGATGCTCATAGCGATGCTGCACCTCACTCTGATTTTTCTGATACGATTCATAGCGATGCCATTGTGAGGCGTAAGCATAGTAATGTCAGTGTCCCCTCTCACTCTGATTTCACTAACCATAGTGACCATCATAGCGACATATCTCAACATTCCGATGTCATTATCTCTTCTTTCTCCAATCACAGCGATCTTCACTCTGATATCCCCCTCTCTGCTTTCTCCAACCACTCTGACCGTGCTCACTCTGATATCCCGTTCTCTAACTGGAGCAACCACAGTGATCTTCTTCACTCTGATATCCCGTTCTCTAACTGGAGCAACCACAGTGATGCTCATAGCGATGTTGCTCACAGTGATCGTGCTCATTCTGATGTTGCTCACAGCGATCTTGTTGTGAAGAATATAAAGATCTCGTGGTGATTCTGAATAGCGGCATGGTTGTTTTAAACCCACATACCTATTCTCTATAGGGGCCATGTCACTCGACATAAAGCAGGAAGCCAAATACACACCAAATATAAAGGACATGGATAAATGGTTCTCCAACCTCGCCCACAGCGATGTTGCTCACAGCGATAAGGCCCACAGCGATGTTGCTCACAGCGATATCCATTCCGATGTTCCTCTCTCTGCTTTCTCCAACCACTCTGACCGTCTTCATAGCGATGTTCCTCTTTCTGCTTTCTCCAACCACTCTGACCGTCCTCACTCCGATCTTCTTATCTCTGCCTGGAGTAACCACTCTGACCGTCTTCATAGCGATGTTCCTCTCTCTGCCTGGAGTAACCACAGTGATGTTCACTCCGATGTTCCTCTCTCTAGCTTCTCTGACCACAGCGATGCTCATTCTGATATCCCTATCTCTGCCTGGAGTAACCACAGTGATGTTCACTCCGATGTTCCTCTCTCTAGCTTCTCTGACCACAGTGATGTTCACTCCGATGTTCCTCTCTCTAGCTTCTCTGACCACAGCGATGCTCATTCTGATATCCCTATCTCTGCCTGGAGTGACCACAGCGATGTTCACTCCGATGTTCCTCTCTCTAGCTTCTCTGACCACAGCGATGCTCATTCTGATATCCCTATCTCTGTCTTTTCTGACCACTCTGACCATGCTTTCAGCAACTTCTCCAACCACAGTGATATATCAGGTCATTCTGATTTTTCTGATGCGGCTCATAGTGATCTTTTCTCGGACTTTTTCCCATACTTTGTTGATCATAGTGATGTTGGTCCCTCCCCTCACTCTGATTTCACTGACCACAGTGACCTTATTTCCCACAGTGATACTCTGTTTTCTAACTGGAGTAACCACTCTGACCTTCCTCACTCTGATCTTTTTATCTCTGCCTGGAGTAATCACTCCGATCTTCCTCACTCCAATCTTCTCATCTCTGCCTGGAGTAATCACTCCGATCTTCCTCACTCCAATCTTCTCATCTCTGCCTGGAGTAATCACTCCGATCTTCCTCACTCCAATCTTCTCATCTCTGCCTGGAGTAATCACTCCGATCTTCCTCACTCCAATCTTCTCATCTCTGCCTGGAGTAATCACTCCGATCGTGCCCACTCTGATCTTCTCATCTCTGCCTGGAGTAATCACTCCGATCGTGCCCACTCTGATCTTCTCATCTCTGCCTGGAGTAATCACTCCGATCGTGCCCACTCTGATATTCCTCTCTCTGCCTGGAGCAACCACAGTGATCTTCACTCTGATATTCCTCTCTCTGCCTGGAGCAATCACTCTGACCGTGCTCATAGCGATATTCCTCTCTCTGCCTGGAGTAATCACTCCGATCGTGCCCACAGCGATGCCCACACCGATGTTGCTCATTCTGATGCTGCCCACAGTGATCGTGCTCATTCTGATGCTGCCCACAGCGATCTTGTTGTGAATAACGTGAAGATCTCGTGGTGATTTGTGTTTTTAAACCGCCTAGTAGTTATATTGAGGGGGTATGTATGACTCTTCTGGCCATGCCCACCCTGGGTTGTAATCTCAAGTGCGCGTATTGCTATAACCGCTTCGCAACCCCGGGTATGTTTAAGATAAGCGATGACCCTGAGGGTCTTGCGAGCAAGACGGTGATGGTTGCGAAATCCTCTGGACACCAAGAGGTTGTTCTACACGGTGGCGAGCCTCTTCTCTGGAAGCCCCAGCAGCTAGAGAGGTTCGCCAAAACAGTTGTTGGTGCTGGGCTCAGGCTTGGTGTACAGACCAACGGGACAATGATAACCGATGAGCACATAAGGATCTTTAAGAAATATGGCTTCAGTGTTGGTGTCTCTGTAGATGGCATGCCAGATATAGGTATAACTAGGGGGTTCTACAGGCCTGACGGGACCCCCATGACCGATAACCGCAAGGTTGTTGAAAGAATCATAGGGGTTATTGAGAAGCTTGTGAACGCCGGCATAAGGGTTGGCACCATAACCGTTCTTACCAAATACAACGCGGGGGATCAGGATAAGCTTGACAGGCTGGTGGAGTTTCTGAAATACCTTAAGAAGCTGGGGATAAACGGTAGCAGGCTCAACCCCGGCTTCGGTCTCGGCAGGATAGAGCCTTTCGAGCTCTCGTGGCAAGAGCTGCTCGACGCATATATCTATATCTATAGAAAGACAAGGGATCTCGGGATAACGTGGAGCCCATATACAGATACCTCTAACGCGTTGCTGGGCAATGTTAGAAATGTTGTTTGCTGGTTCGGTGGCTGTGGCTTCTGGGATACCTTTGTATGGACTGTTCTCCCCGACGGCAAGGTTGCCCCCTGTGATAGGGTTATGTGGCACTTCAAACAACCCATAAGGATATCTATTGCTGAGAGCCCGTTGATAGGCAGCCAGGCGAGGACAATAGCGCTGCTACAGACAGAGCTTAGGGATAGTCTCAACGGCCATCTACACAGGGGTGGATGCCCATCCGAGTCCCCTGACGGGGATTGGAGAAAAGCGAGTAGGTTCTGGAGAGCGTTTGACCTGTTCTTCGAATTCGTTGCAGAGGAGATCCGTAAATCCGCCCCGGGTCTTAAGCTGACCAACAGGTACCCAGATAAGATAGAGTTTATACAGATGATGGATCGTGGTTGTATGTGGGATATATGGAATGGATGTATAAGGTGCCCGCAGTCAGGGTGATGCGATGACCATAATCGAGCTATACCCGTTCTCAGAGATAATATACTATGATGCAAAGACACGGGATAGGATAGAGTATATCAGGGAGAGGGCAGAGGCTCTTATACACGAGATAGAGCTTAGATTGATAAGGGATGGGGTTAGGAAGTGTGACTTCATACACATAGATCCCCAGAGACCGGATCTATCTCTTGTATATAAATACGGGCTTGTTCACAGAGGTCTCCAGCTCGTTAGAAAATACAGTGGCTTTGCCCATAAGCACTACGAGCCCAGAAGCCTTGACGAGGCTCTTCTATTCACAGCAGTATGCATAGATGATAGTAGTCTTGACGAGGTTGAGTATGCGTATAGAAACGCTGATCATAGAACCATTGGGAAGCTCCTAGGCTACCCCGAATGCGATACCGAGTTCTTCACAAAATGGTGGGGGAGACACCTGGATCTCGTGTACCCCACTGCCATGGGTAGTGAGAGGGACGGTGATACTGTTCTCTTCGACCCAAGGCTGAATATTATGCTCAGATATATAGGGATAAGGCTTGTCATGTTCTTCCCCCACAGCTTCCAGTGCGGAAAGGCGATAGAGTTTGCCAACAAGGTGTATGAGAGGGTTGCTGGGGCTGATAAGTCTCTTGCCAAAGAGATCCTTGATATTCTCTCAAAACCACTTATCTTTAGCCAGGTGAACGGGGTAATACAGGTTGATGTGTTTGACAACGAGAGGTTCAAAGAACCGATCCTGACGATCGTTCAGGCGGGCTATAGCGATGATGAATATAAGATAAAGATGATACCTAGATATGTAGAGGGGGCGAGGTGAGTAGAAGTGACAGGGACAGAGGACTATGGGGTTATTGCAAGGTGGACTGAGGAGAGGTTTCCAAAGGGTGGAAAGGTTCTGTGGCTCTCGCTGACAGGGAGCAGGGCTTTTGGGTGGGGTGAGGAGAAGTTTGACTATGATGTCCATGGCGTCTACTATGTTGATGGAGAGTATTTCGACTATATACACTATGGTAGCAGTATTGCTGGCATGCCTGTGGATCTCAATCTAAGGAGCATTGGTGGGCTCCTCATGATGGGGTTCTTCCACCCCAGCTTCGAAGCGATAATGAATGTCAGCAACCCCGTATGGATTGGCGATAGAGAGGCTTGGGAGAGGTTCGAGAGAGATATTATTGGTAATATCAACGAGCTTTTCTTCTGGAGATCCAGTGTTGATTTCCAGCTAGGCTGGCTTAGAAGCAAGTTCCACCCAAGAACAGCTCTCCATACCTATAGAGTGTTGCTACAACCCCTATACTGGAAAGAGAAGAAGAAGGTCAAGATGAACATATTCGAGATAGTCGATGAGCTGGGGCTAGATATAAAGGGCCACGTGATATGCAAAGAGGCCTATAACAAGGATAAACATGTCTCAGAAAAGGATCAGGGGCTAGTGTGGAGAGAGATAGAGTATCTAGACAGGCTATATAGCCAGGCCTTCCCAGACCCCCTGCACGCGCCATCGACAGACTGGAAGGAGAGCCCGGTGCAAAGGTGGTACGATAAAGCGCGAAAAATAGTGGACCAATACCTAGGCTGGTTGAAAGAAAAACACTAGGTATCGCTGCTAAGCGATACCGGATAGAACGGGCTGTGGGTATGGACAGTCTCTCCAGTGCCGGGCGCAGAGCCTTGCCTCGTACTTCGTTAGATATCTCCTTAGCAGTGAGCATCTAGCCACATAGCCTTTCTCGCCCTCTATAGGTGCTAGTGAGAAGTATATGCACTCACATTGGAGCTGTTCTCTGAGAAGATGTATAGGTGCGTATATCTTTTGCTTAGAAACTGTTCCCACCCTCACACCACCTTTCCCAACCACTATCTCTAGCCCTTTCGGGTGCTCGATAGCCACATATAGCGAGCACGCCATATAGCTCTCAGGACTGTTCCCAAGACACCTGGTCGCGGCTACAACATCATCGCTTGGCTGCTCCAGCTTTGGCGATGTGCACATCCCAGCTCTATAATACGGGCACGGCATGTTCACACCACTGTTGCTCTTTTTATCATTATATCTATCCATTTTATCCACGGGATCCATTTTCTGAGCGGTATCGCTTTATATGGGTTAGGCTCTCCTGGAAGGCTTATCAGCTCCCCCTCTTCTTTCAATGCCCTGGGACCATATATGAAGAAGAACATACCTTTCCTCATGTCTAGCCACCCTATCCACAGAAGATCTATGACCCCATATTTCTCGGCGTAGAACAGCTTGCTTGTCTGGACCCACGGCGGATACCTATCGCTCCCAGTTATATCTACATAGGCTACCACCTTGTCCCCGAAGAAGAGCGTGTAGTCAAACTTCTCCCCAGGGTTTCTGTGGAACCCCTCAACCCGCTCTCTAGCCCCGGTCCCCACACCGCTTCTAACAACCCTGAACGGTGTTAGGTTTGTTACCAGGCACTCGAAAACAGCCTCTTTTTTAGAGCCTATGCCCCACCTAGCCGCATATCTGTTCTTTAGATTCTCCATATGATCACCTGTTGTTATTGTTCTCAGCCATTGTTTTTCTCTTTCTCTCTTCTCTCTTTCTCTCTCTCCATATTCTTAGCAGGTGATCTATTGCTGTGAATATATCTACCCTTTCTTCCACATAGATCTTGTTTCCCTTTCTCTTCTGCTGGAACGCAACACAGATCGGTAGCCCTATCTTTGCTCTCCTCATATCTCTCTCCAGCCTGTAGGGGTCGTCTGAGAAGAAGAGCCTGAGCTCCCATTTATGCGGCACGTTCCACAGCACTATGTGGGCTCCCTTGTGCGTTGTATAGTATGTGGGTTCTGTTACGTGGCTATAGCTATAGCTCTTCAGGATAGCCATGACCATGTCCCAGGGGTTTTCGAAGTTCTCTGCATCTATATCTATTTTGAGAACCACTATCTCAGCCCCCTCTTTTCTAGCTCTCTCACAAGCCTTATTCTCTCCGCCTCTGAGGCCGATCTTATTCCCAGGACCTCTAGGTCTTTCCACACACCATATATGTTGTATTCCTCGTAGCAGTTCTCTATAACGAACGGCATCCCGGTGTCTATGTCTATGAATAACCCATAGTTTATGAGATCCACGGTGCCTCTCATCACATAGCTGAACTCGCTTGTCCCTATCACTATGCTTATCTCTGCAACCACATCCCCGCTCTGCCAGCAGCAGTGTAGATATGCTGTTTTCTCCTCTACATCTCTACCGATCTCTACGCCCTGGCTCGACCCCCTCTCTATCCCTGTGCTCCACACATAGTCAAGGTTATAGTATGGTCCAGATACCTCTCTACCTTTTCTGAAGAACCTATCGGCTATCGTGTTCATCTCATCCTCGTTCTCTGGGTAGTTCTTCAGAAACTCTGGCGCGTAGAACTCAAGATCTATGCTGATATCTATCTCTCCCCTTGCTTTCCCGCGCCTTATAGATGTGTAGAAGCCATAGAGCTTCGCTATCGCGTATAGGTGTAGCCATCCCCACTCTCTATCGCTCCACAGCCCCAGCTCTCTCACGAAGTTCCTCATCCTCGCATATGGTCTTCCCCAGATGCTTGTGAGCGCCTCTCTGAGTGTCATGTGGCGCTTTATAGCATATTCGTAGAGTGATAGCGCTCTTATCAGGTTCATCTTATCTCTATACCCCATTCTCGTTGGGTCAAACACATATGTGGTGGCATATATTCTTCTATATTGTTTCCTCAGGATCCTTATTGTTGCCTCGTATTTATAGGAGAAATATGTGTCCCAGTAGAACTCAACCTCGCCCGGTGTTAATAGATAGCCCTCTCTCGCCAGCCTCGCCAGGGTGTCTAGGGAGAGGGACAATCACTGTCCCCTCTCTTACAAGGTCCTTACAGGGATCCTGTTATCTATCTCGAGACCCACCATATCCACCACCACAGCTATGGCTGGCTATATGTGGCCACGCTTAGTTTCTCTAGATATTCTTCTGTGATGGTTGATACGCGTTCCCTGAACTCGGGTGAGCATTCATATAGATGTCTCATCGAGATTATGATCAGGTGCTTTCTACCTATCCCGACCAGTATTTTCCCACAGTTTCTACACCTAGCTGTTATGGTCTCTATGCTTTTCCTGGTCTGTTTCTTCACAAAACCCACCATAGGATATATTGGTTGGGGGTATATATACCCCCTTAACATATGATAAGGGGGGAGACTTTGAGGAAAATCCAGGTCACTATATACCCCCACACAGTCAGGGTCGAGGAACAAAGGATCTTGAACGGCAGGGTTGCTGAAAAGAGGGTTACGTTAATGAGGTACAACAGGGTCGATGTGATGTTTGAGGGCTCCGCGGTCAAGGCTGTCATTGTTGACAACAGAACCGTTGTAGAGGCTGGTGGAGAGACACAGATAGAGGTGAAGGAGTATGTCTCTCCAAGACCTTGATAGCAGGTGCTCTGATAAAAACCTAGAGGGTGTTCTCTCGCTCCTCGAAAGAGCTGGGAAAAAGGCTATGGTTGTTATTGATAGCCTCAAAAACCTTGCGATAAACTCAACACTGCTTATCCATGGGGGTTATAACGAGCCCTGTCTAGAGAGGATCAGCTACGATGTTAAGGAGCTGGGGATGCTCTGTAAAGGGCATGTTGAAGAGATACATAGACTCATAGCCATGATCGATAACATGGCTGATGAGACCTCAATGCTCCTAGACACACTATCGGATCTCAGGGCCACGCTCCTATCGCTAGCCGAAATGGGTGAGTATATCTTGTCCAAGAGGTGAGAACATGGCTGAGGAGAAGAAGAGAAAACCATATTCAAAGATATTTGGTGCCTTGAAAGAGGTTCTTGACAAGATTGGCAGCATAAGTGAGGCTATGTTCTCTATCTATAAATCGCTATCGGGGGTCAGGGATAGCGTCAACAACATAGATAAGAAGCTTGAGAGCATCGCCAGCGATATAGAGAAGATCAGGGGGGAGTTTGACAGGTGGTGCGCCACAACACATGGGGAGATCGCTAACATCAGAGATACTGTTAAGGTTCATAGCGATCGTTTGGAAGAGATCAGAAGCGTTCTCGAGGATCTCAGAACAGGTGTCAAGGATCTCAGAGAGAGGTTGGGAGAGCTTGACAAACAATCCATCGCAGCAATGATCACCAGGATAGTTATGATAATCCTGCTGTTGATAATCCTGTGGAAAGTGTGGTGATCATAGAGACCGATCGGCGTTTGAGTTATATATCTCTCAGGATATTTTTTTGTGATGAGCACATCGTATAGGGTGCTGAATTACCCTAGTGAGATATATATAATAGGTGTTCCAGACAGCGCTAGATCACTCATGACCATCAGTATGATAAGGGCGAAAAGCAATTTGTATAGGATATATGGGTGGCTGGAGCCAATAACCAGGATGCCTGTTGAGGTGTTTGCTAGGATTATGGGGGAATCGTCACTTGAGGTGGCGGCAAAGGTTCAGAACTTTGTAAAAAAGATCGTCAGCATAATTAGGAGAGGCGGTGTTATGTTCATATCCATACCGCTACAAGCAGCCGTGTTCAAGCCCAAAGAAGTCGAGCTACAGTATTTGACCATTGTGCCAGAGGATTTGAAGCGGGCCGAAGTAGAGCTAGTCGTCCTGCCTGCCCTGTTCTATGTCCCTGAGGAGTCTGTGATAAAAGCACTGTGGTACATCATATCAAAAACTACTGCTGAGGATAGAGAGCTCTACCTCAGCACCTTTGTATGTTTTGCGAAGCCCGAACTCTGTGGCGGTTACTCCGCCCACATACTCAGTAGAGACGAGGCAAAGCCCATCCTGGATGCTATATCGTCTAGCGGGATATACTTTATAAGATCTAGGCATTTGAACACAATACTGCGCGCCCCAGAACTCCTTGTAGAGTTAAAGAGAAAATCGGTCATAGAGAAAATGTTTGGTTAATGATAATCTGGTGTGAAAGACCGATCGGTGTTTGAGTTATATATCTCTCAGGATATTTTTTTGTGATGAGCACATATAGGACACTGGCAAAACCCGAAGAGATATATATAATAGATGTTCCAGACAGCGCCAAAGCACTCATGACCCTCAGTCTGATGAGGGCGAAAAGCGCTGCGAGCAAGTTATATAGAGAGCTGGTGTCAATAACCAAAATGTCTGTCGAGGAGCTTGTTGCTAGGTTTGTGGACGTGCCGCATAGAAACGCAGAGATTGCTATGGGCTATATAAAAACGATCGTCGATATAATTAGGAAAGGCAACGCTAGACTCATATCCATACCGCTACAGGTAGTCAGTTTTTGGCAGTATAAAGACAGTCTTGAAGCCAGTCTGTGGTTTGTGCTCGATGTTCCAGAGAAATCGAGAGAGAGCGATATAGAGCTGGTCGTCATGCCCGCCCTGTTCTATATGCCTGAGAAGTTTGCGATATATTCACTACGGTCATCCATATCAGAAACTATGGTGCCTGCAGCTGTGTTTCCCCTTGACCTCTATATATGTTCTGCGAGGCCCAAGCTCTGTATCGACTATATCTACGTCACTCTCAAGATAAACGAGGCCAAGCCCATTCTAGATGACATGTCATCTAAAGGGATATATTTTACAGACCTTGGGGTTATGGACAGAGTGCTACGCGATCGGGCGCTATTCACAGAGTTGAAGAGAAAATCGATTTCAACGATTATTTGGCCATCGTGAAAGCTTAGAAGAGCTGCTCTGCCGGGCTTGGGCTGCTTCTTTTTCTCTGGCAGCTCTTCTCTCTATGGGTTTTCTCATGAGGCTCTGTGCCCTGTCAGCTATGTTTTCAAGCACCGCTGCATATCTATCTATTGCTCTGATAAGCTCTGGTGTATCTCTCTCCTCTTCCTCGGTTGTTTCTAGCAGGTGTCCTAGCCTTGATATGGCTTGTCTCAGGCTATATATCGTGCTATTTATATTGATATATGCTGATGCGTAGTCCCCTCTCGATGACATGTCCCTCGCAACGGTTGCATAGCCGATCGCGCGCGATATATATTCAGAGGCTTCTTTCAAAGCCTCTCCACGGGCTGTCCCTATGTTCTCTCTAACCATCTCCTCAACATCTATCCTGAGTCTTCTCAGCCCGCTTATCACATCTGATAATCTATATGGGCTGGACATACCCATCGATTAATAATACGTGTCAAGCCATAAAAACACACTATGTTGTCATTATTCTACACATTATTTTTTGATAAAGCTAACCAGCGGCTCTGATCACTAGTACTTTGAAGCCCTTTTTTCTATGCCGCTTGGCGAAGTCAAAGCGATATGGCGGTTCCCTCGGCTCTATCACTATTGCTAGGTGTTTCGTGACCAGTGGTTTTTCTCTCTTCTCCCTTGGTGTTGGTTTTGGTTTTTCTCTCTTCTTCTTTCTCCTTGCGATGACTATTGCTATGTGTTTCTCAGATATCTTTTGGTTCCAGTACACAGGTATCCCTAGTATATAGCTCTCCACAGCTCTCTCTATATAGACGCTCCTACTGATCATTCTCTCTCTGCATATCTTATCCACGGTCTCTATCATCTCTATGGGGGCTTTGAAGGATATGTTTCTCTTCCTCATATCATTACCTCGATGTCTATTATCTCTAGTATTTTTCTATATCTCCTCTGTATCGATCCCATGGTTATGCCAAGGGCTCCTGCTACTTCATCCTGGATAATTCTTCTATCAAGAAGTATTGATGCTATATATATCGCTGATGCTGCCAGGATCTCTGGCTTTCCCCCCGACAGCAATGGTCTCTTCTTAACAGCTCTCTCTATGATCTCCTCGGCTAGGGAGCAGATCTCTGGTGAGAGACCCAGTAGCTGTGAGGCGCGCCTCAGAACAGTTTTTGAGAACGGTGTTGGCGAGATGCCCGGCTTCACAACCCTGCTGAGCACCTCGTTTCTTATGAGTTTCTTCCACGTGTTATGGATCTTTTTATCATCTATCCCTAGGACTGCTTTCAACCTCTCCCTATCTATATATATATCGTGGATCACTCCTGCCCGTAGGATCGCTACTGCCACCACTGCGGTCATGTTCATTCTATTCAGGATCTTCTTCCCAGCGGTTCTCCTAATAATCATCCCAGCAGTCTCTCTAACATGTCCTGGGAGCCCTAGAGATGCTGAGACGCGGTTCATAAGCCCCAGCGCTGTGCTCAGAGTAACATCATGTCTCCTTAGATATCTCACCCGCCTGTTCAGCTTGTCAAGATCTCTATCCCCTATATAGCTTGTCACCCCACTATGATGTGCCTTGAAGGTCACGGTACCACCTGTTCTCGGTTTTCTCAACCTATCTTCTGGGCTGTATATTCGCCACTCTGGTTCGGGGGACACTAGGTTCTCCTCGATAACAAGCCCTGTCTCGTCATCGACGATGATACCTCTCTCATAGTCATAGATCCATGTCAATCTTTCACCCCCGCACTTGGGAGTATCCTTGTTATATTGCTAGGCCCGAGGTTTCTCCCGCACCCCGGGCATTTCTTGATATTATATATCTCTAGGATCTCGCTGGGGGATGGTAATCCGGTATCGCGTCTAGACGGTTTATATACATATAGCACGGCGCGGCATTTTCTACAGATATAGTATACAGGCATATCTTATCCCTCTTCCACCGCCCTAACCACCCTGGGTTCCCTTCCCCTGGCTCTTACCCGCGATGATCTCGCTGAGCTTTCTCTCTATCTCCTCGCGCTCTTTTCTAAGGCTATCGATCATGTTAGGGTTTGTGACCACATCTATATAGTCCAGGGTTATGACCATTGCTAGCGCGTCCACGTTCATCGACCCAGAGATCTCTGTTGGGTTGCCATCTATCTTTACAGTGTCGTTGCAGAAATAGTTAGGTCTTATGAATATAGCGTATTTTGTTCTCAGCATCGAGCATGGGTAGAAGCTATATCCCTTCTGCCCCGCCTCTTCCGCTAGATATGCTGTACTTGCTATCTCTATCCTTGTTGGCCGGTCAAAGATCAGGATCATTTTATCTGGGACCCAGGGCTCCTCATTCTCCATACCTGCTCACCCCATCTTCTCCCTACCCATGGATCTTCTCATCTCTTCCATGACCTCTCTTGTTAGGATGTAGACCAGGTTTCTATGGCACTTTATGATATGGTCCTCGGCTAATACCTTGATCAGGGGTTTTCTACATATAAGGCATCTTGGGACACTGCCATTATTATTGATCTTTATGGGGGTTTTTCTAAGGATAATGGGTGTTGCGCGTTTCACAACAATGTCTGCTAGGAATGGGTTGCCTACTTTTTCCCTTACTCTCTGCATGAGCCCTCTTAGCTGGTTTCTCGTCACACCATATATTGACGCCTCTGATGGTGAGATCTTTCCCTCTACATAGCTTAGAAGCGCTTCTAGGCATTCCGGCTTTCCAGCCATTTTCCTTACAGTGAGTAGCTGTATCGCATCAACTATCCCTTCTCTGGTGCTCATACAACCACCCCCTGCTATTGCCTCATCTCTTTCTTAAGCTGCTCGGTGATAGCTCTCCTGATCAGCTCGCTTCTATTCATCCCCCTCATTTTACACACATCGTTTACAAGATCTAGAAGTTCTTCCGATATCTTGAAACTCACGGTTCTCATAACGTGTTTCTTCCCGCCCAACCACCCCACCACCCTTAACATAGGCTAAGGGGGTTAAAAACGTAACACAGCTATCAAGACACAGCTGGGGAAAACAGCACACGTATTATTATTTCAATAACCCCTGATGACCTGCCCCAGGCGTATAATATCTTTAAGCTGTCTAGTAAATATCTATGTGGGGTGGTCATGCATGGTTAAGGCGGTTAGGGTTCAGAAACTGGGTGCCAGAACAGCTATGGTCTCGATCCCCAGGGAATATGCCTTAGCGCTCGGTATATCGCCCAGAGATGTGCTCCTCGTAACCGTTATGGAGCTAGAGATAAGTGGCGTTAAAAGAAAAGCTGTTGTGTTCTACAAACCGGTATGAGCTATAACCTCAGCTCTGTGGCAAGCTTTCTCAGCCTATCTGCCATGTCTATGGTGAGTCTCTCCTCAATAGCCCTGATATCTTTGGCTATGTTATCTATAACTGTTGCTGTTGTGGGGAAGACCTTCATATATATATATTTGGTCTCTTCCAACGTTTTTCTAGCCATGCTGAGCCTGAACGCCGCTTCTATCGTTCTTAGCCTTGCCCTTACAAGGCTTCTGTGATCCTCTCCCCTGGGTATCGCTTTTATCAGCTCCACAGCCTCATCTAACGATTTCAAGGCTTCCCCAACCTCTCTCAATATCCTTATCTCGCTAAACCTCAACAGATCCCTGGCTGCCCTGATCCTTTCTCTCTCCCTCGGTGTTAGAGTCTCTGGCAATGCTTTATAGAGGATCTCGCTCATGGTGCGGTCGATCAATCCCCTGAGCATGAGTAACCTATTAGCCATGCTCCTCATATTGCTTGCCACATAGCCCAGCTCCCGTGCCAGGTATTCTGGGATCTCGCTCATACCAGCCCCCCTATATGTTATTGTTCTTCGAGGTGTTTAGCAAGCTTCTTCACATCGTCTATGAGGGCTAGGCATTGCCCCGCATCCCCCTGTGCTATGGTTCTCATGGCCGTTGTGATCAGTTCCTTCGCCTTCTCCCTCGATATCCTTATCCTCTGTAGACGGTTCTCCGAGAGATCTTTTCTAGAGACCCCCAGCGGATCTATCCATCTATTGCTCGCCAGCTCATCCACCATGCTTAGATAGCATGTGTGTTCCATTTTCTCTATCTCGTAGATCCTTATATACTGCTTCCCCTCTCCCTGGTCATCTACCAGCTTCACTCTCAGAACACCTGTTGCCTCGTCCCCATATCCATGACCACTATACTCCAGGACTATGTATTTCCCAGCCCCAAGATCCATTGCTCTTCTTAGGCTTATCTCGATCCTATCCCACAAGGGTTTCTCCTCGCTAGCCATATCGTCACCCCCATGCTTTTAATATGCTTGTGAATATCACCACAACATCGCTCCAATCAGCCACTGCATAGCCCCACACCGGCCGGATCTTTCTTTTTCTCTTAACCACAAACCTCTTGTCATTAACATACACGGTGTTTGCACATATAGTGTCGAGCGACGGGATGATCTCAATAGCATATCTATAGCCCTCGCATGGGCATCTAACGCTGTGAACCCCTTGTTTCTTCTGCCTATATATACACCAATCCATGTTGATAACATATGCTGTTTTCTCACTACCAAGACCGGTCTTCTCTCCAGCAACCTCTGTGTTCATCCAAACCCCCAACATATGTTTGGATTGAACCGTATTAAGTATCTTTAGAACCACTGGTCAGGGGATGGGCAAAGCTAATCTTTCCAAGAAGCGCTTGGTTTGAGCTGGACCATAACTGACTTGCTGAGGATCTGTCTAGCATATCTAGGGTCTGTCCAGGCCCTCATGATAACAGCATCGGTTGTCTCATAATCCATCACAGGGACTCTGTTCCGCTTTAAATACTCAACAATAGCTCTCAACATATGTTCTGGTGCATATTGCACGGTGAGGAAGAGATCTGGTGCAAGATCGGTTAGCATCATCTCAACCTTGTATGTGATTATCTCGTAGGGATCTCCAACCGTGCAGTGAACCAGCTCGTGAGCGAACGCGGCTCTCAACATATTGTCGGGGAACATTACAGTGATTGGGTAGATCACTACCATGCATCTCACAGGTCCCAGGACCTTGAACTGTGACTTGGGCACACCCATGTACAATGCCACATACGTTTCATCGTCCTCGATTGTTGCTGGTTGGAACGGAACACCTATTAGATAGCTTTTTCCGGGGTTGTCAAGGAACCTTAAGATCTCCTCAACAACACCTAACTCGTGGTGATACATAGCCCGCTCAGGGGTCTCTGGTGGAACCATGTCTAGAACGTTTCTAAGACCCCTGTATATGGATGGCAAAAGACCCTCGATCCTTCTCACAGCCTCTTCAACATCCCTCATAACATTGGGCGGGATCTCTATTCTCAAAAGATCGTCAGGATCTGTTACAATGTTAAAGCTCATACCATCACCTTATAGGCGGTATACTCTCTACCAATGATTTCTCCAGCAATGGTTTTGATAGATGTTTTGTGTAGAGGATCTTGTCATATAGGTAGTTTTCCGACACTAGCAATACACCTTTTCTCCTTAGATCGCTTAATATGTTTCTGGCTTCTATTTTGTCTAGCCGTATGTCGGAGACACCTCGTGGTCTCGCCATCTCTGAGAACTTCCACATGGCCAGCCTGAAATAGAATGGGTCGAACTCCTCAGATGCATATGTTATACACCTACTGATCGCATCTACTATTGCCGATCCTAGGTAGTTTTCTGGCACATAGAACGATACTGGGTGAAATAACATGGTGCACTGCGAGGGAAACACATCGTAGATAGAGCTTCTTGGAAAACCACGCGGCTTTGGTACAGTGACAGTTGTGAGGACTACCTGGTCCCTATATATTGAGATACCCTGGATCGGTATAGAGGCTATATAGATCTCACGCTGATTGCTTCTAAGAAAATCCAACGCCATGGAGATGTACCTCAGCTCTTCTTCCACGATCTTCTCTGCCAATGTCGGGATGGTTTCTCTCGCTATCTCGACGAGCTGTTCGCGCGGTGTGTTAAGGATCCTCTTCATCTCACTATATATGGTTAAGAACATTCCTCTAACCCTGTATAGCACAAGGCCCATGTGGGTTCTGAGCTCTGGAGAGATCTCGAGCCTCATAAGATCTTTATCACTGATCATGAACCGACTCTCATCTATCTGGTTCTCACTCATATTGATCACCAACCACGGTTAGCACCACATCTACTAACGATTTCCCCAACAATAATTTAAATATATATTTTGACCGTGGGCCTGTGATTGATATGGTTTCTTTGGAACAACGGATCAGGGGATAGGCAAAACTAATCTCACCAAGAAGCACGTGGCTTGAGCCAGATCATAACTGACCTGCTAAGGATCTGGTCAGCATATTCAGGGTCTGTTGCAATCCTATCGATAACGGCATCGGTTGTCTCGGGAATCGTCACAGGGACTCTGTTTTGCTTTAAATACTCAGTAATAGTTTCCATCGTAGGTTCTAGCATATGTTCTGGCTCAAATCGCGTGGAGAGAAAGAGATCTGGTGCAAGATCACCTAGCATCTCCTCAACCTTGTGTGTGACCCACTCAAGGAGATCTATAACCACGCAGTGAACCAGCTCATGGACAAGCACGCTTCTCAACATAATGTCTGGGAACACGACAGCGGATGGAAAGACCAGTACTGTGCATTTCGTAGGACCCAGAACCGCGATCGGGATGTTGGGTACAGCCATGGGTATCACACTAATATCATCGTCCTCGATTGACACTGGTTGGAACGGAACACCTATCAGATAGCTTACCCCAGGATCGCCAAAGAGCCTCAGGATCCTCTCAACAACGACTAGCTCGTAGTAATATTTAGCCCGTTTTGGGCGAGCCTTCTCTAGAACCGTTTTAAGACCCATATATAGAGATGGCAAGAGACCCTCGATCCTTCTCATAACACTCTCAATATCTCTCATAATGTTTGGCGGGATCTTTCTCAAAAGATCATCAGGATCCGTTACAATGTTATAGCTCATGAGCATCACTTCACAGGCGGTATATTCTCTATTATTGATTTATCTAGCAATAATCTTGATAGCTGTTTTGTGTTGAGTATCTTGTCATATAGAAATGACTCTAGCACTAGTCGCGCACCTATTCTCTTTAGATTGTCTATCATGTGTCTAGCTGCTTTCTCGTCTGCCAGTATTTTGGAGATTATTTGTGGTCCCGCTATTCCAAAGTATGTTGGGGGTTTTGCTATCTCTGAGAATATAGACATGAGCTCGACGAAATAGGGTGGGGAGAACTTCACATGGTGTTTTATGCACTCAGCGATCATCGATACTATCGCTGGTCCTAGGTATCTATCTGGCATATAGAACGATATTGGGTGGAATAGCATGATACACTTTGAGTAAAACACATCATATATTGCGCTTCTAAGTGGACCATGCGTCTCTGGTGTGGTGACCATTATAAAGGCTGCTTCCTGACCTCTATTATATATCGTGATACCCTGGATCGGTATAGAGGCTATGTGGATCTCCTGCTGATAGGTTCTAAGAAAAACCAACGCGGTGGAGATTTGCATCAGCCCGTATCTCACGGTCCATTCTGGCCATAGCACAAGGGCTTTATCCGTCATCTCAACGAGCTGTTCATGCGGCGTGTTGAGGATCCTCTCCATATCTCTATATATAATTGGGAATATCCTTTTAACCCTGTATAGAACAAGATTCATATGGCTTCTGAGCTCTGGAGAGATCTTAAGATCCTCAAGATCTTTATCACTGGACACGAACCAATTCTCACCCATGTCAATCACCCCTCACAAGCGGTTTGAGCTGGATCATGACTGATTTGCTGAGGATCTGTCTAGCGTATTCAAGCCTTGTTGCGATCCTCGTGACAATGAACTCGGCTGTCTCGAAATCCGCCACAGGGACTCTGTTCTGCTTTATATACTCAGTAATGGTTATAGCCATATGTTTTGGTGCATATCGCACGGCGAGAAAGAGATCTGGCACAAGGTCGGTTAGCATCTTCTCAAACCTATATGTGATCCTCTCGTGGATATCTCCAACTACACAGTGAACCAGCTCGTGGGCAAGCGCGCTTCTCAACATATTGTCTGAATACACGGTAGTGACTGGAAAGATCAGTACTGTGCATTTCGTAAACCCCAGAAACAAGAACCTGAAGGTGGGTATGGCCATGTGTGCTGCCACATCTATTTTATCGTCCTTGATTGTCGCTGGCTGGAACGGAACACCTATTAGATAACTATTCCCAGGATTGTCGAGGAACTTTAATATCTCCTCAACAATAGCTAGCTCATGGCGATATCTAGCTCGTTTTGGGCGAGCCTTCTCTAGAACCGTTTTAAGACCCATATATAGAGATGGCAAAAGACCCTCGATCCTTCTCACAACTATCTCCATATCTCTTGTAATGTTTGGCGGGATCTTTCCCAAAAGATCATCAGGATCTGTTACAATGTTAAAGCTCATGACCATCACCCTATAGACAATATCACCACTATTATCAATTTCCCTAGCAATAAGATATTTTTTGGATTGTTGATCTTGTGATTAGTATTGCTAGGAGACAGCAAAGCTAGCTTTTCTTTTTCCAAGAAGCACTTGGTCTAAGCTGAACTATAACTGATTTGCTGAGGATCTGTCTAGCGTATTCAGGATCTGTTCTAATCTTCTTGGTGACGACATTGTTTGTTTTGAAATCCACCACAGGGACTCTGTTTCTCTTTATATACTCAATACTGGCTCTCATTATATGTGGTGGTGGATATCGCGCAGCGAGAAAGAGATCTGGTGCGAAGTTGGCTAGCATCTTCTCAACCCTGTATGTGACCCTCTCGTGAGGGTCTACAATTGTGCAGTGAACCAGCTCATGGACAAGCACGCTTCTCAATACAATGTTGGGGTACATGATAGTAACTGGATAGATCAGTACTGTGCATTTCGTGGGCCCCAGAACACTGATCTGTGACTTGGGAATGCCCATGTTCATCGTCAAGATCGCCTCGTTACCCACGATCTCTATTGGTTGGAACGGAACACCTATCAGATAGCTTATCTCAGGATTATCGAGGAGCCTCAGGATCTCCTTAATGGCGTTTAGCTCGTCATGATATATAGCCTGTTCAAAAGACCACGGGCGAACCATGTCCAGAACCCTTCTAAGACCCCTGTATATAGATGGCAGGAGATCCTCGATTCTTTCCATGACCCTCTTAATATCTCTCATAACGTTGCGCGGGATCTCTATCCTCAATAAATCATCAGGATCCGTTATAATATTATAGCTCATGAGCCTCACCTCACAGGCGGTATATTCTCTATTATTGATTTATCTAGCAATAATCTTGATAGATATTCTGTGTCGAGTATCTTGTCATATAGAAATGACTCTAGCACTAGTCGCGCACCTATTCTCTTTAGATCGTTTATCATATGTCTAGCTCCTTTCTCGTCTAGCCATATCTTGGGGACTATTTCTGGTCTTGTTATCCCTGAGAATACGGCCATGGCCTCGGTGAAAAAATATGGGGAGAACCCCTCATATATATATCCCATACAATTAGCTATCCCTGATATTATTGCTGATCCTAGGTATCTTTCTGGCATATAGGACGATACTGGGTGGAATAGCATGATGCACTGTGAGGGAAGTATATCATATATCGCGCTTCTAGATGGACCACGCGGCTCTGGTACAGTAACAATTGTGAAGGTAGTAAGGTTTCCATATATCGAGATACCCTGGATCGGTATAGAGGCTATGTGGATCTTCTGCTGGTTGTTTCTGAGAAAATCCAACGCGGTGAAGATTTCCTTCGGTCCATATCTCGCTATTGTCTTTGGCCATGATGCTTTGGCTTTTTCTGCCATCTCAACGAGCTGTTCATATGGTGTGTTGAGGATCCTCTCCATATCTCTATATATAATTGGGAATATTCTTTTAACCTTGAACAGCACAAAACCCATGCGGCTTCTGAGCTCTGGAGAGATCTTAAGATCCTCAAGATCTTTATCGCTGGACACGAACCGATTCTCACCCATGTTAATCACCCCTCACAAGCGGTTTGAGCTGGATCATGACTGATTTGCTGAGGATCTGTCTAGCGTATTCAGGGTCTTTCATGATCTTCTCACCAACAGCCATAAGTGTTTCGTAACTCATCACAGGGATTCTATTCCGCTTTATATACTCAGCAGCAGGTTGCGACATATGTGGTGGTATAATTAGACGGTATTCGAAGATATCTGGTGCGAGGTCGGTTAGCATCTTCTCAACACTATATGTGATCCTCTCAAATGGATCTCTGGCTATACAGTGAACCAGCTCGTGTACAAACGCGCTTCTCAATATAATGTCTGGGAACATGTTAGTAACTGGAAAGACAATTACCACACATTTCGTGGGCCCCAGAACCCTGATCTGGAATGTGGGTACAGCCATGCTACCCATCATAAGCACAAGATCGTCCTCGATCAGTGCTGGTTGGAACGGAACACCTATCAGATAGCTTTTTCCAGGGTTTTCCAGGAGCTTTGATATATCCCTAACAATGCCTAGCTCCCCCTGGCGATATATAGTATGCAAGGGGATCCGGCGAGCCATGTCCAGAATTATTCTAATACCCCTGTATATCGATGGCAAGAGACCCTCGATCCTTTTCACAGCTCTCTCAACATCTTCCATAATGTTTGGCGGGATCTCTCCCAAAAGATCATCAGGATCTGTTACAATGTTAAAGCTCATGAGCATCACCCTATAGACAGCATCACCACTATTATTGATTTCCCTAGCAATAATTTTAACATATGATTGGTATTGCTAGAGGTGATCAAAGCTAACCTTTCCAAGAAGCGCTTGGCTTGAGCTGGATCATAACTGATTTATCGAGGATCTGTCTAGCATATCCAGGATCTCTTGCGAACCTCGTGGCAACGGCTTTGACTGTCTTGGGAGCTATCACAGGGACTCTGTTTTGCTTTAAATACTCAGCAATAGTATCTATCATATCTTTTGGCAAAAGTTCTGGGGCGAGAAAGAGATCTGGTACGAGGTTAGTTAGCATTACACCAACCTTGTATATGTCCCACTCATCAAGCTCTTCAACTACACAATGAGCCAGCTCGTGTACAAACGCGCCTCTCAACATACTGTCGGAGAGCAGGGCAGTGGCTGGAAAGATCAGTACTACGCATTTCGTAGGACCCAGAACCCTAATCGGGGTGGTGAGTACAGCCATGCTTACTATACGAATATCATCACCTATGAACATCACTGGTTGGAACAGAACACCTATCAGATAGCTTTTTCCAGGATCGTCGAGGAACTTCAATATCTTCTTAACAACTCTTAGCTCCCAAAACCCCGGTGGACCCCTCTCCAAAGCCTTTTCAAGACCCATGTATATCGATGGCAAGAGATCCTCAATCCTTCTCACAACCCTCTCCATATCTCTCATAACATTGGGCGGGATCTCTATCCTCAAAAGATCATCAGGGTCTGTTACAATGTTAAAGCTCATGAGCATCACCTTATAGACAGCATCACCACTATTATTAATTTCCATAGCAATAATTTTAACATATATTTTGGATCATGGATCTTGTGATTAGATATCGTTAGAGGTGATCAAAGCAAACCTTTCCAAGAAGCACTTGGCTTGAGCTGAACTATAACTGATTTACTGAAGATCTGGTTAGCATATTCAGGATCTGTTGCGATCCTATCGATAACGGCATCGGTTATCTCGTGGTCTGTCACAGGGACTCTGTTTCTCTTTATATACTCAAGCATGACTACCAACATAGGTTCTAGCATATCTTCTATCAAAAGTTCTGGGGCGTGAAAGAAATCTGGTGTGAGGTCAGCTAGCATCTTATCAACCTTGTATGCGCCCCGCTCACCAAGCTCTCTAGCTACGCAGTGAACCAGTTCGTGGACAAGCGCGCTTCTCAACGCAATGTCAGGGAACATGACAGCGGATGGAAAGATCAGTACTGTGCATTTCGTAGGACCCAGAACCGCGATCGGGGTGGTGGGTACAGCCATGGGTATCACACGAATACCATCACCTATGAACATGATCATTACTGGTTGGAACGGAAGACCTATTAGATAGCTATTCCCAGGATTGTCGAGGAACTTCAATATCTTCTTAACAACGCTTAGCTCCCGGCGATATTCAGTCCGCTCAGGAGACCCTGGCGGAGCCCTCTCCAGAACCTTTTCAAGACCCATATATAGAGATGGCAGGAGACCCTCAATTCTTCTCACAACCCTCTCAATATCTCTCATAACATTGGGTGGGATTTCTATCCTCAATAAATCATCAGGATCCGTTACAATGTTAAGGCTCATGAGCCTCACCTTATAGGCGGTATACTCTCTATTATTGATTTTTTCAGCAACAATCTTGATAGATATTCTGTGTCGAGTATCTTGTTATATAGATATCTCTCCAACACTAGCAATACACCTATTCTCTTTAGATCGCTTAATAGGAATCTGGCTTCCTTCTCGTCTAACTGTATGTCGGGGATGCCTCGTGGTCTCGCTATCTCTGAGAGCGTCTCCATGGCCTTCGCGAAAGAGTGTGGGTCGAACTCCTCATATGTATATGCCGTGCAAGTAACGATCGCATATGCTATCACCGATCCTAGGTAGCTTTCTGGTACATAGAACGATACTGGGTGGAACAGCATGAGGCACTGTGAGGGGAACACATCGTAGATGGGGCTTCTTAAAAAATATGGTAATGGTATTGGTACATCAATAGTTGTGAAGACTGCCTGGTTTCCAGGCATCCAGATACGCTGGATCGGTATAGAGACTATGTGGATCTCATGCTGATTGCTTCTAAGAAAATCCAACGCCATGGAGATTTGCTTTAGCCATTCTTCCACGATCTTCTCTGCCTGTTTCGGGTTGATTCTTCTCGCCCTCTCGACGAGCTGTTCGCGCGGCATATTAAGGATCCTCTCCATCTCACTATATATGATTGGGAATATTCTTCTAATGCTATGTAGCACAAGGCCCATGTGGACTCTGAGCTCTGGAGAGATCTTAAGATCCTCAAGATCTTTATCGCTGTACATGAACCCCATGTTGTTCACCTGTCACGGTTAGCACCACATCTATTAATGATTTCCCCAGCAATAATTAATATGTTTTTTGAGCTTGGATCTGTATTGATATGGCTTTTTTGGAACAACAGATCAGGGGGTGGGTGAAGCTATCTTCTCCAAAAGATACTTGGTCTGAGCCAGACTATGACTGATCTGCCAAGGATCTGGCTAGCGTATTCAGGGTCTGCCCTGATCCTCTTGATAACGGCTTCGCATGTTTCAAGATCCATCACAGGGACTCTGCTTTGCTTTAAATACTCAGCAATAGCTCTCATCACATATTTTGGCACGCGTTGTGTGGTGAGGAAGAGATCTGGTGCGAGGTCGGTTAGCATCTTCTCAACCTTGTATGTGATTATCTCGTGGGGGTCTCCGATCGTGCAGTGAACCAGCTCGTGGACAAACACGCTTCTCAATACAATGTCGGGGTACATGATAGTAACTGGAAAGACCAGTACTGTGCATTTCGTGGGCCCCAGAATCTCGATCCGTAATCTGGGTACACCCATGTTCACCACTGTATACACATTATCGTCCTCGAATATCGCTGGTTGGAATGGAACACCTATTAGATAGCTTACCCCGGGGTTGTCAAGGAACTTCAGGATCTCCTTGATAGCGCTTAGCTCGTGGTAATATATAGCCTGCTCAGGGGACCACGGACGGGCCATGTCCAGGATCTTTCCAAGACCTCTGTATATGGATGGCAGGAGATCCTCAACCCTTTTCACAGCCCTCTCGATATCTCCTATAACGTTGGGCGGGATCTCTATTCGTAGGAGCTCGTCAGGATCTGTTACTATGTTGAGACTCATATCATCACCCCACAGGCGGTATCCTCTCTACCAATGATTTCCCCAGCAACAATTTTAATGGATGTTCTGTGTAGAGGATCGTGTAATATAGACGTCCCTCTAACACTAGCAATGCACCATCACGGGTCTTCTAGCAATGCTTTCAGTATCCCGACTATCATGCTTCCCATGTTTATCTCGTGGACCGTGACTCTGCCTACAGAGATTTTCCTAGCTATTCCGAGTCTCTCTAGCTTATCCATATATGTTTTCACATCACTTCTATGGGCTCTCGATATTCTTTCAAGCTCTCCTATAGATGCGTATCTCTTGCTCAGCAGGTGCCTCAGGATCCTTACCCTGGCTTCTCTCCCCAGGATCTCTGTTAGGGGGACTCTATAGTCGCTTACAAGAATAGCTATCAGTCTGTTCTTCGGGTGCCCGAGGTTTATTTTACACGCCCTATATCTATCTAGCTCTACACACTCAACAAGCTCCAGGGCTTCTAGATCTGTTAGGTGTTGCTTTAGCTTGAGATGATGGATCCCCAGGATGTGTTCGAGGTCGCTCACACGTGCTCCGTTAACCTCAACAAGAAATGATAGGATCTTCAGCTTACCCTCGCTTGCAAGGACATCGTCGAAAGAGAGACCCATGATAATCACACCTAATCAATATATGGATTAGGGGAAAATATTGTTATAGGGGTATCTATCCCACCAAACCACGGTCATCATCTAGGTCAATGCCCAGGGATATTTATTCTTGTTTGCCTTGGCATGTGCTGAGCTTCTCAACAATTATATGTAAATTATATGTAAATATTGATTACGCTAAGCATATAAGTAGTGATACAACATAGATATTGGATGAGATATGGTGGATCCAGATCATGGTGATATAACACCTATTGTGAGGGGAGATAGAGCGTATGCCGTGCTAATGTTCCTATCCACGAGGAAGAACAGATGTGCCACTCTTGACGAGATAATAGAGGCATTGGAACCTCTTCACAGAAAAACAGGTCTTGAGGGGTCGAGGTTCCTGAGACAGTACGTTGTGTCGACATTGACGAGAATGAAGAAAAGAGGGTTGGTGGAAAGCAGGTGGGCATTGGTTCTCGCTAATGGGGAGAAGAAGGAAAAGAGGATCTATTGCCTAAGGGTCCAGACATAGATATGTCTGTGTTTCTCCTATACGTGCTGATGAAGCTCAAACCGACCCTATCCAGAGTTTATAGAGAGGTTCAGGGTTCTCGAGAAAGCGTGGCAAGAGGGTAAGTTCAAGGGTAAGAACTACAAGGTGTTCTACGCAGATGGAAAGAAACTGAGCGTTGACGAGTTGTTAAGAACTGCTGAAGAGTGATCTAGATCCATACCGCAACCTATGTGGCGGGGGTCTTGGTGAAAATCCGTGTCGTTCTTTAAAGCGATGATTTATATGTTTGGTTAGCAATAGGGGTTTGGGCGATATGCAGGGCAAACCCTGCCAGGTCCTTAGCTACAGTGTTAGGCATGGTTATGATGTCAAGGATCTTCTATCTAGCTATGCGGGGCTTCTCCAAAGGGCTATAGACATTATATGGGATAATATCAAATGGGTTGAGAGGAGACAAAAGAATTTCTATATGGTCGAGGATAGCGGCAGGAGAGTGTTTAAGCCATATTATACAAAGAGACAGATACCCGTGATCCCAAAGTCCAGTGCTTTTAAGAAAAATCTTAGGGATACATTGATCAGGGATTGGGCTTCGACGGGCTATGCAGCTCACTATGTTGATACAGCCATAGCTATAGCATATTCGATCATCAAGTCGTGGAGAAAGAACTATATGAAGGGTCTGAGGAGAAGAAAGAAACCAGTGATCAAAAGAAGATTCGTTAGGATAGATAAAATGACATATAGGTTTAGAGACTGGAGAATCAGGGTCACGGTAAAGCCATATAAGCAGTATCTGGAGTTCGATCTCTCTAAAGCGTGGTTTAGAAAAAAGATGGAGAGATACGACCTAGGGGAACTGATATTGAGGGAGAACGATCTGATAGTGACTATCAGAAAACCTATCGATGATAGAAAGCCCCAGATCAGGATCGGATGGGATCTGAATAAATACTCGATAGACGGCTTCTCACCAAAACTGGGCTGGATCAAGATAGATCTGAACCGGCTTTATCACATCCACAGGGTCCATGAGATCAAGAGACAGAGGGCTCAGAGCGCTGCATCTAAGAAGCCGTCGATCAGGGGGATAGTCTCTAGACATGGTGAGAGGGAGAGAAACAGAGCGAAAGACCTTGTTCACAAGATCACCAGCACGATCGCTAAGATGTTTCCAAACGCTCTGCACGGCTTCGAGAACCTGAATAAGCATAACATGTACAGCGAGTCCAGAAAACATAACAGAGATATATCTAAGCAGAACTGGAAACAAATAACAGGCTATATGACCTACAAAGCTAGGGTTAGGCTCGTGGACCCGCGGAAAACCTCTTCAACCTGCCCCATGTGTGGGGGAGAGGTAAAGCTCCGAAAGGGGCGGGGAGAGGTCCGATGCACAGCATGCGGATTAACACTCGATAGACAGCTATGCGGATCTATAAACATCTATCTCAAAATGTGCGGGCTTCCCCAGAGACCGAGCACCTTCTACCGCGCGGTGATCAGAAAAATGATCCCTCGGTTGAAGATGCATATGAGGTCTCTGGGCAGGGTCACCGCGAAAGGGGCTGAGAGCAATGACATGCCCTCGATGAACCCACGAGAGGGACCGAGCCCGATGAAGCTCAAACCGACCCTATCGACCACAGTCTTGCTGAGCATATCATATATATATAACATGGCCTGCACAACCATGTAGATCCATAGAAAGATGA
>FWWM01004827.1_pt1 | contig 30709 bp, 28 predicted proteins | sample 2228351 | NCBI WGS metagenome assembly FWWM01 (sample SAMEA103939774, study PRJEB20133) | metagenome | reverse complement strand
AACTAAACCGCGGTTTTCTAAAGTGTGGCTATCAAGTAAAATAAAAACTCCCAATCCCATCAAAACAAAAGGAACCAAATAACTGCCGTAGTGAGTCAAAAGTTTGGCAAGGACGGGAACTTGAGTAAATCGATAAGCAGCATAGCACCAGACTGCAACTAAACAATAAAAGACCACCAAAACAATCGTCAAATCTTCCCAAGTGCTGCTGGCAAATAACGGTACGTATACGCTGAGGTTGTCGCCACCGTTGGCGATAGTCACGGTAGCAACCCCATAAGCTTGCGGCGAAAACAAGCTAGCCAAGTAGGTATTTTGAGACTGTTCCGGTTGCAATGAGATTTCCTCCTCATCAGTTTCCGGATTCAGCAAGCGATTAATACCAATAGCAATCGGAACCGTACCCAAAAGTCCAATCCAAGGTTCTGGAAAAAGCCTACCACCAAAAAAACTAGGCAAACTAGCAAGCACAAGCACCGTAAAACCAAGATACTGTCCTGCAATGACATGCTGGTGTCGGAAGTTTGCATTCACCTGGGAGAAAAATAACAGCAAAACTACAATGTCATCTAGATTAGTAGCAGCGAAAGCAGCAAATGCATTGGAAACCGCAACGATGAAATCATTCATTTTCGTTATTTGTCTTTCAAAAGTGCAGAAGTTAATTCCGAACGAGATTCTACTCTGACTTGCTCAGGATTTTTCTGAGCTGCTTTGACAATTTCATCTAACTCTAATTGAAACAGTCTGGTATTATCACCACCTGCAGAAATCCAAGGCATTCTACCATCCCATTTCGCGATCGCCTGTCGTTGTAAAATTGCTGGTGTCAGCGATTTCACAATCAATTCGTGCGCTTTCGCTTCTCCTTTTGCTAAATTGACTTTTGCTTTAGCTTGATTTTCTGCTTTGATAGCTAGAAATCCTGCACGTTTAGCTTCTTGTTCGGCAATTTGTTTTGCTTCTACTGCTTTATTAAATTGGTCTGTAAACTGAATGTTTACTAAAGAAATATCATCTATTTCCAGATCGTAAGCTGCTAACCTCTCGGTTAGAGTTCGATCCACCTCTGCTTTTACCTGTGTACGTGCAGTAATGATTTCCTCAGCTGTATACATGGCCATTACAGCCTTTAATACCTCTTTCACAGCAGGGTTAATAATGCGATGGACAATGGCTTGTTGATTTCCTATACGCTGGAAAATGATATTGACTTTTTCAGGAGCAATATGCCAATTTAGCGCCACATCTGTATAAACTTTTTGAAGGTCTCTAGATAAAGCCTCAGTAGAAATCTCCTGATTTTGCACTCGCACGCTTAGTTGCTCAACAGTGTTGACAATCGGAATAATTGGATGAATTCCTTCACCGAGAATTTCTGATTGTACCTCGCCAAACCGCATTAATACTCCTCGTTTTCCGGGACTAACAATGACGAAAAAGCTACAAATAACAGTCAAAGCTAACAGTAATAAAACAATTCTTACTATTGCTTGCATATCTTTTTTTGGCTTGCAGTTTGCCTCTGATTCTAAAAGAGAATTAGGTTTAGGTATGGGAACGGACTCTAGGTTCATAGTTTCACTTTTCCTCACTTCTTTTTTTTCCAGAGCTATTAACGCTTAATACTTCCTGAACTTCTGGCGTAACTCGCTTGGAAAACCCCCAGAAAAATAGCACCGCAATCAAAGTTAGCATCATCCATTGAGGCGGTACGTAATCTGGTATTAATGCTTTAAACATCAATTTTGTACCAACACCAAACACTGTTAAATAAGCAGCGTCGAGTAAATAGGGAAACTCTGTTAGCCAGCGTACAAATAAACCAGCCAAAAAACGCAGAGCAAGCATGCCAATCAGACAACCAGTTAAGACTAACCACGTCTGACTAGAAACTGCTACTGCAGCCGTGACACTGTCCAAAGAAAAAGCTAAATCAGTTAAAGCTATTAAAAGAATTACGCGTCCAAATTGGCAGTTATTTTTCTGGGAATAATTAATGGTTTTTTCGGCGGTTGATTCGGGATGAAAATAACTCCAAAAATGTTTGAGAGATAGCCACAAAAGATAAAGGGCACCCGCTAACTCAAACTGCCAAAATTGAATTACCCATGTGGCTGTAAAAAGTAGTAAAATTCTTAAGATAAAGGCAATTATTAATCCCCAATTCAAAGCTTGGCGTTGTTGCTGTGGTTCTTCAACGTCTTGGGCTATTGCTGCTAAAGCAACGGCGTTATCAGCAGATAAAACAGTTTCTAATGCAACTAGTACTAGTAAAATTCCCAACGTGTTCAAAGAAAAGTTTGCATGTAAATGTGCGGTTACTTGTTCTAACATTCCGTTGCTCCAATGTCATGACTGTTCGTGATCGAAAAAGCTAGGGCCGAAATATAAAGGATATGAAGTTTAGTTTCAGCCCTGCAACTTGCGCGATCGCCCCTGATTGCAACTCAACATCTATCTGGTAGAAGCTGTGACAATCTTGGTTCAATCCTTTTCGGGAGTAGCAAATTTACTGGGAATGCGGGAATCAATAAACGCCTGCGATACATGCGGGATAAACCAATTCATTTTGTCCGGATTCACAACTTTGACAGATGGAACATTCAATTCCCACACAGATGTATCTGGGTTTTTCTTCACCAAAAGTTGCGTACCGTCCATAACCTTGATTGCTACAGCACCAGTTTTATCTAATCCTGCTACTTCCACGTCGTTGGGAATATAAACTCCCTGACAATCCCATTCATCTGGTGTACTTTGTCCGTTCGCTAAGAAATAAAGTTGATTGTCGTATTCAGACTTGGACTTCTTCGGTAAAGGCCCGTAAATTGCTATTGTCTCACCAGTTTCATTCCGACACTGTCCCCAAGCAATACCCGCTTCTATGGCCGCTTTTTGAAACTGCAATTCCTCTATTTGACGTTTGACATCCTCTGATACTTTCCCCTCTCCTTTTTTGTGCAAGTTATCAATAGCCTTGGTGACTTCGATGTAATCGGGATTCTTGGTATACTTGGGTTTATCAGCCCAACAAGGTTGAGCAAAAATCCAGTTAACCAACATAACTGCAACCACTAAAGCGATTTTTAGAAATTTCATACTTCCTATCTCCACACTCAATTGATTGAGCTTTCAAGATAGTTTTACTTTAGGATTGAGTGCAGAATAAAATCAAATATTATTTTTTGGGAATTTGATAAATAAAAGTAATTTAGGATCAGAGATACTTGGATTTGAAAAGATAATTAAAACAAAGATAAATAAACAAATGTTAAAACCAAGCAATATAAAAGGCTGGTAATAGTTGATTAGCCTTGAGTACCATTACCAACCTCCTAGTACCCTATTCCCACGGCAAGGTAAAAGTATAAAAAAATTGTTGTCCGAACTTAAAATCTTTTGTAAAGAGAAAAAATGGTGTAGTAAAGTGATGGATCGACGTGGTCTGTAAAGGGATGATACAAATATCCCTCTTTGCTACTATCCCTTTTATATTCTTCGAAGCGATCGCCCTCTAGTAACTCTGCTTCCGAAGTAGGGGTAGGTTTCATCCAAGCGACTAACTTTGACCATGCAACGGAAAAAGGATTTTGTAGATACCTTTGAACTAGTGATTTGTTATCATTCTCTAACGCATCTACAAGCAATTTATCCGAATCCTTCAACATGGAAATTCCCCTTTGGAATATAGAGTGTCAGAATTAGCTTTGCAATCGTACACATCAACATTTCTGAGTGTTTAATAACCTCCTCAACCACCTTAAATTGTTATTACAATAAGTTGATACTCTTTTCCAGGTAATTGGCAAAAAGTTCTGGCGAAAACTCTCCTCAATGACATCAACAATCTTGCTTGTTTATGGAAGTGTAACTTTTATCCTTGTTGAAAAGATTGAACAAATATACAAATATTTTGTCAGCACTCATAGTTACTTACCCGTTGTGGTTCGTAATGCATGACAGTAAATTTGCATTGCAGTTATAACACGCAAATAAGCATGAAGCAAAAACACCAGTAAATCCAAGAATTGATAGTATTATAATTCAATCTCCTAAAAATTGATAGATAAATAGTAGATTGGACTGCTCGTCGTAAGCACGCTTAGTACTTTCTTGCTGGTAGTAAGCACAAAGCGCGCTTTGAGGGGAGAGATTTTCAGATGATGCAATCACGAACTCGGGCGATCGCCGCCTTAAATTTTGATGAAAATCACAAAAAACGATATCGTCAGGAATTGGAGTTCGATCTAAAAAGCTATGACCAATTACTTTCGCTCTAGTGTTAATGCAATAGCTAGCTATGTCCCCGGAGAACAACCCAAACGGGGTGCGCAGATCGTCAAACTCAACAGCAATGAAAACCCCTATCCTCCCTCTCCAAAAGCGCTAGCTGTGCTGAAAAACATCGATGCAGAATTGTTGCGGCGATATCCGCAACCGTTCGGGGAGGAGTTTCGCCAAGCTGCAAGCAAAGTATTACAAGTTCCCAGTAATTGGATTGTTGTAGGAAATGGTAGCGATGAATTATTGAACTTAGTAATGCGAGCGTGTGCAGAACCAGGGCGCAAGGTAGTTTATCCCACACCTACCTACGTACTGTACCGTACGCTAGCACAAATCCAAGCTGCGGATATAGTTGAAATTCCCTACAACGAGGACTACAGTTTACCTTTGCAACAGCTGGTAGCTGTGAATGGAGCTGTCACACTTATAGCTTCCCCTAACAGTCCCTCCGGACATGCAGTACCGGTAAATGATTTGCGGAAACTAGCAGCGGGTTTATCTGGAGTTTTGGTCATTGACGAAGCGTATGTAGACTTTGCTGAAGAAAATGCATTGTCCTTAGTTAGGGAATATGAAAATGTCATCTCCATCCGAACGCTTTCTAAGGGGTACTCCTTGGCCGGATTGCGATTGGGATTTGCAGTAGCCAATCCCCAGTTACTCGATGGCTTGTTTAAAGTCAAGGACAGCTACAACATCGATGCGATCGCCACTGCTGTAGGAGCAGCTGCCATTAGCGACCAAGCCTATAAAAATGCCTGTGTAGCAAAGATTAAAGCATCGCGGACCCAGCTGGCAACAGACCTGAAACGGTTAGGTTTTCGTGTTTGGAATTCCCAAGCTAACTTTTTGCTGGTACAACCTCCCCAAAAAAATGCACAATACCTTTATCACAAGCTCAAGGAACGCTCAATTTTAGTGCGTTACTTTCAAATGCCCAAACTAGATGATAAATTACGCATCACCATTGGTACAGACGAACAAAATCAAGCTTTAGTAGCAGCGTTAGCAGATTTGCTAGAAATCAAGTTTTAAAAACTAACTGTGCGTCCTAACTTCCTGAGTCGCTAAAGAATGGCGATCGCTTGACAAAATCAGCCCTGCAAGAGTATTATTCTCTCTACAGCGGTAAACCGCGTGTGCATATTTATTGATATTGAAAAAGTTCTAAGTACGGGTATACAAATAAATAGATTTCCTTCATCTGTCAGACCTTGTGTACGAGCTAACGCAGGTGAAAGTAGTCGTGTTTATTTGTCTACATATCTTCAAATAGATAGTACTGGATCTATTTTGGAAAAGATGCGATCTCCGGTACCAGCATGCAAATTTGCCAAAATCTCAATTGCTCCAATCCCTTCAACGCTGATGGCAATAGATTTTGCATTAGTTGCGGACAAAGCAACTTTGGCGTGTTGCTGCGAAACCGCTATCGTGTATTAAAAGTTTTGGGCGAAGGCGGGTTTAGCAGAACTTACGCAGCAGAAGACGTTGATAGACTCAATGCTCCCTGCGTCATCAAGCAATTTTTTCCCAAGTACGCGGTACTTACGAACGTACCAAAGCAGCGGAATTATTCAAAGAAGAGGCTTTTCGATTGTACGAGCTAGGAGAAAATCACCTACAAATACCCAAATTACTTGCTTATTTCGAACAGGGAACAAGCTTGTATCTGGTTCAGGAATTTATTGCAGGGAATACCCTGTTAGAAGAAGTTCAGAAGCAAGCTTTTAGTGAAGAACAAATATGGGAAATATTGGCTGATTTATTACCGGTTTTGGAATTTATTCACTCGCGCAATGTTATCCATCGAGACATCAAACCAGAAAATATTATCCGCCGTCAAAGTGACGGCAAGCTTGTATTAATTGATTTTGGAGGTGCAAAACAGGTAACGCAAACCAGTTTAGCCAGGCAAGCAACAGTGCTTTATACTATCGGTTATGCACCCAGCGAACAAATGGCTGGATTTGCCTGTCATGCTAGCGATTTGTATGCCTTGGGCGTAACCTGCGTACGGCTTTTAACTCAATGCTTCCCCACGCGAGATGCTTGCGGACAAGTTCACGATCGCCTCTACGATCCCATGAGCGGAAAATGGCTGTGGCGAGAAATATTGCAGGAAAAAGGTGTCACCGTTAGCGAAGATTTAGAAAAATTTTTAGATAAATTGCTCAAGCACACCGCCTCAGAGAGATTTTCATCGGCCACAGAAGCTCTCCAACAATTAAGAGCAAAAAAAGCAGCTTTCACTTCCCAAATGCTAACACTTTTTCAACCAGAATTTCCGGCGATCGCTCCGCAAACAACTCCACTACCTTTTTTACCTCTAGAAACCTTTGAATTTGAAGTAGTAACGGTAGACGCCACAGCCAAAGAAATCAGTCGCCATCGCCGCATTGCCAAGTACTATACAGAAGACTTGGGAAATTCAGTAATTATGGAAATGGTAGCTATTCCGAGCGGTCATTTTCTCATGGGTTCCAAACCAAAAGAAGGCAACCCAGACGAACATCCGCAACATCCTGTTACCGTCAAAGCCTTTTTCATGGGCAAATATCCCGTCACCCAAGCTCAGTGGAAAGCAGTAGCAGCGTTACCGAAAGTTAAACAATCTTTAAATCCCAACCCTTCTAAATTCAAAGGAGCCAATCGCCCCGTCGAAAACGTATCTTGGCACGAAGCAGTGGAATTTTGTGCTCGATTGCGCAAGAAAACCGGACGACACTACCGCTTGCCCAGTGAAGCAGAATGGGAATATGCTTGTCGTGCTGGTACAACCACGCCTTTCCACTTTGGCGAAACCCTCACCCCTTTTTTAGCAAATTGCAGTGGTGGCGACTCACCCAAGGCCACAAACCAACACCGCAAAGAAACTACTCCTGTAGGTCATTTTGGCCTGGCCAATGCTTTTGGCTTGTACGACATGCACGGATTGGTTTGGGAATGGTGCGCCGATCCCTGGCATAAAAATTATGAAGGTGCTCCCAACGACGGATCGGTTTGGGAAACCGGAGGAGATATGCATCGCCGAGTCTTGCGCGGAGGTTCCTGGAGTTTTAGCCCCGAATCCTGTCGTAGTGCAAGTCGCAGCTGGAACGAAGCAGATGGTGGATTGCGGATCTGCGGCTTTCGAGTTGTAGCTACCTTAATACCCTAAAGTGAAAGTCAACTACCCAAACTCGAATCCACTGAGGTTTAGACTTCTGTACTCAACGGGAAGTCCCAAAGGATAAGACCTTCACCCCATTTTTAGTCTTACCTCCTCTCCTGCAACTGAAAACGGCTGAACCATCCGCCATTAGTATTCTGATTTCCTCTGCTCTAATCTTGATTGCAGCACTCTTATCAGAGTCACGAACGGTTCCTTTCCTTAAAATCCCAGATCTGCTTTCGCTAATTCAGCAGCAGCAAAAACTTCCTCATCTGATTTTTCTTCCCAAGCTGTATCCCCAATTTCTGCATAAAATTGCGTGTCGTAGGGACGGGTACGCACCACCACCGGCATGGGAACAGCATGACCTAAAATTAAAGCTTGTTGCTTCGAGTCTAATTTTGCCAATACCGATTTGAGACCACCAGCTCCAGATACACCCGTGAAGATGGCGTCAATATCTTTTTCATCGTTCAATAAGGCGGTGATGCGAGTACCGATCTGGGACATCACTTCGTTATCTATACCCGACGGACGCTGATCCACTACCAAAAGCGTGACAAAATACTTTCGCATTTCCCGGGCGATGGTACCAAAAATCGTACTTTGCACGACCGCAGGATCGAGAAAACGATGCGCTTCTTCGATGGTAATCATTAACTGCGTCGGCTTGTCTTGGGGATTTTTTGTCTGTAAAAATTTTTCTGCTTTGCTTACATAATAATGGTGGATGCGGCGAGTAATCATATTTGTCACCAACATGTAGGAAAGCATGTCTGACTGGGAACCAAATTCGATGACTACGTTCTTACCCGCTTCCAGCGATCGCAAAACTTGATTGATGTAGTTGTGCTGACAAGCTGCACGCATGTATTTTAAATTTTCCAGCCGATAGAGTTTGCGCTGCAACGCCGTAATCGAACCTTGGTGTCCCCGCTTTTCTTCGCAGAAAAGCTTGATTTCCTCGTTGGTCATGTTCAATAATTGCAAAATCCAAGATTTGCCAAATTCAGAATAGAGAATATTGGCATTGTCGATACTAGCCTCGGACAATCCTAAATCGCGAGAGCACAATTTAATATCTTCAACTTCAATTTGGTCATAACTAAGGTAAAGTTCCTGAGCATGAGGAACACTACGACGCTTGGTCGATTCCGGATCGAGAGTGTATACTTCTACTTTGCTAGGAAATAGTTGCTTTAAGCCTTTGACGGTGCTGAATTGTTTTCCTTCCGATACAGCTTCCCAACCGTACTCGGAATGCATATCAAAAATTAAATTTACTGCTGCATTTTTACGAATTATTCCTGCTAAAAGCAGGCGTGTTAAAAAAGATTTACCCGTTCCGGATTTGCCAAATATACCATTACTGCGTTCTACAAAACGATTTAAATCAAGGCATACCGGTACGTCCATATCTAAGGGTTTACCAATGGAAAAATTTTTTCTGTGCGGATCGTCTTCCCATCCAAATACGCGACGAAAATCTTCCTCACAAGCTTCATAAACCTGGCTAAAATGACTGGGAATAGTTTTGACTGGCATCAATTCCATTGTCGTGCTTGTTTGCGGCTGAAATGACGCCAAATTTGTTACTGATGACGGTACAAACGAATTCGCTTGTTTGCCATTTGTAGTGGGAAAAACTTCGTGAGATTCTGGCGTAAACATGAGCATGGGCGCCAGAGTAATGGTTCCATAGGTACCGCTTCCAGCTAAAACTTCTCGCAAAAAAGTATCTTCCCAACTTGGAGGATTAGCAAGGATGCGTTGGTTCGCAGTTCCTAGCGCCACATCCGTAAGCATGCAGAAAAAACGCGATCGCATTCCTTGCACGACCAAAAATTTACCCACCCGCATATCTTCAACTGAAATATCAGGGTGTAACCGTACTTCTAATCCGCCTGTGAGAGAACCTTGTATGACTGAACCTAATGGCTGTCCTAAACTCATTTCATCAATTACATGCTTATGTGCCCTATTTTATGTTTAATTTTAAATATATTGATGGGAAAAAGCATGATTTTCGGCGCCGTTTGTAGACGGTTACCGATTAGTTTTTTCTAGGAGTAAACATTTTTGGGGTCCTCGTTTCCTACCTAATTTGATTGTTGCCATTCTATATTTCCACTTACTAATCCAGGCAATTTTGCCGCAGGCTATTTCAAACTTGCGCCCTTTTGGTCAAAGAACGCCCTCATTAGCTAGCGATCCTAAGTATCTATTTCTCTGGTCTTACTCACTCAATTTGAATAGAAGTTGGTGCGCTTGGTCCACCAGAGATTCTAGAGTCTGTGATTGGCTTGCGAAATTGAGCATAAAGGCGATCGCGCCAAACAAAAAATGGTTCGTAAGCAGGATTGTCCGCCAAACCCGGTACTCCTTTACCTCTAATACCCGTTGGTAAATCTAGATAAGGACCATCGGGAAATTTTAACAGTATTGATAAACCTGCTACTGCAAAATCGGCCAGGGTTGGTTCATCTCCTAGTAAATAAGGACTATCCGCCAACAGTAAAGTTAAAGCTTCCAAATCTTGTTTTAAATCGGCGATCGCTTTTTGGACTACGTCCGGACTGTAACCTACTCCCAAACCTAAAAGTTTCAGCACATCGTTTGGTACTCCTTCTACAAAGGTTTTCAGTACATCCGGAACAGAAGCTAGTAACAACGCTTTGCGAAAATTTTGATCTTGACTGATGGCAAAAAATAAGGCTTTGCGTCCTTTGATACCTATTGACTCATCCGCCCATTCTTCCATCATCAAACATAAACCTCGTTGCTTGGAATCCTGCGGTATCAACGGGCGATCGGGATATCGTGAGTCTAAATACTTAGCTATATTCGTAGAATCAACTATATATTGATTGCCGTCTTTGAGCACCGGTACTTGTCGCTGACCTGTTAAACGAAACAATTCCACTTGTCCGATCCCGGGTGTCACCTCGATTTTGCGATAATCCAAACCCTTGTAATCTAGAAGCAAGCGCACCTTCTCTGAGTAGTGAGATAGTTCAAATTGATACAATTCCAGCATTCAATAAATTCCTGTATTTGGTTTATTTTTTAATTCTACAATTTATATCTTTCCTAAAAGTTCTCTCCATATATTTACTGGAGTTTTTAAAAATTAAAATAAGCAAATATACTTAATTTATGATTTTTTCCTAGTAAAAATAAAGTTCGCGGTTAAGTCTTTAGCCCTACCACAAATTACTAAACGCAGATCGCTAAACTAATTGGGATGGAAAATTATCTCCATCTATCCTTCAACGAATACCTCAAAACTTGACTAAATATTCTTGGCGAATTCAACCTCGAACTTCAAATAGTATGGCGAATAAAAAATAAATTACCAATCAAAATCACTGAAATTTAGTGTATCGAATCTTGCCAAAATTTAAGATATTTTCAGTATAATTATTCAAAGGGCAGGCTGGAAAATCTACTAATTTAGACAAGATAATATTCTGTCTGGATTTTTCACGTCCATGTGATAGTAATAACTTTACTGTCTTGGGATCCAGTCTACTTTATGTGCTCAAAACTTATTCCAACTTACTCATTTAGTTAGATTTTTTGTCTGACAAGATGTTATAAATCTCTATAGTAATGTGTGGAACTAAAGCCAAACAAAATTTATGAAGGTAGATTATAGCAACTTGCTGACTAAGTTGGCTGGCATAGCAGGAGTGACGAGTGCAAGTCTCCTTGTAGGATTGCCTGTAGGGGCAAACCAATTACTCAATTCCCAATCTCATATTTTCAAACAAACTGCTCCTCAGGGCAATCAACCAAGTTTAATTAACACTCCCTACACGCTCAGCGAGTCCTTACCAGCACCAAAAGGTAAAAAACAAATAAGAAGAAATAATGTGGTGCAAAACACAAACAAGGGAGAACTAAATCCACGCCCAAGCATTTTGCAGGAGTGTCCTTATAACCGAGCTGCTTGTCCCGGAACCAGAACTCCCGCAGTTACTCCACCCACAGCTGCTCCCAGAACCACACCTTCTGCACCAGCACCCACACCAGGAACACAAACAGCTCCTACCCAACCATCTGCAGGTTCAGAAAGTAAAAATTTAGTAGCGCTTGCAGAGTCCAACAAGGAATTTACCATGCTAACCAAAGCTTTAAAAGCAGCTGGGTTAGTAGAAACCTTACAAGGTAAAGGACCTTTTACTTTGTTTGCACCCACAGATGCAGCTTTTGCTGAATTACCAAAAGATGCTGTGCAAGATTTGTTCAAACCTGAGAACAAGGAAGTTTTAGTAAAAATTCTCACTTACCATGTAGTACCGGGTCAGGTATTATCGACCGATTTAAAATCTGGCGAGGTCAAAAGCATAGAAGGTAGTCCCATTACCGTTAAAGTTGATGACGCCAAGAGTGTAATGGTCAACGATGCTAAGGTGGTACAAGCAGATATTAAAGGCAGCAACGGTGTCATCCATGCGATTAATAAAGTAATCTTGCCTCCCAACTTGTAATTTGAGAAACTCATTTTCGATGAACAATTTTTAGTTTTTAGCAAAAACCCTGTTCAGCAGTAATTGCAACAGGGGTTTTCGTACAGTTGAACCATAAAATCGTTAAAGCTAAAAAAGAAGGGGAAGTTTCCATTTTCTTCCCCCTCCATTTCGTACTTATTTTCTCTTCTTCTTTGTTTGCCTTGAGCTGTTTGCGAAGCTGCTGCTGCTGTTTTCTAAGTTGTCTTTGTCTTGCTGAGCCCCCTCGACCTTTGTCGTTTCTACCCTCCCGTCGAGGAGATTCCCATCTTTTTAGTCGTATCATGCTTATTGACAATGAAACTAAAATCAAATAGCTGCTAGAGTTTGGATAATATATTTTTATAACTCTTTGCACTATTTAATATATTAGCTTACTTTTGTCTTGATTGTCAAATTCCGTAGAAAATAATTGCTTACCCCTATACTTGAAGAGAGGAAACCTTGAAACTGGCTTCCTCTTTTCATCTTGTCTTCTACTATGCGGCTACTGAAGCAGATTTCACTCAGATTGCAGCGGCGATATCAAGGATATCTTGTAGTATATCGCTTTCAAAAACTGCCGAAACTGAACAGTTGAAGTAAAGCCAGGCCAGAAGCTTGCATTACTCAAATCTATCTTACATCTTCCCCACTTACTTAGGAAATAACTCAAATCAGTGTAGTGAGGAGCGCTACCAAAAATCCTTTTTTCAGTTAATTTCGGACTGCTATCTTAGGGACTTTTAGTGGGGGTAGCAGGGGTTGTAGTAGTAGTTTTGGTAGTAGTTTTGGTAGTGGGAGTAGCGCCAGGACTAGCAGGGGTAGTAGTGGTAGTGGTGGTGGTAGTGGTAGCGTTGGGTGTAGCAGCACCAGTATCGGTTGGTTCGCCAGTAGCCGTGGGACTGCTGGTAGGGGTTCCAGTTTCACCACCGCCTTCACAAGCCCCCAGAACAGAAGCTAGACCTAGCAATAAAGCAAAGCCAAGAATTTTTATTTTCATAACTCCTCTTTCACCAAATGCGGCATAATATTGAGCCTTTTGATTAAGATACCTCATTTGTTGCTTTTTTTTAATTATTTTAGATCAAAAATTTCCAGGTAAATTTTTAGTTTTAAGTGCAAATTTTAAAGTATATAGCAGATAACTTGCTTTTATGAAAGAGCTGTTTATCCCAGCAAAGGATATTTTTTTAGAAAAACTATTGCTGTCACTGCAAAGCACGGTCAAATGCAGTACTCGAATATTTGTGGCTGTTTATTACCTTGAAGTCTTGTTCAGAGAAGACAAACATTAATTCACTCACCTGGGCGGACTTTTGAAAAGCAGTAGAGTATTATCTGTAACTAATTGCTCAACTGGCATTTGTTAGCTGTTAAAAAAGAAACTACCAATATTTATCATAGTATTTTTACCTGAGAAGATTATGGCTGTTAATCGCAAATCGGATATTTCTGCAAGGCGTAGCTGGTTTCAGCGACGGAATTTTTCTGCGTTCGGGGGAACCACAAAAAGCAAACAAGCCAAATTCGCGATCGCTCGCTGCAAAGACAAGGGGGATGTAGTTGCTGCTACAGATATTTCTGATTTCAGCCAGCAAGGATTAACACCTTTGTGGTTACTGCACTTGCATACCTTGTATCGTTATTCTTCAGTGATGACATTTTTGCTGGTAACGGCGATGCTTGTCGTCTATGGGTGGACAGTTTATTCCCAACAACTTTGGAGTCAAGCATACCGGAAATTGCAAAATTTACAGCGTTCGGAGCGACAGTTAACAACAAATAACGAAGTGCTTAAAAACCAATTGGCCCAAGAAGCACAAACGTCCGCTGCCAAGCTGGTATCTCCATCCCCGGCGACAGCAATTTTCTTGCGTCCGGCGCCTGAAAGTTCTAAAGAAGCAACTCCCAACACCACTTTTAATTCTCAATCCCAGCAGCAAAATCCCATGCCTTTAGGATATTAAAGTTACTAGCTCCAGGCAATGGCAAGTGACAGGGGATGAATTTTATGCACAAGTCACGAATTAGAAGAATTAGCCAGCGACAGCGCCAAAGCACCACAAAAGGAGCAATTTTCTCGTCATTTGTCCGTCAGTTTCTGCCACCGAAATCAAACATGAAGTCTCGATTGTTCATGGTTTGGGCTGTATTGGTGATTGCTGCATTCGGTTTGGCTGTGAACTTGTACAATTTGCAAATTATCCGCGGTCCAAAGCTAGCACAAAGGGCGCGAAACCAACAAATGGTGAACTTGCGACTTTTTATGCCTCGTCGCCAGGTAGTGGACCGAAATTTGGATGTGTTGGCTATGGACAAGCCAGTCTACGCCATGTACGTTCATCCCAAACTGTTTGACAAATCCAATCAAGAAATAGCAAAGCAGCTAGCTGTGGTTTTGGGCAAGGACGTTGGGGAGTTGGAGAAAAAATTTGAAAGCAGAAAAAGCGGTATTTTACTTGCTTCTGAATTGTCAGAAGAAGTTGCCGAGCGCATTAGTTCTTTGCGCCTCAACGGTATAGAGTTAATTCCCAAGTTCTCGCGATTTTATCCCCAGCAAGATTTGGTGGCGAATGTAGTAGGGTATGTGAATGTTGACCGTCAAGGCCAAGCGGGGGTGGAATACAGCCAAGAAAAACTGCTAGAGCGCAGCGTACAAACGGTGCGGTTGAGCCGAACGGGTAACGGAACGGTAATGCCAAATTACCTTCCGGAGGGTTTTTTACATTTCGACGATCTGCGCCTGCAACTAACTATTGATAGCCGCTTGCAACGAATTGCTCGCAATGCATTGCAAAAACAAATGCAAAAGTACCGCGCCCAAAGAGGAGCGGTGATCGTAATGGATGCTTGGGATGGTTCTTTACTAACCTTGGTTTCCCTACCTACCTATAATCCCAACCAATATTCTCAAGCAAATATCTCCCTTTTTAAAAACTGGGCTGTAGCAGATTTATACGAACCCGGTTCCACTTTTAAGCCTATTAATGTGGCGATCGCTCTAGAAGCAGGAATCGTTAAACCCGAGGAAACCTTTAATGACCCCGGTTACATTCATGTAGGCGATCGCACTATTAAAAATGCAGAAAATAAAAGTTACGGACGAATTAATATCGCCCAAATTTTACAGTACTCTAGTAATATTGGCATGGTACAAATCATCCAACGCTTTCAGCCTTCTGTTTACTACCGTTGGCTAGAGCGGCTGGGACTCGGACAAACCCTCGCCACAGATTTACCTTTTGCTGTTGCCAGTCAACTCAAAAGTCCAGCAAAATTTCTTGCCTCCCCCATCGAAGCAGCAACTGCCTCCTTCGGTCAAGGCTTTTCCCTCACTCCGCTACAACTTGTACAACTACATGGAGCTTTAGCTAACGGTGGTAAAATAGTCACACCCCACGTGGTCAAAGGTTTAATCGACAGTAAGGGGCAAATGCATTACACGCCTTCTTTCCCAACACCACGCCAGCTTTTCTCGCCCCTGACTGCTCAAAAGGTCGTAGAAATGATGGAGACTGTTGTCACCAACGGTACTGGAAAGGCTTCCCAAATTCCTGGCTATCGAATTGCAGGTAAAACCGGTACCGCCCAAAAAGCTAGTAGCTCTGGCGGCTACATTAATGGTGCAAAAATCACTAGCTTTATAGCTATATTACCAGTAGAAACACCCCGCTATGTTGTACTGGCATTGGTAGACGAGCCAAAAGGCGCAAACGCCTTCGGCGGTACTGTCGCCGCGCCAATTGTCAAAGAAGTGATAGAAGCATTAATCACAATCGAGCAAATACCACCCAGCCATTTGTCCAATCCACCCGCACAAACACCGCAACCAAAAATGGAAGTTCGAGACTAGAAACGCAGCCACTTGGGGTAACTCCTTCCCATCGGGAATAAATGAAAAATATTTGCAGTAATCCTACAGCACTTTTTTACTTGCTCTGGAGAACTAATTTCTACTTTCTTGACACATTTTGCAAACTTTACTATCGCCAAGCCAGAGCGAATTTTTAGTTTTTAAATGTTGTTTTCATTGTTGTATTTCGGTGCAAAATCAATACAGCCCAGAGCCTCTTCTGTACAAGCATTTATAGGATGTACAGTACATTTTAAGCGGTAGTCATTTGTGAAATATTTACAATCAGAACAAGGAATTTGATGCAGCCTCTTGAGGTGACGTATTCCCTTTTTCAAAGACATAAAAAAACTCCAAAAGCTCAGGATGGAAATTCCCCAAGCACAAGATGTAAAAAATATCTTGCTTAGCATGGTTGCTCCTTAATAATATCTGGTAAATAACCCACAAACCGACCGCTAGAAATGTCATTTTAGAAAACATTAAAGGCAAAAAACACTATGCTTTACCTGAGGATAACGTCGCAAACATCACGCAAGTTTGTCCTAAAGAGTTGTGTTGGCTAAGGTTTATTGGTTGTAATAGTAATAATTAAGAAAATACTTGCTTGCAAAGATTGTTACAAGCAAGTTCTTTGCCTGGACTTTGTAAGGAAACACAATTTCAGAGGAAAAACAGATTTTCTAGCTCCTTGGATTCAGAAAGTCACAAATAACCGCCTATCCTATTATTTGCGAAGGGAGATGCACCCTGATTTATTGAAAGCAAGCACCAATAGCTTAGACTTTCACAACTAGTTTATTGAGAATATATACTAATAAGCAAGTATGTTTACAAAACGTAACAATTTCTAGGTGGGCGAGCAATGTTAAATTCAGCCAAGGAGATAGGGAGAAAAAGAATAAGTTTTTTTCAGGTTCGAATCCTACACTGCTGGTGCAGTTCCCAACAAACCAAAAATTCCCAATAGCATGCTTATGCGTTCCCAAAAGACAAATCCTTGGTAAGCCCTTGCACTATTTTGGTGTTGATAGCGTGCTAGTGCTATTGTCACTGTTAACATCATTGCGGAACAGAAAATTGCAAACATCAAAGGATGGGTCATTGGCAAAAATAACAACGCTATCGGGATTGACAAGATTAACATAGCGATTAATCCCCAGGCGATCGCAAAAGCTATTTTTTTACCCCAAACATTGGCAACGGTAACGATTCCTTGGGAGCGATCGCCTGCTGCATCATGTACGTCCCAGATAATTTCTTTCGCCAAGCTGTAGAAGAATACAAAGTAAACAGGGTAAAGCAAAGCACCGGGTCGGTTTGCAACCAAACTACCCAAAAACACAATACCAGCACTTACAGCGGCAACTATAAAATTTGCAAAAATACCGTTATAGGCCAGTAAATGCGAGTAATTCCATAATATTAAAGTATTAAATGCCACCAAAAGCCAGCAATTAATTCCCAAAGGAATAGCTGCTAGCACAGCACAGCCAAATGCGATCGCAGCGGCCCACCAAACTTGTTTGGCGCTAAGACGACCGGATGGTAGCGGTCTTTCCGGATGATCGATGCGGTCTTTGTCTACATCCCAGTAATCATTGATGGCGCAAGCTGCTGAGTGCATGCAAACTAAAATAGTTGCCGTGAGCAGATATTTCTGCAACTGTGTTGCTGGATTCAACGCATAAATTGTTGCACAACCTACCAAAGCAGCAACAATAGCAACTGGAAATCGGAAAAGTTGGGCAAAATCACGAACAAGTCTCCACTTCTCACCGCGATCGAGATTCCTCGATGCGGATGTTTGATTGTATAAATTTTCTCTCATTCTTTACCTCACACATGCGCTGGCAGGATAACAAAAAATGCCATTATCTTTCCATAGCCATTACCCCCTAAAACCTGAGCGTGGTTTTTGAGTCCATCTACTCGCCCCAGAAACTTTTACTTTTTAATCTCAGGTGTTAGGTTATAAAGCTTGGATATAGGTGAAAAACTCTTTAATAGTTAATTGTTAGTTTTTTATCTACACCTACTTACTTAGTCTATCTCGCTTATATTTAAACTGTGATTTTGTCAAGATTTTTGTAAAAAAATGCAAGAAACAAGAATATGGCATGAAAAGAAAAATATAATTGCCAGGCAAATCAACCTTTAAAAAAACTGCTTCGTCCGCAAGCCATACCTGCAGTTATCTTCCCAGATCATCTACACTCAAGGTGATGGCGTTGATTACATTCATCTGTTTATGTCCTTTAGCATCAATTCCCTACCACCAAACCTTGCCAAAATAGTCCAGCGTTTTCAACGTGCTACAGATCCCAAGCGACGTTACGAACAGCTAATTTGGTACGGTCAGCGGCTCAAGGAATTTCCAGAAGCTGATAAAACACCAGAAAACAAAGTTCCTGGTTGTGTCTCTCAGGTTTACGTAACAGCGGCGTTGGTGGACGGTAAGGTCTTTTTCCAGGGAGATTCTGACTCGCAAATCACTAAAGGCTTAGTTGGTCTTTTAATTGAAGGCTTAAATGGACTAACGCCTCATGAAATTGCCCAACTCACTCCAGATTTTATTCAAGAAACTGGTTTAAATGTGAGCCTGACACCTTCCCGTGCTAATGGTTTTTATAACATTTTTAAAACTATGCAAAAAAAAGCATTAGAATTTCAGACGGCCGTATCTCACTAAGCTTGGCAGCAGTTCTAGAATAATTAGTTATGTATTGGCAGGTAGTAGTGACAACTTACCGCTAATCACTAACCAATTTGCGCCCAAGCGCTACAAAAAACCGTTCAAAAAATAAACAATTTTGTCTGATGTCAACCAATTTGTTATCAGCTACTTCTGCTTTCGGTATTGGTGGGGAAGTTAAAGAATTTTTGTGGAACTGGGAAAATCAGCAATTGCGGGTTGTTTATGAAAGTCTAGGTCAGGGCCAACCCTTACTTTTACTTCCAGCTTTCAGTACAGTTTCCACAAGAGAAGAAGTCAGCGGTCTAGCCAAGTTACTAGCTGCGCACTTTCAAGTCGTAGCAGTAGACTGGCCGGGATTTGGTGAATCTTCACGTTTACCTTTAAATTACGCTCCCGGTCTGTATCAAAATTTTCTAGAACAATTTGTCACTTCTGTATTTAATACTCCAATAGCAATTGTTGCTGCTGGTCACAGTGCAGCTTATACTCTACAACTAGCCCGAAACAAACCTAATGCTATTTCTCGCATAGTTTTAGTAGCGCCGACTTGGCGGGGTCCTTTACCAACAATGGGAATTCCAAGGCCAATAGCTGGTATTTTTAGGGAAATAGTGCGATCGCCCGTTCTCGGTCAAATACTTTACAAACTAAATACCCTGCCATCTTTTCTACGTTTTATGTATCGTCGCCACGTTTATGTGGACTGTGCCAAACTAACTTCAGAATTTATAGAACATAAGTGGCACAATACCCAAAAACCCCAAGCCAGATATGCTCCCGCTGCTTTTGTCACCGGTACTTTAGACGCCGTACGCAACCAAGCCGATTTTCTCTTCCTGGCTGAGAATTTGTCTGTTCCCTTGATGGTAGTGATAGGAGAATCCACACCAAGGAAATCTCGAGCACACATGGATGCTTTAGCAGCTTTACCTCAAGTGCAAACTGTAATTCTTCCTGGATCTTTGGGAATGCACGAAGAATATCCAGAAGCTGTAGCCAAAGCAATTTTACCCTTTTTACAAACTCCCGTTCCCAGCAGATAATTATATCTTTGTTAATTATGCATCTACTGTACACTTTCGAACCGGCTTTTGTTTTTGTTTTTTTGCGATCGCGGACACGTGCAGCGGTTAAATTGAAAGTGATTATCATTTGAAAGTAGGAGGCATCAGGGAAATGATCGGTACTGCAACAACGGATATGATTCCGGTTACAGTTATCACTGGTTACTTGGGAGCAGGAAAAACAACTTTGCTCAATCACATCCTTACCCAACAGCACGGTAAAAAAGTCGCCGTTATCGTCAATGAATTTGGAGAAGTAGGTATCGATCACCAATTAGTTATCGATGCAGACGAAGAAATCTTCGAGATGAACAACGGCTGTATTTGTTGCACGGTGCGGGGTGATTTGATTCGCATCATCGGCAATTTGTTGAAGCGCCGACACAAATTCGACCATCTGGTAATAGAAACCACCGGACTAGCGGATCCTGCGCCAGTGATTCAAACATTTTTTGTGGATGAAGACATGCGGGATAATTTACAGCTGGATGCGGTAATTACAGTGGTGGACGCCAAACATATTTGGGAACACTGGGAAGCAGATGAAGCACAAGAACAGATTGCTTTTGCGGACGTAATTTTGCTCAATAAAATAGATTTAGTAACGCCCCAGGTGGTTGAGGAGCTAGAAAAGCGAATTCGGGCTATGAACGCCATGGCCAGAATTTACCGTAGTTGTAACTCGCAGGTAGAAATAGATAATTTATTGGGTATAAAAGCCTTTGACTTAGAGCGAGCGTTAGAAATTGACCCCAATTTTTTACAAGAAGATACCCACCAACACGACGAAAGCGTATATTCTGTAGCCTTGGTAGAAAAAGGCGAACTCTGCGCAGAGAAATTGAACAATTGGTTGGGAGAATTACTGCGAACTCAAGGGCCGGATATTTTCCGCATGAAGGGAATATTGAATATTGCTGGAGAAGACACTCGCTTTGTATTCCAAGGGGTGCACATGATATTCGAAGGCAAACCCGATCGCCCTTGGAAAGCAAACGAAACGCGGCAAAACGAACTAGTCTTCATCGGTCGCAATCTCGATCGAGCCAAACTCAGACAAGATTTTCTGTCTTGTATGGCTTAACGAATAATTCAGTTATGTTATGAATATTTCCGATATTAACTTTCAACAATTTGCTCAGGAATTTTCTGCTCAACTGAGTGATTACATCACTGCGATCGCTTGGTCACCCCAGGGTAAAAATCTTCTCGCAGCGACCTCCGCCTTCGGAGAACTGACGCTTTTCGAAAACAAAACAGCGATAACCCTGCAAGCTGGTAACGATGTATCTTTCAACTGTCTTGCCTTTTCCAGTGACGGACAATTCTTAGCTGCAGGTGGACAAGACGGACAGGTGAAAATTTGGCGAAAAGGCGAGTTAATAAACACCCTGGGAAATGGTTCTGCTTGGGTTGACAAACTAACTTGGCATCCTACTAGCAACCAACTTGCTTTCAATTTAGGACGCTACGTGCAAGTATGGGATGCAGATTTTCGTGAAATTGTTGTCACTTTAGATTTCGAGTCGTCCTCAGCATTAGGCATTGATTGGGGCCTGGATGGACAGTATCTTGCCATTTGCGGTCACCGGGGCATAAAAGTATGGAATTGTCAAGATTGGTATGAAGAACCGTACATTCTAGATATACCTTCTGCTTGCACTGCTATGGCATGGTCGCCGGATGGCAACTATCTAGCGTGTGCGAATATGGACCGCACCTTGACTGTAGTTGAAAGCCGCCTGTTAACATCCGCTGAAGATCCCCAACCCTGGGTTATGCGTGGTTTTCCTGGTAAAGTTCGCCAGCTGGCATGGTCCGATCTTACTAACACTGTTGGTGCACCTATTTTAGCTTGTAGCAGCGTTGATGGAATTATCGTTTGGGAAAAATCCCCCTCGGAATCTGTAGGTTGGGAAGCAACAGTATTAACCAATCATGTGGATGTAGTTAACGCGATCGCCTTTGCACCCCGTAGCTTGCTGCTTGCTTCTGGTGGTGCAGATGGCTGGATATGTTTGTGGACACAAGCCAAGCAGGTATCGCAGATCCTCACAGGTGCATCTGCAGGCTTTTCTTGTCTGGCTTGGCATCCTCAGGGTAACTTCCTTGCCGCCGGTGGCGAAAATGGCGAAGTAATTATTTGGTCAAAGACAATACCCACTTAATTATACTAAAGTGTTTCAATACTAACTGGATATCGGGTACCTTATTTCTATTAAGTGCCAAGTCTTATGTCAAAAAAATTACGGTACCGCCAGTGTTTGCCTTTCGCCTTCATTGTCTTTACTTTTGGATGTACTGGTTGTACAAATACAAACAATTTACTCAGTACCTCTTCTACAACCCTCAATTCGGCTGAACTAAACAAGCTGACTGAAGTTGTTGCAACTACAACTGTATTATGCGATTTTATCAAACAAATAGCACAACAAACGATAAATCTAACTTGCCTAATACCTCCTAACATCGACCCCCACCGTTACCGACCAAAACCAGAAGACCGCCAGGCCATAAATCAAGCCAAAATAATTTTCTATAACGGATATGATTTAGAACCGGATTTATTTAAATTAATTAAAGAAAGTAAAAATCGTGCCGCTAAAATAGCAGTTGCCCAACGTGCGGTTCCCAAACCACTCAGATATAGGAAGAATGGGCAAACAGTACCCGAACCTCATGTTTGGCACGATACCAAAAATGGTATGAGGATGGTAGAGGTCATTACCTACAATCTCAGTAAAATTTTTCCCGATCGTGCACCCTTTTATAAAAGTAACGCACAAAAAATCAATAAGGAACTAACGCAACTCGACACCTGGATTAAGTCACGAATTGCCAGCATTCCCCCCAAAAATCGCCAATTGGTAACTTCCCATACTGCCATGGGTTACTACGCCAAAGCCTATAATCTTTCTTGGATAAATGTTTTGCCAATAGTTGAAGCTAAAGGTAAACCTACAGCTTCCCAAACCAAAGCACTCGTTCAAGCCATCAGACAAGTAAAAGCACCGAAAATATTTGTAGAAACAACAATTAATCCCAATTTGCTCAAAAATATTCCTCCCGAACTTAAGCTCAAGGTTTTCCGCAGACAACTACTTGTAGATGGTTTGGCAACAGCAGGAAGCGAAGCAGATACCTACCAAAAAATGATGACTGCCAATACTCGTACAATTGTAGAAGGACTGGGAGGAACGTATTTAATCTTTGCTCCACAGGCGCTGAAAAATTAGTTGCCTGCAGGACAGTTTCGCCAGTTTATATCCTAAGTAAGAGGAAAAATAATCAAATTTATGTAAATAAAAGATAAAGAATTCCACCAGTTTATCTTTATCTCCACCTACTTGGTAGTGGCAGTTTCTGCCACTGCTTTTTCAGTTCGACATATCCAAAATACAGGACAAGGCATACCCAAAAATGCAAGTATTTTTGTTACACGAACTACCCGCATCCACTTAATTGAGATGCACGTTTCCGACGCTTCACCTGAATAACTTACTTGAAGCTTCCGTACTCCTGCTGTCACGTTCCATATTCTTTACTACTTTAAGTAATGGTATGGTCTTTGTGCTAAAGAAATTAGGACAAGTTTCGAGAAGGCTTAACTTGTGGCGTTGGAATTTCGATATAAAAGCCACCTGCTTCCGTGACTTTGTATTTAATTAACTCTTTTAATTCTATTCCCGTATCAAGCAATGACCTATTTAATGATTTGCGAGTCGTCCCTTTGATGCTTAGCTTTTGCCTTTGATTGGCTATTTGGTTTTGGAGTTTACTTATTTGTTTTCTAATTTTTCTCCATTGTCTAGACGCTTTGATTTTCTATAGAAAGTTAGGCGATCGCTTGTGGCGTCACTTTTTGGATACTTGCTAATTTTCTGTTAGGTCTTTGATTGGTTAAATCATTTGTAAGAAATAAATCTTGATGCAGTTTTCGCCAAGAGTGCATTTTATTCTTTTGCAACTTGGAAGGATAAAGTCCAAAGGCAATTCCCAAAGGTAGCTATAACGTTATGTTGGGCACCTTACTAGATTTAGGTATGTCCGGTTAATATGCAAGCGAGGAAAGGTTATCGTAGCATTTTTAGTGTCAGGTTACATTTTGTTGCTCAATCGACTCAAACAAATAATTGAGTAGGTATCGAATCAAATAGATTGTCAGCTGATTGAGTTGGATGAAGCAGCGCGCACTTTCTCCACGAGTAATTGCCGTAGGAATTTAGTATAAATTATTACTATTTGTTTATGGTTGTGGAGGTGCATCTTACTTGAGTGCTTAAGAATAAATGTGCGCTATCCTTTTCCACTTTCCAAGAGTACGGGTCGGGATTTGAGCGCAATACGTTCAAACACAATTCCACCGCTAACACCTTGAATAAGTAAAAAGCAGGGATAGATAACTAATACCATTTATCTCAAAAACGACTACAAATACTCGTAGGTAGTTGTATTTAGAATAAATTGGTATAACTTCCTTGCCCTGCTTTTCATTTTTTGGTTGCAGGAAAGTTAACTGCTAACTAATGTAGTTTGTAACAGCTTGTTCTATTCGATCTAGCGCTTCTGCTAACACAAAGCGAGAAGTCGCAAAACTAAGACGCACATTACCTTCGGCGCCTGGTCCGAACCAATCTGTCGTACCCGGTACCACAGCCACGCGCGCTTGTGCAAGCAGGAAGTCAGCAAAAGCTTGACTGGACATTCCTAAACCGGAGATATCGGGAAACAAAACATAGGTAGCATCTGGCTGGCGACAGGATATTCCTGGTATGCGATTCAACCGAGAAACGCAATAATCCCTCATTTGCTGTAGGTGGACAACAAAAGCATCTCGCCAAGACCATCCATAGCGCAAAGCCGCCACAGCACCAACTTGAGCATATAAGGTGAGACTGTAGGCCATGCCAAGTTGTAAAGCTACCTGCCTTAGCTGCAAAGCTATTTTCTCATTTGGTGCCACCAAAAAACCAATCCTTAACCCTGACAGCCCAAAAGTTTTAGAAGGGCCGAAAAGGGTAAGCGTATGCTGAGCAAATTCTGTCTCCAAGCTAGCAAGACTAACATGTTTGGCAGGCGGGTAGATAATTTCATGCCACACTTCATCAGCTAAGACCATGACATTTTGCAGGAGAGCTAGTTCTCCTATTGCTTGCAGCGTTTCCTTTGGTATTGCCAATCCCAAGGGATTGTGAGGATTGCACAGACAAATTAGTCGGGTGCGGGGTGACAAAAGTGATTTCAGTTGTTCTAGATCCAGCTGGCCCGTATTTTTGTCTACTCGACAATAAACCCGTCGAGCGCCAACCGAGTCGATAGCAAGTCCAAACAGCAGATCGACTGGGTCAAGGAGGATACATTCATCCCCGGGTTGGCAAAGCCAGCGTACCACAAGCCAAATACCCGCAGCTGTACCGGGGGTAAGGACAACGTGTTCGGGTTGGCAGCGAATGCCATAACGAGTCTGGGATATCTCGGCTACCAATTCTCTCAATTCCCATTCACCTTCGGGAGAACAGTAGAAAAAGTATCCATCACTTATCTGGTCTAGGAGCATCTGGGTAACTTCTTTGGGAGCAGGAAAGTCTGGTTCCGCAGCTGTGAGAGGAATAACATCTGTAGCTACCGTTTTCCATCGAATCCGGGCGTGCTTTTGCAAAAGTTCTGGATGTACCTGCTCATCCGCAAACAACGAGCTTAGTAGTTTCATCTGCTCCTCCTAGATATTTGCTAGTTCAGGGTAGCAGGAGATGTTTTGGTCTGAATTTTTTCTTTGGTAGCGGGGAGGAGGATTGGAATCGTACAGTTCGGAAGACCAATAGACGGTGATGCGCGGACGTCCTTTTTGCAAGCGCAGGGAAGTATAAGTATGAATACCTTTTGCAGCTTCTAGGGGACGTCGGGCGATACTTTTGAGACATGCGTCATACTTGGAAACTGGTAAATGACGGGATATTAAGCAGGTGCGGAGGCGTTGGCTGGTGGTGGCGTCGTTGAGAGCATAGGTCCACAACGGTACGTATGCGGTTGCGCAAATGGGGCGATCGTCGGCAGCATCCACGAAGGTGAGATTGCTAACTAAAGGCTGGGAAGAAAAAGCACCATTGTGGCCCGTTACTTGTGAGCAGAAATCAGGAAGATACCCGGTTTCATGACTCCTGGCAATCTTCATAGCCTGGTCTAAGTCGGTGGGCGCAAGATCGTAGTGGCGGAAATAAACCTTGACGCGTGCTTTTTCATCATCGCTAAGATCTAAAGATAGGTATACCAATTTATCCAACTCAAATCCGCGTCGAGCATATTCGACGATTGAATTCCAGGCGCGCTGGAAACCAAGGCGAGCAAGTGCTTGTTGTATCAGCAAGATGCTGTACTTTTTTCCTTGAGCCTCTGGGTTGAGATAGATTTTGAACTCATAAGGTCCGCAGGAAGGAAAGATGACTGCATGCATCATGGCAAAACCAGCTGTTGGTTCTGGGGGTAGAAATAAGTCCTCAATTTGTCGCAGTCGGCGATCGCTGGCGCCAAATTCTTCTACCAGCGTTTGAGTTAACTTTCGGGCTGACTTTTGGGCCGACTTGGTGGTGGGTTCTGCAGGAAGAGCTTCTACCAATACCCGCAGTTCCACAGTATCTTCAGCAAAGGCAACTGAAAATTCTATAGGAGATCCATCGGCGCAAACATCAGAATCCCACTGAGGCCGTACTCCTATTTTCCAGTCTCCCCACGGTTCCATCATTCGTTTTAGTACATAAAGCTTTTCCTCGAGATTATCCGTCAATTCCGTAGCAGCAGCCAAACTGGAAAGGCATTTGGCTCCATAATTAGTAAAAGTTTCCTGAGAAATTAATTGCTGTTGGCTCAAATTCTTCATAGGATCGTCCTCGCAAGTCTGAACAAGCAGCGTTTCGAACAAAGAGTCTTTTTTTTCAAGACTTAGCGAGTCCAGGGAAAACACACAGAAAAATACAGCTAACTGTCGCGGACTCAATTGCCAGCTGGACAAGCTTATGTAAGTCCACGGTCAAAAATGTCATTATAATAACAGCATCATAACAGCAATGAGGGCTGGTTGGCTGTAGTTTCAAAAAATATTTTTCTAGAAAGCAAAATTTGCCTGTCAATTAAGTAGTAAATTTTTAATCACCATCCCCAAGTGCCAGGACCGCCTTTAAACGGTCCAACAATATCACTGGTTATCCAACCACCGTAGAAATTGCCTGGTTGCGGCTGTACCTTTTCGCCGTTAACGTAACAAGCATCCATCAACTGGGCATAAAACGCAACATAGTCTTTCAGGGATGCAAAGGAAGGAGTGGGATCGGGATAGAACCAAGCAGCATTTTCTGCTTCTTTGTCACCGACGCGAACTGTGTAGTAACTAGCACGCCCTTTCCACTCGCAAAAGCTAGATTGCGGCGTTGGTATCAGATACTCCATTTTGATATCTTCTGGAGGAATGTAGTAAACAGGTGGATGACTTTTTTCCAGAACCCGCTTTGCACGATGGGTATCTGCAATCACGACGTTATTGAATACGACCTGGATGTGCTTGCTTGTGTTTTCCCAGCGGGGAGGACGGGGATAGTCCCAAACAGATTCTTGTCCGGGACCAGGGTTGATAGGTTGAGGTCTTGGCATTTTTGGTTGTAGTTCGTAATTTTTGTGATGGAGTTATTTTTGTCTGGATCTGTACTCAACAACAGTAACCTTGGTATAGCACCAAGTTAGTTAACTACTCTACCCGAAGGGGTGACAAAGGAGCTGAAACGAAGGAAAAAAGGCAGTGTAACCGATTTAAGGTAAAAAAAGATAGGTCAGGTATTCTCAACAAGGCCTATCAAATGATAATGATACCTAAATTCTATCAAAGCTGCTTTCAAAATCTGCTGATACCGACACAGTACAAGATGCTAGAAATCTTGATAATGCTATTACAATCCCATAAAACAGTGACAATTGAGAAGCTAGTATCTGTGTTTCCGCAGTCAATACACTTTGAAAGCTGCAGATAAGTATGCAAAGATTTTTAGTGCTGCCGCAATCATCAATAGAATATCTCTGGTTTCCAGTACTTAAAAGATGGGTAAAAAACAGTTATAAAGCAAAGAAGAAACGACTGATATTTGCTATTGATAGAACACAGTGGTGGTCAGAGAATGTATTTGTCATTAGTTTCATAGAACAAAAAAGAGCTATTCCAGTTTATTGGCTATTGTTACCAAAAAGGGGATGTAGTAAATTTGGGGAGCAGAAAAAAATTAATTAGACCATTGTTGCGGTTGTTTAAGGGATATCGAATGTTGCTGTTAAAAGATAGAGAATTTCGTAGCATCAAGCTAGGGAATTGGTTACATAGTAAGGGCTTTAGCCTTGTGATGCGTCAAAAAAAAGGTACTTATATTCGCTAAGAAAACCAGTCATATCAACGATTATAATCTTTGAAATTAACTCCTGGTATCTCGTTCTTATTCCAGGATGTTCAATTAACTAAACAAAAAGGTTTTGCTACATTTAATCTCGCTGGTTACTACAAGCATAAATATCGTGGCAAAGTCGAGCCTGCTGGCTGGTTTTTATTGACTAATCTGGATAATTTTGCTGATGCTATCAAAGCCTTTAAATTCCGTAGTGGGATTGAAGCTATGTTCCGTGATTGCAAGACAGGTGGTTATAACTTGAATCTACTCGTGCTGATGGTAGACGCTTAATCTCACTAATTTTATTAATAACTATTGGCTACTCCTCTTGTGCAATTTTACTTGGTCGCAATTCCCGTGAAATGGGGCTGCAAAAATACGTTGGTCGTCTCAAGGAATCAAAGCGATTCCACCGACGACATAGCGCCTTTTGGATTGGTTTGTATGGTTGCTTGTGGGTAGGTGCAATGGAATTTTGGACTCATTGAGCTCATGAACATATTTGCTCCAAGATTTGAAAGTCATTTTGGAAAGGTGCAAAGGAATTTTGGACTCATTGAGCTCATGAACTCATGCGTCTCAAAAGCCCGGTAAACAACCCCATTTTCAGCAGGGTTTACGTGCTATGTCCCTTGTCCAGTCTGCTTTGTAGCTTCTGTGTCACCCCTTCGCGGTAAGGATTTATGAGTAAAGAAAATATTTCCTTCCGCCTTGATAGCGAAAAGCTTTGAAAAACTCTATTTGGCAATGAAGTAGTAAATCTCCAGGAAAGATTAAGGGAACTTAAAGTTATTCAGGTATAGATAGAGTAGTTAGGACAATATTACTCGCAATGCCAGCTTATCAACTAGGGTGAGTTTCTCTGGTGTTGTGCCAAAATACTCGACAGGCTGGTCTATTCGCTAGGTTTGAATGTAGTATGTAGTACACTTGTCTATCTTAATTACCCCCTAATTACCCCCTAATTCTTCCTTAACCTGGATTGCTCCCAGATGAAAACTGGTATTTTCAAATACCAATTAATTAAATCGAGAACTTATAGCAAGTTTAGAAACCATTAGGTGCTGTAGAAACCATTGATGGTTACTTTGGTAAGAATAAAACTCTAATAATGGCTCAACAGCAAGGCTAACATCTCAATTTATAAAGAGTAAATCATTGTTTCAAAATAAATAGCAATCAACATCTAGTAAGAATTTTGACAAAATAGTAACTGTTAATAACAAATAATAACAGTCATCAACAGAGTTTTATATTTCTGTTAAGTGGTATAGACTGACACGAAAATATTGTTTATATTGTTGAGATAGTAATCCGGTTCGATTCGTATACTTGCTCTGATTAGGAAAGAATAAAATTAGAGGTTGACAGAATTTTGAACCACAAAGCACAGGTCACGCCAACAAAAATTAAATAGGAGTCCTGCATTCTTCCAACTTAGAGGTATGAGAAGGAATCAGATTATAAGTAATAGTCAATTTTTACAAAAAAACTTTTTACAAAAAAAATTTTAGAAACTATCCTACAGCAACTCTCCTTTAAAAGCGGTATTGCTAGCTGCTTGTTTCACCTACGCTGTGACCATAATAATCATAATCTAACTCTGACAAAAATTGCCCAGCGAATCATAAAAGGTGAAAAACAGGTATTTGAAGAAAGTAGTATTAATCCCATTGCTGCAAGGGTTACTAAAAGAATCACAGAAACATTAAAGCAAGAGATGCAACAAGATGGTATAGATATTTTGGAAAATATTGACTGTCAAGTTACCTATAAATGGTTATGGGAGAAAAAATTTCCTCGAATGGCATGGTAATTATCTAAGAATATAGCTCTATATGCTTGGGAAGAATTAAAGATGATAGATATTGAAACCAGACAAGAAACAAGAAAATTAGATTTAGATGGAGAAATTCTGCCTGATAATCATGACATTAAGCTCGGAAAACGCTATTGCTTGCAAATCAATTTTCCATATATAGGAAAAAGTATATTGTTAATTAATGAGCATGGAGAAAAAATAAATTTCTCATTTTTCCTTCCAAAGCGTTCGCAGAAATTCCTTATACTTTATTATCCGAATGACTTCATTTACCGCCTAATGATCAAAGGCCAGGACGAGCTACAGGACGAGCTAAATCTTTCAGATTTACAGCAGAAGGGTCAAAATATTTTCTAGCTCTTATCACAGAAAAGCCAATTGAGTTGTCTTGGGTTAATTGGGAATCTCCAGCTAGGGATATTGAGTTAAACCAAGAACGCCTTGAGGAGATATTTATTAAAGCATGTCAACAGAGTGATAGCCAAGTTTTTTATAAAAAATTTAAAGGGAAAATAACATTTTCCCTCGGAAAATTTTGGCAAAAACGTAAAAGGTTAAAGAAAAAATCAACAGAGGAGTTCAGCGAGAATGTATCGGAATAACAAGTACCAAGAGGCAATCAAAGATTTTACTAAAGCGATTGAGCTCAACCCTTATGATGAGTTGGCTTACAATAACAGAGGAACTGCCTATTTGGATTTAAACAAGTACCAAGAGGCAATCAAAGATTTAAATAAAGCGATTGAACTCAACCCTAATTATGAGTTGGCTTACCTTAAAAGAGGAGATGCCTATTTGAGATTAAACAAGTACCAAGAGGCAATCGAAGATTTTAACCAAGCTTTGCGCCTCAACTCTAGTTATGTTTATGCTTACTATAATCGAGGATATTCCTACTTGAAGTCAGGAAAGCTCGAA
>FWWM01004815.1_pt1 | contig 30760 bp, 30 predicted proteins | sample 2228351 | NCBI WGS metagenome assembly FWWM01 (sample SAMEA103939774, study PRJEB20133) | metagenome | reverse complement strand
CTCGCGGCATCGTCGCATAACCCAAGTTCGCCAGTTTTTGGGGACGTGGTGTTGATTTGCAATGGGTTACGATCATTTTGGGCTTATTTTCGGGACTACATTTTCAATTATTTTCGGTTGTTGTGGCAATTCCAACCCAAGATGAGCGAGCAGTTGGGCCAGTTCTTTTTCCGGTTTTGCGACAACTCTTAGCCGGATTTCAATTCCTGTGTCAGTCGGCAGTATAACGTCCATCATCTGCAGTTCATCCATTTCCTTAAGAAATCGCCGTGCGCATGTGCCCAAACCCTTGCTCGCCATCCACTGCTCCAGCACACGCCACAATGCCAACGCAAGGAAACACACAAGAATATGCGCCCGGACTCTCTCTGTCTTCTGATGAAACACCGGCCGCAAAGCCAAGTCACTTTTCTCAATACGAAACGCCGCTTCTGACTGGATAACTGAATATACCACTTCCATAACTCAGTAGCATCCCCCTCCACGTAATTCGTGCGCAAAAGATAAACCCCATGCGCACGACGAGCCCATTCCAGCCGTTCTTTCCGCTCTGTTATCTCCAATCCGCATATTCTTTGCTCTGCATCACGTTTCAACTTAACGTCAAATACCTTCTCCGCCGCAGTGGCCCGACCTAGCCACTTGCCAATTCGTCGCTCTATCGGCCCGGCTTCTTTCTCCGGCTCCTTCTGTAACTGCCTGTCAATTTTATCCAGTTCCTCTCTCAATCGCTCAATCTGCCGTTCCAGCATCGCGCGTTCTTTCTCCGCCCGGGACCCGCTCCGACATATAACATACCGCTCTGCATTCTCCCCATCCGGTGTCCTCACTAACTTCACTTCAACTTCCGAATAAATCTCCTGCCACTCTGTTCCCTCCAATAACTCTTTCTCGAATTCCCTCAACCGGTTCTTCGGTGTCCCTACCAAGTACCGCCCACCACGTGCTCTCAACCACTCAAGATTTTCTTCGCTGACTATCCCACGGTCAAATACCCATATCCGCTCCGCCTGCCCATACTTCTCCTCCATCTGCTCTACTATCTCCTTCATCGTCGTCACATCCGACCGATTCCCTTCAAACACCTCGTATGCCATCGGCAGACCCTCCGGCGTCACTACCAACCCTATACAAACCTGCTTGCAGTCCGAACGCCCATCTCGTGAGTACCCATGTCTCGCCATCTCATTCCTCGATGCAACCCCCTCAAAATATGTACTCGTCACATCGTACAGCAGAAACTCAAACCGTGTCCCAAACCAATCCCGATAACGCTTCAGCAAATGCTCTGTTATCGCCTCCTTCTGCACAAGCAACTCGTCCAAACATCTATACAACCTGCTCCCGTTTACTTTCTCCTCCCCAACACCAAGCAAATCTCCCAACGCTGTGTCACGATACCAACGCTCCGCTACCGAAAGCTCACTCGTCTGCCCACTGAATCGCGCCATCGTCAGTACGCATGCCATCATATCCCATCCCACATCCTCTCCACCTCGACCAATCTGCTCCCTCAGCATCTTATGCAACCCCAGCCTCCGCCACAGCGCCAGCCCAACATAAACACGACCAAACTGTCGCACTCGTTCAACTCGTATTCCCCTTACATCCACTGTCCGCCACAGCGGCTTCTCTTCCTCTACCCCAACTCCCTCCAACAACATCTGTTCGCCTCTCGTCCTCACTCCATCCAGCATATCTTCAATCTCTGCCCAGCCCCTTGCACCTCTTACTTCCCCTTCGCTCAGCTTCCCAAGGTCTGCCACATGCTCATGACGCGAACCTCTCGCTGTTCGCACACTCCTGACCAGCGACCAATACGTGTACTCCTCTCCGCCTACTCGTTTCTTGTGTGGTTTCAAAAACATGCCCACATACTGCATCCCTATCGCTATCTCTGCAAGGGGGTCTTCGGGACTACATCAACTTCTGAAAATCCTCCCCTTGCACCCCAACCACTTACACACCTTCTATCCCCTTTTTTACCCTTTTTTCGCTCCAAACTGGCGAACTTGGGCTAGGCTCGCCGTCTGTTCCCATCCGCCATCCCCTGCCCGCTCGCCAAATGCATGCTCACATACGCATCCACGTCGAACTTGCTACGGCAACCATTGTAGCTCATGTATCGGATCTTTCCGAAAATGGGGCGTTCGGCCCATGCGCGATCATGGACACCGCCAATAGCCCAGGCGACGCCTACATAGCCGTTCGGATCGCGCCCATCAAGCTCATAGCGATCATTGAGATAGTTCGCTCGCTCGACCGGATCGCCAGGCGGCACTGTCCATTCCAGTATTTTCTTTGCCCAGTACATTCGCATATACCCGTGCATCCAGCCGTCGCGCACCATCTGCATTTGCGCGGCGTTCCAGAGTTCATCGTGCGTCAGGCCGTGTTCAAGTTGATCCAGGCTGTAGGAATACTGACGCCGATCACGAGAATGCTTCAGCAATGTCTGTCGCGCCCAATCAGGCAACCCGTCAAAACTGTCATAGTTTCTGTTGTGCAAGCAGTAATTATCGGATAGTTCGCGCCTGACGATAAGCTGCTCAAGGAACGCCGCCGTGGCCCTCTTCCCAATGCTCGTCTTCTCGATCTCCATTGCCACGCGTTGAGACGATATCTGCCCGAAGTGCAAATACGGCGATAGCCTGGACGTACCATCCATCGCGGGGTCGCGCGATGTCAGGTCATAATCGCGCAACAAGCGCTCGATGAAAACGCCAAGCCGACGGCGCGCCTGATCAGAGCCGGGCATGATGAAAGAGGCTTCCGGCACTGACCTGTCCGGCTTCAGCCATTTCATGGCATCGTCCCAGTCAACCGCAGGCAATGCGCGCGCACCGCTGACATACGGGTGATGTTTGACAACAGGAATGGATTTCAGAAACTCTTTGAGATGCCTGTGAATCTTCGGACGAATAGTATAGGCGCCATATTCGGCTTTGTCCGAAACAAAACGGCACGGCACAATATTGTGGGCATCAACCTCAAATACCGGATGAACCACACGTCGGCAAACATGTGTCACCCACTCGCGCTTGATCCGAAGCGGGTCAAAATCTGTCACCATGAGATTCCGCTGAAAAAGTCTGGCGGCAATCTCATGTCATCTGGTGACAATGATCTTTGTATGTCAATGTTTCTTCTTTATTGGAACCTTTCTTTTGGTGGCCACTTTGCCGGGGGCAACGCGACAAACCGACAGAGTATTACGGTCATGAAGCGACCACTGTAGTTCTTCCCCTGCTTCCAGGCCAATGGCCGCGGCCAGTGGAAGCGGGATAAACACATAGTACCGATCCGTCCTACCTTCGGAACGAATCGCCTGCACTTTTATAGGGTATTTTGCTTGCATTTTGGCAGGCTAGGCTATAGCCTAGCCGATTTCAACATCAAAATGAAAGGAAATCAGCATGTCGCTGCCAAGAAAGTTACCGCCTATCGAGCCGGATTCGCAGTTATTGAAACTTCTGGAGAGGGAGGAAGGAATTCCGGTGGCGGTTCGCAAACAGGCGGAGTTCTTTGTTTTCTTTGCTAAGACCGTGTTTGCGTTGCTGGAAGGTTATCGGGAGCAGTTAGCAGCCGTATATTGCCAGAACAATGGCAGACCGGCTTGTGACCCGGTCCGAATGCTGGCCGTGCTGATTCTTCAGTTCGTATTGAGAATCCCAGACCGACAGGCCGCCGAGGCCGCCCAATATGATCAGCGCTGGCGGTTGGCCCTGCATATGGGCTCGGATGATGTGGCGTTCGATCCGTCTGTGTTGGTCGTCTTTAGGAATCGGCTGGTAGAAGGCGGCAAGGAGGCTCTTGCCTTTGAATCGGTGCTCAATTACCTGGTCGAAAAGGGATGGATTCCAAAGAAGTCGAAACAGCGGCTTGATTCCACGCATGTATGTGGACTTCTCAAGCATATGAGTCGCCTGGAGTGCGCCAGAGAGACAATTTGCAAGTTTCTTAAGGATGTGGAAGCTGACGGGCTATTGCCGGACTCTTGGGATGTTTACTGGGATCGGTACGTTGAAACGCGCCTCGATCCTCGCGCGAAAGCACCAGCTCTTGAGGCAAAGGCAGCGCAGACCGGTGAAGATATGTTGGAAATATGGAAAGCGGTGGCCCTGGATCATCAATTCGCCGGCCAATACGATTCCTTCATTCTGCTGCAAAGGTATTTCCTGGAAAACTACGAGTTTGCTCCTGAAGGACATGCCCGAAAGACCTGGGTGCAACCTACTGGCGCTATGCATAACCCTCATGAACCGGAGGCAAAATGGAGCTCCAAAAGCAGCACGAAAGACAAGACATGGGTAGGCTACAAAGTCCAAGTTGCCGAAACAGTCCAGGAAGAACCCCGCCAGAATGGCGAGCCGACAGCCAACTTTCTCACCGCTATTGTAACTCAAGACGCGCCGGCCAGCGATAAGCCTGGAATGGCGCAAGTGCTTGAAGAACAGCGGAATATCGGGATCGATCTGCCTTCAGCCCTTTATGTGGACGGCGCTTATGTGTCCAGTGAAGGACTTAAGCAGGCTGAGACCGAGGGCTGGGAACTGCGAGGCCCGGCGCCCTCTTCCCCGGACCGCGGAAAAGTTTTCACCGTCGATCAGTTCGACGTCCACGTCGAGGAACGCTATGCCATATGCCCGGCCGGGCAGCGCAGCACCAATTGCAGTTGGATCGAAGAGTCGCGTAAGAGAAACTACTTCCGCATCGAATGGAACAATGCGCTATGTTCCGCTTGCTCTCGACGATCAGCTTGCATCTCGGGTAAACAGCCTCACCGCACGATCTGTGTCGGTCCGCTTCACTCCTATCTTCAGGCCCGCCGCCTGGAAATGCTTACCGAGGCATTCCAACTTGAGATGCACCGCCGCAACGGTATCGAGGGAACCGAGAGCGAACTTGTTCGCGGCTACGGACTCCGGCATGCGCGATATCGCGGAAAAGCAAAAGTCCGCCTGCAAAACTATCTTATTGGAGCCGCCTGCAACATCCGCAGGCTGTTTCGCCGACTCGCGTGGCTCAGAGTTCACGCAACCAACGTGATGAACACGACCCCAACAACGGTTGGCGCCTGAGAGAGAACCTAAGAAAGGAGTATTCAACAAGTCAAACGCCCCTCATGCCGGCAACCGGCAATATCCTTCGTCGCCGAGCGGCTTGCAGGGTGCAAAACAGATTGAAGCCTGTGCTTCCGAGCCATGTCGTCTCGCCGCTGCAGACGTTCCTCAGGCCGTATACGCAAAGGGTTTTTCAGCAGAATCAAAATCTATGATATGACCCTCCCATGACTCCTGCGCACAATCGGTGGCTGACAAGGGATAGCGCAACCGATGCGGGCGTGGCCTGTACTCGATCGGTGAGCACCCGGCGCCGGCCTACGACCACCCGAAACGACGGGAGTGGCAACATGTGAAGCGGCGGCAAATCGTGACGCGGCTGTTCTATGTGCCGCAACGGGTGAGCGGTGCCGTGCAGGCGGAAGCCATGTCGTGGAATGAGGGCAAACGCCGTGGACGCGATCCATGATGGTTTTCTGGGCGCGCTGGGCACGGCGGTTGAGCGGGATCACTGCGGACTGGACGACCCTATCTGGCGGTGGTCGCAAGCCCATGGAAGAAGACATGGCACGACGTGACGCATTGTGCAGACTCTATGGGATCGGCTTGATTCTTTCCGATGCGGAAAATCCCAAGACCCCGGCCTCGAGAATCGCGTTAAAACGACGAAGCGCAAACCCGATACGTTCTACGTGAGCAAAATCTTCAAACCGTGAAAAAGGCCTTATTCGGTTGAGGAGTGGCAACACGGTGGACGTTCGGCAGGGGACGCAAGCATGCCTTTTCCTCCAGCCTTCTCCTCGCATCCTTGCGGAAGACCTTGAGCGTTTCCAAAACATTTCGCGGTGTGTTGTGGCTGATCGAATCGTGACGTGATTCTGTGGGGTCTTCCGGCATGTTGTCCGGATGTGCTCAGGAGGACGACGATGCCCAATGTGAGGCTTTGCGCAGGGTTAGCCTTTCCCCTCCTTTGATGTGGCGATTCGAGGGGAACAGCTGCAATCCGCGTTCGGCCTTGACGCGCATGAAGGAATTAAGCTTACCTGCCGACAAGGGTCTTGAAAGGTGTGGACAGCGGCGCCGGATCCTTCCCGGAGAACAAAGGCAATGGCCTCTCGATGCAGGAAACGGCACTTGCCCGGATTGGGGTTCCTCTCGACCGACGCGGGGTTTTTATACCGACAGGCAACCTCGGATGGCCGATTCCGAGTCGGTGCCGATGGAGTACAGGTTATTCTCTCCACGTCGGACCGAAAAGTGGAGTTTGTCGCCTGGTCTCATCGAACGTTAGCCTTTGTAACGTCGGCCATGGGGTATCCGGCGTACTACCCGGTTGTCCCCGTGCGCCTGCGACGGCCGGTCCGGGCGGTTCTGATGGACCTCGACGGAACAAGTGTCCGTAGCGAAGAATTCTGGATGTGGATTATTCAGCGTACAATAGCGAGCCTATTGGGCAGCCCACGGTTCGAGCTGGAAGAGGCGGATCGCCCCTATGTCTCCGGCCATAGCGTGTCGGAGCACCTCCAGTATTGCCTGCAAAAGTACTGTCCGGCGCATACCGTCGAAGAGGCACGGCGGCATTATTTCCGGCATGCCCGGAGAGAGTTAGACGCGATTTTGAAGGGGCGAGGCCGTGTGGAGGCCTTCAAACCGCGCCCCGGGTTGAAACCCTTCCTCCTCGCTTTGAAACGGATGGGTGTCAAAATCGGTTTGGTCACCTCCGGAGTTCATGAAAAGGCGTGGCCGGAGATAGTGGCCGCCTTCCGCACACTGCGATTGGGAGATCCGCGAAAGTTTTATGACGCCATCGTCACCGCCGGTTTCCCCGTCGGGGCGGGGGAACCGGGTACACTGGGGGAACTCTCGCCGAAACCGCACCCTTGGCTCTACGCGGAAGTCGCCCGGGTGGGACTGGGCATCCCCTTCGACCAACGACACGCTGTCGTCGGTATAGAAGATAGCGGAGCGGGCGTCTGCGCGATACGCCTGGCGGGTTTCACGCCAATCGGCATGGAGGACGGAAATATCGCGGCAAGCGGTACGCATACACTCTGCGCGCGGATGTGCCGGGATTTCAACGAGGCACTTGAATTCATTCGGGGTAGCTGACCGGGGCAGAGCCAACATCATGTGAAGCATGAATGGAATTCCCACATGACCGGGTGGATTCCCCGTAACGCGTCCCAAGGGTATCAGGAGAATCGACCATGCACGCTGATCATCATCGGATCGGTACACCGGAGGAAATCCTGGAAATGGCCCTCCGCAAAGAACAGGACTTGTGCGCGTTTTACGGATGTGAGGCGGAGCGTCACAGAGGCCCCGACATCGTGCAATCCCTGCTGACGGAACTGGAGGAGGACGAACAGCGCCACGTTCGGATGATCGAAAAAATGCTCCTTCGCTTCCGACTGGGGTAGAACCGGCAGAACATGAACGAGACTCTGTGGGATACCTGCAGCGTGGCGTCGACGCCCGTCACAACCATCGCCTGATGCATGGCCTACGGCGGCAAACGGTGTACAGCCCAATCGGCATCTTTTTACCGCTTCGGCTCTCCCCCATCCGGTGGTTGGTTGCCTTTCGCGCGGACTGCGCAAGGCCCGTATCGTCCTGGGCCCCTTGCTGCACCGCTGACGCCATCATGGCCCTGCCTGTCCTACCGTCCTCCTTCTTCCGAACAGCATGATCATAGGTAACGTGAAAGTTTCCTCTTATCGCGGCGTGGCCGGATCAGACGCTTCCTTACCACGCCGGACGAGAGTCGCCGCTTCGACCCTTCGTTCCCTCACCCGGGAAGGCCTCAACCTGAAATCATCCGGACTGTGCGGACAAAAGCACACCACGCCTTCTCCTTTGATTTTGATGTGGCTCGGTCTGCGTAACACAAAAGGTCAGAACTCTCGTTTCGTACCCATGCATGGGGCGTTTTGCCTTGACCCCTCGAGAAGGCATAAATAGCATGCCCCTTGTCTGTCACCACGTGCCCTGCTTGCTAGGATCGACGCGCGATGCTTTTTCACACGTGGACATTTTTTGTCTTCTTCCTTGTGTTTTATCCACTCTACGTCCTGACCCGGAATACCGGGTTGCGGATTTTCCTTCTGCTTGTGGCGTCGTACATTTTTTACGGCTGGTGGGACGCGCGCTATCTTGCCCTGATTGCGTTTTCCACGGTGATCGACTGGGTCTCGGTCCTTATGATGTCACGGGGGGGACGAAGGATGCCGTGGTTGGCGATGAGCCTCGTGGGCAACCTGGGCCTGCTGGCCTTTTTCAAGTACGCGGCCTTTATAACGGAAAATGCGAATGCGCTCTTGCGTGGAATTGGCTTCGACGTGTCCCTTCCTGTGCCGGATCTTGTTCTGCCGGTTGGCATCTCGTTTTTTGTCTTTCAATCCATGAGTTACACGATCGACTATTATCGGGGACAGGTGGGAACGGAACGCAGTCTGGTTCGCTACGCGGCGTTTGTGTCTCTGTTTCCCCAGCTTGTTGCCGGTCCGATCGAACGCGCCAAGAACCTTCTTCCACAACTGAGGCAAACGCCCCGGATCACACGCCAGGACATAGGTGACGGTCTGTCCCTTTTTCTCGTTGGGTTGTTCAAGAAAGCCATACTCGCCGACTCTTTATCCCTGTATGTGGACCGTGTGTATGGGGCGCCCCAGGAGTTTCAGGCACCCGCTTTGTTTTTGGCGACCGTGGCTTTCGGTTGGCAGATCTACTTTGACTTCAGTGGATACACGGATATGGCCCGGGGGTTGGCACGGCTGATGGGAATCCGATTGATGCTGAACTTCAACCATCCCTATACGGCGGTCGGTCTGGGCGATTTTTGGCGTCGGTGGCACATCAGTCTCTCCACCTGGTTCAGGGATTATGTTTATATTCCGCTGGGTGGTAGTCGCGAGGGGAAGTGGGCCACCTACAGGAACATGTTTCTCACCATGGTGATTTCGGGTCTGTGGCATGGTGCGAATTGGACGTTTGTGGCATGGGGGGCGCTGCACGGTCTCGGACGGATGCTGACGCGTACGCTCGAAGAGAGCTCCTTTTACAGAAACCGTGTCCCCCAATGGGTGAAGCGGGCGTGGGTTTTTCTGTTTGTTACTTTTGCCTGGATTTTTTTCCGGGCTCAAAGCATCCGTGATGCGTGGGTTGTCGTGAAAGGGATTTTTTCCTTCGAGTGGTCTGATCCCGGCTGTCCGTTGCTTTTGCTGGGGTTGATTCTCGCCGTGTGGGCTTACCAGCTTGTGTACGAGTCAAGGAGGCGGTGGGTGCTGACGCTCAGGCCGGTTCGCCTGGCTCTGGCCGTGTGCATGCTGCTGGCCCTTCTTTTCTGGGGAACCGGAACGAGCGCCTTTATTTATTTCCAATTTTAGCCGCGCAGCCTGGCTCATGCGCGGTTCGAGGTCACCATGCACGGGACAAACCCCACCGAAGCCCCACCGCAACCACCTCGTATAGACCCGTTTGAGGCGACAGTCTTTGGCGCTAACGCAATGCGTGTGCCGGCGGCGTACTGGATTGTGGTTGCCGGGCTTTTTTTTGCAGCGGTGTACATCTTGACTCATGCGGTCAGCCGGCGTGAGCAGCCCTCCTGGGAGACAAACTATCGCATTCCCTATCGCCTGGCGCAAGATTACTGGCTGTTCCGACGGTATGCGCAGGAGGTGGCGGTGAACGCTCACGTTGCGGTTGTGGGGGATTCGGTGATATGGGGACATTACGTGCGTTCCGCGGAGACGCTCACCGCGTATTTGAACCAGGCCATAGGATCCAATCGATTCCATAACCTGGCCGTGGACGGCGTACATCCTGTGGCTTTGAACGGACTAATACGTTATTACGGAACCGCGCTGCGCAACGGCCGCGTTCTTGCGATGTTCAACCCTTTATGGATCACGTCGCCCAAACAGGACCTGCGGGAGAAAAAAGAGTTTTCCTTCAATCACCCGGATCTTGTTCCTCAATTTTTTCCGCGTATTTCCTGTTATGTAAGGCCTGTGGAAGAACGGATAGGTGCGGTTATCCGTCGGCATGTTGCGATGATAGGCTGGGCCGATCATCTGCGTATGGCGTACCTGGGAGGAAAGAGTATCGGGACGTGGAGCCTGGACCATCCCTATGAGAATCCCTTGACGGCCGTGACGTTCCGGCTCCCCTCTCCGGACGAAGACCCCGACCCGAAACCAGACCCCCGTCCCTGGTACGAGAAGGGGCTTTCCTTATCCCCGTCTTGGGTTTTCCCCACCGAGTCGTTTCAGTGGGCGTCTTTTGTGAGCATGCTGGAGACGCTGCAGGCGCGGGGCAATCGCCTCTTTGTTCTTGTCAATCCGATGAACGAACACATGATGACCGAGACCGGGCGACAGACGTACAGAACTCTGCGGGAGGCTATCGGCGACAGTCTGCGGACACGGGGTGTCCCCTTCTGTTGTCTATCGCTGCTCCCCCGCGAGCTGTATGCCGACTCCAGTCACCCTGTGGCCGCGGGCTATGCCCGGATGGCGCAGGAGTTACAAGGAAATCCGGATTTTGTGGCCTTTTGCCAATAGGCTTACATGTGGCTCCTTGCCGGATTCAGGAGGAACACGGCCATGCACAACAGGGCGAACTTGCGACACGCGCACAACGGAAGACAGGATTGGTTCCCCGCACGGAGATACAACGTGATGGCCGTGACGCTGCTCCTTTTGATGGGGACGGGGCTCCGTCCATCGGTGGCGCAGAATAACAACGCATCGGAATCGGCCGCGTCTTTGTCGCCAACGGGGCGTATCGTGTTTGCAAGCAACCGTGACGGGGGTCCGTACCGACTCTGGATGATCCAGGCGGACGGAACCGGATTGCGGAAGCTGCTGGACCATCCGCATCCTGACGAGCAGGATGTGGATCCCGTTTTCAGTGCCGATGGTCGTTTCATCATTTTTTCATCTACGCGTGGCGGCAAACCCGGCATCTGGCGAATAACCGCAGAGGGAACCAATCTGGAACGACTGTGCGCCGGGGACCAAGGGGAACTCTCGCCGGACGGCAAGAGACTGGTGTTTCGCCGAGACAACAAAATCTGGGTACGCCAGATTGAGACCGGGGAGGAAAAGAAGATTGTCCCGGATAATTTTGCCATATGCTCCACACCCAGCTGGGACCCACAAGGAACCCAGATTGTTTTTGCCTGTCGCTGGGAGGCCGGAAATTCGATCTGGGTCGTCAGCGCGGAGGGCGGAACGCCCCGCAAGGTCTATGATCGGAAGCCGGCCTGCGGTCCTGCCTGGTCACCCGACGGGTCCCGTATCGCGTATGAAACGGAAACACATGTCGGCACCATTTGTCCTGATGGCACAGGCAATAGACTGATTACTTTTTTCGGGGGCGTGCAACGTTTTCCACGATGGAGTCCGGAGGGGCGATATCTTGTTTACTGCCAAGGCGTCAGCGAAAAGGGACCCTGGGAACTCTACATCATTCCTTCGACGGGCGGCACGCCCATGCGTCTGACCGAAGGGGGATCGGACCTGAACCCCGACTGGAAATAGGAGGGACGCATGACACCGCTGTGCCGGCCCGTCAGAACGGCCTACGGAGCGATTCCCTGTATGCTGGCCGCCTCGCTGAGTGCCTGTGCTCAGGAAGACCCGCAAACCTATGTGTATGACACCGTCCTCCCCTTTCGATTCACTCCGGCGGCCGAGGCCATCACAAATCGCTCCACGTGGGTTCGGCTGTCGGAAAACGAGCGGAGACATGCGTTTCGGGGTGACGCCCTTTTAGTCAACAACCGGTTGGCTATTCTCCTGCGACGTGGCGCATCGGGAGTCGACATGTATTCGGTAGAACCCGCATCCCTCCGTCGTCTCGGCACGCTGACGCCGGCTGTGTCGGCGCCACGGATTGCTTCCTTTGCCATTACCGAAAACACGCCGGCTGGTGTCCAGGGGGACATTACCTTTGAAGGCTCTGTTGCGTTCAGCTGCCGCCTTGTTCCCGGCGATGCGATTGTAGAACTTCACGCCATCCAAGAAACCCAGGAAATCCGTATTGAATCCGACCTTCGCTATGTGGTCATTCCCAACTATTTCGGCAATGACATGGTCTTTGGTCCCGCCTCGCTGGACGAAGACGCATTCGATCTCGCCGCCGAACAAATGGCACTGGGTCTGCTAGACAACGGTGCTGCTGTGCTGATGGTTACGGCCGAGTCAGCCTCCCAGCGATTTCGCCTTTTGCAACACCGTTCCGAATCGAGCCGCCGTCTGTCTGCTCTTGGCGTTGACGTTCGGGCGAACGGAAAGGCGTGGCTTGCTTTTCTGCTCGGCAAGGGCATATGGGGGGTCTTCCCAAGCCAAGCGGGGACGACTGCGTGGAGTCCGCCCTTTCCCGCACGATGGCGGATGAATGCGCTCGGCTCCAGAGGCATGGCACGATCCTCGTCCTGGCCGGACCGCCGTTTGGAGTCCTCGGCTACGGGTATTGTGTACCCCCTGGAACGCGATGCGGCAACGCCCCTTTCCTGTCTGTGTGTGCGCGACATCATGAAAAACACGCTAGGCGTGGGGCCGTGTGAGTACCTGATTTCCGTTGAGGTCTTGAACGACGCAACGCCTCATGCCGTGGCCGGGTGGCTGAGGGCGCTGTTGGAAAAAAAGAAGGCGCAGCACGCGGCCGATCAAATCCGCGAACGGCTGACACACATGCAGGACCATGTGGCGCACGCACAGGACAGGATTCGTGGCTACCTGGCCCTGTCACGACGCCTTCAGGAAATGGCTCAGACGAGTTCGGACACGGAGGGGGCTCGCATGCTAGAGGAATTGGCCGGCCCCTTCGAGAGGGCCGCTGCGGATTTCCACGCGGCCGGCGACGTGGTCGCCTCAACCCGCGACATCGCCGAGGCCTATCTCCGACACATCGGCAAACCGGATGCGCGGGGCGTGTTGGCGGAGCAGGAAGACAACCTGCGGCGTATCGGCCATTTTTTGGATCGGACGCTGGCCGATTGCCGATTGGCGGCCCAATGGACCCGCCTTCGCCTTTTGCGTCTGGCCTCTTGCCATTCTGAATTGAAGAAAAAAGTCGAGATCCTGGTGCATGACATCGATCTACTCCTGAAGAAAGGATAAACGCATGGAACCCTTTCCGCCGCTTCTGAATTCGCGAAAGAAGGGCACGGGAAAGGCTGTTCGATCCCGCCTACGTCTCACCCGCATACGCGACGTTCTGTTTCCGGCGGTAGTCAGCCTGTCTGGTCTGTTTCTCCTCCCGTCCTGTATGGCTGGGGAGACGCCGACAACGGTTGTGACGCCCACCGGCATGGAAATGATTCGTCTCCCGGGTGGCACGTTCCTTATGGGCGACACCAAGGGCGCGGACGATGAGAAACCGGTTCGCCGAATTCGTCTCGATGCATTTCTGATGGACCGAACCGAGGTGACACAGAAGTCCTACCGGGCGATCACCGGAAAGAATCCGTCTCGGTTCAAAGGCGAAGGGCATCCTGTGCAGCAAGTGAGCTGGGTAGACGCAATTCGTTACTGCAACTTGCGCTCCTTGCGAGAGGGATTGACCCCCTGTTACGATGAGAAAACGCTGGAATGCAATTTTGACGCGAACGGTTATCGTTTGCCCACGGAAGCGGAATGGGAATACGCCTGCCGGGCAGGCACGGTGACGAAGTTTTCCTTTGGAGACAATGAAAGTCGCCTGGCCAAATATGGATGGTACAAAGAGAACGCGGGGAAAACCACCCATCCGGTCGCGACGAAAGCGGCCAATCCGTGGGGTCTATTTGACATGCATGGGAATGTCGAAGAGTGGTGCCACGATTACTACAGCGAGACGGCTTATCAAACAGGGGAGGCAGAAGCGGTTAATCCGCGGGGCCCTCCCCGTGGCGAAAAACGCGTGTTACGGGGTGGAAGCTGGAGTCGCTCCGCGGACGGATGTCGCTCCGCTGTTCGAAACGCGGAGACGCCGCAGTTTGCGGATGTTTGCTTCGGCGCTGATAATTATGGATTTCGTTGTGTCCGCAAAGCCGAACCGTGAGTTTAGGAAAAGGCTCGCGGAGAGGCCCGGAGTCTTCATCCAGAGCGTGCGGTGGCGTTCATGTGGGCGCAAGGGAAAGGGCATACAATAAAAGGAAGGGGAGAAACGTTTATAGGCTTCAGACAAGGGCGGAAAGATGCGTCTCCGCCAGAAGATCAAGGAGGTCACCATGAAGCGGTGTAACGTTCGAATGGAGGTCACGGTTGTTTTGCTGGGCGTCTGTCTTACGGGCATTGCGGCGGCCGCAGAAGGCGGAGCGCTCCGGGAACGTGCTCGGCAGATAATGGCAGAGAAACGTGCAACAGCCAAAGACCATATCGAGCAGACTCGCAAAAGGATTCGTGAAAGGATTCAAGAACACAGGGACGTCCGCCAACAAAAAGTAGACGAAGGTCGTCATAAGGGCTGGACCCGAGTGATTGATAAACGTCAGGGCTTTCAGGCCAAGCGTATTGAACACGGAATCCGCAAGGGCTACCTGACAAACGAAGAACTCAGTACGCTTCAGAATCAGCAGCAGGCCATTGCGAATCTGGAAACCTCCGCCTTGGCAGATGGCACGCTCACCAAGGCCGAGTTTGCCGAAATCCGGACCGCGCTCAACGAAGCCAGTCGGTGCATCTGGGCCGAGAAGCATGACACGGAGGGGAACCCGATGCCGGTGTATCGGCTGGGAAAAAACGTGTTTGCCCAGGACGACCTCACCGCAAAACTGGCGGATGAAAATCTCAGCCCGGAAGAGGCCAAGCGTATTCTGGCCGACTTTCGACGCATGATGGAAGTCAAACGGAAGCTTTCCTCAGAGGACCTTTCCGAGGCGGAACGCGCAGCGCTTCAGGCCGAATACAACGAGCTGCTCAATCGTTATTTCGTGGTTCGTGAGGGGGAATCGGCTGCCGCGCAGTGGTAGGGGGCGAAGGGCGCAAATTCCGCGCGGATTGCGAGGCATCTGCTCGCCTGCATGGCAGGTCCCCGAAGCGAACGCAAAGACGGACGGCGTAGACGTAGAAGAAAATCCCAACGAGGTTGGGTAGACCTACGGGGTAACGGGCTTTTATAACCAATCCTTCCTTAATCCATCCTTGCGGCTCGGGCTCCTTCTGCATGGCATGCCTGACGTGAAGCGTTCCGCGACGAGGTGGTTCAGGTTCCTATCCTGTCTGTCTCTGTCCGAGTCGCAAGCCGCACCCGTGGCTTGCACCCTTCCTGCCGCACAGGAACCCTCATCCAAAGCGGGTGCGGATTTCCGGCCTCATTCTAGGCGGGATGGTCGCCTACGGAACTTTCCGGTTCCGCGATCGGAGATGCCCGGACGTGTCGCCTTTGGCCGACGGGGATTGGCATCGTCGGAGGCGACATCGCTGCCACCATGCACCCAGGTCCCAGAGGAAGAATGACCCGATGAAAACTCCAACCCAGATCGCCAGGAGCCACAGGCGCCGATCGCGGTGAACGTCGGGCAGAAAATCATAAAAAAGCATCAACCTCGGATATTTGAAGACGGGTAGGTATTTTTCGTGCCAACAGGCGGGCCAGCGAAGCACCAGCGCGCTCTCCAGAAGCGAGGGGATTCCCAGCACGATAAGAGCCGTCTGGACGCGGCGCAGCCATGGAGTCGGTATGGCCCGGGAGCCCAGCGCCGTGGCCGTGGCGAAAAGAAGGATGTAGGCCGACACAACCTGGTACCGGCCTGCCGCGCATTGCCCGGCGCGATATTTCGGAAACGATGTCACGATGAGCAACGTTCCCAGGAATAGCCCCCAGACCGCAGCGGTGCCAGGGTCCCGGCGATGTGCAACGGTCAGGAGGATCAGGCTCGCCAGTCCGACGACGGTCACCGGTGCAAGGAAAAAAAGCCCTACCTGATTGGAGAAGAAATGAATCAGTACCCCCTTGGGGATGTAGCTGAGGCGGACAGCGTTGCTTTCGTGCGGATTAGGGGGCAGCGGATGCCCCCACAATCCGAGATTGTGCGCGACGTACAGTCCCCATCCCATGGTCAGGACGAAAAGTTCTGCCCAACGCTTCGCGCGCAGCGCCACCATCGCGTAGCAGGCGGTCGCGAAGGCGATGCCCGCGACCACGCGGGCCGTGCTCCAGAGAGCCGCCACCAGGCATATGTTTCCGATCGCGCGCACCGCGGCACGCCGGGATTCGTTGAGCCGCAGCGCGGTCAGAAGACAGACGCCCGCGACGGTTTCGGGAAAAATCTGGCACGTGTAGTACGCGGCGGGCAGACTCCCAAGAAAAGCCACCACGGCTGCCGCAGGCCACCATCGCGGCGACGCCGGATCCTCTTCCTGCGGCCACAACACAACCCCAGCCGCCAGCACAGCCAGAAGCGACTGAATCAGACAGGCCCACCAGCGGAAGCCCGACCGCAGAAAGGCAACGGGAACGATCGTGAGCGACACGAGTGGCGGACGGTGGACGGTCTGCCGGTCTCCCCACACGTGTCCACGATCGAACCAGGGGCGATACCCGACCTTCCGGTAGTACTCCCATGTCCCGTATTGCGGCGAAAGGACCAGGCGACTCTGGAAGTTCGTATAAGTTTGCGCTTCGTTGACCGGCCGTAGGTTTTGTCCGTGGCCGGAGGCGATAGCCTGGGCCGTGAGAAGATAGACGGGTTCATCACCGGTCAGACGCCAGGCGGCACGATCTGCGTCGCATCCCCAGGGTACGAGTTTCTCACGGGCAAACGAAAAAAAAAGAAAAAGCGCCGTGGCGGGGACAAAAACGGCTAATAGAGGGGATGCAACCCAACGGCTTCGCATTGTTTTTCCTCCGTCCGCCCCTTTCCCTTCAACGCCAGCCGCAGGATCCACCGCTCCACCTATCGCGTGATGGCTCTATCCGGGGACTGCCTCTTCCTGTTTGTGGTCGTCACTTCTGCGGAACAAACGCTATAGACTACTGTTCCTTACTGGCCGGTTTCAATACCGCATCCTGTGCGGCCTTTTCAAGCGTCAAGCTATTATCCCTATGGGAGGGGGGGTACAGCACCGGAAGAGTATGCCTTTTCGAAACAAGAAACAACTCTCCGATCCGGTGGCGCGCGGGACTCTGTCCCTCTGTTTGACTGGGCCGTGGCGGTGAAAAGCACGCCTTGCTCGACCAACCGCGAGTTGTGATAATCGGAAACAGCGGCGGTGCAAGCGGGCATGCGGTGCCGTACACATGCGGTAGGCGTTGTGCAGAAAAAAGGAGGCACTGGACGAACGCACGTCCGGAGTCTATTTCGGCAAGGGGTCCGAATCCGGGTGCCAAAAGGCAAAGGCCTTGTACAGGGCTGTATGCGCAAGGCGGAAGTGGCTTCTCACGCAGATGGGGGATACATTGGAAAAGTTCTTGAGGCAGGCCCAGAGACGGGATACTGTGCCCGTCATATATTTCTCGGATGGGCCAACGGATCCGGGGTTGTTGTGGGGGCCTGGATGCGCGATGGCCTGGCCGCCGCGGCGGGGTCCTCCCGGTCCCGCGCGCGAGCCTGCTATAGCAGGAAGGTGGTTCTTGGGTGAAACGCTTCGCTCTGATTGGCGCCGCGGGCTACATCGCCCCTCGCCACTTCAAGGCGATCAAGGAAACGGGGAACATCCTCACGGCTGCCCTGGACCCAGCCAGCTCGGTAGGGATCATAGACCACTACTTTCCGGACGCGGAATTTTTCACGGACCCCGAAGTTTTCGAAGCCCACCTGGAGGATCATCCCGTGGACTGGGTGGCTATTGCCAGCCCCAACTATCTCCATGAAGCGCATATCCGCCTGGCGTTTCGTCTGGGCGCTCAGGCCCTGTGCGAGAAGCCTTTGGTGTTGGAAACCGAGGCTCTGGATCGTCTCGTGCGATGGGAGCAGCGGGTTGGCCGACGGGTCTTTACCGTCCTTCAACTCCGGCTTCATCCTGCCCTGGTTACCCTGAAAGAACGCCTGGGCAAGGGCCCTTATACGGTGGACCTTACCTACATTACCGACCGGGGTCGTTGGTTTGCGAAGACGTGGAAGGCGGAGGAACGGAAAAGTGGCGGTCTAGCCACCAACATCGGCATTCATTTTTTTGATCTGCTGGCCTGGTTGTTCGGTCCCCTGCGGCATCTTGAGGTGCACGTACGGGAACCGCGGGTGGCGGCGGGCTTTCTGGAGCTGGAACGCGCGCGGGTACGCTGGTTCCTTTCCCTTGACGCCGAAAATATTCCCGACCCCCAACGCCAGAAAGGCAAACGCGTCTATCGTTCCATCGTCGTCGAAGGGCAAGAAGTGGAGTTCAGTGAAGCGTTCAGCGAGCTGCATACGGAGGTCTATCGCCGGACCCTGGCAGGAAAGGGGTTTGGTCCCGAAGACGTCCGGGAATCCATCCGAACCGTATCACGGATTCGCACGCTTCCGCTTTCTTCGCCAAGCCCCGAAAGGAGTCATCGCTTGCTTCGGAGATAGACCGTGGACTACTTCAAGCATGAAAGCGCACAGGTGGACGAGGGGGCACGGGTGGGACGGGGCACACGCATCTGGCATTTTTCCCATGTGATGGCCGGAGCGGAGATTGGCGAGAACTGCTCCTTGGGCCAAAATGTGTTTGTGGCCCGAAACGTGAAAATTGGGAATCGAGTGAAAATCCAAAACAACGTTTCGGTATACGAAGGGGTTGTTCTGGAAGACTACGTGTTTTGTGGCCCCTCGGCGGTTTTCACCAATGTCAGGACTCCCCGTTCTGCCTTTCCACGAAACACGTCCGAACAGTACTTAAGGACCTTGGTGAAAAAGGGAGCGACGATCGGGGCGAACGCCACCATCCTGTGCGGCGTGACCATTGGCGAGTGGGCTTTTGTGGCGGCCGGTGCGGTAGTGACGCGGGACGTGCCGCCGTACGCGCTGATGGCGGGCGTGCCCGCACGACGGATGGGCTGGGCGTGCGAGTGCGGACTTCGCTTGCGATGGGAGGGGACGGAAGCACGGTGCGGCGCGTGTGGACGCCGGTATCGGGAAGCCGCTGCCGACCAGATCCATCGCGTCGTGTAGCCGCTGCATGCGCGTGACGGTACCATTCTTGGGATGTGGCTATCCCTATCCGGCCACACGGTGACTCACACAATCCTTGTGTCATCCCTTTCCGCCGTCTTACGCGATGGCGTTTTTCCATTAACCGCGACTCCTATGGTTTCCTATGGTCTTGAACCGGTGACTGTACGCACGGGGATAAAGCCTGATTCGTCTGGGTAAGACGAAAGGAGGCACGCCGGCTGTGCGGGGACACTTATTCTCTTGGCGTCCGCCCAATCGCACGCTGTTCTGAGGCAGAGTCCTAAATATCCTTGCGGAGGTACCCCCGCCGTGGTATGGAGCGATATCCCGTTGGCAGGGCACCGCGCAGTGCTCATCCGGGCGGAACCCGGTCAACCGTCGACAGAAGTCGGCTTTCAAAGGGTAGACGCCGCGGGCCTGTATGCGCAGGCCTGACGTGAGGCAGAACGACAGGGCCATGTAACAAGCCAACGGTCACACGACAAGGGAGTCAGTCAGGCATGGAACTCCATGGTTGCCGGTTGGCCGTTATCGGAGGCGCGGGGTTGGTGGGGTCCCATCTGGTTGATCGTCTTGTGCGGGAACCGGTTAGAGAGATCATCGTGTACGACAATTTCGTGCGGGGTACGCGAAGGAATTTGCGGCAGGCCCTGCAAAGTCCCAAAGTGCGCGTCGTCGAGGCATCCCTGTTGGACCGAGAACGGCTTAGAGAAGCCCTGGCGGGTGTGGATGGTGTTTTTCTGCTGGCCTCGCTATGGTTGGGGGAGTGCGTGAATGATCCGCGGGCGGCATGGGAAGTGAACACCATGGGAACCTGGAATGTGGTGGAAGCTTGCCGCGATCTCGGCATTAAGCGGGTGGTGTACTCCTCCTCGGCATCGGTTTATGGCAATGCCATCACGGTTCCCATGACGGAGGATCACCCGTTGAACAATCGTACGACCTATGGTGCCACGAAGATTGCCTGTGAACAGATGCTGCGGGCGATCCATGCGCAGAGCGGATTGAGCTATATCGGTTATCGGTACATGAATGTGTATGGGCCGCGCATGGACTACAAAGGGACCTACGTCAGCGTGATCATGAAGGCCTTAGATCGTATCCTGGCCGGACTCCCCCCCCAGATTTACGGCGATGGAACCCAGACGTATGACTTCATTTATGTAGAGGATGTCGCGGAGGCCAATGTGCTGGGGATGCGGGGGGATTGCACGGATGAGTTTTTCAATATCGGCACCGGTCAAGGAACGACCATCAACGAACTGGTGCGGCTTCTGCTGGAATTGGCCGGCTCCTCCCTTCAGCCTGAGTATGTGGCGAATGGCCAGACCTTTGTGACGCGGCGTATCGGGAGCACGGGAAAGGCCGAAACGCTGCTCGGGTTCAAGGCCCGGACAGGGCTGCGGGAGGGTCTTCAGAAAGTCATCGAGTGGCGTAAGGCGGAATCCTTAGCGTCTGCCGGCGGCGGTCCAGCGGTCAGCCATGACTCCTGAATTCCTCACCATCCTTGTTGATCCTCACGAGCGTTTCCCGCTGGCCTTGGAGGAGAGCAGAGAGGAGGGGAACCGAATTGTGTCGGGGAAACTGCGCGCGCGGGACGGTACGATCTACCCCATTGAGGCCGGTATTCCCCGATTTTGCAGGGTAACCGACTCAGGGCAGGCGCAGACCCGAGACGCATTTGAATGTTTGTGGGCACACCATCATCACTTTTCTTCCGAGACCGCCCAAGAACTTTACGCGCGATGGCTCAGGGAAAACTATGGCTTTGCGTGCCCTGAGGAGGAGGCGGCGTATTTTGCTCAACGGAAACGCATTTTGGATCTTGGCTGCGGGCGCGGCTACGCGTCGGCGTCGTGGCTGAGACGGCCGGAGTGGACGGGCACGGCCATGTGGGTGGGAGTGGACATCTCGCGAGCTGTGGACGTGGCCAGGACGTTATTGGGGTCCCTACCCAATACGCATTTTGCCCAATGTGATGCCTTGCATCTTCCGTTCGCCGATGGATGCTTCGATACGATCATCGCCCAGGGCGTCTTGCATCATACGCCCTCCACGCGAGCGGCGCTTCTTTCCGCTGCGCGCGTCCTCGCTCCGAGCGGAGAATTCTTCTTTTACGTATATCGCAAAAAAGGGCCTGTGCGTGAGTTTACAGACGACTACGTCCGCGCGAAAATGTCCGTTTTGTCGGACGAGGAGGCCTTCAAAGCCATGGGATCTTTCACGCGACTGGGACGCGCCCTTTCGCGTCTGAAAGTTCCGGTAGAGGTTGAAGAGGACATACCGCTGTTGGGTATCAACCGCGGCCGATATGATATTCAGCGCTTTATTTATTGGCACTTCGCCAAGTTGTATTGGAATGAGACCCTATCCTTCGACGATAACGTGCATGTGAACTTCGACTGGTACCGCCCCCCATACGCTCACCGGCAAACGGAAGAGGAGGTTAAGGCCTGGTGCTCGGAAGCAGGCCTTTGCATCCAGCGTTGGCATGCGCAGGAAAGCGGGTTTTCCGCGCGGGCCGTCAAACCCTGATGGCACGACGCCTTTTCCATGTGTGGCATTACGGGAATTTTCAATCGGAATGGTGACCCTGTGGCGCCGGACGTCCTGGGAAAAATGACACGGGCGCTCGCGCACCGGGGGCCCGATGGGGAGGGTATCCACATTGCTGGGTGCCTGGGCCTTGGCCACCGGCGATTGGCCATTCTGGACCTTTCGGATGCCGGTCGGCAGCCGATGACAACACCCGATGGCCGTTACACGATCAGCTACAACGGCGAAGTATACAACTTTTCCGAACTTCGGGCTGAACTTGAAGACAAGGGACGCTCGTTTCGGTCGCGTACGGACACCGAAGTTGTCCTCCAGGCCTGCGCCGAATGGGGGATTGAGGGGGTAAGCCGTTTCAATGGCATGTTTGCGTTTGCCCTATGGGACCACGAGCGCCGGGAGTTGTTCCTGGCTCGCGACCGATATGGCGTCAAGCCGCTCTATTATACAGAGAGCGGACCGGTCTTTCTATTCGCATCCGAGATTAAGGCCATTCTGATGCATCCAGCCTATCGCGTGGCCTTGGACAGGGAAGCATTGGCCGAGTACCTAACCTTCCAAAACTTTTTCACCGATCGTACGCTCTTTGCTGGCGTACGGATCCTGCCGGCCGGGACGTGGCTCAAGGTGTCCGCAGATTCCCTCGAGGCGGGTTCTCCTCGGCGCTATTGGGATTACGACTTCTCGGAACCCGAAAACCCGCAGAAGGACGAGATGTATTCCGAGGAACTTGATCGCCTCCTGCGGCAAGCGGTGAAACGCCAGCTGGTCAGCGATGTGGAGGTGGGCGCTTATCTTAGCGGGGGCCTGGACTCGGGAACCCTGACGGCCATTGCCGCGAAACATCTCCCCTATATCCGCAGCTTTACCTGCGGATTCGATCTGAGCTCCGCCTCAGGCATGGAACTGTATTTCGATGAACGAGCCAAAGCAGAAATGATGTCGCACCGCTTCCGAACCGAACACTACGAGATCGTTTTGAAGTCGGGTGACATGGAACGGGTGATGCCGCGTTTTGCGTGGCACCTGGAGGAGCCTCGGGTCGGCCAGAGCTATCCGAATTTTTACGTTGCCGGTTTAGCCTCCAGGTTTGTCAAAGTTGTGCTTTCGGGAACCGGGGGCGATGAGATGTTTGGAGGATACCCGTGGCGGTATTACCGCATGGCGAACAGCTCCAATTTCGACGTGTATGTCAACCGATACTACCACGCTTGGCAACGGCTGATCCCAGACGGAATGGAACAGCAGTTGCTTTCCCCGATTTGGCCTCAGGTGCGGCACGTGTCACCCCTAGAAATTTTCCGCAGCATTCTTGCGTCCCGCGCAAGCGAGCGGATGCGGCCGGAGGATTACGTGAACGCCTCCATGTATCTCGAGGCCAAGACGTTTCTTCATGGCCTTTTAATCGTGGAGGATAAATTGAGCATGGCGCACGGGCTGGAAACCCGGGTGCCGTTTCTCGACAATGACCTGGCGGATTTTGCGATGCGGCTCCCGATTCGGCACAAATTGGCCAACCTGACCGAGATGGCCCGGTTCGACGAGAACGAACTCGGCGTAAAGACCGAGCAGTATTATCGGCGCACCCGCGATGGCAAGCTCTTGCTTCGTGCCGTGATGGCGCATTACCTTCCGGAAACCATTATCGCCGGCGAGAAGCAGGGTTTCTCCGCTCCCGATGCGAGCTGGTTCAAGGGCGAAAGTCTCGAGTATGTGCGACGGGAGATTCTCTGTCCGCATGCTCGCCTTTACGCGCTGATTGACTACAAGACCACCATGCGTCTCGTATCGGAGCACCTGTCCGGGAAGCAGAATCGGCGTCTGTTGATCTGGTCGCTGCTGAATCTGGAGTGGTGGCTTCGCTCGTTCCTGCCATGAGAAACATTCTTATCTGCGGCGCACATGGGTTCATGGGCTCGCATCTCGTGAACGTGCTCAAGCGCGAAGCCTGCGTCTACGCGCTGGATTGTCAGATACCTTGCGGAGCAGCAGAGGAGGAGTCCCTGCGATGGGTTCAACATGATGTAGCGCTTCCCCTGGTGGATCTGGACCTGCCCACGCCTTTCGATGCCATTGTGCACCTGGCCCAATCGCCGTGGTACCGCCACTTTCCCGAAAAGGCCACCGATCTGTTCCGAACCAACGTGCTGGGAACGTTCCACGTCCTGGAATATGCCCGCCTTACGGGAGCGAGAGTTCTGGTTTTTGCCTCCTCGGGAAGTGTATGCGCGCCGAGTCGCGAGCCTCTGAGGGAAGATGCTCCTGTCACCCCCCTTTCCTTTTACGCAACAACAAAACATATGGGCGAGCAGATGCTTGTTTCGTACCGGACTTTTTTCCCCGGTGTGATCATCCGGTTTTTCACGGTTTACGGGCCCGGGCAAAAAAACGGATTGATCCCGCAGTTGGTGGAACGAATCCGGACCGGACTTCCGGTTGAAATCGAAGGCCGCCCGGGGTTCATCCTGAGCCCGCTTCACGTGCAGGATGCCGTGCGCGTGCTCTGTGCGGCCATAAAACTCCGACGGTCTGAGCTCATTCATGCCGGGGGTGACGAAGCGGTATCGATTACCGATCTGGCACGGTTAGTGGCACAGGCGCTTGGGCGTTCCGCCGAACTCCAGTATAAAGCGGGAGACGTGGCCGGAGGTTATGTGGCCGATAATCGCCGCATGAAGGATGTTCTTGGAATAGGCCCGTCGGTTTGCCTCGCGGATGGAATTGCGTCGTTGATCGCCGGGCGGTAAAAGGCAGGGTGATCCCCAGCATGCGTCCTCTGCGTATCCTCCATTGTCCAACGGTCACCGGATCGAATCCTCAGACTCTTGCCCGGGCGGAACGTGCTCTCGGGCTGAAGAGCTGGTGCGTGACGTTCCTGTCGCACCCGTTCTGCACGCCTGAAGCCGACGAGGTTCTATGGACCCCCGGCGTGAGCCTGCCCCGGCTATTTTTCCGATGGGTGAATGTATTGAAACGGGCCGCGCGTGATTTCGACATTGTTCATTTTAATGCCGGCGAATCCCTCATACCACGCCACAATATTCCTGAGCAGGAGCTCTTTCGCGTGCTGACCCGGAACACTACGGCGTGGAGAGTTATCCGCCGAATTTTGAAAGTGATGGAACTTCAGGACGTCGCGTGGCTCAAACGAATCGGGAAAGGAATCGTTGTGACCTACCAGGGGGACGATGCCCGGCAACTCGACTATTGCCGGAGGCATTTTCACATCCATTTTGCCGACGCCGTAGAGCCCGGATACAGCCCGCCTGAAATCGACGCCCATAAACGGAAAAGAATTACTTTTTTTGCACGCTATGCTGATCGGATGTATGCCCTTAACCCGGATCTTCTTCACGTCCTACCGGAGCGTGCGGCGTTTTTGCCTTATGCCAACGTTGATATTAACGAATGGAAAGCGGATCCAAAGCCCGTGTCCGCACGTCCTGTCGTACTCCACGCTCCCACCCATCGCGGCGTCAAGGGGACGCCTTTTATTGAAGAAGCCATGGCGCGTCTCCGCCGTGAGGGGGTGGATGTCGAATTGCTTCTTGTGGAAAAGGCGATGCGGACAGAAGCGCGCCGTCTGTACGCCGAAGCCGACTTGCTGATAGATCAGGTTCTGGCCGGCTGGTATGGCGGCCTGGCCGTGGAACTCATGGCAATGTCGCGACCCGTCATGTGCTATATTCGCGAGGAGGATTTGCAATTCGTTCCCGACGCTATGCGGAAGGATCTGCCTGTCATCCCGGTGCGTCCTGATACCCTGTATGCGACCCTCAAGGAATGGCTCACGACCCGGCGAACGGAGCTTCTCGCCCGTGGAGCGTGGTCCCGCCGGTTCGTGGAGACCTGGCATGATCCGATGAAGATCGCGCGACACCTAAAGGATGAGTATGAGGATGTCATCCGTTCGCCTCGTCAACCTTGATGCGTTGATATATGTGTATAAGGTCGGCGACAACCCGTTTCCCGTCGTGTACGCGGCGCACATAGGCCGGACCGCGGCGGCCGATTTCTTCCAGTTCCTCCCGATGGGTGAGGAAGTACTTAAGCCTCTCATACAGTGTGGCGGGCGTGACATTGATGATGGGGCAGTCCGGTATGTGTACAAGAAAGTCGTCGCGGATGTAGCTCATAACGGGAACCCCTAACAGCATTGCCTCAATCTGAGCATTGGCATAGAAACCCATCACAAGTTTCCCAATCATCAGGTCGCACTGCGCGTACACCTCCAGGACCTCTGCAAAAGGCACTTTTTTCGCCACGATAAATTCTATGGCGTAGCCTTCGTTTTGCAGACGTTGCACCGCGGCCACGGCATAGCGAGTACCGTCGTACCCTTCATGATTTGTCGAATGAACAATGCGAAAGGGATCCGGTGCGCGGCGTCTATGCCTCCGGGGAGGCGTCCGGTGTTCCCCCGGAAGTTCGGGCAGGACCAGAGGCTGCCAGGTCGCCTGTGGAACAAAATCCCTGAGGTCGAGGGTCGTAACGAAAAATTGATGTCCGTATTTCAAGGCCAGCGATCGCGTGCGTTTTTTAACAAAATCGTCACACCAGCTTTGGGGATAGTTGCAATCCTGACACGTGTTGTAGTGGGGATTAAGCCGCAGGTTCTCCGCTTTGGTTTTGATGTCGCAGCCGCGGAAATGAAAGACAAGCTTTTTCCCCATTAAGCGTAGAAGCCGTATTTCCCAAAAACCACTCCCAATAAGAAGGAGAAAGTGGCTATGGATAATTTCGTAACGGGGATATAACGTCCAAGCCCAGAACATCTCGTAAAAAAAACGTATGGGGGATGGAAGAAGAAGAACCATCCGATAGTCCCATGGCGATTCTTTTCTATAGGTTAACCATCCTGTCCCCTTGGCGAGATAGTCTGCGCGCATGCCTTGCGCCCTCAGATGTCGGGTCAAAATAAGAGGCTGATGCGTAACGGCGGAGATATGGAGAACGCCATGGCCGCGACGATGGCGAAAGGCGTAGGCGAGGAGAAGGTTACAGGGGTAAAACAACCATACAAAAAGCCGATAGATGGCGTCATCTACTCGGCGAATCCACGGATGATCCACGAGACACTGGCGCAAAATGTTTTTCACACCAGAGAGACTACTCGCGGCCTTTTTGCGCGCGGGGCAAAACTCTTCACGGCCTGGCCCCCTTCGAAACCGCCACAGGCATTAGGTCAATGTCGGCATGGTATGCACGTAGCGCAACCATCCGTCGAACATCAGGAGGCACCAAAGTTTGGCCGAGCAATCTTGAAGGCCTGCCACATGGCGCCGAACAATATCTTCGACGACGTTCCGCTGAATATAGCGGTAAATCGGCGATGATCCACGAAGCAACGTCTCGTGCAAGTGCTCATCGAACTTGTCACGGAGCCAGTTACCCACGGGAACGCCGAAACCTTGTTTGGGCCGATAGACATGTTCCGCGCCCAGGTACTTACTGGCCAACGCCTTGAGGACACGTTTCCCATGTGTCCCAGCGAGATCGCGATCGGGAATCTTAACCGATGTTGGCATCGCAAAAGCGAGTTCCGCGATACGGTAGTCTAGGAGGGGACTGCGTACCTCCAGCGAATGCGCCATACTCATCCTATCCACCTTCACCAGCACATCGTCAGGGAGATAGGCCCGAAAGTCACAGTATTGAGCCGATGCTATTACGGAATCCGCGCCCGGAAACCGGTAACGGGTGAGCAACCAGTCCGATCCGGAAACGGGCAACTTTTTCGCAAACAGTCTTTCACGTTCCGCCTTGCTGAAAGGGCTCATCAGAGTGTCATGCCGCTGATACCAGGGGGCGACGAGGTGGCGAACAGCCGCGAGACCGTGACGCCACCATCGCTCGCCCCGCCATAGCCACCTTCGCCACCGCGTGGGGATAGTTTGGTGTCCCGGAACGTACTGATCCTCCGCAGGTCGAAAACGCCGTGCCAAGTGATGAAAGAGCAACGTGGCGGGAGAAAATCCTGCCACGCGTGGGTATGTCAGATAGCCACCAAAAAGCTCATCCCCCCCGTCTCCCGTGAGAACCATCTTCACCTCCGTGCTGGCCATTTTAGACACGTAGAAAGTTGGGAGGGCCGAAGAATCCGCGAAGGGTTCTCCCAGATAGCGGCACAGGGTGGGGATAAGCGCCAACCCCTCTGGCGTCACACACTGTTCACGATGTTCCGTGCCAACGCGCCGGGCAATATATCGAGCATGCAATCGTTCATCTCGCACGTCCAATGTGGGGGAGCCACGAAAACCCACAGTGAACGTTCGCACCGGATTCTCCAGAAAGGTTGCCATCATGGCGACAACAAGGCCTGAATCGGATCCCCCACTGAGGAAGGCCCCGAAAGGGACATCACTCACAAGGCGAATCCGGACGCAATCTAAAAGAAGGGTTTCTAACTCTTCAACCCAGTCATGCAATGATTGGTTCCGTGATGGAGATTGTGCAATAGGCAGCGCCCAATATTGGGCGCATCGGGCTTCTCCCGTTACTGTGTCTAACAGGAGATAGTCGGCGGGAGGTAATTTCCGCACGTTCCGATAGATAGAAAGGGGAGAGGGGATGTATTGATAGTGGAAATAAAGGTCCATAGCCTCTTCGTCCACGTCGCGAGGTATCCACCCGGAGGCGACGAGGCCCGGCATATCGCTTGCAAAGGCGAATACGTTTTTATTGTGGTAGTAGTACAGCGGTTTTACGCCGATTCGATCCCTCGCAAGAAACAATTTCTTCGTTCTATCGTCGAAAATCGCGAACGTGAACATCCCGTTCAGCCGGTGAAGCATCTCCGTTCCCCACTGTTGGTATCCGTGCAACAGAACTTCCGTATCGCTGCGTGTCTGGAATATGTGGCCCGCCCCCTTCAACTCGGCCCGGAGTTCCCGAAAGTTGTAGATTTCCCCGTTGAACACCACAACAATTCCGTCCTCTGTGAGAGGCTGCCGTCCTGTTTCCACATCAATGATGGCCAGACGACGGTTCGCCACTCCGACGTTTTTATTGACCCATAAGCCTTCATCATCGGGGCCACGATGCCGCATGGCGTTACTCATAGCGCGCAGGGAAGGCTCATGGACAGGCCGCCCGTCGAAAAAAATAAGGCCAGCAATCCCACACATGGGTGACAGGACCTCCTTCGGACAATCCTGCGGCCCGTGCAAAAAGACCGAAGGGATCAAGGCAACCTGGACCAAAGGCCGACATCAGTCAACTCGGCAAGCGGGTAGAATCGGCGCACGACTCCTGATTCAGCCGTCTAACATTCACCCGCTTTGCCTTACCTGTCCCGTGAGTGCGCCGCGTTCCGCAGATACTTGCTTCCTTGCCCTTATCTCCATCGCAACTAGTTTGTTGCCTACCATACGCCAACGCGTCTGCTGCCGCAAGGCCATAAGAAATCTGTTCACACCTGAGTGCGCCTTAACCCGATTTCGCGAACTAGGACACATCTCGACGTTGCTGCAGACGATCCGAAAGGGAGGAGACCGAGCTATGTCTGACGTCGCACCCAATGACCTAGAGGAAATGCCGTTTGTATAGAAGTTTTTGTCCTCGCCGGGGGTTGTCCTTTGCGATGTCGTCCGGGAATCCATTCAGGGGAACAACAAAGACAAGAATAGGTGTGCGATGCGCTCGCTGGCTTTCCCGTCCCCGTAAGGCATGGCTTCCTTCCCGGGCGCCTTTTGCGCCGCGCGAAGGATCGAGGCCAACTCCGCCCATCGGACAGGCGGACACAGGCGGTTCCATCCCAGCTCAACAAGCTCGACCCACTCGGTATCCTCCCGCAGGGTAATGCAAGGAACCCGATAGAAAAAGGCCTCCTTCTGAACCCCTCCTGAATCGGTGGCTATGGCCAGGGCATTCTTCTCCAACATCACCATGTCCAGATAGCCCACAGGATCGATCGCTCGAATAGACTGCAGAAAACGGCCCAGCCCAAACTGTTCCGCGGCCTTACGCGTTCTGGGATGCACGGGGAAGACAACCGGCACCTCGCGGTGAACGTCCGCCAAAGCTTCCAGCAGGGCCTTCAGGCGTTCGGCCGTCTCGGTATTTTCGGCACGATGCACAGTGACCAGAACATACATGTTATCCTTGAGACCCAGTTTGTCCAAAATCCGGCTCTGCTGCATTGCTTTCTCCGCGTAAAAGAGTGCCGCATCCAGCATCACATCTCCCACAAGCTGAATGCGTTCCTCCGGGATGCCCTCCCGGCGCAAATTTTCGCGTGCCGTATCGGTCGGGGCAAAAAGAAGATCGGCGGCATGATCGGTCAGAACCCGGTTGATCTCTTCGGGCATGCGGCGGTTAAACGAGCGCAGTCCCGCTTCCACGTGGGCCACTGGGATATGAAGCTTCACCGCGGCCAGAGTGCCTGCCAGGGTGGTATCCGTATCCCCATAGACCAGCACCCAATCAGGGCACTCCTTGAGAAGCACGGCTTCCGTCGCCTCCATCATGCGACCCGTATTCTGTCCGTGGGTCCCTCCGCCGATGCCCAAGTGATAGTCAGGCTCCGGAATCCCCAATTCCCGGAAAAAAGCACGGCTCATGTTTTCGTCGTAATGCTGGCCCGTGTGGACCAGAATTTCCCGGATTCCCGGCAGACGTCGCAGGGCCCGGGAAACCACGGCGGCTTTGATGAACTGGGGGCGCGCCCCCACAACAGCCAGCACGTTCATCTCGCGTCTCCTGGGGGCAAACCGCGGGATCCTTCAGCCCCGTAGGGCCCCAGCGTGCCCGTCGTGACAGGTGGCGCGCTGAAGCAGAAGGAGCCCGGCTTCAAACCGGCCGGAAGCGGTTGGTCCTCGCGTTTCGGAGAACACGCGCATTCTGATGCGCCATCTGCCCTCATGCAAGAAAATGTCCTATTGCGTCCACCGCCCGGCATCCGCGTGAAAGGCCTTGAAAGGACGGGGCAACTGTGACACGATACGCGCGGGATGAATGCGCCGGTGATTAAATTCCGTTGCCCTTACTGCGCCGGGAAAGTGGCGGTGGATACAGATTATTACCGGGATCTTGTTGGGAAGGTGGTGTCCTGCCCCCATTGCGAGAAGGCGATGATCAT
>FWWM01004807.1_pt1 | contig 30789 bp, 21 predicted proteins | sample 2228351 | NCBI WGS metagenome assembly FWWM01 (sample SAMEA103939774, study PRJEB20133) | metagenome | reverse complement strand
GATGGAGGACTTCAATCTGCTCGCGCGCGAGGTGGACCCGATGCCGCTTCTCTTGCAGATCCAGGAGATGATTCACGAAGGCGAGGTGGACGGCCAGCGCGACGAGGACGGGGACAAAACACACCAGGAGGATGAGCCAGAGCTTCTGCTGGACTTGGAGTTGACTCCACCATGTCCGCAGAGGAGAAGTCATCGTAGGGGCCCCGTGTTCGCAGATGACGGCGCCCGCGCGGGCGCGCCTGATCGTATTCGTCGCTCAGGTGCAGTGTCAAGCCGAAACCGGACGTTGAACTCGCTATCGGTGAGCAGCCATCAGTGGTCGGCTCGCATGCGAAAAGCGCGACATGCGCGATGGGCGGGCACCCATTGCCCCCGGATGCAATTGGTCCTGGCGGGACGAGCGCGAAAGGCGCGAAACGCGCGACGGGCAATCTGCCTTCCGACATTTCGCGCAAGTCGCGCGTGTCCCGCTTCCACGCATCACGCCTCACGTCTTCAGCATTGCAACGGGTCGCGGCCATAGGCTCATGGCACCTGTCGAGAGAGGAGGCGGATGTAGGCCAACACGTCCTGCAATTCGCCTTCCGTCAGTTTCCCTTGCCAGGAGTGCATCGGACTGAAGACTACGCCGTACTCGATGACGCGCAGGAGTTCTTCGTCGGACTTCAGCATCGAGATGGCGCGATGAAAATTCGCCGGCTTCGTTCTCAGCGAGGCGGCCTCGGGTCCGTCGCCCCGGCCGCCGACGCCGTGACAGGCCAGGCAGTGTCGCTCGTAGACGGCCCGGCCGCGGTTCACATCGACTCCGCCGTCCTGGGCCCGAAGGTCGATCGCCGCCATGCCGAACGCCGCGCTCAACGCGGCGAGAGCGAATACGTGCCGTGGGACGCGGCCGCGGTTCATGCCGTCAGCTTTTCTTCGTGGTGTGAGCGACGAAAGAGGTGAACATCTGCCGCATGTTCGTGCTCCCGCAGGCCGGGCACTTCACCTCGCCCTTCTCATGCTCTGCCAAAGTCAGCACGAGCAACGACTCTTTCCCGCAGTCCAGGCAGGTGTATTCATACATCGGCATCAGTCGCTGCGCTCCAATGAGAAATTAGAAATTATGAATTAGGAAGGAGGAATTGCGAATACTAAGCCATTTCCTCATTCCACATTCCACATTCAACATTTCACATTCGGTCCACGCGGTTCGCTCCACGTTACGACGGCGCGCGCCATCTCGGCGAGGCGTTTGGCCGCCCGCCCGTAGATGCTGTCCGGCGGATACTCTCCGTCGAGCCCCCGCTCTCCGGCCGGGACTCCGGTCAGGATCTCCAGGGCTTCCTCCACGGTATTGACGCCATAGACGGCGAATGCGCCGGCTTCGACGGCCTCCACGACCTCGCGCCTCAGCGACAAGTGCTTCGCATTGCGGGCCGGGATGATGACCCCGTGGCGCCCGGTGAGCCCGCGCTTCTTGCAGGATTCAAAAAATCCTTCGATCTTCTCGTTCACCCCGCCGATCGGCTGCACTTCGCCAAGTTGGTTGACTGAGCCCGTGACTGCCAGCCATTGCCGCACGGGTACGTCCGCCAGACTGGAGAGGACCGCTGCCAGCTCGGCGACGGCGGCGCTATCCCCCTCGACCTCCGAATAGGTCTGCTCGAAGGTGAGGCTTGCGCTCAAGGCGAACGGATGGGCGCCGGCGAATTTCCCGGCCAGGAAGCCGGCCAGGATCATCACACCTTTGCTGTGAATATGACCGGCCATCTCGGCTTCCCGCTGGATGTCGATAAGCCCCTTGGTGCCCACGAACGTTCTGGCCGTGATGCGACAGGGCCGGCCGAACGCATAGTCGCCCAATTGGTGGACGGAGAGACCGTTGACCTGTCCGACGACCTCGCCCTCCAGATCGACCAGCAGGGTGCCTTCTTTGATCTCGTCCTGGATCCATTGTTCGGGGAGATTCGCCCGATGGCGCTTGTGCACCACGGCCGCCTCCACGTCGGTCCGCGTCACGAGGTGATGTCCTGCTCGCTCGGCCCAAAATCCCGCCTCCCGCACCAGGTCGCTGATCTGACTGAATCGAAGAGAGAGGCGGTCGTGGCGTTCCGCAAGGCGGAATCCCTCGCGGATCACCTCGGCGACCGCGTCGGCCGTGAAGTGAGGGAGCCGTTCATCGCGGCACAAGCGGGCGATGAACCGGGCATACAGCTGCTCCTGGCGCTCATCGTGGGGCGCGTCGACCTCGAAGTCCGCTTTCACTTTGAAGATCTTGGAAAAATCCTCTTCGTACGCTTGCAAGAGATGGTAGATGATCGGGGGGCCAACCAGGATCACCTTGACGTCGACCGGAATCGGTTCGGGTCTGAGACTGGCGGTCGAGAGTCCGAAGAACTCGCTCGGATCTTCGATCTTGACCGACCGAGTCTTGATGACGCGCTTGAGAGCATCCCATGAAAAGGGTTGTCGCAGGACATCGAGCGCGTTGAGAATCAGGAAGCCCCCGCTGGCCTGCAACAACGCCCCGGCTCGGATTTCAGTGAAGTCGGTATACATGATGCCCAGATGGGCTTTTCGTTCGATCTTCCCGACCAGGTTCGTATAGGTCGGATGCGGTTCATCCACCACCGGTGCGCCGTCGTCGGGTTGGTGCTCGACGACGACGTTGACGTGGTAACGGGTCAAGTCCGACCGGCGTCCCGGCGGCTCGAGCCCCGGGATCGGCAGCACGGGGCCTTCGCGGGGAAGAAAGTCTTTGTAGTTGGCGATGATGTCTTGGCGGACTTGGTCCAGGTACGTGCACACGGCCGGCCACGGCTCATAGGACGTACGGAGCGCGTGAAACCTGCCTTCCAACACATTGGCGACGACTTGACGATCCATGTCGAGGAGCCGCTGCTCCGCCTCGTGGTCCAGGGCATGAACTTTCACGCGAAAGTCCCGGATTTCGCTTTCGAGCGCCTTGCGCCGCTCGGTGAGGTCGCGCTGCTCGTCTTCCGACAGCGATTCGATCTGCTGTTCCGTCATAGGTCGTCCGCCCCGCAGCGGCACGAGGCCGAAGCCCATCGGTGTCTCTTCGAAGCCGAAGCCGCGCATCCTCCCCAGCTCGGTCAGCTCTTGGAACAGCACCTTCTTCTTCGCATCGTTCTCCTCGACGATCTTCGCCTTGGCGTCGAGGTACGCTTTGCTCTCGAACGCGGCGGGAATTTCCCGACGCAGGCTCTCGACGAACGCGGCCATCGCGCGCATGAATGCCCGCCCTTGGCCGGCCGGCAGCGACAGACAGGTCGGTCTGGTGGGATCCTGAAAGTTGTGGACGTAGCACCAATCCGGCGGAACCGGCGCCGATTGAGCCAAGCGCTTGACCATCCGACGAACCAGGGATCGCTTGCCGGTGCCCACCGGCCCGGAGACATAGATGTTGAACCCGGCGCTTTGCATCCGCAGGCCGAATTCCAGAGCTTCGACGGCCCGCTCTTGGCCTACGATGTCTTCCAACGGCTCCAACTCGGTCGTATTCGAGAAACCGAGACGATCCAACGTGACCGTCGGGGCCAACATGGACAGAGGCAACGCGAACTTGTCCATTGCGTCGGCATTCATCCGATCACCGGCACGGGATTCACAGTGGTGGCCTGAGGACCTTTCCGGCCTTCCTCTATATTGAACACGACCTCGGTCCCGTCTTCGAGTTCGTCAAACGAAATGTCGTGGAGCGCGTTCTTGTGGAAGTACACCTCGCCTCCGCCTTCCTTGAGAATGAATCCGTACCCCTCCTCGGGGAATAATTTGCAGATGACGCCCCGGAACGGCGGCACGGGCGGGGTCCGGATTTCGGTGCTCGCGCGTTTTTCCCGAAACTTGCGGAGTTCGATCGTGACGGCGTCGAAGGCCGCGCGGATCGCTTCCTCGAACGTCTTGTCCTCCTTCCGAGCCGTGATCGTATGACGCCCGGGTAGGGTGAGGACGACGAGTGCTTCGGCGACGTTCTTGAGCTTCTTGTGGTGGCGGTTTTTGGTCAATGTCACCCGCCCGTGAATCAGATCATCGTGGCCGCGTTGCAGCTCGTTCATCCGTTCTTGGATCTCGGTTTTCCACCGCGGCGTCATCGCCACGTTCCTGCTTTCGATTTCAAGATCCATCGCGCGTCCTTCTAGAAGGTGTCCACAACCTTCACCCAGCAAACGATATGCCTTGATTCGGTGCGGGGCTGGAGGCGAGGGGCTGAAGGGCGGGGGAATGAGGAATGAGAAATGAGGAATGGTGAATGGCTAACTTGCAGAAGCCCGCGCGACAATTCAACATTCCCAATTTCTCATGGTACATGTCTCATCCATCATTGTTCCGTTCCGGCCGCCTCTCGCCCTGGTCTCGTACCCCTCGCCTTCGCGTCGACTGGCGCATAATTCCTCAGTCCCTCTTCCGGGACTGAAGCCGAATGCAGCAGTCCAAAGGCCGCGAGCGGCCCAATGATGAATAATGATGAATGAGGAATTCTGAATGAGAAATTGTAAGAATCAGGATTTCGGAATGATTGAGCCGAATCCCTGGCAATTCAGAATTCCTGTTCTGAAAATGCTCCCTCGCCCTTCCCTCTTCCCCAGGATGGGGGAGAGGATCAAGGTGAGGGGGCTCAGGTCGGGGTATGGTCATCATGCGTGGGCCTGCCCGTGCGTCGCACGCAGACAGGTGAGCGATCGCTCATGGGGACTAATTCAGAATTCATAATTTTCTGTTTGGAACACGATTTGCGTAAGGAGCCGGTATGCCGACGCTCGAGCGGGCGAAGTTGGAAGCCTATCTGCGGCAACGGTTCGGTCCCGGGGTTCGGTTGCTCTCCTTTGGGTTGATCGGAGAAGAGACGTCCGGGGACAGTTACAAACAATACGGGTACGGGGCGCCGGTCCGGCTCACGTTTCAGGTGGGACGGGCCGTCCGGCGGGCCGTGTTGGAGACAATGAGCCCGGGTCCCTTCGGCCACGAGCACATGGCGGACCGGGCGCAGGCGATCCTCTGGGACTATGACTCCTACGGCCGTCTGCCGCGCCATGTGAAGGCCCTCGATGTCGGCGCCTTTACCGAGGACCATGCGCTGTTTTCCGTCGCGGCCGCGCGCGAGTTCTTCGTGCTCACGGCCTGGGCGGAAGGATCGAGCTATCACACCGATCTCGAACGGCTGGCCAAGGGCGGCAGGTTGCGGGATCTCGATCGGCGCCGCGCGACCGTCCTGGCGCGCTACCTGGCGGCGATCCATCGGGTCAAACGGCGCGATCCCGACTTGTATCGACGGAGGCTGCGGGAGCTGATCGGCCACGGAGAATGCATCATGGGATTGACCGACAGCTATCCGTCTCGCTTTGCGTTCATCACCAGCGATCTGCTGCGTTCGATCGAAGAAGCCTGCAACCGCTGGCGGTGGCGCTTGCGGAATCGGACCGGCCGCCTGTCGCAGGTCCACGGCGACTTTCACCCGTGGAATGTCTTGTTTCGTCCCGGTACGGATTTCAGCGTGCTGGACCGCTCGCGCGGGGAGTGGGGCGAGCCGGCCGACGACGTGACGGCGATGACGATCAACTACCTCTTCTTCTCCCTGTGCCGCTGGGGCAAGCTGCGGGGACCGCTGGAGGTGCTGTTCCGCGTGTTCTGGGAGACGTACCTGTCGGCGAGCAAGGACCGCGCGGTCACCGAAACGGCCGCGCCGTTCTTCGCGTTCCGCGGGCTGGTCATTGCCAGTCCCTTGTGGTATCCGGACCTGACCATTCAGATCCGCCGGACCATTTTTCGCTTCGTCGAAAACGTGCTGGCCGCCGACCGCTTCGAGCCGGCGGAGGTGAACCGGTATCTAGGGGAATGAGGAAACGTCAATCGTCAAACGTCATTCGTGAAGAAACGGTCCTGTTTCACTGACAATTGACGACGGCGCGTTTTCCGCACGGTTGACGGTTGACCAATGACGCCTGCTTTCTGCTCGGGGAAGAGCGCCCTCGGCGCGGCGTTAATCCGCCCGTTTCAACAGGTGGCGCAGACCGCGCAGCGGAATCCGGACCCAGTCCGGACGATTGTTCAGTTCGTATCCCAATTCATACAGCGCTTTTTCGACAAGGTAGAGCCGAAGCAGTTCTTCGGTTTGCGCCTTCGATGCGAATCGGCAGACGGTCGTGCCGGACGCCTCCCGGTAGGTCCGGAGGAAGGCCGTACACACCCACCGATACCAGTCGCCGGCCGATCTCTCATTCAGGCCGTCCGTTTGCGCGCGCTGTTCGAACAAGACCGCCGAGGCGGCATAGTGAAATGATCGCAGCATCCCCGCGACATCGAGCAGCGGCACGTGCTTGGCCCGTCGCTCGCTCAGCGGACGGGCGGGCTCGCCCTCGAAATCGATGATCACGAAATCCCGGCCTGTATAGAGCACTTGCCCCAAATGGTAGTCGCCGTGGCAGCGGATACGGAACGCGTCGGGCTTGAGGCCGCGCCAAGTCTCCAGGCGGCGGGACAGATTCTCTTCACGGTCGAGCACGTCCCCGGCCTCTCTGCGCGTCTCGTCCGGGAGGTCGGGCCACCGGCGGCGCAGCAAGTCGAACACCCGGCTTGCCGACCGAGCGATCGATTCGCAGCGTTCCCGCAGATACTCGGGCGGGACGGGTTCCGGCGCGAAGTCGGGATGAGGGGAGGCCGCCAGCGCCGCGTGCAGCTCGGCGGTGCGCCGGCCCAGCAATCCGGCCGAGTCGAGATACGAACCGAGCCGCGCTTCGGCCTGTGGCGGGACGGCGCCGTCGAACAGCGCTGACAACAGGTCCTCCGGCTCCGCCGTGTCGGCGAAGGTCGCGGACACCGCCCGCTCCCGGGCGAAGTAGGCGCGCAGCGAGTCCAGTGTGTAACGCCAGGCATCGCCTTGATTGGGCACGAACCCTTGCAGGACGGCCAAGGTCGCCGGCTCTCCCGTCCCCCGGCGGTACTCGATCGCGCCCAGAAGGGGAGGGACATGGGGAAATCGTTGCTCGGTCAAGCGCCGGCCGATTTCCAGATCCGGATTGATCCCGTCCTCGAGACGTCGATACAGCTTTAAGATCGCTCGCTCTCCGTACCGCACGGAGGTATTGCTCTGTTCCGCCGTCATCACCGCCGGAACCGGCAGGGCGTCGATCGCCCCGAGGACCGCAAACGCGTGCGTGGAGGTCGCGATCATTTCGCCCGCGGTGCCGGCGAAGCGCCGGCCCCGGCCGATCGCCTCAAGCAGGGTCCTGGCCACGTCCGGGTTCCAAAGCGCGTCATAGAGAATGCCGTCGTCACGGTCGTCGCCCGGGTTCGCGAGCAGTCGGCCGATCACCGCGGCGCTCGACTCGGCTGCGAGCCGAGCAGCCGCGTCACCGAACGCGGCGGCCAGAGGAATCTGATACCGTTCGCTCCCGCCCTCTTCGTAGGCGACGCGGGTCAACAGAACGAACGCGCGTGTCCTCGACGCGGGGATCGGGACCGCGTCGGTCACCGTGACGGACCTGATCCGGCGGGCCTTCCCGCCGAACCAGCGACGGGTCGGCAGCGCGTCCCGCAGCAGGGTTTCCAACGCATCCTTCGCCTCCCCCTCGCATAGAGTCTCCCAGCGGCCGGGGAGTCTCAGCGTCCTGCGGTCCGTCGCGCCATCCGCTCCGTGCATGGTTACAAGTAGTAGTCGAAATCCCGTTCGGTCCGGATCCGGCGCCGAACCCGGAAGATGTGCGCCGGCACGGTGTGCGGATCGAGCTCGACATAATTTCTCGGTCCGTTCCAGAGATAGTACGTATCGGTCAGCAGATCGTGGACCTGGTACGGAGCATCGGGGTCGATACCGAGCTCGTCCAGTTTGAGTTCCACCCAGCCGGCATGGGTGTGGACGGGACTGAGGTTGACGACCGTCACCACGATGTTGGACCGGTCTTCGGTGCGTTTGCTGTAGCACAGCAACTCGTCGTTGTCGACCGGATGGAAGCGCAGGCTCCAGTCGTTCTGCAACGCGGGATTGTCCCGGCGGATCGCGTTCACGCGGGCGATGAAGTCGCGGAGACTGTCCGGCCGCTCGATGTCCCACTGCTTGATTTCGTACTTCTCCGAGTCGAAGTACTCTTCGCTCCCTTCCTCGTAGGGACGGTGCTCGCACAGCTCGAAAGCCGGGCCGTAAATACCGTAGCTTGCGCCCAGGGTGGCCGCCAGGGCCAGCCGGATCATGAAGGCCGGCCGGCCTCCGCGCTGCAGGTATTCGGTCAGGATATCCGGCGTGTTGGGCCACAGATTGGGGCGGAAATACTCCCGAACCTCCGTTTGGGTCAGCTCCGTGAAGTACTGCATCAGTTCCGTCTTGGTGTTGCGCCAGGCGAAATAGGTGTAGGACTGGGTGAAGCCCAGCTTGGCCAATCGGTACATGACCTTCGGTCGGGTGAAGGCCTCGGACAGAAAGATGACGTCGGGATGGCGCTGTTTGACGTCCGCGATCAGCCATTCCCAGAACGGAAACGGCTTGGTATGGGGATTGTCCACGCGGAAGATGCGGACTCCCTGGTCGATCCAGTAGGTGACGACGCTCTTCAATTCCCGCCACAGGCTCCGCCAATCCTCGGTCTCGAATTCCAGCGGGTAGATGTCCTGATACTTCTTGGGCGGATTCTCGGCGTACTGGACGCTGCCGTCCGGCCGTCGCCGGAACCACTCCGGGTGTTCCTTGACGTAGGGGTGATCGGGCGAGCACTGGAAGGCCAGGTCCAGCGCGATCTCGAGACCCTGTTCCCGCGCTTTGGCGAGCAGGCGGTGGAAGTCGCCCAGGCTGCCCAGTTGCGGATGGATCGCCTTGTGCCCGCCTTCCTCCGCGCCGATGCCCCAGGGACTTCCGGGGTCGTCGGGTCCGCCGACGGGCCGGTTGTTCTTGCCCTTGCGGTGCGTCCGGCCGATCGGATGGATGGGCGGAAAGTACAGCACGTCGAAGCCCATCGAGGCGATGTAGGGAAGCCGGGCCTCGCAATCCCGAAAGGTCCCGTGCCGCCCCGGTTCGGGAGAGCAGGACCGAGGGAACAGTTCATACCAGGTGCTGAAGCGGGCCTTTTCCCGATCGACTACGACCGCCAGCTCTTTCTCGTAGGTCGCAGCGAACCGCCGGTCCGCATGCCGCTCCATCAGCGTCGCCACCTCGTCGCTCAAGGCGACCTTGATCCGGGCCGCAGGATCCGCGCCCGTCGCCGCGAGTTCGTCGGCCGATCGGGCGAGCGCCTGCGCATCGGGCCCGGCGGCGCGACGCGCCGCGTCCTTCAGCAACCCTGCGCCGATCAACAGCTCCATCGCCACGTCCTGCCCCGCCTCGACTTTCTTCGCCAGATCGCGGCGCCACGACTTGAACCGGTCCCTCCAGGCGGTCACGGTATAGACGTACCGCCCCGTTTCCGCGACCCGGAACGCGCCTCTCCAGCGATCGTTGACCAGGAACGCGAGCGGGACTTCGGTCCACTCGCGATCCTGTTCCTTGCGATACAGCAGCAGGCCCGAGAGCGCGTCGTGCCCGTCGGCGAAGATGTCCGCTTCGACAACGACCGTTTCGCCGACGGTGCGCTTGATCGGAAATCGGCCTCCGTCGATCTCCGGCGTGACGTGTTCGATGACGACTCTGATTCTGCCTTCCGTGCGCTCCATACCCGCTCCTTCTTGCCTGTGGCCGTCTGTCGTCAAGCGCGTCTGGCGCGAAACGCGCGATGGGCGGTCAGCGTGCTGACAGTTCGCGCGAGTCGCGCCACTCGAGCCGGTCCCGCGCATCGCGCGTCCACACATTATGTCTCACCCATCGCCCATTTACAGATGCGAAATGTCTTCTTCCCGTTCCCGTGTGTCGCGGAGGCGGCGCTCCAGTGCCTCCTTTGCGATGTTTCTTCCGCCGAGGCCGAGCGCGATGGCCAACGCCAGCACGACTCCGCCGAACGTGATCGAAAAGGCCGCGACCACGATCTCCTTGGCGATCCCCAACTGGGTCAGGACCATCGCCGTCGTGAAGATCATGATCCCCCACCGGATCAGGTTGGCGATGAGGCGGGCCTCCTGAATCTGCGCGTTCACGGCGGCGATCAGAGCCGCTTCGGCGAAAAAATTGGCCAGGAGCAGGCCGAAGAGCAGCAGGAACAGCGCCGCCAACAGGCTGGGCAGGAAGCCGAAGATGACGTTCATCAGGCTGGTCGAGGCCGACAGTTGGAGGGCGCCGAGGCCCATGAACGCGAACAAGAGAAAAATCATCCAGAAGGCCAAGCGGCCGACCAGGTGGGCGGGGGATTGCGTGACGCCCGCCTTGGCCAGCGAGGCGACGAGCCCCCAGCGCTCGCAGAGCGAGTCGAACCGGACGGCGCGGAGCAGGCGCAGCAGCACGACCTTCGCCAGCCACGCCGCCACCAGTCCGGCCGCCACCAGGCTGATCATGGCGAGAAGATTCGGCAAGAACAGCGCGATCCGTTTCATGGTGTCCCGGAAGGCTTCGACCATCGCTTCCCGCCACAGTTCGCTCATCCCGCTACCTCCATCGCTCGAGCAAATACGGTTTCGTCGCTTCGTAGGTCGCGCACAGCGCCTCGACGGCCTGTTCGACCTCGGCCTGGCCTCCGTCTTTCGTGTCGAGCACGAACGACGCGGTCCAGCCCAGGTAGAGGGGCGTCATGGCCTTCAGCAAGTGTTCCCGGTGCAGCAGCCGCTCGTGGTAGGCCAGGGCGAAGTCGTACACGATCTGGACCCAAAGCGGAGCGGGCAGGCGAAACTCTTCGGTCTCGAGGCCGCCCAACGGGAGCAGTTCGCTCAAGGTGTCGTAGGGCAGCACGACTTCCCAGATCGGCAACAGGTCGCGGAGCCCCTGCTTGAACGCCTTCACCATGCGCGCCACGTTGATCGCGACCGGCGCCGTCTCCATCTCGAACGGAGGACCGAAGACCGGCACGGGAACGGACGCCGTCACGCTTTGCCACTCCGCCTGGTAGCGCTCCATGAGCATGAAGACCGCGCCGACCGCGCGGGTCACCTGCGCGGACAAATCCGCCTTGCCGTCCCGGGACTCGTGGAGCACCGGTCCCAGGTAGGCCTGACAGACGCGCGCGCCCTCCGCCAACGCGGAGGTCAGCATCCAGATATCCAGGCCCTGCCGGACCGCGCCGCTCTCCCACTCGGTGTCCGCCGACCAGGCCGCAGCCCGCGCCCCGGCCACGCCATAGCCGCCGCCGGGCGCCTGGCGGGCGCGTTTCCCGTACAAGGCGCGGGTCAGCGGATAGACGACGCTGTTGCTCAGGCTCCCGTCGTATTTATGACGGCGGGAGAGCGGCGCGACGTACTCGAACCGCTCGTCGCGGATCGGTCTGATCAGCAGGTCCATCCAGCCGGGCGTGATCGACAGGAGGTCGGCGTCGATCACCGCGCAGGCCTGCACCTGGAGGGCGGCGCCGATCGCCAAGAGGGCCCGGACGGCTTCCCCCATGGCCGCGGCGCCCTGATACGAGGCGACGGTCCGCGGCGAAGGAGGCAGGGGGACGAACAACCGGATCGGGGTCTTGAGCGCGGCGCGTTCCACGATCGCCCGCGTCTCGTCCTGCGAGCCGCCGTCGCAGACCGCAATCACGCAGCGCGCGCCCGGGAAATACTCGACCAAGCCTTGATCGACGGCCTGCATCACCCGCTCGATGGTCTTGGCGTTGTTGTAACTGGGTACGCCGACCAGAATGTCGGCGGCGCCGATCTCCGACAGCCGTCCCTGCACGTCGCGAGCGAGGAGGTCGAGCGTCATGGTCCGGTAAAGATCTTCAGCAAGGTCAAGTAGTCGCCCAGGTGCCGGGTGATCAGGAAATTGCGGCGCACATGTTCCCGCGCGGCGCCGCCCATCCGGCCGATCAGCCCGGGGTTGTTCAGGAGATGACGGATTCGGAAGGCGGCGCCCTCCGGCGAATGCACGGTATACCCGGTCACATCCTCGATGATCTGGGCCGCGATGCCTCCGGCCGTCCCGCCGATCACCGGCTTGCCTTTCCACATGGCTTCCGACACCGTCAGCCCGAATCCCTCCTTGAGGGACTTCTGAATCGCGATCGTCGCCGCCCGCTGCAGGGCGTTGATCTCCAGGTCGGCTTCCGGCGGCAGTTGCAGCACGTGGATATCGGGGTCCCGTCCGGCGGCTTCCCGGACTTCGGCGAGCACGGCTTCTCCTTCAGGATCGTGCGCCACGCCGCCGCCGGCTAGGACCAGCCGGCAGTTGTGATGCTTCTTGACCAGCCGGTAGGCTTGAATCACGCCGACCGGGTCCTTGAACCGCTCGAATCGGGAGATCTGCAGGAGGATCGGCTTGTCCCGCGGAATCTGCAGCCGGTCCAGGATCGCGTGCACCTCGCTCTTGGCCAGTTCGCGGTTCTTCTGGCTCAGCGGGTCGATGGAGGGATAAATCAGAAACTGGGGGATCGGCAGCCGCTGGGTGAAATGGGGGAGCGAGAAGATCGCGGCGTCGTACTTCACCACGTACCGGCGCAGAAAGCTCCAGACCCGCCGCTGCGGCTGCGCGATGTCGAGGTGGCAGCGCCAGATCCACGTGCCTTTCTTCCGATGCTCGACCAGCGCCGCGGGTTGCGGATCGTGGATCATGACGAGATCGGCCTCCAGGTTGAGGGCCTGCGCGTTCCGCTGGTTGACCTGCAGGTAGGTCTGATACATCTCCTCCGTGATCGTCTGGTCCTCGCCCTGCAGCGCGTTGGCGAAGCGCTTGGTCACGTCGAAGAATTCCTGGACGCCGGCGATGACTTCCCAGCGCGCCTCGAGGCCCAAGGTCTTCATCATCGGCACGAGGCGGCGCAGGATTTCCGCCACGCCGCCTCCGTACCGGACCGTGTTGACGTTGACGAAGCTTCGGCCCTTCACCAGCTCGCTGAGCCGGTAGAGGAAATCCACGGTCCCCTTCGGCGCGATCTCTCGATACTCGTCCAAGCTCGCGGTCATGGCGACGATGCCCTCCCGCTCAGAGAAACTCCTTAGCCGGCAGCTAAGAGCGAGCAGCCGATAGCCCGGAGCTGCTCGCGGTTCGCGACCCGCTTAGATCGCGGTGCGTTCGATGCCATAGAGACTGTCCTCGCCGTCCTTCGAGCGAAGCAGAAACCAGTAGTAACCATAGGGGCCCACGCTGAGCACGTACGGGCGGTCGCCGATCGGGGGGAACCGGGACTCGCCGACCAGCTCGATCGGCGTCGAACCGCGGAACCGGCTCAAGTCCAGCTGGACCGGCTGGGCCGAGCCGGCGAGGTTGTGGATCAGGAGGACCGTGTCCCCCTGATACGCCCTCACGTGGACCAGCACCTTCTCGTTGGCGTGCGGGAGGAATTCGATCGACCCGCGGCCGAACACGGGACGGGCTCTTCGGATGCGGATCAATTGCCGCATCCAGTTCAGCAGGGAATGCGGGGTCTGGATCTGCGACTCCACGTTGATCGCCTGGTACCCATACACAGGGTCCGCGATCACCGGGAGATACAGCTTCGCCGGGTCGGCTTTGGAAAAGCCGGCGTTCCGGTCCCCCGACCACTGCATCGGCGTGCGCACCCCGTTCCGGTCGCCGAGGTGGATGTTGTCGCCCATTCCGATCTCGTCGCCGTAGTAGACGATCGGGCTTCCGGGAAGGGTGAACACCAGGCTGTTCAGCAATTCGATCTTGCGACGATCGTTCTCCAGCAGCGGCGCGAGCCGGCGCGCGATCCCGATGTTGCGCCGCGCCTGCGGGTCCCGCGCATAGGCGTAGTACATGTAGTCCCGCTCCTCGCCGGTGCACATCTCCAGCGTCAACTCGTCGTGGTTCCGCAGGAAGAGGCACCACTGGCAGTTCGGCGGAATGGGCGGCGTGTGCGTGAACATGTCGATGATCGGCTGGCGGTCCTCGCTCCGCACGCCCATGAACAACCGCGGCATGAGCGGGAAGTGGAAGGCCATGTGGAACTCGTCGCCGTCGCCGAAGTAGGGCCGCACGTCGGCCGGCCACTGGTTGGCCTCGGCGAGAAGGATGCGCCCCGGATAGCGCTCGTCGAGACGCCGGCGGATCTCCTTCAGATAGGCGTGCGTCTCGGGCAGGTTCTCGCAGATCGTGCCCTCCCGCTCGAACAGATAGGGCACGGCGTCGCACCGGAACCCGTCCAGGCCCAGGTCCAGCCAATAGGTCATGACGTCCAGCATGGCCTGGCGAACCTCGGGGTTCTCGTAATTGAGGTCCGGTTGGTGGCTGAAGAAGCGATGCCAGTAATAGGCCTGCGCCTCCGGGTCCCAGGTCCAATTGGACTTTTCCGTGTCGATGAAGATGATCCGGGCCTTGCCGTATTTCTGATCGGTGTCGCTCCAGACGTAATAGTGGCGCCGGGGCGAATGGGGCGAGCGCCGCGCCTCCTGAAACCAGGGATGCTGGTCGGAGGTATGGTTCAGCACCAGGTCCGCGATCACGCGGATGCCGCGCCGATGGGCGTCGTCGAGGAACGCCCGCACGTCCTCGAGCGAGCCATAGTCCGGATAGACGCCGCGGTAATCCGACACGTCGTAGCCGTCGTCCCGCAACGGCGACGGGAAGAAGGGCAGCAGCCAGAGACAATCGACGCCCAGCCACTGCAAATAGTCGAGCTTCTCCCGGAGGCCGCGAAAATCGCCGATGCCGTCGTCGTTGGCGTCGTAAAAAGCCTTGACGTGCAGCTCGTAGAAGACCGCGTCCTTGTACCAGTGCTCGTCGGCGCTCAGCACGGCGTTCTCTCCTTTTCGTTCATGCCTCGCCCGCCTTGGCCAGGAACTCGTCGCAGGCGACCAGCAGGCCGGAGCGAAGGCGTTCGAGGCTCCCGAGGTACGGATTGATGGCGCGGAGCTTGGCCGCCAGGTCGGGCAACCCGAGCGCCTGTCTGACCCAGATGGAGAAATCGCTCTCCTCCCGATGGAGCCGGATCCGCGCTTCGAACATGTGGTAGTAAATCGCGCTGGCGTCCACCTCCGCCAGCGCGTTCCGGAACTCCGACAAGGTGCGGGCCTGCAGGCCGGTGGGCACCTCGATGATGCGGGACTGGTTGAAATGAAACGGCTCACCGAAGATGACCCGAGGCACAACGGAGGTCCGCGACAGATGATCGTCGATGATCGAGATGATTTCCTCCCGGAGCTCCTCCAGGCTCGGAAAGTCGAAGGGGTCCAGGACCGCCAGCCGTTCCCCGAGAACCCGGTCGCGGACCTGCGTGACCACCCAGTGCGCGAAGTCGTTCGCATAGGCGCCGGCGATGGCGCTGTGCCGCAGGAAATAACTGTGCGTGTGGAAGTAGACCGAATCGACCGGCACTTCTTCGAGCAGTTCGGCCAATTCTTTTTCATCATCGGCCTTCTTGCCCAGCAATTCCTGCAACTCGCTGCATCCGATGAATTTGAACGGCGCGTCCGCCGTCCTCGGATGTCGCTCCCCGCGTTCCTGCTCCGTCATAAATCTCCTTCCCGTCCCAGATAGCGGTCCAGGTTGTACGCGGCGCTGATCAGCCCGATGTGCGTAAAGGCCTGGGGAACGTTGCCCAATTGCTCTCCGGTCGGCGACAGTTGCTCCGCGTACAGCCCCAGGTGATTGGCGTAGCTCAACATCTTTTCGAAGATCAGCCGCGCTTCCGCCAGCCGCCCGGCCCTGGTGAGCGCTTCCACCAGCCAGAAGGTGCAGACGCTGAAGGTGCCTTCGCCTCCGGCCAAGCCGTCCGGCGCGGCCAGCCCGATGCGGTAGCGGTGCACGGGGCTGTCGGATACGAGGTCTTCCAGAGTCCGGTCCAATGTAGAGAGCATGCGCGGATCGGTCGGCGAGACGAAGAACACCAGCGGCAACAGCAGGTTGCCCGCGTCCAGCTCCCGGCTGTCGTAGTGCTGGACGAAGGCGCCGGCCTCCGGGTTCCACCCGCGGCGCATGACGTCGGTGTAAATCCGGTCCCGTTGGGCCGCCCAGACGGCGCGGTTCGCCGGGAACCCGCGCTTATCGGCAATGCGAATCCCTCGGTCCAGTGCGACCCAGCACATGACCTTGGAATACACGAAGTGCCGCCGGCCGCCGCGCACCTCCCAGATGCCTTCATCCGGCTGGTCCCAATGAGCGCAGACGTAGTCCAGCAGTTTGGTCAGGTTGACCCACAAATCATAGCTGATGGGACGGCCGTGCTTGTTGAACAGGTACACGGCGTCCATCAGCGCGCCGTAGATGTCCAATTGCAATTGTCCCGCGGCCCCGTTGCCGATGCGGACGGGACGTGATCCCCGGTGCCCGGCCAGATGCGGCAACTCTTCCTCGGGCAGATCGTGCCGTCCGTCGATCCCGTAGATCGGCTGGAGGGCGCCGTCCGGCTCGAGTTCGTGGCAGCGGGCGTTCAGCCATTCCATGAAGCGGCCGGCTTCCTGCGTGAACCCGAGGCGCAGCAGAGCATAAAGGGTGAAAGCGGCGTCGCGCATCCAGGTGAAGCGGTAGTCCCAGTTCCGCACGCCGCCCGGGTCTTCCGGCAGGCTGGTCGTGGGCGCAGCCACGATGGCCCCGGTAGGGGCGTAGGTGAGCAGTTTCAGGGTGAGCGCCGAGCGCTGCACCATTTCGCGCCACCGTCCGTGGTACCGGCACTGGGCCAGCCATTTCCGCCAGAACGCCACGGTGTCCCGCAACGCCGTCTCGCCTGATTGCGGCACGTCCAGCAGGTCGGCATCGGCGCAGGCGTCCAAATGAACAAGGAAGAACGTCACACTCTGGCCGGCGGACAGGGTGAACTCCGCGGCGCAGGCTCCTTCCGAGATGGTGAACGGAACCGGGCTGACCAGCCCGACGGCCATGTCGCCGGCGCGGAACACCACGCCGCGCTTGTGCGCGACCGCGACGTGCCGGTCCCGCCCGTAGTTGAAGGCCGGCGCGCATTCGAGCCGGAAACGGACCGTGCCTCGCGCGACCGACACGATCCGGACGATCTGCCGGCGGCGGGGGCGGGCGCCCGCTTCGTCCTGCTCGATGGGCATGAAATCCGTGATCTCCCCGACGCCCTCGGCATGCAAAAAGCGGGTGAGGAGCACGTTGGTCTCGGGCAGGTACATCTGTTTCCGGATTCCCCGGTCCACGGGCGCGATGACGAAGCGCCCGCCGCGCCGCTCGTCCAGGATCGCCGCGAAGAGGCTCGGCGAGTCGAAGGTCGGCAGACAGCACCAGTCGATCGAGCCGTCGATGCCGACGAGCGCGACCGTGTGCAGATCGCCGATCACGCCGTGGTCCCCGATCGCCGCGCAGGTCGTGTCACGACCGTTCATGCCCGTGTCCTTCCATGGAGAGAACAGCCGTCATTGGTCACGCGTCATGGGTCAATCGTCTGGCGCGGCAAGCGAGACATGCGCGAAACGCGCGACTGGCGGTCCACCTTCCGACATGTCGCGCGAGTCGCCCGTCCCGCTCGTCGCGCGATCCTCGCCTTTCTCGCACGCGGAGCCGCGCCGCGTCGCATCACGAGATCCGTTCCAGCAGGGCGACCGGACAGGTCCCGAAGATCTCGGCCGCCGGCAACACTTGCGTGCCCTCCGCGTCGGTCGTCTCCAGGAGTTCGCCGGTGAGCAGGTTCCGATAGGGCGACCCGGGCCGCCACGACGGCACCGTGAGCCACGTCTCGCCCCAGGCGCTGCGTCCCAGGGGAAACGGCGCGGCGCCCCGGCCCAGTCCGGCCGCCAGGCGGGTGATCGCCGCCACCACCGCCTGATCCCGGTGAATCCGCGCATAGGCCACCAGGTGATCCGGCCGGTCGCCGCGCGCCTCCAGCGGCACGTAGTCGCCGCGCAGGAACAGATCGGTATGCTCGCGGCGGTACCGCAGGCAGCTCATGGTCACGTACAGCTTAATCCGCCCGTCCGTATAGGTCTCGATCAACCGCGCGACTAGGCCGCGTCGATCCGCTCCCGCTTCGTCGCAGGCCTTCTGCAGGTCGGCAAGCAAGCCGGATCGGAGCTCGTAGTCGACCGGACGGCGGTTGTCGGGATCGACGAGGCTGAAATCCCACAGTTCCGTACCCTGGTAAAAGTCCGGGATGCCGGGAGCCGTGATCTTGAGCAGCACCTGCGACAGCGAATTGCAGACGCCGTAGCGCGCGATCCGCTCCTGGAAGGGGAGAAAATCCTCCAGAAAGAGGTTCGGCCTGCTGCGGTCCAACAGCGCCGCGATGAAGCGGGAGACCGCGTCTTCGTACGCCTGATGCGGATTGACCCAGCTCGTATGAACCTTGGCCTCCCTCAGCGCCTTGTGCATGTAGCCCTGGATGCGGTCGCAGAAGATCCGATACTCGCGGTCGTCCGGTCGCATCAGGGGCCAGGCGCCCAGCAGTGTCTGGTACAGCAGGTATTCTTCGTTCCGGTCCGGCGCCGGCTGGCCGTCCACCTCGGTCTTCAGCTTCCGGTTCAGCCGGCTCCAGCGGGTGACGCGCGCCCGCCACTCCTGCGGCAGTTCCGACAGCACGCTGATCCGGGCCCGCACGTCCTCGCTGCGTTTCGTGTCGTGCGTCGAGGTGGCCGACAGCGAGCAAGGCCAGCGGGCCTGGCGTTCGCGCATGCGCTTATGAAACAAGGCCGGCGGGACGCCGAACTGTTGCGGGTCTCCCCCCACCTCATTCAATGACACCAGGCGGTTGTAGAGATAGAACGCCGTGTCCTCGATGCCTTTGGCCGTCACCGGACTGGTGGTCTGCTGGAATTTCATCACGAACCGCAGTTGTTCCCGGCGGTCCTGCACGGTGCGCTCGTCCCATTCTTTCAGCAACAGGGTCTGGACGAAGTCGAACACCAGCCCGCTCAAGGCGGGGTTGCGCCGTTTGGCCCGGGCGACCGCCTGCCGGATGTAGGCCCGGTCCCGCTCCAGGACCGGCTCCGGGCCGTCGGTGACGTAGGTCCGGTAGACCGGAAAGCAGGCGATGATTTCCCGGATCGCGTGCGTGAGGCTGTTCAGGGTGAAATCGCGCGAGCGGCGGTCCCGCTCCGACAGCCGATTCAACTGGTGCCCGAGCACGTTGATCTCGCTCGCCATGGAGGCGCGCATGATCAGTTTCTTCGTCTCGTAGATCAGGTCGGCGTAGGACGGGCGGGCGTGGGTGAACCGCGCATAGGTCTCGTCCATCGCCCGTTCGTGGGCCCCGTGCACGAACAGGCCGTTGACCAGGTTCAGGAAATCGTACCCGGTGGTGCCGTACACCGGCCAGGTCTCGGGCAAGGGCTCGTCCTTGTCGAGGATCTTTTCCACCACGATGAAGAGCGGCCGGTCCGGGGCGGCCTCCTGCTCCGAGGCGCGCGGCAATTCGCGTGCCGCCCAGGCCTGCACCTGTCGGAGGTAGCGGCCGGGGTCGTACAGCCCGTCCACGTGATCGATCCGCAGTCCCGTCACGGTCCGTTCTTTCAAGAGCGTGAAGATCAGACTGTGGGTCTCCCGAAGCACCGCCTCGTCTTCCATCCGGATCGCCGCCAGTTCGTTGATGTCGAAAAAGCGCCGGTAGTTGATCTCCTCGGAGGCGACGCGCCAGAACGCCAGCCGGTAGGGCTGGTCGTTCAGCAGGTCGTCGAGCAGGTCGAAGCTGCGCGGATCGCCCTTGGTCCCGTTGAAGCGCTGCACGTTCTCTTCGATGAACCCTGCGACGGTGGAGCTGCCCCGCGCCAGCGCGGCCAGGCGCATCCGCGCGATCTCCTTCTCGCGATAGCGCTCGCGCACCTTCGGCGGATCGATCTCCGAGCGGGAGGGCAGGTGGCGCAGCGCCGTGATGATGCTCTCGAGCTCCTGCACGTGCGGGGCGTCTTCGCCGGTCTGCGCGATCAGCTGATCCAGCCGGTGGGAAAGGATCTTCACCCAGGATTTCGGCGACACCGGCAACGTGTGGTTGTAATAGCGGACGACGAAGCTCCCATCCACGAAGGCCAGCGCGATCTCCCCGTTTTCCAGCACCGCGCCGTACAGATCGCCGAGAATCGGCAGCAGGACCTTGCCGTCCAGTTCGCGCTTGAGCGGGTGCCAGTCGATGTCGAAAACGTTGGCAAAGCGGGAACTCGGCCCGTTTTCCAGCACGTCCAGCCACCAGCGGTTGGCCGACTGTCCGATGCCCATGTGATTCGGGACCAGGTCGAGCAGGTGTCCCATGTCGTGGAGGTGGAGCGACCGGACGAATTCCCGGTAGTCTTCTTCCGTGCCGAGCTCGGGGTTGAGGGTCGTCGGATCCACGACGTCGTAGCCGTGGGTGCTGCCCGGACCCGCCTTCAGGTACGAGGAGGCATAGCAGTCCGTGATCCCGAGGGCATGGAGATAAGGGACGATGCGCGTCGCCGCTTTGAAGGGGAAGGCCTGGTTGAACTGGACGCGATAGGTCGCGGCCGGAAAGCGGGGCCCGCCGGCTGAAGACTGCTCCATGGTCACCGTGTCCTGCGGGAAGGCCGCGAGGGTTGTCCTCGCGGCAACACAACCAGGCCGGACTTCGTCACCGCCTGATGGCGTGTCCGGTCCTCCGCCGGATCGTATCCGATTTCGGCTCCGGCCGGGACAACATTGAACCGGTCCGCGATGACGCGGCGGAGACGGGCTTTCGAGCCGATGACCGCTCCGTCCATGATGATCGATTCCTCGATGCGCGCGCCATGCTGGATCATGACGTGCCGACCGATCACCGACCGCGTAATGTCCGCATCGACGATCAGGCTCCCCTGGCCGATCATGGACTCGTCGATCCGCGACCGGATCAGGCTGGCCGACGGCGCCTCGTACTTGTCGGTCAGGATCGGCCACTCGGTGTTGCGAAGATCGAAGATCGGCGCTTCTCCCAGCAAGTCCACGTGGGCCTGCCAATAGGCGTCCAGGGTTCCCACGTCCCGCCAGTATCCCCGCTCCTCGTAGGGTTTCAGGCCGGGCACGTCGTTCGACAGGAAATCGTAGGCCATCACGCGATGGGTGCGGAGCAGGTGCGGGATGATGTCCCGCCCGAAATCGTGGGAACCCGGCCGCGCGGCGTCCTGTTCCAGGATCTCCAGCAGCACGTCGGTGTTGAACAGATAATTGCCCATCGACGAGTAGGCTTGCTCGGGATCGGTCGGCATGGGTTTGGGCTGCTTGGGCTTTTCTTCGAAGCCGAGAATCCTGTCTTCCTGGTCCTGTTGTCCGACCTCCACGATGCCGAAGCCTTTCGCCGCATGGAGAGGAACGGGCAGGGCCGCTACCGTCACGTCGGCATGGCGGGACAGGTGGAAACGGACCATCTGGTTGATGTCCATCCGATAGATGTGGTCGGCCCCGAACACGGCCACCAGATCGGGATCGAAGTCCCGGATCAGGTTCAGGTTCTGATACACCGCGTCGGCGGTGCCTTCGTACCAGCCGCCCCTGGCTTTCATCTGCGGCGGTACGACCGTGATGAAGTTCTGCTTGACCAGCCCGCCGGTCCGCCACGCCCGGCGCAGATGTTCGATCAATGACTGTGACCGATACTGGACCAGCACGTACATCGCCAGCATGCCGGAATTCAGGAAGTTGCTGAGGACGAAGTCGATGATGCGATACTTGCCGGCGAAGGGGACCGCGGGCTTGCTGCGGACCGCCGTCAGCGGCATGAGGCGCTCGCCCTTGCCGCCGGCCATGATCATGGCCAGGACTGTGGGTTGACGTCTTCGCTCCACCATCGTTCCCTCATTTTCTCCGCCGGAACGGCGGATCGTCCTGCCCGGTGATAAGACCTATGATAACCCCGCTGCGTGCCTTACGCCACCGCTTCCGGCGGACCAGCGCAGTGAGAATGTCAGACGCGAGGGCGTGGGGGGTGACGCGCGTAAGCGCGACGAGCGGGATTCGCGCATGTCTCGCTTGTCGCGCAAGACGCGGTTGACCATTGACGGCCGCTTTCAAAGCGGCAACAGTGCGCGAACCAGCGAGACGGGACTCTGATGCTGCACGTAAGCGGCGATCAGCGCGATCGCCCCCGCCGCCCAGCCCCAATCCTCGGGAGTCCATTCGACGACCGGGTGGCGTTTCCTATGGAGGAACCGCGGCGCGACCAAGGCCAACGGAAAACCGAAAAACAACACGGGGTGGATGCGGATGAAGCCGGACAGCATCCACGGGATGGCCAGTCCGATGAAGAACGTCCGGCCCAACCGGCGGATAGGGTCGCTCGTGCGCACGGGTTCGACAGGCATCCTCATCCTCCGCAGGAACGAAGATAGACAATAGCCGGTAGCGGACAGCTTGGAGCTGGTATGAAAAATAGGCGCGAGGCTAGCGGCCGGAGTCTCCTCCCCCCTTGCCCCGAGCCCCTTGCCTCTCGCCCGCTCCTGTTTTCATCCTGCAAGGGCGCGCCGAGGCTCGTGGACGGCTTATGGTGAAAACGGATCGCGCGGCTTTTGACATCGTTTGGAGCGCCTTGCTAGGGTGGGTTCCCCTATGCGTGCAAGCCGATCTTCGCGACTGCTGTCGTCACGGATACTGTTCACGCCCGCGGACGTGGCGCCCGGCCGGACGCTGCTCTGGCGACTCGGCATGGTCCTCGCGCTGCTGGCCGCGGTGATCCTTATTCTCTGGCTGGACCGGGCCGGGCTCCGGGACCAGCTCGACGGCGAAATCTCCTTCAGCGACATCGTCTATTTCAGCATGATCACCGTGACGACCGTGGGATACGGCGACATCGTGCCGGTCACGCCGCGGGCCCGCCTGATCGACGCCCTCATCGTCACCCCGATCCGTGTGGTCGTATGGTTCCTGTTTCTGGGCACGGCGTACCAACTGGTCCTTCGTCAATACATGGAGGCATATCGCATGGCCAAACTGCAAGCCAGGCTGCACGAGCACGTGATCGTGTGCGGCTTCGGCTACACCGGGCTGTCCACCGTGAAGGAACTTCTGGCGAAAGGCGTCCCGCCCGAACGGATCCTGGTGATCGACCCCGAGGAGCAGCGGGTGCGAGCGGCCGTCGAGATGGGGGTCGTCGCCTTCCAGGGCGACGCGACCCAGGAGGCGATCCTCAAGGACGCGGTGCTCGAGAAGGCCAAGGCGCTTATCATCGCCGCGGGCCGGGACGACACCAACGCCTTGATTCTGCTCACCGCCCGCCATCTCCATCCGTCGTTGCGCATCATCGTCAGCGCCCAGGAGGAAGAGAACGTCAAACTGTTCCGGCAAGGCGGCGCGAACACCATCATCTCTCCGGCCACCTTCGGCGGGTACATCCTGGCCGCCGCCGTGGATCATCAGCACCTCGTGCACTATCTCGAAGATCTGCTGACGGCAGGAGGGCGCATCAATCTGGTCGAGCGGGCCGTCCGGCCGGAGGAAATCGGAAAGCGCGCCGTGGATCTCAAGCCCGATGTCCTGCTCCGCGTGTACCGGGGCGACCGGGTGCTCACCTTGTGGGATCTGCAGGAACGGGAAACGCTCCGATCGAGCGACATTCTGGTCCTGCTGCAGCCGGCTCGACCCGCTCAAGAACCGGGCTAGCCCTTGCACCCGATGCGGACGGCCGGACCGATCGGCTCCTGCCTCGACGACACCCGTCGCGCCGGTCTGCCCGATGGCGCTATCGCGCGTCCGATTTCAGGTAGATCGCCGCCGTATACGCGGGAAGACGAACCGCCGCAGCGCCATGTTCAGGCGCCAGCTCCTTCGGCCACCGGTCTTCTCCGCTCCCGCCGAAGTCCACGGCATCGGAGCACAGGGCCAATCGCCACGCTCCCTGCGGCGGGCGCAGGCTGAAGGACGCCGGCCCGCTGTTGAATCCCAAAAGGATCAGCGCCGCCGAGCCGTCGGCGGCCCATCGGTGCAGGGTCAGGATCTGTTGCGCGTCGTCGGTCCAAACGCGGTGCCCGGCCTCGCCGGATTCCGAGGCGGCGAGGGCCGGAACGGATCGGCGCAAGTCGAGCAGTCGGCGGTACCACCGGAGTAGGGCCGCCTGCTGCGGATCGGTCCGCTCGCCGGGATGCACCCGCGAGCGGTCGAAGGTCGCGGGATCCTGTGGATCGGGAATGTCACCCGCCCATCCGAAGGCGGCGAATTCCGCCTTCCGTCCGCAACGGACGGCTTCGACCAGGGCCGGGTCTCCATGATCGGTGAAATAGAGAAAAGGCGCGCGCTCGCCGTATTCCTCCCCCATGAAGAGGAGCGGGATGTTCGGAGCCAACAGGACGGCCGCGGCCGCCACCTTCAGCGCGTCGAACGGAATGAGCGTGCTCAGGCGGTCGCCGCAGGTGCGGTTCCCGACCTGGTCGTGGTTTTGGGCGAACACAACGAACCGTGAGGGGGGCCGGCCCCGGGAAACGCTTCCATGCCGTCGCCGTCGATAGGCCGACCGCTGCCCGGTGTAGACGAAGCCGTCCTGCATCGCCGTCGCCACCTGGTCGAGACGCCCGAAATCCTGGTAGTAGCCGTCCCGTTCGCCGGTCAACAGCGCATGGAGCGCGTGATGGAAGTCGTCGTTCCATTGCGCGTCCAGGCCGTGCCCGCCCTCTACCGGCGGGGCGATGATGCGGACGTCGTTCAGGTCGCTCTCGGCGATGACCAGAGCGGATCGTCCCAGCCGCTCGGCTTGCGCATGAACCGCCTCGGTCAGTTCGCGCAGGATGTGGCGCGCGCCGAAATCATACATGCCGTGAATGGCGTCCAGGCGCAGGCCGTCGATGTGGTATTCCGTGATCCAATACAGCGCGTTGCCGATGATGTACCGCCGGACCTCGTCGCTGTCCGGACCGTCATAGTTGATCGCCGCTCCCCAGGGGGTCCGATACCGATCGGTGAAGTAGGGCCCGAAGTCCCCCAGGTAATTCCCTTCCGGCCCCAGGTGGTTATAGACGACGTCCAGAATCACCCCCAGCCCTTTGGCATGGCAGGCGTCCACCAGCAGACGGAGCCCCCGCGGCCCGCCGTAACTCGCCTGCGGCGCGAAGGGATAGACCCCGTCGTACCCCCAGTTTCTGGTTCCGGGAAACTGGGCAACCGGCATCAACTCGATCGCCGTGACGCCCACGTCTCGGCGAAGATAGTCCAGCAGCGGAACGATGGCCTGAAAGGTGCCTTCGCGGGTAAAGGTGCCGACGTGGAGTTCATAGATCACGAGCCCACCGCGCGTGAGGCCGCGCCAGCCCTGATCCGTCCACCGGAACGCTCCGGGATCCACGACCGCCGAAGGACCGTGCACGCCGTCCGGCTGAAAACGCGAGACCGGGTCGGGTCGCTCCGTTTCGTCGTTGAGCAGGTACAGGTACCGATCGCCTTCGACCGCTCCCGGCACATCCGCTTCGAAGTAGCCGAGTTCCTGCGGCTGCAAGGGGGTGGGGCGGCGCTTCCGTCCGATCAGCCGAACCGAGACCGTCTTCGCCCGGGGGGCCCACACGCGAAAGCGGACACGATCGGGGCCGAGGAGGCGCGCGCCCAGATCGAGTTGCCACGGGTCACTCCAGTCCATCGCTCGCTCCACTTGAAAATAGCCGCGAGGCTAGAGGCGCGAGGCCAGAGGTCAGGAGGAGGAAGTCGACCCCCTTGCCCTCTCGCCGGGAAGCCGTTGCTCCGAAGAATGCAACAGGTGCCCCCCTCGCTCTTCCCCTTGCGAGGGAACGAGCCCATGCTACGGGGTTCGACGGCCTTGCACAACCGGAAAGAACGGGCGGATTGCGTAGGAAGGCCGCTGCGGCTATAACACAGTCCTCATGAGCGATGGCTCACCCGGGTATGATGAAAAACCACGGCTGGGCGAGAGGCGAGGGGCTTGGGGCGAGGGGAAACAGACTCCGACCTCCGGCCTCGGGCCTCTCGCCTCGAGCCTGTGAAAGGAGTGCTCCGAGATGAAAATCTGGCCAGGACGCCCGTATCCCTTGGGCGCGACGTGGGATGGAGAGGGGGTCAATTTCGCGCTGTTCTCGGAGAACGCCGACGCCGTCGAGCTGTGCCTGTTCGACGGACCGTATGACGCGCAGGAAAGTCACCGGATCCGCGTCGAGGAACGCACCGACCAGGTCTGGCATGTGTACCTGCCGGAAGTGCGGCCGGGGCAGCATTACGGCTATCGTGTGCACGGACCCTATGCGCCCGAAGAAGGGCACCGCTTCAATCCCGCCAAGCTGTTGATCGACCCGTATGCCAAATCGATCGCGGGTATGGTGGAATGGTCGGACGCCATGTTCGGCTATCGGGTCGGCGACCCGGACGCGGACCTGTCACGAGACGATCGGGACAACGCCGGCAACGTTCCTAAATGCGTGGTGATCGATGAGGCGTTCACCTGGGGCGGCGACCGCCTGCTCCGCACGCCCTGGGAGCGGACCATCATTTACGAAGTGCACGTCAAGGGACTGACGGTGCGCCATCCGGAGGTGCCGGAGGCGCTACGGGGCACATACGCCGGCCTGGCCACCCCTCCGATCATCGACTATCTGAAGGGATTGGGTGTGACGGCGGTCGAGCTGCTGCCCGTCCATCACTTCGTGCGGGACAAGCACTTGTACGATCGCGGGCTGACGAATTACTGGGGCTACAACACCATCGGGTTCTTTGCGCCGGACATCCGGTATGCCTCCTCGCCGGTACGCGGGCGCCACGTCAAGGAGTTCAAGACGATGGTCAAAACGCTCCACAGCGCCGGAATCGAGGTGATCCTGGACGTCGTGTACAACCACACGGCGGAAGGCAACCATCTCGGGCCGACGCTGTCGTTTCGCGGCATCGACAACGCGACCTACTACCGTCTGGTTCCCGATCAGCCTCGGTATTACATGGACTATACGGGCTGCGGCAACAGTCTGAACGTCAGGCATCCACGGACGCTCCAGCTCATTATGGACAGCCTGCGCTATTGGGTGCTGGACATGCACGTGGACGGCTTTCGCTTCGACCTGGCCTCCACCCTGGCGCGCGAGCTTCACGATGTGGACCGGCTGAGCGCCTTCTTCGACATCATTCATCAGGACCCGGTCCTGTCTCAGGTGAAGCTGATCGCGGAGCCGTGGGATCTGGGCGAAGGCGGCTATCAGGTCGGCAACTTCCCGGTGGGCTGGGCCGAGTGGAATGGCAAGTACCGGGACACCATCCGGCGGTTCGTCCGAGGGGACGGGGGCCAGGTGGCGGAACTGGCCTACCGCCTGTCCGGCAGCAGCGACTTGTACGAAGGCGGAGGAAGACGGCCCCACGCCAGCATCAATTTCGTCACTGCCCACGACGGCTTCACCCTGCACGATTTGGTGTCCTACAACCACAAGCACAACGAAACCAACGGCGAGGACAACCGCGACGGGACCGGCGACAATCTGAGCTGGAATTGCGGGGTCGAAGGGCCCACCAACGATCCGGCGATCAACGCGTTGCGCGAACGACAGAAGCGGAATTTCTTGGCTATCCTTCTCCTGTCGCAGGGGGTCCCGATGATCTGCGGCGGCGACGAAATCGGGCGAACCCAACGCGGCAACAACAACGCCTATTGCCAGGACAACGAGCTGAGCTGGTTCGATTGGAAGCTCGACCGCGCGGCGCGCGAGCTGTTGGCGTTCACGCAGAGTCTGATCGCGTTTCGTAAGCGGCATCCGGTGCTCCGGCGGCGGCGCTTCTTTCAAGGCCGCCGCATCCGGGGCTCCGAAGTGAAGGACCTCGCCTGGTTTCGTCCCGACGGCAAGGAGATGACCGACGAGGATTGGGGCTCCGGCTATGCGCGGTCCTTGGGGTTGCGCCTGGCCGGGGACGCCATCGAGGAGACGGACGAGCGGGGCCAACCGATTCAGGACGAGACATTGCTCATCCTGTTGAACATGCACCATGAACCGCTGACCTTCACCTTGCCGGCGCATAAGCGCGGCGTGCGGTGGGTGCCGGTTCTGGACACCATGCTCTCGGGCGACCGGAAACAGGTGAAGATGTTCAAGGGCGGGGAGCCGTACGAGCTGGAAGCCCGGTCGGTCGTGGTACTTCGCCTGCGGCAGAAGAACTGATCCCCGTCATCCCGGCTCCGGCCCGCTCCCAAAGTCGATGCGTGCGCCGGTCTCCGCGTCGAAGAAATGGGGCGTCGCCTGGTCGAGCCGGACCGTGACCCGGTCGCCCGGTTGAAGCTGAGCGGTCGCATCCGCGAGGCCGACGAGGATCGTTCCCGGATCGTGGCCGCGGAGTTCCACGCTCACCCACAGTTGGCTCCCCGCGAGTTCGGACAGCCGCACCGTGCCGGCGAGTCCGCCGCACCCGCCCGCGTCGTCGGCCGGACGCACCCGCGCATGTTCCGGTCGGATGCCGAGCGTGACCGGCGTCGTTGCGGCTCGCGGCCCGGCCGGGTGCGGCAGGCGAAGGCGGATCGATCCCGCCCGGACTTCCCCGTCCTCGATGTGCGCGTTCAGCAGATTCATGGGCGGGGAGCCGATGAATCCCGCGACGAACCGGTTCGCCGGTTTGTCGTAGAGGTCGCGCGGCGTGCCGATCTGCTGGAGGCGACCCCGATCCAGGACCGCCAGACGGTCGGCGAGCGTCATGGCCTCGGTCTGGTCGTGGGTGACGTAGATCATGGTGGACTTGACGTCGTCGTGCAGTTTCCGCAGTTCGGCCCGCATGCCGGCCCGCAGTTGGGCATCCAGATTGGACAGCGGTTCATCCAACAGAAACACCCGCGGCCTCCGGATCAGCGCGCGGCCCAGCGCCACCCGTTGCCGCTGGCCCCCGGAGAGTTCGCGCGGGCGACGCTCCAGAACAGTCGCGATCCCCAGGAGATCGGCGACGCGCCGGACCTCGGCGGCGATCTCCTCGCGGGAACGGCCGGTCCGGTGTTTCGCTACGCGGAGCGGAAAGGCCAGGTTCTCCGCCACGGTCATGTGCGGATAGAGGGCGTAGCTCTGAAAGACCAACGCGATGTCCCGCGCCCGGGGCGGCATCTCCGTCACATCTCGGCCGTCGAAGAGGATGCGGCCTTCCGTCGGAGTGTCGAGTCCGGCGATCAGGTGCAGCAGCGTGGATTTACCGCAGCCGGAGGGCCCGACGATGGTGAACAGTTCTCCGTCGCGCACGGTCAGCGTCAATCCGGCGATGACGTCGGTCCGGCCATAACGCTTGCTCACATCTTCGAGTCGGACTTCAGCCATAACTGCTCTGAAAATCGGCGCGCGGCGAAAGGCCCGCGGCGAGAGGCATCCCCGCGTGAAGCGCGCCTCGTGAAGCGTATCTCGCAAGACGCTGCGCACGATCCACGCTGCACGAACGACGAGATACGCGCGGTGCCCCGAGCCCCTTGGCTCTTGCCCGTTCGTTCATGTTCATCATGCGTGGGTGAGCCACCGCTCATGTGGACCGTGAACAGTATGAATGGCGAATGAGGAATGATCAGTTGAGTTGGTCGAAGGTGTCGATCTGTTTCAGGGTGTAGCTCAGCGCATCCCAGAGTTTTCCCTCCGGCGACGTGCGGTCGCTGGTGCGGACGTTGCGCAACGACCGTTGCAGCGCCAGGAGCGGCTCATAGGCCCGCCGGTCGGGCAGTTGCCCCAGGGCCCAGACCACCTCGGTCTTCAATGCCAGGTCGTCCGTCGTGAGCGCGTCGAGCAGCGGGGGAATGATCGCCACGTTCCCGTGCAGGGCGCCGACTTTCCCCAGCGCCTTCGCTGCGGCGAGCTTCAGCGGGGGGCTACCCGTTTGCAACGCCTCGATGAGCGCGGCCAGACTGTCCTGTTGGCCGATGTTGCCCAGGGCGATGGCCGCCGCCGCTGCGATCTCCGGGTTCGGATCGTGGAGCAGAGTCCGAAGGTCGGGGCCAGCCGCAGCGGCGAACAGCTCGCCGAGCGCCCGGATGACCTTCACCTTGCGTGCGGAGGGCTCGTCGACCTTGCGTAGCAGCGCCAGCAAGCGCTCCTCCTGTTCCCATTCCTGGGTGAGGATCACTGGGAAGTCATACGCTTCCAGCCGTACACGCAACTGTTCCAGGGCGAACGCACCGGGGTCCTCCGCCTTTGCCTCTGCCGCTGCGGCGATCGCGTCGGCGAAGTCGGTTCTCACCTCCCGACGCCACCCCGAAGGGCGGTCCTGGACCAAGTAGGTGATCTGGCAGGCGGGCCCTTTCCAGGTTCGGTGCGGCATGTCGGGCAGGTCGGCATCGCCGCCGAGGGAGGTGGTGCCTTCCCACACTTTGCGCTGCTCGCATTTGACCTTCAGGGTAGCGTCGTGCGGCTGGGCCGGATCGGTCAGCACGGTATAGCCGACCTCTGCGAGCCGGCGGACGACGACGTCGCGGAGGGGAGCGGGATCCGCCTGGCCGCGGTCGGTCAAGGCCAGGACCTCGACGAGCACCCGTTGGATCTGCCGCAACTGCTGCTTCTGCTCCGGCGTGCGGATCTCCCGCCGGGCCTGACTCTCCGGACCAGCGAACACGATGGCGACGAGTAGCACGATGAACGAGCCTCCTACGATCCTCATCGTCTGCCTCCTTGGTCCCGCATTGAGCCGACGTGATGTACCTTACTGGAGGTGGTTTCGCAGTGCAACTCCGAGGAGAGGAAACCGGATCAATCCGGGGGAGTCGGCCGGGCAGGAGTCCGGCTTACCGATCGCCGGGAGGCGCTTCCTGATAGTGCGGGTTGCCTCGGGCCGGCGCCGATGGCTCTGTGAGCCGGCGGTCCGGCCGAGGCATCCCATCCGCCGTCGGGCTCCCGTCTCGTGTCGGGCATGATATGCCCCGCTGTGCGAAGCGCACCGGGGCGGGGGCCCGTTGCCCGAACAACACGAGGGCGACCAGCACCAGGCTCCCCCCGACCAGGAGGAGGCTGCTCCGCCGGGTCGTGCGCGCCCCGTCCTCGTACATCGCACCGGCCACCTGGGCCACGACTTCCAAC
>FWWM01002221.1_pt1 | contig 30808 bp, 30 predicted proteins | sample 2228351 | NCBI WGS metagenome assembly FWWM01 (sample SAMEA103939774, study PRJEB20133) | metagenome | reverse complement strand
TCGGATTGGTCTGGATTCCATGTACAAGCCCTATACTCGCTTCAATTTTGGTTTTGGCTTCAGCAAAGGGAACCGCTCTGAAAGGAGCATGGTTGTTGTTCGTTTATTCGATAGGTATTTCAATACCATTTCTGGCTTTGGGAGGGGTTATCTCGAAGTGGCTTTCAAAGATCACATTCGGTAAGCCTGTCTGGGAAACTGTGGTTAAGATCGCGGCTTTTGTCCTTTTATCAACCGTCGGCATTCTGATTCTATTTGGCGTCTGGTTTGTGTGAAAAAGGAGGGTGCTCATGAGAAAAATTCTTCTGTCCATCTTGTTGTTCGCCACGGCCGTTTTGATGGCCCAGTCAGTTCTGCTAAGCGATGTCGATGTGGCTGTGAATCTTGCAAAAATTGAACAGAAAAAGATTGGAATAGTCTTCACAACACCCACTTGTCCGTACTGTGTGAAACTGAAGAACGAGACTCTCAGAGATAAAACGGTTCAAGAGTTGATAAGAGCAAACTTCATTTTCGTGGAAGCGATGTACGATGGTTCGAAAAGAACATCAGCCTTTGGCAAGGAGATGACTTACCAGGAACTCTTTTCCTATTTTTCGATCAGCGGAGTTCCGACCACTTGGTTTTTGAGTCCTGTGGCAGAACCACTTGTTTATCTACCGGGATATGCACCGGCTTCGACCTTTGCGCAGGTTTTGAGGTATGTTTATCAAGAGCTGAAAGAGGATTTCCAAACATATTCCAAGAAGAAGGATAACTTTGTAGGGGAAACCAAGATAGTACAGGCAAATGAACAAGAAGCACAGTACGTCCTAAAACACGACCCGAACTCCGCTTTTGTTGAACAACTTCCGCAGAAAATAGACATCTTCACTGTCTATGTGACAAAGGACGAATCGCTGGCACACAAACTCAACGAGGCCGGAGTTTTCAGAGTGATCCTTGTGAATTAGTCACGGCTTATAGATTCCTTTGACTTATTAGTCTTTCGCTGTCTGGCAAGCGACAAAATGAGTATGACCGTTGTCAAGACAACGAGTACCGCCAACGTAGCAGGTGAGGAAAAAGCTTCAACGGTTTTGCCCTTGTCTTTTGCTATTAGATAATAGACCCATCCGACGGCTTGAAGAGCGAGAATGAACGAGCCACAGACCATTCCGAGAAAAGCTACCACCATTGAACTTTTCTTGACCGCAAACAACCCTCCTACCACCCCGACAAGAGCGGAGAAACCTACCAGTATTGCAAACCAATTCTCTTGAACAAACGTGCCAACCTTTGAGAGCAAATCGAAGTTTTTGAAAACGGTATCGACAACAAAGTAAGCAATCGCACCAGATGTCAAGAAACCCACAAGGAAGACAAAAATTTTGTACAAAAGGTACAAAGCTATGGCGGCAAAGACACCTACGATGATCAGCGAAATCCAGTAGTTTGTCTCATTGGTCAAGGCCCATTCACGAAACACTTCGATTCTTTCGATGAGTATCGGAAAGAGAACGTAACCACCCAAGATAAAACCAAAGAGGCTGATGGCTACTCTCTCCACATACCTTGATGCAAAAACAAGAAAAAAGGCTATGGGTACCAAAATGTACCAAAGATCCAGGACGCTCCACAATTTTGAAGTGTTGAATATCTCAGAAGCGATGTTCTCCATTCCTTTACACCTCCTTGAGAATAATATAATACACATACCAAGTTATGCCAAAGGTATAATATTTCTTAGGATCGTGCACAAAAAGCGATCTTGCCATTTGAGAAGAATGCTTGATCGCACGGGGATGAGTTTTTCAAAGGTTTGTTCTCGTGTCTGGTACAAGGGCTGTGGCAGGTCAAATTCCGCTTGCTGGGTTCGACCTGCTTGAAGAAAGCGGAATAAAAATAGCCCAGCCTAAACTGTACGACTTGGTACAGTTTAGTCAACCAGGTATTCGATGAAGCTATCAAAAAGGGTGGCTTTAATGCCAGCGTCGAAAACTTTGGAAGTGAATGCACTTGCCCAATCGCTCAAATCCAAGGGAATAGATGTTGTTAATTTAACTGCAGGAGAGCCGGATTTCCCAACACCCGATCCGGTAATCGATGCAGCGGTTGAGGCTATGAGAAAAGGTTTTACCAAGTACACCGATTCTTCCGGAATACCACAGCTAAGAGAGAAGATAGCGAAGTACGTGACCGAAAAGTTCCATGTCAGCTGTAAGGCGGAACAGGTGATCATTTCGAATGGCGGCAAGCAGGCTATCTTCAATGCCTTGGCCACCGTTGTTTCCGAAGATGACGAAGTGATAATAATCGATCCGTGCTGGGTTAGCTATGAGCCAATGGTTCTGCTGCTCGGGGGTAAGGCTGTGCATGTGGAGGCAAAGCCAGAGGATGGTTTTGTGCCCAGGGTCAGAGATATAGAAAAGAAAATCACACCGTCGACAAAGGCAATAATCGTAAACAGTCCCAACAATCCAACTGGAGCTGTTTACGATCGTACCACCATGCAAAGTATATACGAACTGGCTGTCAAATATGATTTGCTTTTAATAAGCGACGAAGTTTACGAATCCCTGGTTTACGATCAAGAACATGTCTCACTTTTTGCAATAGCAAAGGGTGACAGAACTGTTTTAATAGATGCCTTTTCAAAATCCCACTCGATGACTGGCTGGAGAATCGGTTATCTGGTGGCTCCGCTTGAAATAGCCAAAGCCGCGGCAAAAGTCCAGTCACACTTGACTTCGAACATAAATACTCCAACGCAGTACGCTGGTTTAAAGACATTCGAAGTTGATACATCATACATGAAGAAAAAGTTCAAAGAAAGAAGGGATTTAGTCTGCCACTTGCTCGACGACGCAAAAATTCCATACATCAAGCCACAGGGGGCTTTCTATTTCCTTCTGGATGTTCGTCATTACGAGCCAGATGACGTGAAGTTCTGTGTGGATTTGCTAAACGAGAAGTACGTTGCGTTGGTTCCCGGAAGTGCATTCAACGCACCTGGGTTCGTTAGACTATCCTTCGCGACAAGTGAGGAGACCCTAAAAGAAGGAATTAGAAGGATAGCGGAATTTGTCGCAGGCAGAAATAATCCATCTAAATCGAGGTGAATTGCAGTTGATAAAGGACTTTTTGAAAAAACACTGGTACAGATATTTCTTAGGCGTTCTCAGTTTGGTGTTCGTCGATCTTCTCCAGCTGTATATACCCAGGTACATATCCAGAGTGATCGATCATCTGCGCTACGACAAACCAGATATGAGTTACGTTAACTTGATAATCTGGTGGGTTGTTGGCATAGCACTCGGAATAGCGATTCTGAGATTTTTCTGGAGATATTTCATTATCGGAGCGTCACGGAGATTCGATTACCTTGCCAGGAACATTCTGTTCGACAAGCTCCTTTCCTTATCCATGAGTTATTTTGATCTCAACAGAAGCGGTGATCTGATGGCAAGGTTCACAAACGATTTGCAGGCGGTGAGAATGGCCCTTGCCCAAGGTGTCGTCATGGCAGTGGATGCCACCTTCATGGCGACCATGACTGTCTTGTTCATGGGCAAGTTTGTAAGTTGGAAGCTTACATGGCTTGCCATCATTCCAATGCCTGGTGTTGCCTTGGTTGCGTTGTTCTTCGGAAGACTGATCCACGGCAGATTCATGAAAGCACAAGAAGAATATTCAGCTTTGAGCGAGATCACAGAAGAAACTGTTTCTGGTGTGAGAATCATCAAGAGCTTTGCGGCGAACGAGTTGATGCATAGGTTATTCAACGAAAGATCAATGAGAAACTATAAAGCGGCAATGTCACTGGCAAAGGTCTCATCGCTGTTTTTTCCATTGATGATCTTTTTTGCATCTCTTTGCCAAATAATTGCTCTCAGGTTCGGCGGGGCGATGGTTATCCAGGGACGGGTCTCTCTTGGAGAGTTTGTCGCTTTCAACTCTTACCTGGGCATGTTAACCTGGCCGATGATGGCTTTCGGATGGGTGTTGAACATGATTCAAAGGGGTAGAGCCTCCTACAAACGCATCATGGAAATTATGAGCCAAAAGCCACAGGTTGTTGAGCCAGCCAATCCTGTACGAATAGACAGAGTCGAGAACGTGGTCTTTTCTAAATTGACCTACAGTTACCCAGGTACGACAAGACAGGTTCTCAAAGAGGTCAGCTTTTCTTTCAACAGGGGAAGTATGGTTGGCATAGTTGGCACCGTGGGGAGTGGAAAATCAACAATAGTGAAACTTTTGACCAAACTGTATCCAGTTGAAAGAGGAAAGATTTTTATAAACGGTGTTGACATCAACGACATTTCTTCGGAAAACATAAGAAGTCTTATAGCCTTCGTGCCTTCCGAAGCTTTCCTTTTTTCGGATGAAATACGAAAAAACATCGCTTTTGCCAAAGAAGAAATTGACGAAGAAAAAATAGTCAAATACGCAAAGCTCGCCGCAGTCCACGAGGATATTCAGAAATTCCCAGAAAAATATAAAACTGTTGTTGGAGAAAGAGGTGTCACATTATCCGGCGGACAAAAGCAACGTGTCACGATAGCCAGGGCTCTTTACACGGAGAAAAATGTTCTCATATTCGATGACTGTTTGTCCGCAGTGGACCCGGAGACCGAGGAACGGATTATCTCCACTCTGAGGGAGAATTACCGCGACAAAACGATGATCGTCATAACGCATAGACTCAAAGTCCTGAAAGATGCCGATTTGATAATCGTCTTGGATGATGGGCAAATTGTGGAAATGGGCAACCACGAGGAACTTGTGGAAAGAGAGGGTTTGTATTACAGCATGTTTAAAAAGCAGCTGATAGAGGGAGAAATTGCCAATGAGTAAGCTAGCTCTGCTGCTGAGCTGTTTGAACATGGTCGTTCTTGGGGCGGTGGGTTACTATTTTGAAAACTCAAACCTTGTCGTCACGGGCTTGGAGAAATATGAACAAGTGGAGGTAATTTTCGCAGATTCCAATATAGTCTTGCCAGCAAATTCCATAAGAATTCCTTGGGCAAAGGGCAGAACCGAGGAGATTACCATTGTACCTATTGTGAAAGATCTTAGGGAAAATCCCATCATTTTGAAGATCGACGGGAAGAGGAACTTGCCACCTACCTTTCGAATGAAGATGCCAACCTATCTACCAGCTGGTAGAGTGCAGCTCGAGTACAGTTTAACGGACGACTGGGATTTGGAGGAAAAAATAACAAAGAAGGCTTTCATCGATGGAAAAGCTGCTGATGTTTTTCGTGATGGGTATGTGGAAATCGACACATTTTTTCTTCATTCCGGCGAGCACAGACTCAGAGTTGTTTTGATTGACACTGCTGGAAGAGTGACAGACCAAACCTACAGGTTCACGGTGATACCACATTTGCCTTCACCCCCACAGGTTAAGGCTGGCAGAGTTTTGTCGGAAAGAGAACATCGAATTTACACTCTAAAAAACAGCGGTCCACTGGTCATTACGTCAAAAGGCGATGTAAGCATCAGAGAAAACTTCTGCTTCGTAACGGATATGGACGGAGCAGGCAACGAGAGCTCTGCCGTTCTTCACTACTCACTGCCAAGTCTAACGCCCCTTGAGAGTTCAAATGTAATATCTCTGACGAGTTCTGAGCTCAAAGCAAAAGAGTACACGATCTTCGGACGAGTCGTTTTACCAAACAAAGACGTTCTTGTGCTCAGATCCGGCGCTTCTCTCAAGATACCTGCCGGTTGCAGCTTGATGATTCGAGGAATCCTCGTGGCCGAACCAGGATCGAGCATTCACGGTCAAGGTCAGTTGATAATCGCCGATGAAGCAAGAGTTGCCCTGCTTGGAGCGAATGTCGGCGTGGACATTCTGGTTAATGGTTCAAGCATGATGTGGCTTTCCGATGCAAAGATCAACTCAAAGCTGACAGTGTCACGATCTTTGTTCGTCGCTTTTCATAATGTCAATTTGAAGGAACTGTCTGTTTCAAACGTTAGAAAACTCTGGTTTAATTATTCCTCTGTCGAAGATATTTCCCTATCCGGGGTGGCCGCGTTCTTGATCTCCAACAGCAAGATCACTCAAAGGTTGCAAGTGTCGGACTTTTCAAGTGGTAGAGTTTACAATTCCAACTTGTATTCAACAGATTTACCTTTGGTTGTTTCGAATTTCTCGATGCTCGAAATGATAGACAGCTGGGTTTCGGGAAAAAGATGTGCCCTCGTTCAGGACTTTTCAGTCCTTCGGGCGAGAAGCACACAGTTCAACGGCGATAACTCCGTTCTCGTCTCGGGATTCTCGGTTCTTGATGGTTTTGCCATCAGCATAACCTCGGCAACGGCGATTACGCTGAGAGATTCGCGCGCAAGGTTGCTGAAGGCTGAGATCAGCGGCCAAGTCCTGAAAGTTGGGCGTTCTGAAATGATAAACCTGCAGTAAGGGACTTCAAACCATGAAAAAAAACTTCGATGAAAACATCCTCAAAGATCTGTTTATCCCAGATGTTGGAAAAGCTTACAATGTGACCCACGCGACAACGATTCTCGCCTGGTACTCTGCGCCAAACAAGAAGGTTAAGAAAGTCGTCGAACTTGGGTGTGCAACAGGCGCTGTGAGTGCCTACCTTGCCAAGAATTACAAAGTTGAAGTGCATGCGATAGAGAAAGAACAACACTTGACAAAACTCGCGATGGAAACCGCTGCGAAAAACAATCTGTTGGATAGAATGCATGTTTACAATATCTCGTGTTCGGAGGTTCGAAGCGTCCTGCCATGTGAAAAGTTCGATTTGGTCGTGGCAAATCCACCTCATCATCTTTCCAACGTTCCAAGTTCGGATGAGCTCCGAAAAACAATAAGATCCGGTGATTTTTCAACTGTTGATGAATTCCTGGATGCAACATTTTACCTGCTGCGAAACCGTGGTTATTTTGTTTATGTAATCTCACCAGAGTACTCTATGCTGTGGCTTCAAAAGTTTTTGGAACGAAATCTTCAGCCAAAGATTCTCGTTCCAGTCTACGGTGAACAGTCGCGATCAGCCGTTTTGTTGGTTGTAAAAGGTGTAAAAAATGGGGGCATCGGTCTGAAAATCGAGCCCCCATTGGTCTTGAAAAAGCAATTGGTTTAGAACATCTTCAGTTCCTTGACCTTGTTCTCGACTATGTACTTCGTGTCACGCGCTATGACAAGTTCCTCGTTTGTTGGAACTATCAGAACGGCAACCTTTGAATCGGGCGTCGAGATTATCCTCTCAACACCCTTAACGTTGTTCAGTTCCCTGTCGAGCTTGACTCCAAGAAATCCAAGGTATTCACAGACTTTTTCTCTGACGTACGGCGAATTCTCGCCAACTCCTGCGGTGAAAACTATTGCATCCACCCCATTCATCGCCGCTGCATAGGCTCCGATGTACTTTGCTATCTTGTATACGTAGACATCCAATGCAAGTTGCGCAATCTCATTGCCTTGTTCAGCTGCATTTTCGATGTCCCTCATGTCGGAGCTCAAGTTCTTCGTCAATCCAAGTATCCCACTCTTTTTGTTGAGAACATCGTAAACTTCGTCCACTGACATTCCAAGGTTCTGCTGCAAGTATATGACTATCGCCGGATCGATGTCACCACAGCGGGTTCCCATGGTAAGTCCTTCAAGAGGTGTGAATCCCATAGAAGTGTCGATGGATTTCCCGTGTCGAACAGCTGCTATGGATGCACCGTTTCCAAGATGACAGGTTATGACTTTAAAATCGTAGTAGTCCCTTCCAAGTATCTCTGCGGCTCTTTTGGAAACATACCTGTGGCTCGTACCGTGGAAACCGTATCTTCTTATCCTGTATTTCTCGTAGAACTCATATGGAATTGCGTACAGGAATGCTTTCTTAGGCATCGATTGGTGGAAAGCAGTGTCGAAAACGCCAACGCTTGGAATATTTGGCAGAAGCTTCTGAATGGCTTTGATTCCCATAATGTTCGGTGGATTGTGAAGAGGTGCAAGATGTGAGTTTTCTTCGAGAGCTTTCATGACTTCATCATCAATCAAAACAGAACTCGCAAACGCCTCCGCACCGTGAACAACTCTATGACCAACTGCGGCTATTTCCGATAGGTCTTTTATTACGCCAATCTCTGGATCCATCAAAACCTCGAGGATGAGCCTGATCGCCTGTTCATGGTCCTTAAGAGGTTTTTCTATTACGTGTTTGTCGCTGTTCACAGTGTGAACCAACCTGCTACCTTCAATTCCGATTCTCTCGGCTATGCCTTTACACAACACTTTTTCGCCGTTCATTTCGATGAACTGGTACTTTACCGAAGAACTTCCGCAATTCAGAACAAGAATTTTCACGGACATTCCCTCCTCAAGTTTTATGGTAACTTCCATCCGACATCTTCACAATTTTTCCGGCGAGCTCATACTCGGTTAGTTTCGCAAGTACTTCGGGAAGAGACAAGCCTGTTTTCAGAGAGAGTTCCTCAACCTGAAGTGGTCCTTCATCGAAGATTTTCAGAAAATCGTCCTCTTCTTTTACCGTTTGTTTTGATAGTCCATACAGTTCCAAGACTTGTTCGCAATCCAGAAGCGGTGTTGCTCCCATCTTTATAAGCCAGTTACACCCTTCAGAGGTTTTTCTGTCTATGTCTCCGGGTACAGCGAAAACTTCCCTACCAATTTCAGCGGCTTGTTGAGCCGTTATCAAGGCTCCACTACCCATCGGAGCCTCAATTACGATTGTAGCACGTGAAAGTCCCGCTATGATCCTGTTCCTCATTGGGAACTGGTGTTTTGCCGGCTTTGTTCCCATGGGAAATTCGCTTACAACACAGCCTTTTTGAAGAATTTGATCGTATATTCTCCTGTTCGAAGAAGGATAACAAACATCCACGCCAGTTCCGAGAATTGCCACTGTTTTGCCACCCATTTTGAGAGCCACTTCGTGTGCAAGTGCATCGATTCCAAAGGCTAAGCCGCTTACGATGACAAAACCTGCTTCGACCAGCTGAGAAGTCAACTTTTTCACAACCGCTTTTCCATAACTTGTGGCTTTCCTCGTCCCAACTACCGACACACATCTGTCTCTCAAAAGCCGAATGTCGCCAAGGCAGAACAAAACAACCGGTGGCGAGAGACTTTCTCTGAGCAAAGGAGGATAATCTTCGCTCCAGTAGTCAATTACCCTTACACCAAGTTTTCGGACTCTTTCTCTCTGTTCGGCAACAAACTTTTCATCGTACCTCGCTTTCAATCTCTCATCTGTTTCCATAAAACTAGAGTCAAGGAGCTCTTTTATGGATTTATCCTTCAAGACCTGAATATCTTCAATCTTCAGTCTTCCAAAATAGTTCAAGGCAAAGATCTCAATTTGGTCCATTTTGTTTCAGTATCTCCTTGATCTTCTCTGGAACTCCTCCCGCTTTGCCAGGCAGGCACATGTCCGGCGTGATCTTACCGGCAACCACAGCCTTGGCGAACCCTTCACAGCCGGGATAACCACACGCACCACAGTTTGCACCAGGCAAAGCTTGTTTGACCAATTCGACCCTTGGATCTTCCTTTACCTCAAATTTCTTAGCTGAATACGCAAGGAAGGTTCCGAAGGCAAAGCCTAAAACCGCAAGCAAAACGGTCGAATATATCACTGTCATCGTCCACCACGCCCCTCAAAGCTTTATCAAACCTTGAAATCCCATGAACGACATCGATATAATCGCGGCGAGTATCAAGGTCATTGGTAAGCCTTCAAAAGGCTTTGGCAAATCGTAAAGCTCAAGTCTTTCTCTGATTCCAGCGAAAATAACCAGGGCAATAAGAAATCCTATCCCGGCACCGAGCGCATGAAAAATCGCCTCAAGGAAGGTGTACTTTGCCTGCGCGTTCAAGATGGCTACTCCGAGGATAATACAGTTTGTCGTGATCAACGGAAGATAAATTCCCAGAGCTTCGTACAAACCAGGACTGTTCTTTTTCAGGAAAAACTCGACAAACTGGACAAAGGTCGCTATCACAAGGATGAAAGTAACCGTTCTCAAAAAATCCAGCTCCAGCGCAACAAGCAGTTTGTTGACCACCCAAGTTATTGCCGAAGACATCACAAGAACAAAAGTCGCCGCAAATCCCATTCCAACGGCGGTGTCCATTTTCTTAGAAACACCAAGGAAGGGACATATACCGAGAAATCTTATGAACACATAGTTGTTGATGAGAATCGCTGAGAATAGTATTAGAAAGATTCTCATTTCTTCTCACTTCCCTTCTTCCGGTTTAGGGAAATCGAAGCAAATAGGGCTGCGAGCAAACCAAGCGTCATATATGCACCTGGAGGCAGTATCATTGCGAACATGTTGAACGACTTTCCCCAGATTTCTATTCCAAAGATCGTTCCAGATCCAAGAAGTTCTCTGATGCTTCCAAGAAGTACCAGCGATCCGGTGAAACCCAGACCGTTTCCAAGCCCATCGAGAGCCGAATGCCATATGTTGTTTTTCGATGCAAATGCCTCTGCACGCCCCATTATTATGCAGTTTACGACAATCAGCGGTATGAACAATCCAAGGGTTTTCCACAGTTCATAGGTGAAGGCATGCATCAAAAGGTCAATTATTGTAACAAAGGTTGCTATGACAACTATGAATATCGGTATTCTCAGATTCTTTGGCACAGATTTTCTAATCGCTGAAATAACGATATTTGACATTGTCAGAACGCTCGTAGCAGCAAGCCCCATTCCAAATCCGTTGATCGCGTTGGTTGTGACAGCAAGTGTGGGACACATTCCCAGCACTTGCACGTAAGTGGGGTTCTCTTTGAACAGACCCTTTGTGAATTCCTTAATGGCGCTCATTTTTTCACCTCCGAGTACAGATACTCAATCATCACACTCAAGGCATCTGCGACAGCTCTTGACGTTATTGTCGCGCCGGTCATAACGTCGCTCACTTTTGCCACACCTTTTTGTTTCGCTTCCTCAGGTGTGAGATTAGTTGCACCAGCGTCTTTGTCCACACGAACACCGCTTTTTATCGCTTCCGCTGGCATTGGGTAAAACCTCTTTTGGACCTCCTCTTCTCCTATCCTTGCACCAAGTCCGGGAGTTTCGTTAGCATAACCGGTTACCCTCATGGAATAAAGTTCGAAACCTTCCGGCTTTTCTATGAAGCTGGCTACAACTGTTACATAACCTCCATAACCAATGCCGGCACCGCTGAGAACGTAGATGTTTCCTGATGACGTTTCAAATCTGTACACCGGTGCGTAAACTTGACCAAATGGATTAGAGTAAACTGTGCCTTCACCCTCCGCCTTCGACAGACCAGATCTGATCTCGGACATTGAAACAATGTAGTTCCCCTTCTCGTCTTTTAGAACCTGCTCAATCGCTTGAAGCTTTTCAGATAATTCAATTTGAGCAATTCTTTCTTTAGTCACAACGTAGACAAGCCCAAGGGCTAGTCCAGCTATTGCGCAGTAGACGAGCAGAATCAAACCCATTTTCAAATGTTCTTTCATACCTTTACCTCCCCGAAAATCTTTGGTCTGAAAGCCCTATCGATCAGCGGCGTCACGGCATTCATAAGTAAGATCGCAAGTGAAACACCTTCAGGATAACCTGCAAAAAGCCTGATGATCATCGTCACAACACCACAACCTAAACCAAAAACGGCTTGCCCCTTGAGAGTCATTGGAGTTGTTACCATGTCTGTAGCCATGAACAAAGCACCAAGCATCAATCCACCGGCGAGAATGTGGTACAGCGGTGTACCAAACCTTTCAGGGTTGATGAGGTAAGTCACGGTTGAAAAGGCAAAGACCGTCCCAATGTATGTTGCCGGGATCACAGTTTTTACTCGCCCTCTGAAAACCAAATAGGCAAAACCAATGAGCAACAACAGCGTGCTTGTTTCACCTATACAACCACCAACATTTCCAAAGAAAAGATCCGAGTAGGAGTACCTTTCGATCGCCTGCGAGAATCCCTGCTGTTTTAAAATGCCAAGCGCAGTCGCGCTGGTGACAGCGTCGGGAGCAAAAACACTGAACGATGGAACAGGTGAAATCCATCTGGTCATCATCGTTGGAAATGAGATCAACAAAAACACCCTACCAACCAACGCTGGGTTGAAGATGTTTTGCCCGATTCCTCCAAAAGCCTGTTTTGCTATTCCTATCGCAACTATCACTCCAATTATCAAAAGCCACCATGGTGCTGTTGGGGGAAGATTCATTGCAAGAAGTAAACCCGTTACCGCTGCGCTCAGATCCGGTGAGAATTCTTTTTGCTTTCTCAGTACTCTGAGGATAAACCATTCGATCAACTCCGCGGATAGCGTACCAACAATACACAGAACCAAAGCGTACCAACCAAAGAAAATCGCTCCCGCTGCCACGGCAGGTGCAAGAGCAATCAGTACGTCCAGCATTATTTTTCTTACAGAATCTTCGCTTCTCAGATGCGGAGCGTCTTTGACAACCAAGTTCATTTCTTACCACCTCTTGTCGCCTGGTAGACCTTTTTGGCAAGTTTTATAGCTCTTACGTGTTCGATCTTCGAAGGGCATACATACGCGCAAACGCCGCATTCAATGCAGCTCAGAAGGCCTTCCGAAACGGCTGCGTCGTACTTTCTCTTGGTCGAAAGATAGTACAGCAAATAAGGTTGTAACCCCATTGGGCATGACATCACACAGCGTGCACAACGAATGCAGGTCTTCTGAACCTGTGGTTTTTCTTTCACCAAAACGGTGATCCCACTGGTCCCTTTCATTATGGGTATGTCGAACCTGTTTATGGCTATTCCAGTCATTGGACCACCGAGAATGACCCTCTCGGCATCCTCTTTCAATCCTCCGGCGAAGTTCAGCAACTGTTCAACAGTCGTACCTATCCGAGCATAGAGGTTCGCAGGTTTGTTAATACCTTCGCCGCTCAAGGTGAGAGCTCGTCTGATGAGTGGCTTTCTGTCCACAACGGCTTCCTTTATTGCGATCACGGTCTGAACATTTTGCACGACAACGCCAACGTCCAAGGGCAAACCACCCGTAGGCACTTTTCTTCCCGTCAAGGCATAAATCAGTTGCTTTTCAGCTCCCTGAGGATATTTGGTCTTTAGAAGTTTCACTTCTATTTTGTCGGATTTGACAACGCTCTTAAGGTGCTCATAAGCATCCAGCTTGTTGGATTCAACACCTATGTAAGCTTTTTCAACGCCGAGTACCTTCATGACGATTTCTATCCCTGTAACCAGTTCTTCAGCTCTTTCCAACAACAATCTATGATCAACAGCCAAGTATGGTTCACATTCTGCGCCGTTGACGATGAACAAATCTATCTTCTTTCCCTGCGGTGGGGTCAATTTGACATGTGTGGGGAACATCGCACCGCCAAGGCCGACTATCCCTGCCTTTTTCACAATTTCAATCAGCTGCTCCTTTCCCATCGCTTGCCAATCCTCATCGTGATCTAGCAGCTGCCAATCGTCGGTCGATGTTCGCTCAATAACGACAGCATCCATTGGCCTGCCTTGAATGGGATGATAGATTTTGTCAATTTTCCTGACAATCCCTGTGATAGGCGAGTGAACGTAAGCCGATATGAATCCGCCCGGTTCACCAATGATTTGCCCGGTTCTTACCAAGTCTCCTTCCTTCACCAAACACTTTGCAGGAGCTCCAGCGTGGTTGGAAAGAAAGACGTACACTGTTTGTGGAATTGGCATCTCAACCAAAGGGACTTTATTTGCCAGTTCTTTCATCTCCGGCGGATGAGTTCCGCCTTTGAAAGTCAGCAACTTCACAATCTCACCTCCTGTTGAAGTGTCCCTTGCTCAACAACGCATCTGCGTGTATGTTGTAAAGCCGCTGCCCAGGCCTTTCGTTGTAATAAGGTCTGGTGCAGTCCGGACAACCACTAGTCAAGAACGCACTCTCATGGTCTACTGGCAAATCTTTGAATCCTTTTATCCAATCTCCTTCGAAGACTATCGATTCTGCACGCTGGTGGAGAACAAGCCATCTTGCCAGTTGAATTTTTCTGTACCGTTCTATAGAGGGCAAAGGATGGTTCTCAAGTTGTGTGCCTTTGACAGGTGTAAAAGCAAAAAGCCCAACTGCAACGCCAATTCGATGCATTCTGTCGATCAATTCCACCAGTTCTCTATCTGTTTCCCCAAGCCCAACGATCAAATGCGTTGAGATGCAACCAGGGAAAAATTGAGCTGCCTGCTCGATGAGATTCAAGAGTTCCTTCAAACTTCCACCGCGTATCTTCTTAAACAGTTCTTCGTTGGCCACATCTATTGCTATGCCAATTCTCTCCGCACCGAGCTCAAAATACTCTTTCACTTCACCGATTGTTCTCGCGCGCACCGAGACAGAAATCGGAAGCCCCAGCTCCCTCATGAGACGCAGGATATCCAGCAAATCCGATTGATAGTTAGGGTAGGAAACAACCTGAAGGCATATTCTTGAGAAATCTTTTGTGCTTAGTCTGTTCAACAGTTCCTCAAGCTTTGTTTCAATCCAGAGAACTCTGCTGAGAAGCTCTTGGCTGGAAGATGATTTGAGTGCGTGAGTACAGTAAAGACAGTTGTACTGACATTTGCCGTCCACCAAGAGATAAGCTGTTCTCAACCCTTCCGGGACAACGCCCTTTCTAATTCCCAGTTTGTACAACGTGCCTACTGAGGCTCGAATCGTCAAATTGCGTTTTACCTCCCAACTTCATCAACAATGATTGACCGTCTCTCAGAAAAACAAAACCGTTTTCTTCTTCAATTATCTCAAATCCATTCATGTTTTTGCAAATTTCACAATTAACGAACTTTCTAACAAAAATATTCATCGCTGTTCTTCTGAGCAAATCGTTTACAAAGCTTTTGACAATCATCAGCTCATATTGCTCGACCCCATAAGCTGCCAGACCAAAAGCTATTGATAGTACCAATATCCCAAGAAGCACATCGATCAGAGTGTAGCCTCTCATAACATGAAAAAGTACGAAAATATCAGAATCATTCCCAGCACCATTAAAGTTAGAAGAAAGGCTATCAGAAAATCTTGCTTATCGAACCCGGATGAAGTCTTGACCACGGGTTGATTGACAGGACGGCTAACTGCTTTTTCCTCGTTTAGCATCTGCTCCAACTTGCTTTCCCATTGCCTACTCTCCGCCTGTGCAACTTTTTCTTCATACCGTGAGTAATCGCTCATAACCTTTATCGATTTTGGAACAACTGCCTTTCCAACGAAACCTTCTCCAATGTCGACTTTTATGAGAAAGTAATCCGTTTTCTTCCCCCTGATTAACTCCTTGCCAACGAGAATACCTGCAAGTGGGACAACACTTGAACCCTGGGAAAAGTGTTTTGGATACAACTGCTTCAGTCGCTCCAGGTTTTCAGGCTTCCTAACGTTCAGGATTACAAAGAATATTGGTTCTCCCAGGTCAAATTCGGCGATAGTTCTTCCCTTTATCGGATCAACCAAAGGAAAAATTTCAGGCAAATCACTCAAATCTGCTCTTTTGAGCACATCTCCCAAACCTTCGGCTTCGTATTCATCGAGCAGCTGCATGAAATTCTCCGCAGACAGCTCTTCAAATGCAACCTCACCAAAATCAACGACAACCTCGACTTTTGGTGCCCATTCCTTAAAAACCTCTTGAATGACATAATGAACTAAATCCGAGTCCTTATCCTGAATGGCGGCGCTCAGTTCCGCACCAAACAGTTGGCCGCCTTTTCTTGATATGTAACCTCTTAAATAATTTAAAAGCTCCTGGCTCATGTCTTCTGCCTCTGGAATCTGCTTAAAGATCCTTCGCTTGAGCTCTGCAAAATTCTTCGTGAAGGCAGTGTAGTCCAAACTCAGATCAACACTAAGGTAGTTTGAATATCTGGTTGGTACGATCACAACATCGTACTCTGGGTTCTCGTTGAACTTTCCAAAGAAATAGCCAAGCCCTTCCTCTGCCGTAACTCGCCCCCTCAACTTGTACTTCACGAAATAAAAGTCCACAGAAACTCACTCCCTGGCTAAAACATAACCGCCGGATGGAACGACATTCGATGAAAAATCCTTTTCACCAACCGATATTCCTATGACACAGTTCTTGCCTATGACGCACTTAGATGGTATCTTAGAGTACATACCGATTACCGTTATTCTACCTGTGTAAACATCTCTATCCAACTGACTTGGGGCATCTTCCCCTTCGCCTATAACAACTTCGTCTCCTATAACAACACGCTCTGCTATAACGGCATCCTCGATCCTGCAGTTTTTACCAACGTAGGTACCAGTCATAACAACGCTGTTCCTGATATAAGCACCCTCTGCTACGTAAACACCCTGAAAGATAACGCTTCCTTCCACAGTTCCGTAGATCTCGCAACCTTCGCTTATTATCGAGTTGACTATTCTTGATGTCGAAGAACAATACGCAGGTGGCATCTCCTCTGTCTGAGTGAAAAACCTCCAGTGCCTGTCGTAAAGATTCAACGGAGGTAAAGGACGCGTCAATTCCAGATTGCTCTCCCAGTAAGACTGGATTGTACCAACGTCCCGCCAGTAACCTTCGAACTTAAAGGCGTATATCCTTTTTCCTTCCCTAACCAGTTTGGGGATGATGTCTTTTCCAAAGTCGTGCGAGCTCTTTTCATCTTGAGCGTCCTCGATTAGGCGTTCTTTCAAAAACTCCCAGTTGAAAACGTAAATGCCAAGTGATATCAGGTTCGATCTTGGTTTTGGGGGTTTTTCCTCAAAATCGACTATCCTGTAAGTCAAATCGGTGATCATGGTACCGAAACGGCTTGCCTCTTCTATTGGAACTTCGATACAAGCTATCGTTCCTTCTGCGCTCTTCATTATGTGAAAATCCAGTATGTCGTTGTAATCCATAGCGTAAACGTGATCACCTGACAGTATCAAAACGTACTCGGGAGAATGGGAGTCAACGTATTCGATGTTTTGATAAACTGCATCGGCGGTACCTTTGTACCAGCCGGCAACTCCACCAAGATAAGGCGGAAGTATCGTCACTCCTCCTCTTTTTCTGTCCAGGTCCCACGGTCTTCCTATGTTTATGTGGTTGTTCAATAAATGAGGTCTGTATTGCGTCAAAACGCCAACGGTGTATATACCAGAGTTAACACAGTTACTCAGTGTGAAATCGATCAGTCTGTACTTTCCCCCGAACGGAACCGCCGGCTTGGCTATCTTCTCTGTTAAAACACCCAGTCTTTTCCCATGACCACCAGCTAAGATCAGCGCCACAACTTTTCTCATGAGGACCACCTCATAAAACGGCTCTTTTCTCGAGTACAGCCAATTTCTCCTGACCGACGAGCTTCACCTCTTGTCGTATTAACACTTCTTTGTCAAGTATCGCATTCCTAACAACAGCCCCTTCCTCAATAATTGAATCTTGCATCACAACAGAGTTTTGAACAACTGCACCGGCTTTGACAACCACTCCTCGGAAAAGAACGGAATTTTCGACGTATCCATTCACGATACACCCGTCGGATATGATGCAGTTTTTCACCACGGCCGTACTTGCAATCTTTGGTGGAGGAAGATCCTTGAGTTTTGTATAAACCTTTCCATGCTTGTAAAACAGTTCGTCTCTGATTTCCTTCTTCAAACCATCCATGTTTATCCTGAAATACTCGTCTATGCCCTTTTTCACGTTTCTCCAATAGCCTTTGAACAAATATCCATTTACCTTCAATCTCCCGAGCTCTGAAATGATTATGTTCAAAAGATCGTTCTCGCCCTTTGTAACATACGCATAGAGAAGTTCCATCAACAAATGTTTGTTCATGAAGTAGACTCCAAGGAACGCGAGATTCCCCTTTGGCTTTGCTGGTTTTTCCTCTATATGTGTAATTCTATGACCACTCATCTCAACTATCCCATAACGGGTGAGATCGTAACTCTCATCCAGTTCCTTAACCAGAAGAGTGATATCTGCATCTGTTGCAAAGTGAAAATCAAAAACTTCAGTGAAATCTATCTTGTATATATGATCTCCTGATCCTATCAACACGTAGTCCTCTTCACCACGTCTCAGGAGGGTCATGTTCTGAAAAATCGCATCCGCTGTACCTTTGTACCAATACTGTCCTTCTGCGCTTACATAGGGTTGTAGTATGAACAATCCTCCGTTCTTTCTGTCCAGATCCCATTCCTTTCCCGAGCCCAAGTGATCCATCAAGCTCCTGGGGTTGTACTGGGTCATCACGCCAACCTTTCGTACGCCTGCATTCACCATGTTGCTGAGTGTGAAGTCTATCGCGCGGTACTTACCAAAAACGGGAAGAGCAGCACTTGCCCTCTTGGAAACCAGTGGACCAAGGTTTTCACCCGCTCCTCCAGCAAGAATCAAACCGAGAACTTTCATTGCAACCCCTCCAGCTTTTATTCTATCACCACTTGGATACAGAATTTTGTTGTTATACAATTTCCAAGGAGGAAGTATCATGTGGTATCCAGGTCACATGGCAAAGGCGACAAGAATGCTGGAAAGCATTAAAAAGCACATAGATCTTTTCGTAGAACTTCTCGATGCCCGCGCACCTCTTGCCACACGATCCTACGAAAGGAGCATCCTCCGTGGAAAAAGGAACGTGATCATCCTAGGAAAAGGAGATTTAGCCCAACCATCCGTCACCGAAAAATGGAAAAGGTTCTTTGAATCCCGGGGTGAAACTGTCTTTGTTTTTCACAAAGATTCTCCTAGACAGGTGCTCGTTGGTTTCCTGTCCAAGCTGGTCCCAAAAAACTCTCTGATCGTCGTAGTCGGCTGTCCAAACGTTGGTAAGTCGACCCTGATCAACAGGCTGAAAGGAACGAGGTCGGCAAACGTAGGAGCTGTCCCAGGGATCACCAAAGGATTGCAGTGGTTTTCTGTTCAGGATCAGTTCAAGGTTCTCGATACGCCTGGCTTACTTCTACCAAAAATATCAGACCACGAAACGGCTGCAAAACTCCTCCTTGTAGGGTCGCTGCCTTTCGAACTTGCACCAGCCGAAGTTGCAAGAAAAGCTTTTGAAATTTACGCAAAACTGACAGACAAAGACTCGGTATCCTTGGACGAATTCATTGAAAATTACGCATTAGAAAAAAAGATGTTGCTCAAAGGTGGTATAGTTGACAAAGAGAGAGCAACCGTCAACTTTTTCAACGCTGTTGCACAAGGAAAAATTGGTAGAATGACCTTTGAGCAACCGCCGGAGGCGATTGAAAATAAAGGCGATAGTCTATCTTCCACTTGATCCTGGGAAGGCAAAGCTTTTGAATTTGCCGGTCAAACTACCGGTACTTGCGGAGGATCTGCCTTTAATTGTAGAAGCCAACCAGATCCCCCTTGACGTCATTGTCAGAGGTCTGGAAGCCCAGTACGAACTGACCAAGGATGATTACTATGGAAGTTATCTGGTCTATTTCTACTACGAGAAAGTAAAAACTGCTTTGAATAGCGGGGATTTAGGTGAAGCAGAGGGATACCTTGAAAAAGCCTCGAAGGTTTCTAAGGATTATCGCTACGATTTCTATAAAGCACTTATAGCTGGAAAATCAGCCGATTACGAAACAGCCGAGATTTTTCTTAGATCGTGCATTTCGAAAAACGACAGGTTTGCACTCGCTTACTTCGAGTTGGGTAACATTTTAATGGCTAAGAAAGAGTTTGAGGATGCCATTCTGCAGTACCAAAAAGCCTTTGAATGCGACAAGAATTTTCTTTTACCCCTTTTGAAGATCGGCGACTGCTATCTTGAGATGGGGGAACTCAGGCAAGCCCAAGATTTCTACCAAGCTCTCACACAGATGGATCCTGAGTTTCAGCAGGCTTACGCGAGGCTTGGCGTAGTGTCGAATTTACTGCAGAAATTTTCACAAGCTGAAAAGGCTCTGAGAAAAGCCATCAAGATTGACCCAGAGGATTTAAACAGTGTGTTCAACCTTTGCTATACCCTTTCAAAGCTTGGAAAGCACTTTGAAACGTTGAATCTGCTGAAGAACCTTGTGGAAAAAGATCCAAACAACACGGCGTTTTTAACGGAGTACGCTTTGGCTTTGAGAAGAGTTGGTCTTTACGAGGAAGCTGTGGATACAATTGAAAGGGCGGCTGAACTCAGCCATGAGCAGTTCATACTCTACAACCGCGGGATACTCAATCTTTTTGTTAATTTCAACCGCGGTTTGCAACTTTTGAGAAACCTATCTGCCGAATATTCCAGTAAGGCGGACGAACTGGAGAACTTTTTGAAATTCTGGAAGCCGAGGCTGAAACCATTCGGAACAATCGAACGAAAGGTTGGTACCGTCAGAGCATCCATGCGGGCGGGAGAGATTGATTTGGTTACGCTCGCACACAAATTGCCAAGCTCTCACAGAATTGATGCGCTCAAACAAGGTGTTGTACCAGGATATGACACAGAGGTAGACACAGTCGAAAACATAGACTTTCTAGTTGCGACAATTTTTGCGAGCAACCGTGATCCTATACAGATCGAAAAAAATGTTACGAAGCTTTCCGTCGGTCTTTATGGCAGTGGATTAATGTTGGCGGTTTCCGTCGTGGTTGCAAAATTGTACATCTTCTTGGAGTCAAACGAGAGTTTTGACCTGCAAGAGTTTTTCAGAGAAGTCATGACCGACGTACAAGAGTACCATTGGAACTTTGCCTTGCAACTGTCAAAACTCGAAGAAGAAAGTTTTTCTTTTGAAGAACTCGAACTTGGCAAAATCGAAAAAGGTTCCGATTTTTTGATCAATTTACTCAAGGTGCTCTCCGCAAACCCCTCACAGGAGGAAATTGAAAAAATACCAAACGAAGTTTTCAGGGATACAGTTAAAAGCTTTTTGAAAAACAGTTGATGGAGGTGGGGAAGGTGAATTACGATAGGCAGGAGATTCTAAGAGAGCTTGTTCAGCCAGCTCAGACAAAGATTCTGCTCTTGGTTATGGACGGTGTCGGAGATATCCCGTTTGATTCATCCGGCACAGCTCTTCAGAGGGCAAAGAAACCCAATCTCGATGCACTTGCTCAGAGATCAGATCTTGGGCAAACCATACCAGTTTTGCCTGGAATAACCCCAGGTAGCGGACCCGGACATCTTGCTCTGTTTGGGTACGACCCAGTCAAATACCAAATCGGTAGGGGCATACTTGAAGCGCTTGGAAGCAACGTTGAAGTCGAAGAGAAAGATGTCGTGGCAAGGGCAAACTTTGCAACGGTCAAAGATGGTATAGTTGTTGACAGAAGAGCCGGTAGACCAACAACTGAAGAAAGTTCCAAAGTGGTTGCAAAACTTTCAAACGAGATTAAGCAGATCGAGGATGTGAAGATAACTTTCTATGCCGGAAAAGAGCATCGCTTTGTTGTCAAGCTAACGGGCGACGGTTTGGATGATCAACTGACCGACGCAGACCCGCAGAAAGAAGGCAAGCCAATTGTCTACACACAGCCGCTCAGACCAGAGGCTGAGAAAACTGCCAGAATAGTCAACGAATTGATGAAAAAGATAGCGGAAGTCTTGAATGACGAAGCGAAAATGAATTTTGCGCTCGTAAGGGGGTTCTCGAAATATCCCAGATTGCCGCTTTTCCCCGAGGTTTACAAGCTGAAAGCCGTTGCCATTGCGACCTATCCAATGTACCGTGGTATAGCAAAACTTGTTGGAATGGAGGTTCTCGACACCGGATCGACCATCGCCGATGAAGTTAAAACGTTAAAAGAGAACTGGGAAAAATATGACTTTTTCTATCTCCATGTCAAGAAGACTGATTCTTACGGTGAGGATGGAGACATTGAATCGAAGGTTCACGTGATCGAAGAAGTTGATTCACTGCTTCCAGAAATCCTCTCTTTGAATCCAGATGTGATAGTTGTAACTGGCGATCATTCTACTCCAGCCATCCTCAAGGCACACAGCTGGCATCCTGTTCCGTTCATGATCTGCTCCAAGTACACCAGAAAAGGCTTGAGCAAGACTTTTGATGAGTTCGAATGCGCAAGAGGAACCCTTGGAACCTTCTACGCCGTCGATGCCATGGGCTTGATTCTTGCGCACGCTCTGAGACTTGAAAAATTTGGTGCATGAGATTTGGATGGCTGATTGTTTTCATAGGTTTGATGACTGGGGTTTTGATTACCCCAGTCTTTTTGTTGTTCTTCATTCCTTTGTTGGTTTTGAAAAACACTTTTATTCGATCCTACGCTCTTTTTGTTGTTCTTGGCACTTTGATTTCCATCGGTCCAAATTTGCAAGGGAGCGCTGAGATTGTCGGCTTCATAACAACAAGCAAATCGGACTACAGCATCGCAACCAACGTGAGAATATACCAAAATGGAAAATGGAGATATTTGCACCACGATGTGAAAATACTCGAAAAACTTGAACCAGGAATGGATTTCTACGCCAGCGGTTCGATCTCAGCAACGTTTTCATACCCAAGATATGTAATGAAGCCAACTTTTTGTGCAAGCTCTCCACACACATCCGCGGGATTTTGGAAATTGCTAGCAGTTCTGCATAAATGGAAAAAGAAGCAACAGTTCATCGTTGAAAGCGCCCTTCCTGAGTATTCGAAAACAGTTAACGGTCTTGTCTTCAGCGACGGTAACTTCGATCGAAACGAATCTCGCGAGATCGCAGAAAGTGGCCTGGGACATCTCTTTGCGGTATCGGGACTTCATGTCGGTATAGTCTATTCGGTTTTCGAAATCTTAGTCAGCTTTTTTACCTACAGGTTCTACCTTAGAAGGTCTATCAGCTCGATCTTTGCGCTGCTATTTGCACTGTCAACTGGACCAACACCATCTGCCTTACGGGCAGCTTTGATGCTGTTGATATGGAACTTTTTCAGAATAATTGATTATCCCATCGAACCGCTGAACGTTCTTGGTTTAGTTGGCACCTTAAACATTCTCATCGAACCATTTTCAGTCTTATCGCTATCCTTTTTGATGAGCTACTCCGCCACAGGATCAATTCTGTTCTGTTTGCGTAAGTTTGAGAAATTCAGCGAGATTGCCAAAGCAATGCTTATATCCGTTGTTGCTTTTCTTGGTGTTGCACCCTTTTTGAGTTTGATTTCTTCGGTGAACTTGTTGTCAATCGTTCTTGGAACAATCGCCACTTACGTGGTCACACCCTTGATCTGGGGAGTTTGCAGTTCATTCTTGATCAACTCGATTGGCCTCACGCATATTTCCATTTTGATAATGAAGGGCTCAAAGCCCTTCATTTACGTTCTTGAGAAACTACTGAAACTATCTGCGCTGTTCCCTCGACTCCATCTTGGAATATTTGGCTACGTGCTGTTTCTCACCCTGCTATTTACGTTGTTCTGGCACTTTGGACATAAACCGTAGAATTTTATGTCGTGGTATTCAATGGTGTATCCAGTCTTTTCGCCGATGCTTTTCACAAGCTCGTTTACCAGGTTTTCGTCAATCTCAACAATGACACCGCAACGATTGCAAACAACATGTTGATGCAAAGCGTCGTTGCCTTGATCGGCAAGTTCGTACCTGTGTATACCTTCGCCAAATTCAAGTCTGCGCAGAAATCCAAGTTTTGCAAGCAACTCCACCGTTCTGTAGACGGTAGCCTTACTTATTCTGTATCTCTTCTCGAGAAGTTTTCTGTAAACATCCTCGGCTCCAAGGTGCTTTTCTTCCGATTCGGCAAACACTTTAAGGACAATCTCCCTCTGGGCGGTCATTCTATACTTTTTCGAACGCAGCTCTTTTCGCAGTGCTTCGTAAAGAACCAACTTTGCTACCTCCTTTCACATGTTTAAAATGGGCTTTATGTCTATTTTCCAGCCCGTCAACTTGGCGGCAAGTCTGGCGTTTTGTCCACCCTTGCCTATGGCAAGTGAAAGTTGTGTGGGTGGAACAAGTACCCTAGCGGCTTTCTTCTCGTTGTCCAATATTTCGACGTTCACAACCGATGCAGGAGCAAGCGCATTTGCTATAAGTTGTCTTGGATCATCAGACCACTTGAAAATATCCACCTTTTCACCCTTCAGCTCCCTCAACACGGACGCTATTCTACTTCCACCTTCGCCTATGCAAGCTCCCACCGGGTCAACCTGCGGGTTTGTGGAAACAACGGCAACCTTGGTTCTTATACCAGGTTCTCTTGCTATAGAAACAACTTTCACTACACCTGACTCAACTTCTGGAACCTCCAATTTCAGCAACCCCACCACAAATTCTGGGCAAGCGCGTGATACTATTAATTTTGCACCTTTCTTGTCCTTTGCAACATCCTGTACGTAGACTTTTATCAAATCTCCGGATTTCATCCTCTCATCGCCAATCCATTCTTTCTTTGGCAGCCTTGTTTCCAGTTTTCCTATCCTAAGATCGGCGAACTCAGGAGCCACCCTCAAAACCTCGGCTGTCGTGATACTACCCGCAAGCTGGCTGTAGTATTCGTACTGCTTTTCTTTTTCAAGTTCACGAATTCTTTGAATCAAAACCTGTTTTGCCGTTTGAGCAGCTATCCTTCCAAAGTTCTTTACGCTCAGCTTTTTCAGAACCTTTTCACCTATCTGAACGGATGAGTTCAGTTTGCGAGCTTCATCAAGCGAAATCTGTGTGAGCTCGTCGGTCACATTTTCGACCACCTCAAAGACCTGAAAGAGCTGAATGTCTCCGGTCATCGGATCTATTTTCACTTCCACGTTTTTTGCGGAGCCAAAGTTCTTTTTGTAGGCGCTTACAAGAGCTTTCTCGAGTATCGATATGACTTCATCTTTTGCTATGCCTTTCTCCTGTTCAAGTTGATCAAGTGCCTCCAAAAGATTTATGTTCATCAGTTTCACCTCCTAAAATTCCACTTCCAGTCTTGCCTTTTTTATTTGCGACAAGTTCAAAACAACTTCACCTTTCTCAGTTTCAACCTTCAAAGTTTCACCTTCTTGTTGTCTTATGTGCCCTGTCACAACTCCTCCTTCGTTCAACCAGAACTTGGCAAGTCTTCCAATAAACCTCCTGTAATCTTCTACTCCTCTCAACGGTCTGTCTAATCCAGGTGAAGAGACTTCGAGAATATAACTCGATGGTATCAGCTGATCGTGAAGATCAAGGTATTTTCCCACCTCGTTTGACACCTGCTCACATTGCTTGATACTCACGTATCCATTTGGCTCGTCTATTACTATTCTGAGGATCCACTTTCCTCTTTCCTTTTTAAAAACCATGTCAAACAACTCAAGTCCAAGGTTTTGAAGTATTTCAACAACTACGGGTCTCAGTCTTTCCACCACATCTTCCACGAAACATACCTCCCTTATTGAAAAACCGGGACCACTGTCCCGGTACCTTTGGTTGGCGGAGAGGGTGGGATTTGAACCCACGGATGGGTTTTGCCCACCACACGCTCTCCAGGCGTGCGCCTTAGACCGCTCGGCCACCTCTCCGTCAGATGCTATGTCCCAAGATTGTACACATTAATTTATACCACACAAAAAGAGAACGAGCAAGTCGAAGTGTCCAACCATGCCGTTTCTTCTGAAAGAATTCAATTGGGTTTAGCTGTTTTTATGAATATGAATAAGATGGGATTTTTTCAAGCAGTTTTTCCATCTGAGAGATTATTCTTTCTTTTTGCAAACTCTCCGGTGGCAGAGCTTTGATCATACTCGTAAAGTAATAGTAGAGTGCGTTCATCAGATGCGGATGTTTGGTAAGGAAGAACACGAATGGTTCCTCCATTCTTGTGACAGTTATTCCCTGTTCATCTTTCAAGATCAACCTGAGATCTGCGAATGGCAGCTTGTCCATTAGGTAAATTCTGAAATTCTCATTCCTCTTCAGAAAATGCAACGTTGATTGCAAGTGACTCCTAAATTGCTCTGGTGTATAGAAAATCCTTTTTCCAGCTTCAGGTAAACCGATTGGTACTCGATTTGACAGGACTTCTTCAAGCGAAGGAAGCTTTGTGATCAGATGATATTCGGTACTTTTATCCAACAACTTGCGTCTGAGTTGCCATATTCTTTTCAATTTTTCCCGAATCTCAGAATTTCCAACACTTTCAACAAGCTGCTCGACTGACGAACGTGTCATAGTTTCAAAGGGTAACGGGTATGATAACGCGTAAGTTCTTGCTTCGATAGAATCGAAAGACATCAAAAGCTCAAGCAACTCAGAGCCCGGTTTTGCAATCTTGAACAGAAGCCGACACTCTGAAAGCAAATGTTCCCATTCTTGTTTGAGCAAATTCAAAAGAAGCGTATCTGTGACCATGTAATTTGGTGCCTCTCTTGACATCCTGCCATGTGTGAAACACGTGAAAGCCAGTTTGTCTGGTATCAGGAGTATGGTTCTTTTAAAGTAATACTCAGCGTAATGGGGATTGTAATAAGGTTCAACTGAACCAGTTGCATATATTGGCAACCAAAAATCAAACGCTGCAAACATTTCCTCCATCTTCCTTGAAAGCGTGTGTATGACTTTGATCTTCCATCCATTACTTATCAAGTCCAGCAGATAGTTACGCACCTCTAAAGCGAAGGTACCATCGGAAGCGAGCCAGTCAAAGTCTTCATCACTGTAGACAAAGAGTTCCCTTGCCTTCTTCTCTTGCTGCATATGTGCGATCAGCTTCAGTAAACCCTTCTTCTTGCCTTCGTATCCAAGAAAAACCTCAACACTTATCTCAATACCATTCTCAACTTTCTCCACAACCTTGTTCACTGACGAAGGTTTCATGGAGAAAGTTGCAATCTTTCTATAGATGGCTTCAGCCGGTATAGATGCTTGCTCAGCAGATGGATTCAACCAACGTCGTAAGGCCGCAGAAAGCAATTCCACATTGCTCGCGTCCTTAAGTGATATGTGAAGTATTTCAGCCAGAGGCATCTTGAACTCAGCTTGGGCAAGCGAAGCTATGGCAGCTGAAAGATTCTCAAGATGTACGCTTTCTTTACGGGGTAACCTCTTACCAGTTCTCCACTTGCTGATCAAGGATGGGTCAACATTGATCATGCCAGCCAGTTGCCGATTTGATATCTTCAACAGATTCATTAGAAGAGCCAGTTTTTCAGAAAAAACCATAAGAACCACCTAATTTTTCATTGTATTACTCGGCCATTAAAAAATCCTTAATCGTCTTCGCAAACTCGTAGGGTTTGTCGATAAACGATAGATGCCCAGCTTCATTTATTATGACAAGTTCCGAATTCTTGATCTTCTCGTGGAACCAGAAAGCATGATCAGCTGGTATGATCGAATCTTGCTTTCCCCATATTATCATCGTCGGAACCGTGATTTGTTCTATTTCTTCCATGAGAAAGCTCGTGTCCGAACTGTTTGCCAGATTCGCTATGACTTTGTATGGTGTACGGTACATTAAAGAGTAATTCTTTAGAAAATACGCTTCGTCAAAATTCTCTTTTTCAACCAGCATGTCGAGCCAGGTGCTTTTGAGAAATGCGTAGCTGAAAAAAGTCATTCGCGCGAAAACTTGGAAAAACGGAATATTGATAAAATCTGCTGGCGAAGATGAATCGGTGATCCTCCCTGCGCTGCTTACCAAAATCAGCTTTTTAACCACATCTGGATTGTCAATGGCAATCCACATAGCCACCTCTCCACCCATGGAGTGTCCCAAAACTGAATAGCTCGAAAAGCCAAGCTGGACAGCTAAGTCAGAAACAACCTTAGCGAGGTATCGGCGGGAAAGTGGTTTTGGGATATTCTTGTCTGAAAGTCCGAAGCCAGGCAAATCAACTGCCACAACCGTGAAATCCTTGGATAGTTCTTCGAAAATTGTTTCAAAATTGGTTGAGTTACCCATGAAACCGTGAATTAGAACCAGTGGTTCGCCGTTGCCAAATTTTTGATAGGCAACCTTTATTCCATCCACTGTCTGGAAGGAATAACCGCTCACATCAATTCTCTTACTTGCATGTTCTGCTATCTTCGGATCGCAACCAACGAAAAAGACTGTCAATATGATCAATATTAAAAGGTATTTTTTCACCTTTCTCACTCCTTTTTCAAGAAAATCTGGTTTGATAATCTATTAGGGAGGTGTGCTCGTGAGCACGGTGGTTAGAATGTCCTCTACGAAAAGGATAGCACTCATAGCCCACGACAGAATGAAAAAAGATCTTGCGGAATGGGTTCTCTTCAACAAAGGTACCCTCTCGAAACACAAACTTTTTGCCACAGGGACGACTGGGACGATGATAGAAGAAATAACAGGTCTGACGGTCAACAAGTTCAAAAGTGGTCCGCTTGGCGGCGATCAACAAATTGGGGCAAAGATTGCCGAAGGCGAGATAGATATCTTGATCTTCTTTTGGGATCCACTGGAACCTCTTGCACACGACGTCGATATAAAGGCTTTGATCCGGCTCGCCACGGTTTACAACATACCAGTTGCAATCAACAGGTCTACGGCGGATTTTTTGATATCCTCTCCATTGATGCACGGTGAGTACGACAAGATACAACCAGATTATGAAACACAACTGAGTAAGAGGATACAACAGGTGATTCAGGAAAACCGTTGATCTGAGTTTTCTATCCCAGGTTCTCGAAAAAAGCTGTGGTCACAGTTTTTGACGAAATGTATCCATTGCCAATGAACCAACTAACTGCGTCCCTGAGTGATTCGAAGACTGATCGCGGTGAGTAACCGAACCTCTCATGCACTTTTTGGTGAGAATAAATGTATCCTCGACTGAGTGTGAAAACGCTGTACGGAGTCAGCAAAGCCTTCACGTGTTTAACCCTTGACCACAAAACATGGACTATAGACAAAGGATAAGCCACAAGATCTGGTAGAAAAATTGGTAAGGACTTTCGTCCAAGGATCTTTTCGAGCATCTGTACAATAGCTCTCACGCTCACATATTCTCCACTAAGAATAAACTTTTCTCCTCGGACAAAGTTGTCCGACACCTTGATAATCCCTTCGGCAACATCTCGAACATCTACAAAATCAAATCCACCTGTTACGGCTACTTTCAGCGCGCCTTTGCAAAAATAAAGTATTAAAGAACCCATCTCCGATACTTTCCAGTCGTATGGACCAATTATGCCAGAAGGAAAAACCACCACTGCATCGTAGCCTTCGTTCGCCGCTTTGAGTACTTCGTTGGTCGCCATTGCCTTTGATTTTGCGTAATGACCGCTAACAAAGTTCGGATCAATTGGTACCGATTCATCGATAAGGGATCCTTTCTTAAGCTCGGCCAGCGCATGAACTGAGCTAACATAAACCAGTTTTGGCACACGATTCTTCATGCAAGCTTTGATTATGTTTTTCGTGCCTTCCACATTGACATCGTATACAAGGCGAGTGTTTCCAAAAATCGAGATTACCGCAGCCAGATGGTAGACCGTTTCAACGCCTTTAGAAGCTTTCAACACGACATTTGCGTCTCGAACGTCTCCTGCGACTATTTCCGCATCCAGTCCTTCGAGTGGTCTCAAATCCTCATTTGGCAAAACCATCGCTCGCACTTTCTTGCCTTTTGCTATCAAAGTTCGCACGAGAACGTTGCCTAAGTGCCCTGTAGCCCCTGTAACCAAGTCCATCCTTCAACCCCCCTACCTTCAGTGAAGCTCACTTTGCAGCGGCCTTCGAAGCCTTCCTTGAATCTTTCTCGATCAGATCGTTCTGAACGCGACCCGCTAAGATCCTTTCCAATATCAAAGGCTCGGAAAACAGGGTGAAAGCACAGCCGAAACCGATACCAAGGCAAAGAAGCCAAGAGAGATTTCTAAACAGCGCCAGTTCTGAAAAACTCAGCACCAAAAATCCCGCGATTAAACCCATTGCGTTGGTGAGTATTGGCATCCCTACATTCTTGATTGAGGCATCGACATCCCTTGCCACTCGAAGATCGTGCGCTAGGTGTATTGAATAATCCACCACCAATCCAATCAGAATGCTTGCAACGATGGAACTTGCTATCTCCAAACGGATTTTCATGACAGACATAAAGATGAAATTCACCAAACCTGTCAGCATTACCGGAAGAACTATTATCAAAGACAAAGGAACGTTTCTGAAGGCAATCAAGATCATCACGAAAATAAACAATAAGCTAACGAGGAAAGTTTGAAGTTGATTCCTGACAATCTGCGTGTTAATCTCTTCCACAACAAATGCCGCACTTGCCAAGGTGAACGAATAGTTGGCATAATCTTTTAGAACGTTCTGAATTTGCTCTTTCAGCTGAAGAGACTTAGTATACCCTACGGATGTCAAGTTTGCAACCAACCTGATCGTTTGATTGTCCGCAACAAAGTAGGAAACCACTGTTTGAAACCTTCTTGCAAGCAACAACGCAGGCAACGGGTATGAAGTGGGAAACTGAACTGAGGAGATCCCATCTATGTTACTCAACTTGACGACTATCTCACGAAGAACCTCTCCGTCTCTCAAAGTGAAGCTTGAACCTTTCTTAAGAACAATATAAACAGGTTCTCTGTAAGAGAAGTGGTCTCTGAGTATTCCCATAGCTTGACTGATCTCGCTTTTTTCATTGAAGTAGGCAACTTGATCCATTCCCACGACGATGTTTCTCAGAAGCAACGGAGAAACAACCACTAAGATCACAACGCTTATCAGCACTCCTATACCCACTCTTTTTGAGCTGACCTTCAACAAAATCGTCTTCTTGGTCGTTTTTGATCCGACTCTCGCCATCAATTCATAACCACTTGTGAAGAGCAAAAGAAAGTTCAGTCCTAATCCTGCTGAAACGAGCAATCCCATTTCTCTGAAAGCCTGTATGTTGACGAAAAGAAAAGACAAAAAGCCTGCGGCAGTCGTGCTCATCGAATAAAAGATCGGTC